>Ga0116229_10007550_pt1 | contig 17164 bp, 12 predicted proteins | sample S1TSphgellanicum_3_FD_87313 | JGI IMG/M metagenome (GOLD analysis project Ga0116229, IMG submission 87313) | Host-associated microbial communities from peat moss isolated from Minnesota, USA - S1T2_Fc - Sphagnum magellanicum MG | ecosystem: Host-associated > Plants > Peat moss > Unclassified... | reverse complement strand
GGCCGGAGCAGTCCCGCATCAACTTTAGCGATCCCGACAAGCTTGCCACTTGCCGAGACGGCGACAACCGACCCTTGGTCGAGTTGATCGATGCGCGTCCCATCCGCAGGACGTTCGGGCAGGACAGCTTGTCCTTGCCGCAATCGGGTTGCTTCGACCTCCGTCAGGGCCAGCGCCGGGATGTCGTCCAGCGCGGTCTCAATCGGAAGCAGATGCTCGGATAGGCGGTCTATATGCCCTAACTCGCCAAGTTGATCCAAGGAAATTGCGCGTTCGACCGTGAAACGGCCGACAGCCATGCGCCTGAGATATGACACATGGCCGACCGTGCCCAAGTACCGTGCAAGATCACGCGCGAGGCTGCGCACATAGAAGCCCTTGCCGCAGGCGACCTCGAACAGGCTGTGATCGGAATCGTCGGTTGGGATCAAGGTGAGGCTATCGACCCGAACGGCACGGGCCTCCAGTGTGACGTCATGTCCGGCGCGGGCGAGATCATAGGCGCGGTGGCCGTCGACCAGGATCGCGGAGTAGGTGCTGGGCACCTGCATGATCGTGCCGAGGAAATTCGGCAGGGCTGCGCGGATCGCCTCGTCCGATGGGCGGATCGGCGAGATTTCCGTTACCGCACCTTCGGCATCGTCGGTCGCGGTCGCCTCGCCCCACCGAATTTGGAAGCGGTAGCGTTTGGCGCCGCCCATGACCCATTGCACGGTCTTGGTCGCTTCACCGAGCGCAATCGGCAGGACGCCGCTGGCAAGCGGGTCAAGCGTGCCGCCGTGACCGGCTTTCTCGGCGCCGGCTGCCCGTCGCACCGCGGCGAGCGCTTGCGTCGACCCCATGCCGACCGGCTTATCGAAGATGATCCAGCCATGGATCGGCGTGCCGCGCCGCTTACGCGCCATCGGTGATGGGTGGCTCGTCATCCGGATTGCGCGGGAGCAGATCCTTTCGGACATCCGGGCGCTGCAGGATCATGTCGATCTTCTGGGCCTGATCGAATGTACGGTCCAGTTCAAACCCGATCTGCGGCGCATAGCGGAGATTGACGCTTTGGCTGATCCGGCCGCGCAGAAAGGCCGAAGACCGGCGCAAGGCACCCAGTATCTCCGGCGCGTGCTCGCCGCCAAGCGGGACGATATAGGCGGTCGCATTCTTGAGATCCGGGCTGATCCGGACTTCGGTCACAGTCACTGTCCGACCCTGAATATCGGGATCGCGCAACTCGCCGCGAAACAGAATCTCGGCCAGGATATGGCGTAGCTCTTCGCCGATCCGCAGCTGGCGCTGACTGGCCGGCTTGCCTGGGCGTCGTGTGGTCATGAATTCTCTTTCGTCTTTCCCTCTCCTTTATGGGGAGGGTGGCGCGCAAGCGACGGGTGGGGTGGTGCCGCAGCCGCCTTTGGTTCAGGCTTAGTCCGGCACCTCAACCCTCGCGGCGACATCCCCAACCGGCGCTCCGCGCCACCCTCCCCACAAGGGGGAGGGAGAGGTTAGGTGGTTTGCCTAAAGCACCCGCGCGACTTCTTCGACATCGAAGCATTCGATGATATCGCCGACCTGAATATCGGCATAATTCTCGAACGCCATGCCGCACTCATAGCCTTCCTTGACTTCCTTGACGTCGTCCTTGAAGCGGCGGAGGGTTTTGAGCGTGCCTTCGTGGATCACCACATTGTCGCGCAGCAACCTGACCTTGGCACCGCGCCGCACCAGACCTTCGGTGACATAGCAGCCGCCGACCTTGCCGGTTTTGGTAATGTCGAAGATCTCGCGGATCTGCGCATTGCCGAGGAAGGTTTCGCGGAGCGTCGGCGACAACAGGCCTTCGAGGCCCTTTTTCACGTCGTCGATCACATCATAGATGATCGAGTAATAGCGGATCTCGACCCCGTCACGGCGGGCGAGATCGCGGGCTTGCGGATTAGCGCGGACATTGAAGCCGATCACCATCGCATTGGAGGCGCGGGCAAGGCTGATATCGCTTTCGCTGATCCCGCCGACGCCGCTTTGCAGCACCCGAACCGCGACTTCGCTGGTGCCGAGGCCGCGCAGCGAGGCCAGGATGGCTTCGAGCGAGCCTTGCACGTCGGATTTGACGACGATCGGCAGCTCTTTGGCCGAACCGGCCGCGATCTGCGCAAACATCTCTTCCAGCGTGCCGCGGGCGCCAGCGACATTGACCGCGTCGCGCTTGCGGCGCTGACGGAACTCGGTGATATCGCGGGCGCGGCTTTCATTCTCGACGACCGAGAAATCATCACCAGCGAGCGGGGCGCCGTTGAGGCCAAGAACTTCCACCGGCATGCCCGGCGGCGCATGCTTGACCTGCTCGCCCTTATCATTGATCAGCGCCCGCACCCGGCCCCACTCACCGCCGGCGACGAAGATATCGCCGACATGGAGCGTGCCACGCTGCACCAGCACGGTGGCGACCGGACCGCGACCGCGCTCCAGCTTGGCTTCGATGATGACGCCTTCGGCTGAGCGGTCGGGATTGGCGCGCAGATCGAGCAATTCCGCTTGCAGCAGAATCGCCTCTTCGAGCTTGTCGAGATTGGTCTTTTGCAAGGCCGAGACCTCGACATCGAGCACCTCGCCGCCCAGCCCTTCGACCACAACCTCATATTGCAGCAGCTCTTCGCGAACCTTCTGCGGGTTCGCGCCCGGCTTATCGATCTTGTTGATCGCGACAATCATCGGCGCATTGGCCGCCTTGGCATGGCGGATCGCCTCGACGGTCTGATCTTTCAGCCCATCATCAGCCGCGACGACCAGCACCACGATATCCGTGACATTGGCGCCGCGCGCCCGCATCGCGGTGAAGGCCTGGTGGCCTGGCGTATCGATGAAGGTGATCTGCCGGCCGCTCTTCATCGTGACCTGATAGGCGCCGATATGTTGCGTGATGCCACCCGCTTCGCCCGAGACGACATCGGTTGAGCGCAGCGCATCGAGCAGCGACGTCTTGCCGTGATCGACATGGCCCATGATCGTGACGACCGGCGGACGCGAGACACGCGCTTCGTCGATATCTTCCTCGCCCTTGAGGCCGATTTCGACGTCGGCTTCGGCCACGCGCTTCAAATTATGGCCGAATTCCGAGACGATGAGTTCGGCCGTATCGGCGTCGATTACCTGATTGACCGTGGCCATCACGCCGATCCGCATCAGCGACTTGATGACGTCGGTGCTGCGCTCCGCCATACGCTGCGCCAGTTCCTGCACCGTGATGGTTTCCGGTACGATCACGTCGCGGACGACTTTGTTCTGCTCCTGCGGCTGCATATTGCGCAGCCGCTCGCGTTCACGCGCCCGGCGCACCGAGGCGAGGGAGCGCATCCGCTCACCCTCATCGTCCGACAGCGCTTTGGACACGGTCAGCTTGCCGGTGCGGCGACGCTGATCGCTCTTGGCCGGTGCCGCAGCACGCGGCTTCGCGGCGCCTGGTCGGCCGCCAGGGCCACCGCGGCGCGGCGCTTCCTCGGCCTCGATCTCGGTCGCCGCCGGCGCGGCCTTGAGTTTGCCGGATGAGGTCAGCGCATCGACCTTCGCGGCAGCATTGCGGCCAGCCCGCACCGCCACTTCGCGGCGCGTGTCTTCCTCGGTCTTTTGCTGCTTGCGTACCGCCTCTTCGGCCTTGCGCTTGGTCTCTTCTTCAAGCTTGCGCTTGGCTTCGTCCTCGCGCCGGCGACGCGCTTCCTCATCGCTGCGGCGGCGCTGCTCATCTTCGAGTCGCTGCCGCTCCATCTCCTCGCGCGCCTTGCGGAAGGTTTCCTGCTCAGCTTGGCGGCGGGATTGGTCGTCGGAGCGCAACATGCCCTGGACGGCCTTCACTCGGGCGGCGCGCTCTTCTTCGGTGAGCGTGCGCGCGGCACCAGAGCTCTTACGCAGCGTGCCGGTCGGTCCGGCAACCCTGCTGGTTTGGCGTGAGGTGCGCTCGGCCTGCGGCTCGCTCGCGCGGGGCGGCGGTGGCGCGGTCACCGGTTGGGCAACCACGACGGGCGGCTTCTCAGCGACGGGCGCCGGTTCGACTGGCGCTGCAACAACGACCGGTGCCGGTGTCGGCTCTACGATCACCGGCGGCGCAACCGGCTCGGGCACAGGTGCTTCGACCACGACCGGGATCGGCGCCGTCTCGACGACCGGCGGGGCAGGGTGCTCGACCGGCTCGGGGATGGCGCGGGGCGCGACCCGGAGCAGGCTCGGCGCGGCGTCGGCCGGCTTTGCCACCGGCGCAATGATCGGACGGACGACAGGCGCTGCGGCCGGTGTCGGCGCGGGCGTTGCCGTTGCGGGCGGGGCAGCCGAAGCGGGGCGTCCCGGAACCAGCGGCTCGACGGCGCGCTTCTTCTTGACCTCGACGGTCACGGTCTTGGAGCGGCCATGCGAGAAGCTCTGGCGCACCTGACCCGTGCCGGCATCGCCCGGACGCTTCAGCTCCAGCCGACCGGGGGCCGGCCGGGCCAGGGTGAGGGGGCGCTTGGTCTCTTGTTCGTTGTTATCCGTCATGTGTTCCCGATACCGTCCATCCAGCGATACGCAAGGCGCACCGCTTCTCAGTCGTCATTCCCGAACGAGCCGGGACCTATACCCCATCTTCGGCCTGCCTGTCAGGCACGCCGTGATTCCTGTTCTGGTCCGTGACATGAGAGACACGGAATCCGCTCAACCGCCGCGCATCGACCTTCAGCCGCGCGGCCAGACTGCCTGGCGTCAGCATGGCATGCACGACATGATCCCGACCGAATGCCTGACCGAGCTCCAGCGCAGTCATCGCCGTGATCTCGCCGGCATGCCTGGCCAGCGCCAAAATCTTCTCCCGCCCCCCGACCGCCCCATCGGATGCGGCCAGCAACGCACCAACCGGACCCGATTTCAGCGCCTCGCGGACCTTCTCATACCCGGCGACCGCAATGCCGGCGCGGCGCGCCAATCCGATCGTATCCCGGCATCGATGCAGCAGCAGCGTCTCAACCCGCTCGACCAGATTATCCGGCAGCTTTACCGACTGACGCGCGGCGCGGTCAAAGGCGCGCTTCTTTATCGCCGTTTCCACAATACCGCGCTCGGCCGTCAACCACAAACCCCGGCCGGGCAATACTGACCCGACATCGGGCACGACCATACGATCCGGATCGATAACGAAGCGGATCATCCGTTCCTGCTCGATCCGGTCGCCGGTGACGATGCACCGTCGAAGCGGTCCGGTTTCTTCTTCCGCCTCCGAGAGATCGTCCGGCGGCGCTTCCTCCACCTTGGATCAGGCCTCCGCGCCGTCGCTATCCGTGAACCAGTGGGCGCGGGCGGCCATGATGATCGCGTTGGCCTGGTCTTCCGTTATCTCTCCCGTGTCCTTCAGCATCTCGATCAACTCGTCCGAGGCGAGATCACCGACATCGTCCAGCGTCTTGACGCCGTTCTCGCCGAGCTTTGCCACCATACCCGGCGTGAGCCCGTCCAGCCCGGCAACCTCGTCATCGACGCCAAGATCGACGCGCTGCTTTTCAAATTTCTGGTTTTGCTCTTCAAGGAAATTGCGGGCACGCGCTTGCAGTTCGCCGGCAACATCCTCATCGAACCCTTCGATCGAGGCCAGATCTTCGATCGACACATAAGCCACTTCTTCGATCGATGAAAACCCTTCCTCGACCAAAAGATGGGCAATCACATCGTCGACATCCAGGGCCTCAATAAACATATTGCTGCGTGACCGCATCTCTTCGGTGCGGCGCTCGCTCTCTTCGGCCTCGGTCAGAATATCGATATCCCAGCCGGTCAATTGCGAGGCCAGCCGGACATTCTGACCGCGACGGCCGATCGCCAGCGATAACTGGTCGTCCGGGACCACGACTTCGATGCGGCGCTGCTCCTCGTCCATCACCACCTTGGCGACTTCGGCCGGGGCCAGCGCGTTCACCACGAAGGTCGCGGGATCAGATGACCACGGAATGATATCGATCTTCTCGCCTTGCAACTCGGCGACGACAGCCTGCACGCGGCTGCCGCGCATGCCGACGCAGGCGCCGACCGGATCGATCGAATGATCATTGCTGATGACGCCGATCTTGGCACGGCTGCCGGGATCGCGCGCAACGGCACGGATCTCAATAATGCCGTCATAGATTTCCGGCACTTCCTGCGAGAACAGCTTGGCCATGAATTGCGGATGGGTGCGCGACAGAAAGATCTGCGGACCGCGCAGTTCCGGCCGCACATCGTAGATATAGGCGCGAACCCGCTCGCCCTGCCGGAATGCTTCGCGCGGCAGCAGCTCGTCGCGGCGCAGCATCGCTTCGGCGCGGCCCAGATCGACCACGACATTGCCGAACTCGACGCGCTTGACCAGGCCGTTGACGATCTCGCCGATACGGTCCTTGAACTCGCGATACTGGCGCTGACGCTCGGCGTCGCGTACGCGCTGCACGATGACCTGCTTGGCGGTCTGGGCGGCGATGCGGCCGAAATCGATCGGCGGCAGCGGGTCGGTGATGAAATCGCCGACCTGCGCCTCGGGATCATGCATCTGAGCTTCGGTGAGGCTCATCTGAGTCGCTTCGTTTTCGACCGGGTCGGCCACTTCACGGAACCGCATCAGGCGGATCTCGCCGTTGCGGCGGTCGATCTCGGCCCGGATATCATATTCCTGCCCGTACTTGGAGCGACCGGCCTTTTGAATGGCTTGTTCCATCGCTTCGAGCACTTCGTCGCGCTCGATCCCCTTGTCGCGGGCGACCGTGTCGGCGACGAGCAGCAATTCGGGGCGGGCGGCTAATGATTGTTCCATTGTCAGGTCTCTTGTCTTAACCGGCTGCCGACAGGGGGTCGGCAGCCTCGGCCGCGCCGGGCGGCGGTATGTGGTTGGACTGGGTGGCTTCGATAAGCTCGTCGGTCAGAATGAGCTTGGCCTTTGCAATGTCATCGAACGGGAACGAGGCGGGGCCTTTTTCATCGACGATGGTCACCATGTCTTCCGGTCCCACCGGCTTGATCCGGCCACGGAACCGCTTGCGGCCATCAGCCGGCCGCAGCAGGTCGATCCGGGCCTCGAATCCGGCGAATCGGCGGAAATCGTCGCGATCGACCAGCGGCCGATCAATGCCGGGTGAGCTGACTTCCAGCATATAGGCGGTCGGGATCGGATCTTCGACATCCAACACCGCGGACACGACGCGGCTGACCTCGGCACAATGTTCGACTGTCATCGGACTGCCGTCGCGCGGCTCCGCCATCACTTGCAGCACGGGACGGCCACCGCCGCCGAAGGTGACGCGGACCAGACGGAACCCCATGCCCTGAAGTGACGGCGCAAGCAGGCGTTCGATGGTGTGCGTGTCGGTCAACCAAGCCTTCCAGAAACGAAAAAGTGGGCCAGCGGCCCACTCGTTAACTAACCAACTCAATGTCAGGATTAGTAAGACCGATATAATAGTCACCTGTCCGCAGACTGCAAGCGATCTTCGCGCAAAGCTCCCGCGTCATTGTCGGCGGCGTCAGGTGCGGGAGCGTCGGATGAGCCGCAGAAAGGCCGGTGGGCGGCCTTGCGCGATGGCTTTTGCTTCATAGCGCGTCTGTGGCCAATCATCCGGCCGCACACGCCAATCATCGGGACGGCGGGCCAGCCACTCAAAATCCGGATGCACGCAGGCCAGCGCCAGCATGGCCCGCAAATAAGGCGGATCATCGGTCGCGAGTCTAAGTTCGGCGCCATCGCGCAGCGTGCGGGCCAACTGATCCAGCGTGCGCGGTGACACCATGCGGCGCTTATGGTGCCGAACCTTCGGCCACGGATCCGGGAACAGCACAAAGGCGCGGCCCAGCGAGGCGTCGGGCAAGCCCTCCAGCGCCAAACGCGCATCGTCGGTCACGAGTCGGACATTATCGAGCTGTTGCCGCTCGACATGGGCGAGCGCGGTGACAATGCCGGTTTCAAAGACTTCGCAGCCGATCAGCCCGATCGATGGGTTCGCCGCTGCCTGCCACGCCAGATGCTCGCCGCCGCCAAAGCCGATTTCCAGCCAGACATCATCCACCGGCCGGCCAAACAGGGTTCGCGGATCCTGCTGCTCCAGTGCCTCAACCGGCAGGCGCCACACTGGCAGGCTGGTTTCCAGGAGCGATTTTTGTCCCGGCCGCAACTTATGGCCACGGCGCCTGCCATGGACCTTATTCCGGAAAATCCGCACCGGCGCGTCGGTCATGCTCACAACAGAATTCGTCTCGATGAAGGGCAGAGGCGCGTTCTGCCGACCGCGGCCGATCCCGTCAAGCTCTTAGAGCGGTGTGGCCAGATCCTCCCCCGCTCTCGCAGGGGAGGATCTCGTGGCTCACCCCATGCCATCGATCAGCAGGGCCACCGGAAACCCGGCCAAGAGGTGGGCGATATCGATTTTGGAGCCTCCCTGATAGCGATCGCCAGTCAGGATATTGCGATAAAGGCCGCTCGGCAGTTCCAGCTGGCTGTCGCCGCTATCGAACACGCTGCCCTCCGGCTCGTGCCAGAAACGGGGGGCGATGGTGATTGCCGCAACCCGCTCATGCTGCCGCCGGAAAGCCACGATACGATCGGCTTCACTGCCGCTCGACTCGAGCGCGGTGTAGCTCCCTTCAGTGAAGAGGCGCGGCCAGCGCTGGCGAACCGACAGCACCCGCGCGATCAGCGCCAGCTTCACGCCGCCGTCCGGCCAATGGCCGAGCCAGGGCATAAGGGATGCGTCGGGTTCCAGCTGACTCAGCATGCCGCGCAAGGGCGCATAATCGACCGGTCGGCGATTATCAGGATCGACCAGCGAAAGATCCCAGCCTTCGCTGCCGCGATAGATGTCAGGAACGCCTGGCATGGTAAAGCGGATCAGCGTCTGCGACAGGCTGGTGAGGGCGCCCCACCACGCGAAGGTGCGGGCAAACGGCAGAAAATCATTCATAAAGGCCGGATCGCGGAGCATCGCGCTCAAAAACTGCTCGCAGCAATGTTCGTAAGCTTCATCGGGCACGGTCCAGTTCGAATATTCCTTGCCTTCGCGCACGGCCTTGATCAGCGCGCCCAGCAGCCGCGCCTCCAGCGCCGCGATCCCCGGCGCATCCTCCGCGGTGAGATCCGCCGGCCACGCGCCGATCAGCGACTGATAGAGGTAATATTCATGTCTCGGCACCGGTGCCGGTATGTCGTTCCAGACGCGCAGATGGCGGCGGTTGATATCCCGCCAGGCCATAACCCGATCGCTCCAGGACGCGGCGCAGCCGGACAGGCAGAGGATCCGCGCCCGCGCATCTTCGCCGCGCTTGGTGTCGTGGGTCGAGCCGGCCAGCATCGCTTCGGGCCAGGCGACGGCCCGCTCTCGACACACCGCGTGGAAACCCCCGACACTGGTTGCCAACCGACCCGGATCGCCGCCGACCTCGTTATGGGACAGCAGCCGCACATAGCGATAAAAGGCGGTATCTTCGAGCCCCTTCGCCATCGCCGGCCCGGAGAGTTGCTGGAAGCGCCGGACGATCATCGGCTGTCCGGCCTCCCCAGCCAGGATATGCTCCAGAAAACCGAACGCGCCGGCCGGGATATGGGACGCGCGGGCACGGGCACGGGCAACGCTGGTCGCCAGAATTTCCCGATCGACCGGGGCGATGAGGTCCGGTGTGATATAAGTTCGATAGACCGGCAGCTCGATCAGGATCGCTTCCAGCGCGTCCCGCAGCGCCGCATAGGTGAAGTCGCGCGTGTACCAGGAATGGGCGGCGACGACCCGGATGTCCCGCACCAGTCGCTGCAATTCGCTGGCGAGCGTCGAGCGCAGGACGCTGCGCTTGCTCTCGCTGCGCACCTCCGCGAAGGTCGTGTGATCGCCCTGGATCTGATCATAGAGGTCGGTCAGCGGCGTCTCACCGGCCGGATCCGCGAACAGGCGGGTTAATTGATTGAGCGCATCATAGCCGGTCGTGCCCTGGACCGCCCAGTTGGTCGGCAGCGATTCATCCGGCGCCAGGATCTTTTCGACATAGATGAACCTGTCGGCACCGATCCGGCTGCGCAGGCGATCGATATAAGCGAGAGGATCGGCGAGTCCATCGATATGGTCGATCCGCAACCCCTGGACCTTATCGTCCTCGACGAATTGCAAGATCATCCGATGCGAAGCATCGAACACCTCGCTCCGTTCGACGCGAAGCCCGGCTAAGTCACTGATATCAAAGAAGCGCCGGTAATTGATCTCTTCGCTCGCGACGCGCCACCAGGCGAGGCGATAGGCTTGCCGGTCGAGCAGTACGCCCATCGGATGCCAGCTTTCCGGGTTGCCGTCCGTACCGGTAAAACGTGCAGCCGCCGCATGCAGTGCGGCGGCGCCTGCTGGGTCGGCGCCGGCCCATTCGGCAAGGTGCGCCTTCAGCGTTTCTGTGGCCGCTCGCGATTCCTCTTTTGGGAGGGAGCGATCAATCGCGCCGACAAGGCGGCGTAGCGTCGGGATGGGGTCGGTCTCGCCGGTCAGCACCGGCTGGAGAATATCGCGATAATCGAACGGCGAAATCGGAAACCGCGCGGCCTCGTGACGGACGACGAAAACACCCCATTCGGGCTCAAATGCCAGGACGAAGGCCCCGCTGCCGAGAGCGTCGCCGAACGGTTCGGCCAACACGGGCAACAGGATCTTACCCTCGGAATCAGGGGGTTGCGGCCGCCAGTCAATGTCGAAGAAGAGGGCGTAGGCGGAAAACGAGCCCCACTCCAGCAAATCATACCACCAGGGATTGCCCTCTCCGGCGGCCATATGGTTGGGGACGATATCGAGGATCAGCCCCATCCCATGGGTTTTCAGCGTATCGACCAGCCGGTCAAAGGAGTCCGGTGACCCGAGTTCGGGGTTGAGCCGCCCCGGATCGACCACGTCATAGCCATGCGTACTGGATTTCCGCGCGGCCAGGACCGGTGAGCTATAGAGATGGCTGACCCCGAGCTGGGCGAGATAAGGCACGAGGCGGGCTGCATCGTCGAATGTGAAATTCGGTTCGAATTGGACGCGATAGGATGCCGCGATCGGACGGGCGGTCACGGCAGCGTCCGATCGGTGCTGAACGCGACAAACCAGGCTGGCAAGCCATCCGTATCGGGATGGGTCGCGAAGAGCGGTTCCGCGAGCCGAGCCGGCGTATGAGGCTCCGGTGCGCCGCCCATATTGGCGATGAGTTGAAGGGTGCGGCCATCGCCCAATCGCCAATGCTGCTCGAGCCCATGCTTGCCAAAAAACCGCGGTGCCGGTTGGTCTCCGTCAATGGCGGCGAGGCCCGGCACGATCACACGATGGCGCAGTTGGATCAGCGTTCGGTACAGCGTCAGCTGAGCGCAATAAGGCTGCCGCCGGAGCTCGCTCCAATCCAGTTTCGCGCTCTCGAAGGTCGATTGGGCGAGCGGATCGGCGACCGGCGGATGGCTGGCGCCTTCGCCGAATTCAGGATGCCAGGCAAATTCCTGCTTTCGTCCCTTGCGCACCGCGTCACCGAGTTCGCCGTCGAAATCGCAAAAGAACGGAAAGGGCGCGCTGCTCGACCATTCCTGTCCCATGAACAGCAGCGGAATTTGCGGCGCCAGCAGCAGAATGACGGTCATCGCCCGGATCGCCTCCGACGTGCCCAGCCGATCGATCCGCCACCCATAGGGATGATTGCCGATCTGGTCATGATTCTGGGTAAAGGCGATGAAGGCGGTCGGCGGCAGGGCGCTGGAGTCTTCGCCGCGCAGCATGCCGGGGTGATGAATCGATTCCTCGCCCTGATAGGCGAAACCCTGGCTGAGGACCCTTCCCAGGCGTGCTACCGGATGATCGACATAATCCCGGTAATAGCCGATGGCCGCGCCCGTCCCGATAACCCGCAGCACGTGATGGAAATCATCGTTCCACTGTGCTGTATGCGGCCCGCGCCCGCCCAATCCGGCGCCCAGCAGGCTTGCCTGATTGCGGTAATTTTCCAGCACCAGATGGATTTCGCGGTCGGTGATCGAGGCGCGGACGCGCTCGCCCAGCTCGACCAGCAAGGGCACGGGGCTATCGTCGCGGATCTGATCGACCGCATCCAGCCGCAGCCCGTCGAGATGGAATTGCTCCAGCCAGTAAAGGGCGTTGTCGATCATGAAATTGCGCACCGGACGCGCGGTCTCACCATCGAAATTGATCGCATCGCCCCACGGCGTGCGATGGCGGTCGGTGAAGAAATCCTGGGCATAGTCCGGCAGGAAATTGCCCTCAGGCCCAAAATGATTATAGACCACATCGAGCAGCACCGAGATGCCGTGCGCGTGACAGGCATCGACCAGTCGCTTCAGGTCCTCAGGTCTGCCGTACCGGCGCGTCGGGGCATAAGGCAGCACGCCGTCATAGCCCCAGTTCCAGCGCCCAGGGCATTCCGCCACGGGCATGAGTTCGATGGCGGTAATGCCGAGATCAACCAGATGATCGAGCCGATCGATCGCGCCGGCATAGTCGCCGCTCGGCGAAAAACTGCCGATATGGAGTTCATAGAGGATGGTTTCGGCCCAGGGACGCCCCCGCCACTCGACATCCGTCCAGTGAAATCCGTTCGGGTCGATGACTTCGCTCTCGCCCAACGCATCCAGCGGCTGAAAGCGGGAGGCCGGGTCGGGGTAAAGGCGCCCGTCAATTTCGTATTGATAGAGTGTGCCGGGTTTCGCTTGATCCGTGGTAACGGCGAAGACCCCGTCGCTGTAGCGCGGCATCGGGATGGTGATGCCGGACCCGAGCCGGACCTGGACCTGTTCGGCGGCTGGCGCCCACAGGCTGAAATGCGTGCCGTGGTCGGTGACCTCGGCGCCGAAGGGCAGGGCGTGTTGGCGTGTCAAGTGTTCGGCTCCCGGGTGATCTCGGGAGTGCGAACGAGCCGATTACGCAATAGTTTCGCGGACGCCGATGATCCGGCCTAATTCCTCGTTTGTGGCCGATTCATCGGATTATGAGAACGCCGCACTTTCCGTTAGGCCGCGTCTGCGTCGGGCTCCGGGCCAGCCAATGTCTTGGAGAGTTCGAATAACCGGCGCCGGACACTGTCATCGCCGATCCGGCAGAAGGATCGCACCAGTTCCAGAACCTCACGCCGCTCCAGCGGGTCGCCTGTCGGCGTGACCAGCGATGCGGCTTTCCAATCTTCGTCGCCGGCGATGATCTTATTCATCATGGTTGCCGTATCTGGCGACATCTCATCAAAGAAAAATTCGACGGGAACGTGCAAGACTTTAGACAATTCCCACAAACGACTTGCCCCAATCCGATTGGCGCCACGCTCGTATTTCTGGACCTGCTGGAAGGTGAGGCCAATTTTCTCACCCAGCGTCTCCTGACTTAAACCCAGGATGATACGCTGTAATCGTACGCGGCTGCCGACATGAATATCGATCGGGTTGGGCCGGCCGAGCTTGGGGCGGCGACGAACCGGGGGTTTTCTGGTGAGCGGAATGGTCATGGCTGTTTACAATCTGAAGATGTTATATCGTCGTTCATACTTCATTCACGACTATTGCGTCAATGAGTCAATGCGACGTCAGGCGCCAAAACAGGCGAAAGGCGTGATAAAAATCACTTTTTTGACGCGCACCGATAGTGAGTGTCGCTTATAACACTATATAATGTTTTATATCTGTTTAAATCAATTAAATAGAGTGTTACTTAAGCATCCAGCCGATCGGATGACGGATCAGGCGCGTGAACAGCGTCGGTTCGGCCAGTGAAGATGGCAGTGCGGCATCGAGAATAGCGGCGCTGCCTTGGGGCAGGGTTGCCACACGTCTGCCATAGGAATCGATGACACCCGAGATCCCGCCATTGGCGGCGCGGACCAACGGAATGCCCTGCTCTACGGCGCGCACCCGTGCGATGGCAAAATGCTGAGCAGGGCCGATGCTTTCGCCGAACCAGCCATCATCGGTGACGTTGACCATCCAGGCGGCGGGATTTGCGGGATCCGCGACCTCTCCGGGAAAGATCGCCTCATAACAGATAATCGGCGCGACCGGCGGCAAACCGGGTAGATCGAGCGTCTGAGGACCGGGGCCGGTCGAGAAATCGAAACGCTGCTGGGCGATCTGGCTGAAATTCAGCCATTGATGCAGGGGGACATATTCGCCGAATGGCACGAGATGATGCTTGTCATAAGAGCCGACGATTTCCCCTAGCTTGTTCACGGCGGCGATGCTGTTCCAGGCCATTTCAGTTGGGCCGCTGCCCTCGCCGCGGATCGTGCCGGTCAGTACGAGCCCATGCGGTGGTGCTGCGTCGGCGATGGCGTCGCGCGCGGCAGGATTGAGATTAAGTTCGGTTTCGACCACGCCTTCGGGCCAGATTTCGGCCGTGACTCGATCCAGTCCCGGCTGTTCGGCAAGGCTGATGAGATCGCGGAAATCCTTGATCAGATCGGCGCGGGTCGACGATGCGCGATGCGGCATATCGGTGGAGACGATCCGCAGAACGACCCCTGGAACATCGGGATCAATGTTCTGAAGCCGCACCCAGCCCCAGGCGAGCGCAACGGCCAGCATCAAACCGGCAATTCCGACCGGCAGATAGCGGGCAATCGGGGTGCGGCCGCTGCCGAGCGACGCGGGCAGGGCGGCGACCAGCACAGTGAAGAAGCTCAGCCCGTAAACGCCGAACAGCGACGTCGTCTGCAGCACGGCGAGCAGCGGTTTTGCGTCGCCGGACCAGGCATAGCCCGGCAGCAGCCAGGGAAATCCGGTGAGACAATGTCCGCGCAGCCAATCCCCGATGAACCACGCGATCGCAAACAGAACGGTCCTGCCGATCGTCCCCGGCCGTGATATCAGGTGGGTCAGCAGCGTGGCAAAGCCGGTATAGAGTGCCAGATAGGCTGGAAGTCCGAACACGGCAAACGGCACCATCCACCAGAATTGCCCGATATCGACGAACATCGACTCGGCGATCCAATAGAGGCTGGGCACGAAAAACCCCATGGCCCAGAAGAAACCGTCCTGCGCCGCCCGCCGCTTTGTGCCGGCTCCATCCAGGAGCCACACGAGGCCCACGAAGCTTGGCACCAGCAGCGGCACGATATGAAACGGCGGCATCGCAAAGACGGCGGCGAAACCGAGTCCGATTGCGGCAGCGATGCGCCGCCAGCCGCTGAGACCGGCCAGCATGCCGCAAAACCGCGCCACCGGCGCGGCCGTGTCAATCGCCATCCGGTTCCTCTTCATTCTGTGCGCCGCGATGGACCCGGACACGGCGGACCCTGCGCTGATCGGCGTCCAGCACGTCAAATTCGATACCGCTCGGATGGATCAGCTTCTCGCCGCGCGCCGGCACATGGCCGGTCAGCATGAAGATGAGCCCGCCCACCGTATCGACCTCTTCCTCGTCCGCCGGGAGCAGCTTGGTGCCGAGCAATGTCTCAAGCTCGTCGATCGGGGTGCGCGCATCGACGATCAGGCTGCCGTCAGGCCGTTCCATGATATGGGCCGGTTCGGCCTCGTCATGCTCATCTTCAATGTCGCCGACGATTTCTTCGACCAGATCCTCGATCGTGATCAGCCCGTCAATGCCGCCGAACTCGTCGATAACGAACGCCATATGGACGCGCTGCAACCGCATTTGCGACAGCAGATCGAGGAGCCGGGTCGAGGGTGCCACAAACAGCACCTTGCGCAGCAAATTCTGCAATGTCGTCGACCGGTTTGCAGCAACGAAGCCGAGCACATCTTTGACATGAACCATGCCGATCACATGGTCGAGATCGTCCTGATAGACCGGAACACGCGAATGGCCTTCCTCGACCAGCAGCCGCACCATATCAGCAAACGGCGTTTCGACATCGACCGCGACGATATCAACGCGCGGCACCATGACATCCACCGCGGACAGATTGCGCAGCCTTATGACGTTACGGATCAGGGTCCGTTCATGCGAATCGACGGTTTCATCTTGTTCGTCGCCGGTCGAATCGCCGTTGCCGTTTGGGTCGCTCGGCGGCAAGCCGCTCCAGCGGCGCAGCCTTTCCCACAGCGACAATTGCGTGCGATCACCGGCCTCGCCATAGGCCGGATGAGAGTCATCGCTCATGACAGGCCCTTATCGCGGTAGGGATCAGCGACCCCCAGCCCCGCCAAAATTCTTGTCTCAAGCCTCTCCATCCGCTCGGCTTGTTCGTCTGCTTCGTGATCATATCCCAGGAGATGCAGCACACCATGAATGGTCAGATGGCGGACATGATCTGCCAGACTCTTACCCTGCTCCAGCGCCTCGCGTTCGCAGGTCTCGCGCGCCATCACGATATCGCCGAGTTCCAGCGGCACGCCGGGGAAGGGCGGCTCGGGCCGCATGCCTTCCTCAGTGTCCGTCGCTGGGAAGGACAGGACATTGGTCGGGGCGTCCTTGCCGCGCCATGTGTGATTGAGATCACGGAGCATGGCGTCGTCACCCAGCACGATCGCGATCCCGACCGGGCCAAGGCCGGGACAGGCCGCGTCAAGTGCGGCCCGCGCCGCCTGGTCGATCAGAGAAGTGCCGTCGGGCAGCACAGGATCCCACTCGGGAACCGTGATCGTGATGCTGATATCGGGAATGTCGGACTGCATGATCTGCCCGGTTAGGAGGCGGCATCCTTGGCGTGTAGATTTTGCAGCTGAGCGCGGGCCTCGGCGCGCCGTTTATCCTGCGCGTCATAGGCTCTGACGATCCGCATCACCAACGGATGGCGCACGACATCTTCATTGCTGAGCCGGACGATGCCGACCCCTTCGACCCCGTCGAGCGTTTCCAGCGCGTCGCTCAAACCCGATTTCGTGCCGGAAGGGAGATCAATCTGGCTGAGATCGCCGGTGATCGCCATGCGCGAATCTTCGCCAAGCCGGGTCAGAAACATCTTCATCTGGACCGCAGTGGTGTTTTGCGCCTCGTCCAGGATCACGAAGGAATGCGCCAGCGTGCGACCGCGCATGAAGGCGAGCGGCGCTACCTCGATATCGCCATTCGATAAGCGTTTCAGCACCTGCTCATGCGGGAGCATATCGTGCAGCGCGTCATAGAGCGGCCTCAAATACGGATCGACTTTCTCTTTGAGGTCGCCGGGGAGAAAACCGAGCCGCTCACCCGCTTCGACCGCCGGGCGCGACAGGATGATCCGGTTGACCTGACCGGTCATCAGCATTTCG
>Ga0116229_10007548_pt1 | contig 17166 bp, 16 predicted proteins | sample S1TSphgellanicum_3_FD_87313 | JGI IMG/M metagenome (GOLD analysis project Ga0116229, IMG submission 87313) | Host-associated microbial communities from peat moss isolated from Minnesota, USA - S1T2_Fc - Sphagnum magellanicum MG | ecosystem: Host-associated > Plants > Peat moss > Unclassified... | reverse complement strand
GCGAACATGACGCGCTCGGCCAAGGGCACGGTCGAAGACCCGGGCAAGAACGTGAAGGCGAAGAGCGGGCTCAATCGCGAGTTGCTCGACGCCGGGTTTGGCATTCTGGCTACGTTGATCCGCGAGAAAGCAGAATACGCTGCTCGCCAAGTGATCCTCGTGAATCCAGCCTACTCGTCGCAAACGTGTGCCGCGTGCGGCCACGTTGCGGCGGCAAGTCGGGAGGGTCCGCGTTTCGTGTGCGTCCGCTGTCGTCATGAAGACGATGCAGATGTGAACGCGGCACGCGTCATCCTCCTGCGGGCGGAGTCGCCGCCTACGAGAGCACCGGGCGACGCTCGGGGCGCGCAGCAGGACGCTGCGTGACCACGCTCACGACGAAGATGCGTCCGCGGGGGACATCGGCAGATCCGCGGCGTTCGCCGGTTCCGGATAGATGTACCCGTGGTTCGTTACAGACCGGCGGTTGGAGCCGGTTATCGCGAATACGGATGGGTTGGCTGCTCGCTCGGCCACGGAAAGCGAAAAGTCTTAACCGGCGTCTCATCTCGCGGGACGTGCGAAGCCGGTATGATCGGTCTACGCCCGCCGGGTTCCCACCGCGATGCTTTGGAGACTTCACGTGAAAGCGATTGGTATGTTCACCCTTTGTCTGGCTGCAACGATCGCGCCGACGCTCGCGCAAACGCCGGCGATGACCGTTCCGCTTGCCAACAAGCATCTCGCGGGGGTGGTCGAGTCGATCGAACGCGTGAACGGCGAGATCCACCTCGTGATCCAAGACAACGACGGCTACGATGACGATGTGACGGTCGCCGAGGATGCGCAGACGCGTCCCGCCGGCTCGGAACTTTCCATCGGCCAGCGCGTTCTGCTGACCGGGTACAACGCGGGCAGTTACTTCGATGCGACGGCGGTCGCCATCGTCGGCGACGGCGCGCCCGCACCGGCACCCGCCGCGCCGGCGTATGCGGCCCAGCCCCCGCCGCCCGCGCAAAATCAATTGCCGAGCTACGCGGTCCCCGCGCCGGCATATCCCGCCTATTCGTACGTTCCGTATCCGGTCTACGTTCCGGCGCCCGTCTCCTATGCCTACCCGGTCGCGATCGGCATCGGGTTCTACGGCGGCGGCTACCGCGGTCCGCGCTATTTCGTGCGCGCCGGATATGGGCGCCCGGCCTACGCCCGCCCGTACGGGTATCGCCGCTAGCGAACCGAACCGCCGGCCACGCAAGCGAGTGGCCGGAATCACGGATGGTAAAGCGAACGTTTCGGCGATGAAACGACGCGCGATGCTGGCATCGGCCGGCGGTCTTCTCGCCACCCTGGCGATCGCGAGCGACGCCGCGTCGGAACCAGCGCATGTCGTCGACGCCGCCGGTGCGTCGGGTTTTCGCGCCGACGCGCCGGGAACGTTTTTCTCGCGCGGGGTCGCGGCGCAGTCCGGTTATGAATTTCACCGGGTGCGGTTTCTGAACCGGCCGCTGCTGGAGCCCGGCTTGCGCGCGATGCACGCATACATTACGGCGCAGCAACGCCCGCCGAATGCGCTCGCAGCCCTTGAACTCCGCTTGCCCGCGCCGCTGTCATCGGCCGACGGGACGCTTGCCAATACCGCGTACGCTGCGGCGCTTCGCGATGCGGGATTCGTCGTTCCGGGCGACGTGCGCCCCGAAGCGCGCAGTAACATGGCGCCGCTCGTTGATCCGCCGGCCGCGCTCTCGATTCACGCGTTCACCTTTGCCGTTCCCGCGCCGGCGTCGTCCGCATGTGACTACGTCATCTCCGGCCGGCCCGATATCGGCGATAGCGGCGAGATGATTGCCGGACACAACTACGCGTCGGCCGGGATGCAACAGAAGGCGGCTTTCATTCTCGGTTGGCTGACGGATCGCATCACCGAGCTCGGGGGCGATCCGGCGCGTGCGACCGGGTTTCAGATTTACACGCGCCACGCGATCGACGGTATCGTCGTCGATCTCTCGCGCAATCCCCTCTCGCGCGCCGGGTTCACGCTCGTCCCGGGCGATCCACCGGGGACCGCGTTCGAGCTGGAATTCGACGTGCGCAGCGTCAGCCGGGAGCTCGTGCTCTAACCGGCGCGGCCGGTATTGCACCGGGAACATTTTTCCGGCCCCGTTGCCTCTTCTCTTTTGAACGCAAACACCTGAGAGGAGAACGATGGGACGCTGGGCACCGCCCGAGGTCGTAGCCGACGCGCTGCGCGGCGACGAGGATGCCGCAGACCGGCTCGTCTGCGCCGTGTGGCCGCGCTGTTCGCGATTAGCGGCGTCGATCATCGGCGACTGGAGCTTGGCGCAAGACGCGGCGCAAGAAGCCTGTGTCATCCTGCATCGCAAGGTCCGCGGCCTACGCAGCGTAGCGGCGTTCGACTCTTGGATGTACCGGATCGTGTTGCGCGAGGCGTCTCGCGTACGGCGCAGCAATGCGCCGTTCGAACAGCTCGCCGAGCACTGCGAGGGCGTCGATGCGGCGGTCTCGCTCGACGTGTGGCGCGCACTCGCCACCCTTCCGCCGAAGCTACGAACGGTCGTCGTACTCTTCTATTTCGATGCGCTCACCAGCGAGGAGATCGCGGGAATCTTGCGCGTGCCTCATGCCACCGTTCGGACGCGACTGCTGCGGGCGCGCGATCGACTGCGGGGGCTCCTGCGCGACTATGATGACGCTTACGTGCCCGTCTTGGAGATCAACCATCATGCAATCTGATTTTGCGGAATATGGCCGCCTGGTGCGGGAATCGCTTGCCGTCCCGGACGTCCCGCTCGCGACGATTCGGCGCCGTTCCCGAGCGGCGCGGTCGCTCGCGCGAGTCCAATCGGTCGCCGCATTGATCCTCGTGTTGTGTGCAGCCGGTGCCGGCGTGAGCCTCGGGGCGAAAATCTACGACGGCATGAAGGTTTGGCTATCCGGCGGCAAAGCGGCGCTCGTCGTCGATTCGTTCACGATGCTCAGGGAGCCGATGGACGCCGAATTCCGCGCGATCATCGCCCGGGCAACCTTCCCCGTCGTTCTTCCGGTCGGGTTGCCGCAAGGAACCCACATCGTGCGCGTGTTTTTCACGCCGGCCGACCACCCGTCGACGCTCACGGTCGAATACGAAAACGACCGTCCGCGGATACGGGCAGGCTTCACGCTCCTCGATCCCGCGATCGTGAATGTTCCCAACGCGTTGTTGCCGGCCGGGTCCGCGCGTCCGTCGTTTCAGCCCACCGAATCGTGGCGAGCCGGCAACGAAGTCGTGATCGTCCCGAGCGGCGTCGTGGCCGCGCAACAACTTGGGCGCATTCGGGCCGCGATGGCGGCGACGACCCCGGCGGCGAGCCTCGCGGAAAACGAACCATACCTCGCGCGGATCCTCGTCCTCGGTGGTTCGCTTCGCGTCGACCGCGCCAGGAAGCTTGCCGCGATGCCCGATGCTTCGAGCGTGCTGCTTGACCCCAATGAGAAGCGGGCCATTACGCGCCTCGCTGCGCTCGGCAAGCCGATGCTCGACGGGCGCCGCACGTTCATCTCGAACATTCGGTATGTCAACGGCGAGCCCGATTATAGCCGGGCACGCGGCACGGCATCGCACGCGATTGCGATCCCCGCAGCGGGGGTACGGGCAATCGCCGCGGTGCTGCGCAAGGACGGCAGCTGCGATTGCGAAGTGTTCTACCGTTCGCCGGGCCACGGACTTGCGTGGGTCTGGATGATTCCGGTGCGCGGACCCGCGGACATGCGAGCGTACGCGGTCGATGAGCGCACCGGCCGCGTCACGCCGAGGCCGCTTCGGAGCGCTGAAGCCGGAGTTCGGTTCGGCGGCGAATGGTAGATCTATGCGTTGCGCGGCGAGGACAACTGTCGCTGCATCCGGTGGCCGCCGCGGATCAGTGGCGTGCGCTCGACGCGGTGCTGGCGACGGTCGCACCCGACGCGCTCGCGCTGCCGCCGATCAGCGAACTCGAGCCGCTCTAGCGAGGGCCGCGCGACCGGGGTAAGAAGAAGACGGCATGGCAATACGACCGAAGATCTTCTACACCGCCGAAGCAACGGCGACGGGCGGCCGCGATGGAGAAGGCCGCAGCAGCGACGGCATGTTGTCCGTGAAACTGGCCCGTCCGAAAGAGATGGGCGGAACGGGCGAGGGCACGAATCCCGAGCAACTCTTTGCGGTGGGCTACGCAGCTTGCTTTCTCGGCGCGCTCGGCGCGGTCGCGGAAAAAGCCGGCGTCACGCTGCCGCACGACGTACGAATCGATTCGAAAGTCGGGATCGGGGCGACGCCTCCGAACGGCTTCGGCATTCAAGTCGCGCTCGCCATTTCGCTCCCCGGCATCGCGCGCGAACAAGCCGAGCATCTGGTCGAAGAAGCGCACAAGGTGTGCCCGTATTCGAACGCGACGCGAAATAATATCCCGGTCGAATTGACGGTCGCCTGACATCGGTCAGGACTCGGGCAGCGGATCCGGCTCGGTCCACGCGATGATCGACGACGGTAACGAGATCGCGAGCAGGAACGAAGCCCAGAACAGCGCTTCGATCACGGTGAAGTTGCGGATAGCCGGCCAAATATCGCCGAACAACGTGTACACGAGACCAACCGCCGTGCACATGCCGACGATCGGATACGCTCGCGAAAGCGCGGCGTTACGCCGCGCGAGCTGCCGTTCGTCGAACGCGTCTTCGCGAATATTCGGCGCGTTCGCGAAGGTCCGCCCCATCAACGTTACCACCCCGTAGGCGGCCGACGCGACGCCCGCAATCAAGAGCGCGAGTGCCGCCAGCTGCGCCGGCTTGCCGGGCGCCGTCGCAGCGATCGCACTGCTGGCACAAATCACAAAATACGAGCCGTAGAGCGCAACGACGCTCCGTCGACGGCGCCGCCGCGGACCGATCCGGTCCGACACGGGCCCCTGCCTGGCTGTTTCGTAGCGCGTACGCATTTCTTCCACGTTCAACTCCCCACTTCGGTGCGCGAACCGTAGAGTTCGGCGCTCATCGGTCTGAAGGGCGTTCGGGAGAAAACGGCGTCGATCGGCAATCCGACATACTCGGCGATCCGGAATGCGAGTTCGAGGCTTGGATTGTACTCGCCGCGCTCGAGATAGCCGACGGTCTGGTAGTTGATGCCCAGCGCTTCCGCCAATTCGTGCCGGCTCAAACCACGCTCAGCCCGGAGCACCGCCAAGCGGTTGTAGATTTTGCCGCCCGAATCTGCAGCCGTTGTTCCCCTAGCCATATGAATGTTGTATTTATACAACATTCATATGGCGTAGTCAACAGTCTGAATGGAAGGTGCCATCGCCCACACCCGATAGTTCCGGGTTGCCCACACCCGATTGGGGACGTTCTTTCGCCCACACCCCGGTTGCGGTCGCGTCGTTTTTATGAAGCCAGCGATTGCATCCCGATGTGCGCGCCGAACACGCGCAACGACGCATCGACAACCGCGGCGTCGAAGAGCGTACCGCGGCCCCGGATGATCTCTTTGATCGCTTCCTTCGGCTCGAGCGATTCGCGATAACACCGGCGGCTCGTCATCGCGTGGAAGACGTCGGCGACGGCGACGACGCGCGCTTCGAGCGGGATCTCGTCGCCGGCGAGCCGACGCGGATAGCCCGAACCGTTCATCCGCTCGTGATGCGCTCGCACGCCTTCGGCGTACCTTTGCAGGGTCGGAATGCCCACGACCATGCGGTACCCGGCGTCTGCATGACGGCGCATGATCGACGTTTCGACCTCGCTCAGCGGTCCCGACTTGTCGAGAACCGAACGCTCGATCGCCATCTTGCCGATGTCGTGCAGCTTTCCGACGATCTTGCACTTGTGCGCGAATTCGGCATCCTTGCCCATCGCGATCGCGATACGTGCGGAGAGCGCACCGACCGCGCCGAGATGCTCGTGAAGATCGGCGTCGATGATCGCGATGATCCCAAGGATGCCGTCGATGATGTCTTCGCCGACGTCGCCGATGGATCGCGGTGTAGAAACCTGCGCAAGGGCGGCTTGCTTCGCGACCTCTGACCGGAGCACGTCGAGACGGCGAATGGCGGTGCGGCGTCCGGGCAGCGGCGTCCCGGCAATCACATGCGCGGTCGCATCCTCGACGAGCGCGTTGATCTCCAGGGCCGTTGCCGCATGCATCTCGCGTGCGACCCAACGGGACACATCGTTCTCCGCACGTGCTTCCTTGCGCACGATGCCGGACATCGACTCGATCAGATCGCTGAACGCTTCGCCGATGCCAGGGTAGGGACGCAGCGGGATCGGGGCCGGCGCAGCCGGGGTCTTCGTATCGTTGGGCATTCCTGTTCCTCCGGTGCCGGGTGAGATGCTAACTCGTCGTCGGCATCACGATGCTTGCGACGGCTGCGGCGGCGGCGAGAGCCAAGGTCAGGGTGAGCATGTGCGGCGGACTCCTTTACGGGTGAGGAGTCATTACCGTACCGTCGGCGAGCACGACGGCCCATCACCCAATTGAGGGAGAACGATGCGCGGCCACGGCGGACGAGCGCCGCGATCGGCTCAATCCAGGATGCCGAGGCGCCTCGCCGCCGCGATAACTTCGATTTGTGACGAAACGCCGAGCTTGCGATACGCGCTTTTGAGGTGGCTACGGATCGTCTCGTAACTGCGCCCGGCGCCGTCGGCCATTTGACGCGGGGTGAGGCCACGGGCGAGACCCCGGAGGGCCGCCGTTTCGGCATCGGTCAAGGCGCCGATCGTCTCCGGGACCTCGCGCTTGCGGGCGGCAACTTCGAGCACGTCCGCAAAACCGTCGCGGCCTGCAGCGCGCAAGATTGCATTAGCGTTTGCGATCGCGTGCGCGTCCAGATGCCCGTGGGCGGCCAAGAGCCGGATTGCCGCGGCGAGGGCCTTGTCGAAATTCCGCGCGCAATCTTTCGGAACGCGACGCGCCGCAAGGCTCGAGCGGCCGACGAAAATCTCTGCGAGCGCGAGATGCAGATCCGCGGTAATGTGAAAGATCAAATCGCCGGCCGGGCAGGCCGTGCGCCGTCCCGCCGCAGCGATCGAGGCTTTCGCCGCATCGTCGCGCCCGGCGAAGGCCTCGAACATCGCGATCGTCGCACGCCAGCAGCGCGTCTCGGCGGCATTCGCGATCGTTCCGTTGAGGCTTTCCAGCCCGCTGAGGGCTGCGCCAAACGAGCCGTCCCAGCCGAGGCGAATTGCTTGGCTCGACCGCGCCATGAGGCCGTCGCGATACCCGTACGGGGTGCCCTCGAGTTCGCGCTCTAGCGATTCGACGCGATCGCGGCGTCCGCGGTCGACTTCGAGGTCGTATTGCGCCCACAGTCCGAGCGACCGGCGTTGCCGGTCACCGGCCCGGGTCGCGCCGACGACCAACTGCTGGGCGTGCCAAATCGCTTGCGGGATGTCGTCGCCGTAGACCGATGCCGACGAGCACAGCAGGCTGTGCGCGTCGGCGTACGTGCCCCATTCGCCGCAGCGTTCCGCCAGCTGCGCCGCGTCGCGTGCGTGCCGTTCGGTCTCTTTCGGCTTTGCGAGATGAAAATACGCCGTAGCGAGGCGCATCAGGATCTTCGCGACCAGCGCATCGTCGGCCAGCGTTTCAGCAACATCGAGGGCGGCCCGGAGCTCGCGAGCCGATGCGTCGGCGTCCCCCATCATCGCAAGCGCGATCGCATAGACGCTGCGCGCTTCGCAACGGCTGCGTTCATCGCCGACATCGAGAACGGGTTCGATCACATCGCGCGCCCCGGAGCCCGCCCGGTTGATGAGAATGAGCGAGAGCCGGCGCGAGAGCAGCGAACGCTGGTCGGGATCCGTCGACAAATCGATCGCACGCCGGTACAAGTCCGCCGCGCGGTCGTAGGCGCCCGAGAAGGCCTCGAGGGCGGCGCGCAGGCCGACGATGCCCGCGTCACGTTGGCGGAACTCCGCCGGCAGCATCGCGACGGCTTGTTCCGCCGTCTCATACCGCGCTTCGTCGAGCAGACGGAATCCGTGATCCGAGAGCGTTCGCGGCAACAGATCGGGTGCGTGGACGCGCGCGACATCGACCGCGTCGCCGACACGTCGCTCCGCGAGTAGCGTTCGCACGAGGCCGCCGGCGATCGACGGTAGTGCCTCCCGGGGGGTCGTGCGGCGCAAGTATTCCGCGAAGAGGTCGTGCAGCCGAAACCCACCGGGAATCTTCACGAGCGGGACCGGAGCCGACCGCAACCACGCGATCTCCCGTTCCGCATCGCGCATCCCGAGGTGCTCGAGAAAACGCACGTCGCTCGTTCCGGCGAACGCGACGGTACGCAGGACGTCGACGCGCTCGGCCGGCAGTGTCGAAACGATCTGATCGGCCAAGTACGCGAAGGCCGTCTCTTTCGTCGACGCGGTCACGGCCGGAAGATCGCCGCCGGACTCGGCGGCGCGCAAGAAGAACTGCGCCGCGACCGGCCAGCCCCCGGTGACGCGTTGAATGGCCGTAACGGAAGCGACGTCCGCGCGTAATCCGCGCTCGGTCAACAGCCGCCGCATTTCGGACCCGTCGAGGCCCAGCGATTCTTCGCCGACGGGCATCGCCGCGTCGCCGTAGGCCATCCAATTGGCAACCGGCAACGCGAGGGCGTGCCGCGAGACGAGGACCCAGCGGACGTGCGGAGCCATCTTGATCAGGCCGACGAGAACGTCCAAGGACAGCGGGTCGTCGGCGAGCACGTGCAAGTCGTCGACGACGACGAGCCGCAGATCGGGGCGATGCGAGGCGATCCACTCCAAGACCGGCGCGGCCGTTCCCGCCTCGCGTGCCGAGGAGAGAACCCGGCCGATCGGCGCCGTCGGAATCCGCAGTGCCGCGGCAAGGGCGAAGACGAATGCCCCGCTCTCGCGCGGCGCGACGGTCAGATCGAGCCAGAGATGTGCAAGGCCGCCGACCGCAGCGCGCACGGCGGTCGTCTTGCCCCAGCCGGCCGATGCCTGGACCAGCGCGACGCGAAAGCGCATCGCTTCCCGGACCGACCGCGCAGCACGACTTAGGGCCGCGGTCGCGGTCCTGTCGATCGTTACGAGCGGATCGTTCTCCAACGCCCGGGTCTCCTTCGCGACGCACGGCGCCACTTCACCCTCAGCGTCGCATCGCGTCGGCGATACGGACGTGCGCGGGCCCGAGATCCGGTGCTCGTGCGAACTCGCGTGCGATGTGCGCGGCAATTGCGTCGAGCGGGCCTTCCGCCGCCCGGCGATCGTGCACGACGGCAAGCGCCCGCAGCGCTTCGTGCCAGTCCGTGGTGTAGGGGATGCCGAAGCGATACCCGTCGCCGTCGTGGACGATGACGCTCGCTCCGAGCTTTTTGCGTAATCGTGCCAATTGCACTTCCAGCACGCGCTCGGGGATGAGCGAGCCGCTCGACGTCACGAGTTCGCTCAATTCGCGCCGGGGGATCGGCCGTTCGGCTAGTGCGATGAGTGAGAGAATCGCGAACTGCTGGCGGCTGACCGCGATCTGCTCGCAGCCGTTTTCGATCGTTCCCGTGCCCAAACTCAGCCGAAAGAGCGGCGCACGGAAGCGCTCGAATCGCCGCAGGATCGGCTGATACGATTTCCCATCGCGCGCGTTGCTGATCGCCAGAGCGTCGACCGCTTCGATGAGTTCGCGCGTGCCGATTTGCTCGGCAACGCGCGCCGCCTCGGCGAGGTGGTCGAACCGCGCTGCATCGTCGATCACCGCTAGCGCTACGCGTCCAGTAAGAACCATCTCGCGGAACCCAATTCGATCGGCGATGCTGATGGCTTCGATCACATCGCGACGCGCGGCTTCGGCCGAATCGCGTAACGCCGCACGCATCAAGAGCCCTTCGGCGATCGCCCACGGCCGGGCGCGGTCGCGCAGGCGATCGGAGTCGGGCTCGCCGGCTGCGGCCAACGAGAAGAAGCCATGGCTGCGTTCGAGGCGGTGCGCGGTGATCGCCTCGCGCGCAAGTGCGAGCAGCTCGCCCAGACGCGTATCGTTTCCAGCGAGCCATGCGGTGTACGCCGCGCCCTGCAACGCGTCGGCATACGAGCCCGGCATCAGCTCGCGCGAAACGGCGATGCCTTTCTCGCATACCTCGAGCGCCTCGTCCGGGCGGCCGTGGATGCGATACCACGTCCACAGCGGCATCACCAAATAGACGAAGTACGTCCCGGGATTGCCAAAGAGCGGCGTACACGCGTCGCGCACGGTGTCGATGTCGAAGTCGCGTTCGTCGAACGTGAACCAAGCCGCTTCGAGTAGCGCGGCCAAGATCGGATGGTGCGGCGCCGGCGCCGCCCACGCATCGCGCAGCAGCCGGTCGACCAGCGCTCGCGCGCGCTCGCGCTGTCCGCTTGCGATGAGCGCCGGAAAGATCATGAGCGTCAGGCCGTAGCGCGTGTCGATGTCGCTGGGCGACGCGGCGTCGAGCGCAAAGGCGGCGCCTTCGATCAGTTCGGCCGTATCGTCGTGCCACCAGCGCGGCATCCCGACGCCGAGCCACAGGCGCGGATGCGATCGCAAGATGCTCTGCGGCAACTCGGCGAGGAGCAGCGACGACTCGGGATCGAGCGCGGGGACGAGCTCGATCGACGCTTCGGCGCGCTGGGCGGCGCCTTCGAGATCGCCCCCGCGCAGCAGCGTCGCGATCGCCGCGGACGCGGGGCGTGCGGCCGCCAGCGCTCGTGCGCAGGTGACGAGGTGCGACGGGCGGCACGACCGCATGAGCGGCAAGGCCAGCGGCCAGACGCGCACGCTTCCGCGCTCGTCGATTTCGACGAACGGCAGCCCTTCGAGCCGCTCGCGCGCCGCGAAGAGCGAGCAGTGCTGTTCGCTCGCAAAATCACTGATCGTCGCGCCGTGCGTGCAGACGACGGCGGCAAGGTCGGCCAGTGCGGCATCATCGAGCGCATCGAGCACATGATGCTGCGCGTACGTCCACAGTGACTGCCACGCACCGTCAACGCGCGCGAGCGCGCTTGGCGCGATGCCTTCGTGGAGACGGCGTTCGACGAAGGCGACCGCGACCGCCCAGCCGGCGCACCGGTGCGCGAGATCGTCCGCGTGCGGTTGTGCCGCACCCGCCGCGAGAAAGCGAGACGTCACGTGGGCCGTCGTCAGACGCAGATCGGCAAACGTCACGACCGTGACGTCACCGGGTGGAATGCTCGCCACCAGCGCGCGGACACCGCTGCGGCCGGCGACGATCGTGCGCAAACCCCGCGCATGCCGGCGCACGACCAGATCCCCGGCCAGCGAGCGCGCAGCGCCGTCGGCGGGGATGTCGTCGATGCACAGCGGCGCGGCATCGTCTTCGCCGGGAAAAGGCAGCGCGGAAGCGCGCGCGTATCGATGTTCGGGATCGTCGAGCAGCGTGCGCGAGAGCGTCGTCTTGCCCGAGCCGGCGAGGCTCTCAATTGCAATAACGAGACACCCATCCGTCATGGGAGCGGGCTTGCGGGGGACTCCGCCCCGGCTCCTTTTCTTGTTAGGCCCATGTTAGGCGGCTTGCCGTCGGAAGCGCGCAAAGCCGCCGGTATGAGAACGTACACGTCCGGGGCGTCGATCATCGTCGCGACGGCACTCATTGCGTGCGGGGGCGGCGGAACGGTCTCCAGCCTGCCGCAGGCAACACCGTCGGCCAGTCCGGCGAGCTCGAGTGCGTCCGTAACCACTACGCTGTCGACCAGCGGTCCGACCACCGTGCAAATTCCCGCGCTCACGAGCGCGGGTGTCGCGGCGCAGTCGATCACGTTCCCGCTTGCGACCAGCGGTGCGGGCGCGGCCGTGACCGTCACCGTCTCGTCGAGCGCGCCGAGCGGAACGCCTACCCTGACCAGTATCGCGCGCAGCGCCTCATCGCGAGCGCCGCTCGCGGGCGGCTTGCCGCGCACGCCGATCGAGTACGTCTCGCTGTCCTCCGCGAAGAGCATCACCTTCAACGGAACGATCACCTTCACGCTCACGCTGGCGACCCCGTTGACGAACGGGTCCATCCTCGGCTACGGCGTCTACGCGGCCGCGACCGGCTGGACCGACGTCGACGAGAGCGGTACGCTCGATCTCGCGGGCACGACCGGTACGTTCTCGGTGTCCGCGAGCGGCCTGACCGTCGGGACGACGCCCACGGAGCTCGCGCTTTATTATCAGCTGGGCAGCACCACGTCGCCGGAGCCGAGCGGATCGGCTTCGGCTGCACCGAGTTCGTCGCCGTCGTCAGCACCGAGTTCGTCGGCATCGTCCGCGCCGAGCTCGTCGCCCTCGTCGACGCCGAGCGTGCACCCATCCGTCTCACCGTCACCGTCACCGTCACCGTCACCCTCGCCGACGCCGCCCCCGACCGTCTCGGTCGCGCCTTCGAGTCTGTACTTCACGCTCGGGTCGAGCAACGTGCCGCAGTCGTTTACGGCAAGCGAATCCGGTTATACCGGAGTTTTCTCGGAATCCGACACCTGCGCGACGTACGCCACGGTGTCGAGCACGTCGCCCACCTTCACCGTGACGGCGACGAACGCACCATCGACGGCGAGCAGTTCGCCGACCTGCACGCTTACCGTCATGGATTCGGCGCAACGCAGCGCGAGCGTCTCGGTCTACATCTCGCAATCGACCGTCACGGTCCAAGCGAAAGGACGCCGATGAAACGCTGGATTGCACTGCCGCTCGTCGTCGCGGCGCTGAGCGCGTGCGGCGGCGGCGGATCGTCGGTGTCGCATCCATCGGTTTCGGGCGGCGCTGTGCCGGTTGCCGCCGCAACCGGCACAGCCAACGTCAACGTGGCGATGCGCATCCCCGCGGCGACGGCCACATCGACAAAGCGCAGCCCGGCTTACGTGAGTGCGGGCACGGCGTCGGTGAAGCTCGCCGTTTCCGTTGGTAGCAACACGCCGGTAACGCAGACGTTCGCCGTGACGCCGGGCAGCGGGTCGTGCCCGACGACGAGCGGCACGACGACGTGCACGTTCGCGCTCCAAGTACCAACCGGCGCACCGAGCGCGAGCGCGAGCCTGGCGGTGACGACCTACGACGCCACCACGAACGTTCTCGCGACCGGCACGGTTCCGTTTACGCTCGATGCGTCCGGCACGAACACGGTTGGAATCACGCTTGACGGTGTGCCCGCCTTTTTAACCATTGCGCTCCCGAGTGCGACTGCCGGAACCGCGTACGCGACACCGCAAGCCGTCAGCGTAACCGTGAGCGATGCCGATCACTACGCGATCGTGGGATCCTATGCAACCCCGGTGACGCTCTTCGACGACGATACGAGCGGCGCAACAACGCTCACCACGTCGGGAAGCGAGAACCCGCCGGCGCACGAACTCCTCAGTTCGAGCGATGTCGCAACGCTTGCGTATACCGGGCTTGCGATCGCGCCCACGATGATCGGCGCCGTCGCCGCGCGCGCGACCGCCGGCTTCGCGACGTTCGCGCCGGCGCTCCAGCCGATCGTCGTCACGACGTCGGACACGCTGAACCCCAGCTATGCCGGCATCGATTTGTACGCAACGACCGGCACCGGTTCGCAAGCATCGGTTACGATTTCCGAAGCCGGCTGGACCAACAGTCCGTATAGTCATGCGTTGACCGTGACGCCGGGCGGCAGTTGCGGGTCGATCGCGACGTATACGCAGAGCGGGAACACGATCACCGCGTCCGCCGCGGCCGGAGCAAGTCCGGGAACCTGCACGGGCTTCACCCTCAGCGATCCGTTCGGACAATCCCAGAGCGTGGCGTTCGCCTATACGACGTTCAGCTACACGGGAGCGGATCAGTCGATCACGGTTCCGGCCGGCGTCACCACCGCGACGATGAGCGCCTGGGGTTCTCCCGGCGGCATGGCGGCCGATGGCGTCCCCGGCGGCGCGGGTGCGTATGTCAGCGGTGAGGTCAACATCACGGCCGGTGCTTCCCTCAAAGTCACGGTCGGTGGGAACCTTCCCATCAGCACGGCAACCTACGGCGGCGGCGGGCTGGGTGGTTCGTCGAACGGCAATCCGGGCGAATACGGCGGCAGCGGCGGCGGGTTGTCCGGCGTCTCGAGCGGGCCGACGTTGTTGGTTATCGCCGGCGGCGGTGGCGGCGGCGGCTATCTGGGTGCCCAGGGCGGGGCGGCAGGCTTCAACTCAGGCTCGAACGGCGGTACCACGCCCGCGAGCGCCGGCGGCGGCGGAGTTGGCGCTCAACAGTATAGCCCGGGCGCTGGCGGGACGCCCGGGACGGGGGCCGCGTGCCCGGGGTCCGATGTCTGCGTCGCGGGCTCTCCAGGGTCGTCGTCCGGGGTGGGTGGCGGCGGCAACGGCGGTTCGAGTTCGACGTCGGCCGGCGGGGGCGGCGGCGGCAACGGTGCATACGGCGGTGGCGGGGGCGCCTCCGGCGCGGGCGGCGGCGGCGGTGGTGGCGGCTCGTCGCTCGTGTACGGCCAAGGCGCTGGCCAGATCAGCTCGCTTTCGGTGGGTCAGGTCACGATCAAATGGTAGACCGGTTAGCCCGGGGTGAGACGAGCTCGATTCGAGTCGCGTTCGCCGGAATTTTGCTGCGCTAAGGGCGCTCCAACGAGCTCGTCGTCAGCGATACTCGGCGAGATGAAACGCACGTGTGATGCGGAGTGACATGTTGGACGCGAGCGATGACGAGCCTGGTTTTGCGATTCTTCCGCTGGACGAATCGCACCGGGCCGCAACCGTTACCTTGGCGACTCACGTCTTCGTCACGCGCGAACCGATGACGGCGCGTCTTGGCGTTTCCAGTGCAGATATCCGGCCGTTCATTGCCGCGCTCAGCATGGTCGCGGTCCGCGAGCGAACGGGCATCGTTGCCGTCCACAGGGCGACCGATACTCTGGTCGGGTTTGCACTAGCCAAAGACTTCACCACAGCTCTCGACTTCGAGCTTAACGAGAAGATCGCGGCGATCTTCGATCTTCTCGAACGCGTCGATGCGCGCGCAAGTTCGAGTTTGGCCGCGCCGATCTCGAATCGGGACGTGCTTCACATGCTGATGGTCGGAACGTCATATCCACGGGAGCGCCGTCGACGCGCATCTGGCGATGCGCGCGAGCCCCTGGCGCTCGCGATGACCCGTGCGCTGGTGGGCACCGCGGCCGCACAGGGCTATCGCCGGTGCGTCGGCGAGTGCACGAACGCACGCAGCGCGCGTGTCGCGCGCGCGCTCGGCGCGCGACTAATCGCGGAAGTCCGATACGACGACTACATTTTCCCCGGGACGGGCGAGCGCTGCTTCGCCGAACTCGGCGAACGAGGGTGTCAGGCGTATCTTCTTGACTTCGACGATGCTCCTTTCGGCATCTGAACGACGGCATGTTTTTCGGGCAGCAATCTACCCAGGGCGAGCTCTTTCGAGCAGCGCTGAACTACGCATTCGAGCGCTGGTTCCGGCGACATGCTTCGATCGAGGCCGGCACCGCTTACGAATGCGCCTCCGAGGGGGCAATGCTTGCATCGGCTCCCGACAGCCCCTTGCTGCCGCCATTCATGGAGCTGCTCGAACACTTCGAGCAAAGTGCTCCCTTCCTCACGTCGCGCTATATCGCACATATGCGGACGGTGAGCGCAATCCCGGCGCTGCTTGGCCATTTCGTTGCTCTGCTTCATAACCACAACAACATATCGAGCGACTCGTCGGGAGCGGGCGCGCATATCGAGCGCGAAGCGCTCGGCTTCCTGCGCTCGATGATCGGTTATCCCGCGTCGACGGTCAGCGGGCACTTCACGAGCGGCGGGACCTTGTCAAACTGCGAGGCTCTCGTGCGTGCGCGGCACCGAATGGGACGCTGGCTCGCGCTGGGGGCTGCCCTGCGAAGTCGTCAGCGGGCCGATCTGTCCATGTTCTCAGCGGCGCACATGGGATGGGACGCTTTCGACGCCTTGGCCCCGGCGCTGCCCGCGCCCCGCGACCTCTCAGCGTGGAACTTCGCCGAGACGAATCCCTGGGAAGCCGGCGAACGTTTGGCATCCGCCTACGGCAATCCGTTCCTCGGGCCCGTAATTCTTGTCCCGCAAAACACGCACTACTCGATCCAAAAGGGAATCTCGATCATGGGCCTGGGCACGTCGTCGCTGTGGCCGATTGATTTGGATCGCGAAGGGCGCACCGATGTGGCGCATCTCGATTCGCAAATCGCACGCGCGCGGGAGGCACAACGGCCGGTCCTTATGGTGGTGTCCGTTGCGGGCACAACCGAGCTTGGAACGATCGATTGTGTCGATTCCGTGCGGGTGCTACTCGACAGCTGGCGCGAGCGAGCGGGTGTGCACATTTGGCATCATGTCGACGCGGCGTACGGCGGTTACTTCGCAACCGTTGCCGACGGCGATCCCGCTCTTTCGGAAAACGCGACGTTAGCGTTGCGGGCAATGGCCGAGGCCGACTCGGTTGCCTTGGACCCGCACAAGCTTGGGTACGTCCCATATTCAGCCGGCGTGTTCCTTACCCGCACCGAGCGTGACTACGGAATCAAGACCTTCGATGCACCGTATATCCACTACCCAACGAAAGACGATCGCGGTCCCTTCACGATCGAGGGCTCCCGTAATGCTACAGGCGCTGCGGCAACGTGGCTTTGTGCGCGCGTCATCGGCACATCACCCGACGGTTATGGGAAGATCCTCGCAGCCACCATCGCGGCGAAATCGAACCTGGCGCGCGAGTTGCTCCGTGCCGATCCACGTATCCGTCTGTGTCCCGGTGCGGACAGTAACGTGCTCTGCTTTGCTGTCGCAGCGAATGGCGAACCGGTAACGGCAACGAACCGCCGCGCCGAGGCCGTGTACGCGCGTTTTTCTCCCGAGCGAAACGCGGAATTCTACGTGTCGCGCACAAGCTTTGCCTGGAGCGCGTACCGTCTCTATCTCGATACCTTCACATCGTCCTGGGACGCGCAGGTCGACGCCGAGCATCTCTCGCTTATCCGGATCTGCCTGCTCAATCCGGCCTTTGATGCACATGTTGCGGCGCGGTGGATCGGAACGCTGACCGAGCTCCTGCACACGCTTCCGTAGTCGTAAGAGAAGACGTAACCATGATGGCGTGCTACGTAAAGACGACGTCGCGCGCCGTCAGCCGGATGCCGTTCTGCCAGACCACGTTCTTCCGTAAACGATAGACGATCGTTCGTCCGTCCGCGGTGATGCCCCCGTTGCGCGCGGGGGGGG
>Ga0116229_10007546_pt1 | contig 17167 bp, 23 predicted proteins | sample S1TSphgellanicum_3_FD_87313 | JGI IMG/M metagenome (GOLD analysis project Ga0116229, IMG submission 87313) | Host-associated microbial communities from peat moss isolated from Minnesota, USA - S1T2_Fc - Sphagnum magellanicum MG | ecosystem: Host-associated > Plants > Peat moss > Unclassified... | reverse complement strand
TTCCGCCGAACCGGCCTTCAGTTGCCGAATGTCCTGAAACTGGTCGGGAACGTCCTGCACATTGGATCCGCCGACTAGAGCTCCGGCAAGCTCGCACACGGCATAGAAGAACCGCATGGGGATGAGGTCGGGAGGAACCATGCCGCCATCGGGCCAGCACAGGCCGGTCCTCGGCCACGCGAGCGGTTGTTGCGAATAAGGGTTCGTGCGCTTGCCGGCCCAATTCTGGCGATCCATCAGTCTTGTCGCCGTGACCGCGGCCCGCTGTTTGACCGACCTCGGCGCACACAACCAAGCGTCTGCGTTTTCGCCATATGAGCTCGTCATGTATCGGTCGATGTCCTCGGCGGTCGCATAGATCGGCTCGACGTCGCTTTCGAACTCCGCGTCCTGCTGCGCGATCGGAAGGACGATGATTTCCTCATAGGTGAGACCGTTGTCGTCGCTCGCTTCGAGCTGGAACACCGCCGTCTCACCAGGTGCGCCCCCCTCGATGACTGCGGTGACCGAGGTCGGATTGGTCACTTCGCCGCTCACCGTCGCAGCCCCGGCGACCACCGTCAGGCTTGCCGAAACGAGCGTGGAATTGCCCTGCAGGCGCTTCGAAAGGTCGATTTCGTAGAGCAGGGTTTCCGAGGAAAGTTTGGAGGGCCAGGTCAGGGCCATCGCAATCTCCTTGTGGCGTCAGGCGACCGTGGTCACGAGCGATTCGCGCGAAGCATATACGGTCGTATCATCCGGGGATGCGGTCGCGACCAAGTCTGACGGTCCCGCCGCTTTTGCGGTCCCGTTTTGCGCTGCGGCGGCGGCGAGAAGATCAGCCGGCCCGCTGGCGCGCTGTTTGTAGGGCCACAGGGGGAGCCCTTCAGGGAAATAGACTTCCAGGAAGCTATCACTGGCCGCGCCAGCCTCGGCGACGGACTCGTCGAACGTCTCGCCGGTGTTCGGCGCATCTGTCGCGTCGCCGGATTCCAGTACCGTGGCGCCGAGCACGGCTGAACCGCTCAGAGCATCCGCCGCCGTTCCGGCCTCGGCGATCGCAAGGGGAACGGAAACGGCCCTATCGGTCGCGTCCTGCGCGGCGCCGACCTCCGCGACGCTCGCGCTCTGAGTGCCGGACGTGACCACCGAGTCGGTTGCGCTTCCGGCTTCGGTGATCGCCAGATGCGCGAGAAGGCTGGCGCTCGGCGCGTCTGTAGCGGTTCCGGTTTCGGTGACCGCGTCGCCCGCTACGAGCGCGGAACTCGGCGAATCCTGCGCGGCGCCGGCTTCGGCGACCGTGAGCATTTGGCCTGAAATCGCGTCGGACGTGTCGGACGCCGAGCCTATCTCCGAAACGGTCGGCGCTATGACCAAGCCTGCCGATGGCGCGTCCGCGGCGCTTCCCGATTCCGTGACGGCGGCGATCAGGGTCAAGACCGCGCTGGGCGTGTCCGTCGCGCTTCCGGCTTCGCCCACGGCCTCCGACGCGACGAGCTGACTGCCAACCGTGTCCGTCGCGGATCCGCTTTCGGCCACGGTGACGGTTTCGATACCGCCAGTGGCCACGGTGTCGCTGGCCGAACCGGCCTCGGTGACCGCCGGCGAGACGGTCAGGGCTGCGTTCGGCGCGTCGCTCGCGCTTCCGCTTTCAGCGATGGTCTCGGCGCCGACGATCAGGTCGGTCGGCGAATCCTGCGCCGAGCCGGACTCCGTGACCGAGGCGCCGATGACGAGCGTTTCGCCGACGCTTTCCGCTGCGCTTCCAGCCTCGGCGACGCTCTGTGCGGAAGTGACCGTCTGCGAAGGGGCATCGGTCGCCGAGCCGGACTCGGTGACGGCATCGGTCGCTATCAGGGCGCTGGACGGCGCGTCCGCCGCGCTTCCGGCTTCGGTGACGGTTTCGGCGCCGACCAGAGCGTCTGAAACGCTATCCGCGGCCGCGCCAGCCTCGGTGACCGTCTCTTGAGCCGCAAGGGAGTCCGACACCGTGTCCGACGCCGAACCCGCTTCGCCGACGGTTTCGATCGCGGTGACGGCGTCGGAAGGGGAATCGGCTGCCGATCCCGCCTCGGTGACTGTCTCGACGGCCGTGAGGGTGTCGGATGGCGAGTCCGCCGCAGAGCCGGCTTCTGTTACCGCCTCAGTGGCGACCAGGACGTCCGATGGCAAATCCGCAGCGGATCCGGCCTCGGTGACCGAAACGGCATAGGTCGAATTGGCGTTCTCATCGACATAGACGCCAGGCGCCATGCGCTGATAGAGGCCCGTCTGGTCGATATAGACCGGAAACGGAAAGCCAACCGTGATGGCTTGGCGCGCCATGAGGTCACACGATCACGGGCGCAGGGTCGACGTAAAAGGTGTTTCCCAGAACCGCCGTGGCCTTCAGGACGAAGCGGACGTAGCCCGCTACCTGCGGCGTGAAACTCACCGAAATGGTGAAGGCCTGAAGGCCGCCCGGGATGCTGGACCAGCTCCCCGTCCCCGATCCGGAAAGAGCCGTCGCGGTCGCGAGCGGATTGGCGAGGCCCGAAGTCGCCAAATCGGCGAGAGGATAGGAGGAGTTGCCGAGGTAGCTCGCTTCGACCCACAGATTCGCATTGGTCGCCGTGCTCGGACCCAAAACCTGGAAGGTGGCCGTGTGCGAGGAGCCCAGGCCCGATCCGCCGAACCACTGGACGATTTCCCAGGACTCCAGCGGATGCAGAAACGACGCGTTCGGCTGTATGCCGAACTCCCACGAAATCGGCTCGACACCATCGCTCGCGCCTCCCGATAAAGTAATAGACCCTTGAGCGGTCACTGTGCCTTCGTAGGTCGTCCGCTGCGCTCGGTAGCCGGTCGCCGAGGAGTCGCTGTTGATGAAGTCGACGATCGGGCCGCCAGGGCCTCCCTGCGACGCGGCCGGCGTCGTGGTCGAAGCGATGGCGCAATTCACGAACTGATAGATTGAGGGGCTGTAGTAGGTCCCCCCGACAAGGGTCTTGCCGCTCAGCGCCGTGAAATCCACGCCGTCGCAGAACACATTGGCCATCCGGCCGGCGCTGCCCTGCGTAAACAGGTTGTTCGGCAGAGTGCTTCCCTGGATGGCCGATGGCGTGTTCGTCCAATAGAGCCGACCGCTGGTCATTACGATCGGCTGACCGGCGTTCGAAAACTTGACCGTGGTGTTCTTCAGGCGAACTTCCGAGGCTGTGTTGTAGGCGTTGTCACCGATATTGAAGTACCCAGCGCTGTTCGATCCTCCGCAGACCAGAGCGCAGGTGTCGAAGAGCAGCATTCCCCCGGCGCTGGCTATGTAGAACGGCGCATTTCCCGTGGAACTTCCCGACGTGAAGGTCACGCCATAGATGTAGACGCCCCCGTTGAGCGTTATGCCGTTCGATCCGGTCGTGGCGACGGACGCGCCGGCCCGGAGATCACTGGCTTGGGCCGGCGAATTGGTCGTGTCGCAGGAATAGACGAAATTCGGGCTACTGGCCGTGCCCGGAAAGGTCAGAGTGCCGGAAGTCGTGGACTCGCTATGGGTATAGGCGACGTTGAAGGTGTCGCCGGCCGCCGCCAGGGCGATCGCCGCGGCCAAGGTCGTGCAGGCGTTCGTCCACGACGTTCCGGCGCCGGTTCCCGTGGCCGCGCTGTTGACGTACCACGTCGCCATCTACGCGCGGTTTCAGATGCTCATCGAGTAGCTGACGTTGACGACGTCGCCGGTCAGGACGGCCCGAGCGCCCGACGCGAACAGGCCGGCCGAAATCAGAGTGCCCGACGTGTTGCCGATGGTGGAGACCGCCCCGGACCCCCCCACCAGGAACGCCCCCTCAAGTGTGCCTCCGCCCGTCATCGTGAATGACAGGGCCGCGGATAGCGACTTTGAGCCGCCAGACGCTGCACTCCATGCACAAGCGATGCGCGCCGAGAAGGTCGGGGCGTTGGTCCCTCCGGCCTCGGTCCAGCCGGCGTGCGAGGACATGGTGTCCGATGCGGAAATCGCCGAATAGGACACCGAGCTTATGAGGCCCATGTAAGGGCCGGTCATGGTCCAAGACGATCCGGCCAGGGCCTCGTCCAGGATGAGGTTCTTGCCGACCGTGACCACGGTATTGTCAAAGTCGTCCTCCCAGAGGAGGCGACCTTCGGCGCTCAGGTGCTCGACGTGGAATCGACCGGCGATCGCCAGCATGTCACCCAGCGTCGGGCGCATGATGAGGCCCGCGTCCTGGGCGTGGGAGGCAATCAGCTTGTCGGTCATGGTCGGCTCCTAGGCCGGGAAGGCGTCACGGCCATTCCCGCAATGTGAGGGGGACATTGAAGACTGATTTGTCGTCAAGGTGAAAAGGCTCCAGGGTGAAGCGGGCCATCACGGGTTCGCCGGTCTCGCGCTCCACCTTTTTGGCCACCGCCTGAGCGACCAGGAAATCCGGCGGCGGCGAAAGGTCCAAAGGCGGAAGAGCGACGGGCGCCTTCGCCTTGGCTTTCGGCGCCGCCTTCATTCGATGGGCCCTTTCACCGACCGAGAAGGATAGAACGCCGCCATGGCGTCAAGGCGGCGGCTCCCAGGAGGGACGGGAGCCCCGCGCGAAGCGCCGAGCGGCGTGCGGGGCGACGACAAATAGGAAGGGCCGCTACCCCGATCCCCTGAGAAGGAAAGGTAGCGGCCCTGAATCGGCTCTCACCGTCCGACCCCCTTCCAGAAGGGGCACGGAGCAACGGCGCCCCACGCCATGGCCGGAACAATGACCGTTGCAAAGAGCGCATTCCTGCACGGAGGTTCGAACGATCGCGGGCTGAAAATGCCCCGATTTGTATCCAACAGAGCCCTAGAGCCCTATCTTTCCAAGGACTTAACGGCGGGCGTTTTGGCGCCCGCGAGGTTCACGAGCGATTGGCGGATTTCAAACTGAAGCAGTGCCGGCGGCTCAGGCGATGACCGTGAGGGTCCGATCAAGGCTGTTGGCGATGACCGTGCGGATATTGTGCGGCTGGATGATGCAGCCGTCGCTTGCGCTGTGATTCATTTCGGCGTTGTCGCCATGGATGAAGAAGGCCGAGCGGCCGAACATTTCGTTGGCCGGGCTAGGCGTCAGGGGCATTGCGATCGGGCCCAAGTGATCGGGCGGATCAAGAGGGTCGCCGATGGCGTACAACCCTTGCGGGAGCGGCCCGACGCCTTCCACGTCCTGCATGGCGGGGTTGTTCAGCCCGTCGCCGTGTCCGCTGTAGCCGCCGGACGTCACGTTGCCGTCAGGGTCGGTCAGGTTCCCGGTCGATTGTTGATAGGTCCACATGGCGGTCTCACTTGTGCGGTGTTGAGGACGGTCTGGCGGGACGGTGGCCGCTGCTCGGCTGACCGGAACGCCCTGCGGTCGGCTCAGGCGAGCCGGCGGCGTTCACGTCCTGCGGCGTCTTGATGCGCGCCCCGCCGGCTTCCGGGCTCACTTGGTCCTGTGCCGGGGCGATGGCGCCGGATTTTGGCGGTGTCGCCCGCGGAATCATGGCGCTGGCCGCCGCGCGATCGCCGATGTTGTCGGGCTGTTTTGAAATGCCGAGGAGATCTCGCACGTCGTTGATGGCCGGATCCTCGGGGTCCAGGATTGCGCCGGCCGTGGCCATGTCGGCGAGGGCCTTGGCGACCGAGGCCACGTCCTTGAATGCCACGTCCTCGGTATGCAGTTTCGGCATGAGCTTCCGCGGCAGGCCGTTGAGATCCCAGATTGCGCCGATGGCGTCCCGGCGCAGCCCCGTCGATATGTCGTGAACCGTGGCGTCAACGGCGAGATAGAGATTGCGGCTCTTGTCCTCCGAGAGTGACTTGCCCCCGGATCCGGAACCCTGCTGGCTTCCCAAGAGAAGGGACTCCACTCCCAGAATGCGGGCCATGTCGTGCGTCAAACGGTCGATGGCCTTGCCGAGGGTCTCGAAGCCCTGCGCCCCGCTGTTGAGCAGCTTGAGGTCCCATTTGGGCTGAGCGCTGATGGTGTAGCCATCGGCGTTGGGCGAGCGATAGGCTGAAGAGTCCAGGAGAAGGGACGAATCCTCCTCCTTGACCTGCATCGTCAGGAAATTGCGGATGCCCTGAACCGAGGAGTCCGCCGTCTCGCGCGTGATTTGCCCGGTCTTGACCAGATGGTCGATTTCCGAAAGCGGCGCGCGACCGACCGGAAGGCCGCGCATGTCTCGCTCATAGCCGAGACCTTCCATCTTCAGATACCTGCGCAGGCGCTCGGCAGGATCCACAAGATGGCGCCACAGACCCATGCCCTCGGGGCTGTCCGTGAACATGTCGTCGACCAGGTAGATGACCTTCTTGCGCGGCAGGAAGAGCAGCTGGCCGTTCTGCGGCCACCGCTGCCACATGCCGACGATGGTTCCGTCGTCGGCGAGCTCCCAGCGCTCGATGGTGTGCTGCGGCCTCTGCTCGATATCGGCCAAGCCGATGAAGCCGTCCTCCCGGCGCTTGGCCAGCCATTCCTGGATCCCGAAGCCGTGGAATCGGAACATGCCGGACCGGCGCACGATGCGGCCCCAGGACGTGTCCATGTCGTCGATGCAGTCCTGAACGAAGTCGGCGAGCTTCTTGGCTTCGTCCGAGCTCTTGCCGGGTCCGATGTCCTCGGCCGGCTTCACCGTCCAGGACGGCACGGCCACCAGATTGAGGAAGAACCGAAGGCCGGCGGCCACGATGGACACGTTGGCCAGGATGTCGGAAGCGGTCTTGTAGCGCTCCTGGCCGGTGAGCCTGCGATCGCGCTCGATGTTCTGGACATAGCCGCCCCAGACCGCCGTGCCGCGGCGCCCGGATTCGCGGAAGGGGTTGGCCGGCGGCGGCTGATACATGCCGAGAAGCGCGCCGAAGAGGTTGGACGTCCCCCAGCCGGAAATGCTGCGGGCGCCCCCCGTGATATCGGCCACGCCGCCGCCGAGACCTGGTGTCTGAGATCGTGTGGAATCCGTGCTGGCCACGGTCGGGAAGTCCCCCTGTGCGCGCGCAGCCTAAACGCAAAGATTGCGAGTCACCAACGCGCGTCCTGACCGTCGAACTCGTCCTCATAGCCGGGGACGATTTTGGGCCTCCTGAACACCTGCGGACCGACCGGATTTCCATCGCCGGCTTCGGCGAACCTGGACATGACGAGCCGCGTGTAAGCGCCAGAGCAGGCGTCGACGATGTCCTTGCGCTTGCCCCCCGGGAACACCGTGACTTCTTCGAGAAACTCCTTGTTCCAGGGTCCCTCGACGAGCCACACCTTGCCGCCCTCGCACTGCGACGCGAAGGGCTCGGCCCGCGCTTCCTTCTCGCCTTTTTCCGGCGTCACACGGACCTCATAGCCTTCCAGTAGCTCTATGAAATTGACCTTCTGGACCTTGCCGGCCTGCCCCGGATCCTGGGCGATCGAAATCGAGACGAACTCGGTGGCGTTGTCTGCGTCCGCCGTGGCCTTGACGAGATCCGCGACCTTTTTCCCCTCGATGGACTGAGCGATGCAGTCGGCGACGATGATGCGGCCGTCTTGGGCGCGCCCCATCAGAACGCCGGCGGACCTTGCGCCTTTCTTGTCGAGCGCCTTCCGTTCGGTCGCGGCCAAGTCCCAATGCCGCCACCATGTCACGCCGAAGGGAATTTCCTCGCGCTTCATGCGCTTTTCGAGCCATTCGCGCTTGAACATGCCGCCTTCGCGGGGGGCGGGCCGCTGCTGATACTGGCCGGCCTTGGCGAACTCGGTCATTTGGCTTGTCGCGCGGGCCAGGGCCGCCTCGTTCATGTGCGCCGGCCAGAGGAGTTCGCCGTCCTCCTTGCGCGGATCGTTGGCGAACGGGAACGGATGGTCGGACTCGTAGCGGGCGGGCAGACAGATATGATGCCAATTCGGTCGATCGTTTTCGAGGATGTAGCCGGAAAGATCGTTCTCCTTGACCCTTTGGCCCACCACGACGAATGCACCGATCGAGGGGTCGTCGAAACGGGATTGCAGGGTTTCGGTCCACCAGGCGATGACCCTTTGGCGCACGGCGTCGGACTCGATTTCCTTGACGTTGTGCGGGTCGTCCACGAGGAGCACGTCGCCGCCCATCCCGGTTCCGGTTCCTCCGACCGAGGTATTGAATCTATGGCCGCCCTTGTCGTTGATGAAGTGGCGCTTGGTGTCCTCGCCTTTGATGATGCGGAACTGGTTGCGCCAGCGCTCCCAATACCATTTCGACTGCATCAGGCGCTTGCACTGGTTGCCGGCGCCGATCGTGAGGCTCTCGGCGTAGGACGCGCAGAAGAAGCTCGTCTGAGGGCCGGCCAGCGGACCGAAGCTCGGATCCTGAAGCCACACCCACGCAGGCCAGAGAACCTGGGTGATCAGGGTCTTTGAGTGCCTAGGCGGTATGTTGATGAGCAGGTTGCGGATCTGCCCGCGGCTCACCCCCTCCAGGTGATCGCAGATTTCGTCGATGTGCCAGTTAGGGACGAAATTGCCGACGCCGAGGCTAGGCCACGCGAGGCGAACGAACGCCCGCAGGCTCTTCTTCGCCAGGGCCGTCTGTATCGCGTCGAGGTTTGGACTTGCGGGCTTTGGCTGTAATTCGCTCAAGCTCGGCGAGCTCCTCCACCGTCAGGCTGTCGAGCGCCAGGGCATCGTTGGCCGGCGCGGGCTTGGGAGCGACATCGGCCCCGTCGCCTGGAATGTCCCGCTGTCCAAGGTAATTCTTGCCTAGGAAAATGGCCATGCCGTGGTTCTTCTCGGCGTGAGCCCATTGCAGCTTGCGCAATCTCAGCTTGGCCTGGGCGACGCCACTGTCATAGGCGAGGCGCGCTTCACGGTCTGCGGCGATGAACCGCGTGAACTGCCAGACCGAGACGTTCAGAAGATCGCCGATTTCCGCCTGTGTGGCGAACATGGACGCGGCGCCCTTGATGATTCCCAGGGTGCGCTCGTCGGCGACCAAGTCGGACATGGCTAGACCTCTGATTCAAGGGCGGCTCTGCATTGACGCCGGGGCGTCGCCACGGGATTGTGAAAGCGACTACTGGAGGAGTCAAAAATGGCCGATACGACCGAAATCAGTTGGGCGGACAGCACATTCAACCCCGTCATAGGTTGCCAGCGCGTGTCCGCCGCCTGCGACAACTGCTATGCCGAGACTCTGGCCGAGCGCTACGGCTGGACAACGTGGGGACCCCATGGCGAGCGCAAGCGCACGTCGCCGGCGAATTGGCGAAAGCCGGTTCTGTGGCAGAGACACGCGGCGTCGTTCCAGAAGGCCAACGGCCATCGCCAGCGCGTGTTTTGCGCCTCGCTCGCCGACGTGTTCGACAACCGCTGGCCCGAGGGCGCCAGGGAAGACCTATGGGCGCTCGTTCGGGCCACGCCGGATCTCGACTGGCTGATCCTCACCAAGCGGCCCGAGAACTACGGCCGATTCCTGCCGCTCGATTGGGGCGCGGGCTATCCCAATGTCTGGCTGGGCGTCACGACCGAGGATCAGCAATGCTTCGACCGCCGATGGTCGATTTTGGCCGAGGCCCCGGCTGCAATCCGGTTCATCAGCTACGAACCGGCGGTCGGACCCGTCACCTTGAAGGGCGCAAAGACCGCGCCGGATTGGGTGATCTTCGGTGGCGAAAGCGGCCCCAAGGCACGCACAACGCCGTTGGCGGGACAATGGGCCAGAGCCATGCGCGACGAGTGCGAGGACCTCGGCGCAGCCTTCTTCCTCAAGCAATGGGGCGCCTATCATTCAAACCCGCTAGTCTGCGAGCAGGGAGTCAGTCCACGCGTCGCCGCTTTGAAGGATCCCGTCGAGAACGGCAAAGGAGGAGGTCTTCTGGACGGCGACCTCTGGCGGCGCTTCCCGGCCACGCAGAACCAAGCCCATGTACCGCACGGCCGACCCACTCGTGCCGATCGCGCGCCACTGACGCTCAACCTCGGCGTTTAAGCGCTTCGCCAATCCGGCGACGGCGGCATCCAGGATGCCATCGGATTCCCGAGCGAGTCCGGCGGGATTGCCCGAGACGCCGGCAATCTGTTTGAGTGCGTTGCACATGCCTCCGAACTTGAGCGCCAAGGTCGAGCCATCGGTGAGGGTGATTCCCATGCACTCATTCGGCTCCAAGCGCCGACGCGCGGCGATGATCATGATCTGCTCCCAAGGCGAGCCGTATGCGTCCAGGTCGAACAGGTTGAACTGCGAGAGGTCGATGGCCCGAAGCACTCGGCGATTGTCGGCGACGAACAGTCGCCGCTCATCACGATAGAACTTCCGATCGCACCCCACATACAGAGCCGCATCTTTCCAGACGGCGTCGTGCATCACGCCTGCGCCGCCATAGGCGTCAAACACCCGCGCTTCGCCGAGAACGTCCATCACGCGGCGCCGTATGCCGATTTTGACGGCCTTGGTCGGACCTGAGTTGTCGCGCTTCCGCGGCCTCGATCCGGTGACCGAAAGACGTGCGGCCATATTATTCGCCGATCATGACCGAGCCGACGTCGATTTCGATATTCAGGATGGGCTTGGCCGCAGCCTTTATCGCCTCAAGCATTTCGGCTTGGCTGGCCAAAGGGCCACGAACCGAAATCCAGAATCGGTCAGCCACGGGCGACGTGTGAATTTCGCTGATTTCGGAGCCTTCCTCGTCGTTCAGAATCTTGGCGATTTCGCCAGTGGAAAAGCCGGTGAGTTCTGGGTCGATGACGCTGCCGAGTAGGTCGCTGAGCTCGTCCTGCAGGAGCGCCTCATCCCAGGACGCGCGTTCCGCCAAGCGATTGTCGGCGAGCATATAGGCGCGCTTCTGTTCGTCGGACCACCCAGCGGCGACGACCGTTGGCGCCTCAAGTAGCCCAAGGCGCTGGGCGGCCAGAACGCGACCGTGGCCCGCAAGAATGACGTCGTTCTCGTCGACGAGCACGGCCATGGTCCAGCCATAGGTTTCTATGCCCTTGGCGATCCGGCCGATCTGGTCGTCGCTATGTTTGCGGGCGTTCCGCGGGTGAGGCTTGAGGTCGGCGATCGGCCGCATTCTCGCGTTGAGCGCAGGCCAGGTTTCCATGTCGGTCATGGCTCGACTATGTGCCGAGCCGCAGCGCAATTTCAACTTGGCCGTCCGCGGCGCAGCTGCTAAACCGGCGTTCGCGTTAGCCCGCCGGGCAACCCACGAGGAAAAGCATGATCATCAGAACCGGACAGGATCTCCAACAGGCCCGAAAGCGCCTCGGCTGGTCCCTCAACGAAATGGCCATGGCGCTGCGCTTCCAGGGCGGCGACGGTCCGCGCGCATGGAACCATGCCGGCGCTCGCCTCAAGGCCATCGAGGAGGGACGCCGCGAGCTTACCGGTCCCGTTTCAGTCGCCGTCGAAGCTTTCCTTGCCGGCTTTGTGCCGGCGCACATCCACCAAGAGCAGGAATCATGAGGCCTGAAATCTACACTATTCGGCGTCCGTACGGCGACTTGCCGGTTGAAATCATGTGCGCCGATGACACGCCAGAGGGCGTCAAGCTCAGGTTGGCTCTAGCTCCTTTGGTTGGCGACCTCACAAACGCCGACCTTCGGGGCATCGACACGCGCGGCGTCCCGAAAATCGCGAACATTCATCAAGCCGTCTACGCCGCCGCTTCCAAACCCGGCAGTCTGGACATGGGTTCTTGGCATTGTTGCGAGACAACACACTGCCGCGCGGGTTGGGTTATCTGGCTCGCAGGCGCGGAAGGCAGAGAGTTGGAATCCTGGTACGGCCCATCAAAGGCCGCCGCGCTGATCTACATGGCCAGCGATCCGACCCTGGAAGGCATCCCGGATTTCTACTGTTCAAACGCCAGGGCCCTCGCCGACATGAAGCGGCTGGCCGAAGCGGAGGCGGTAAAGCCATGACCCGCGATCCCCGCCCCCGCGTCCTCGCCCCCGTGGTCGCGCCTTTCATGCTCGGTTTCGTTCTCGGCGCCGGGCTGGCCGGGCTGTTCTGGTTGGCGATTGGGGGGACAGGGCCGTGAGGAACCGCTATCCCGGCCAGTGCTACCGCTGTCAGACCTTGGTGCGCGCCGGCGAGGGGCACTTTGAGCGTCTGGGAGGCAAGTGGCGCGTGCAGCACGCATCCTGCGCCATCGAGTTTCGCGGCATCCCCGACGCAGCGCGTGCGGAACATCAGGAACGGATGCTGCTCTGGCGCGCCAAGCAATCGGGGCGGCGAGGCCAGCGCGCTCGAAAGAGGCTGCGAGACCGAGAGCAGGCGATCGGAGGGATAGGGCCATGACCGACCGTGCAATGCGTCACTTGACCAATCCCGAAGCGATGGATGTGATCGCGCGATACCAGCGCGCGCTCCAAATCATAGCGAACGGCAACTATGGCAACATAGCGAACGGCAACTATGGCAAATGGTCCGACAGCCATCCTGCCGCCGAAATCGACAACGGGGCCTTCACCAATCCGACCAGAACCAGGCCGGCGCTCGCGAGGAGCCCGGGGACTGTGCCGCCGATGAGGGGGCGGCGGGTTCTGGATCGGCCCCCTCACCTACAGCAACGGAGACCCGAAATGATTGATCCGGATCGCTGGATACCGTGGCCGGGCGGCGAGTGTCCGGTGGCGCCGGAGACCGAGGTCGAAATCAAGTTCTCCGATGGCGTCGTCATCCGTCCACGAGCTTCTTCGGTTCGGTGGAACCACATCAACACACTAGGTGACATTGTCGCCTATCGCGTCGTCCATCCCGACACCAAGGGCCACGTCGCTCCTGCCGCCATATCCCCCGATGACCCTCGCGTCGCCGTGGTGGTCGACGCCGGCTGGCCCGAGTCCGACCTCATGCGACGCCCGGAGCTAGATGGCGTGATCCACCGGGCGCAGCGGATTGTCGAGGCGCTGTTCGGAGAGCCGGGATGACCAGACATGAGCCATGATCCGCAAAGTCCTACTGACGCCGCTGATTTCGAGCCCGACGAGCCCGACGCTATCTGCGGCGAGTGCGGCGAGTTTCTGGACGAGGTCAGCGTCGAGGCATTCGAAGCCACCGCCAAAATCCTCTGCGCTTCATGCGCGCAGGAAGCCTTCGAGGGCATGTACGACGACGAGGAAAATGACCTGTGAGCGAGCGCATGGATTACGGCAAGCCGGGTGACCCGAGCGGTTGCTATTTCCCGCGCGAGTGGCGTTCGCCGGGCGCCAAGATCGGCCACGAAAACCGCGAGGCCGTCCGCCAGTTCTTCGCGGCCCACATCGGATGCTCGAATGTCGAGTGTGCGAAGGCTCTTGGGCTGTCTGTCATGGCCGTGGGTCGCCACATCGCCACGCTCCGCAAGGAGTGGGTGGAAGCGGCTTTGAGGGAAGCCAAACAATGAGTGACTTAATTGATTATGAGGTTGTTAAGCGGGCGGCTGCGGCCGTTCACGAGGCTATGTCGCCGACTTCAGTTGCTCACGGAATTACGTTTGAGAAGACCGACAAGGCGCACAGGAATTACTGTGAGCGGATCGCTCGGGCTGTTCTGGTGGCGGCTGGGTGGATCGCGCCAGCCAAGAAGCTGGGAGTTCCGCTCGCTGCGGAAGGCCATGAAGCCGTCACCGAAGGGCCGGGAACGGGCTGGAAGCTCAGCGACTCCGCGCGCGACAAGATCATGGAGATTACGGGCGAAGTCATCCGCGCTTCCGGGGCCTTGCATGGCGTCGTCTTGGCGAGCTTATCTGATCTGCCTTCTGATCCTACCATCCACCCTAACGACGAAGGGTTGGATGTTATTAACCACTCAGAGCTGAAAGGCGGTGATGCGACATCCTACCGAACGACATCGGCCCAATGCGACGAGCCCCCCGCTGAAACAATGGCGGGGGCTATCGCCGAGGAGCGGGCGCCGCCTGGGGCCAGATGACGCCGATCTCGCAGCGCGTGGTCTGGCGCGCGACCTTCGCCGGCGACACGCAGAACGACCCGCGCGTGCAGATCACCGAATGCTCGAGCTTCGACTTCGGCATCTTCGCCACCCGCGCCACGGTCGCCACGGAAGCCTATCCGCGTGGCTGACCCTCCCACGACATTGCCCAAGGCCCTCGAGCGGATCGCCGACATGATGTTTGAGGGCGATCTGTGCGAGGCGTGTGGGTGCTTCATCGATGAGGGAGGCGGACAGGGTTTCCCTCGATACTGCTCGCCGCAATGCGCCGCTGATCGTGGCGCGCCCCGAGGCACGATAGCCGACTATGCTGCCGGGGCATCGGCGCGTGAGCGTGAGCGACGCCGGAAAAAACGGCAACGGCGCGCCGCGCGCAAAGCCCAAGAAAGGGCGCAGCCATGACCGATGATCCGTGGGCGCGGAAGGGCATTTCCAGCCTTCAGCTGGCCAAGCAAAGATCGCGAAGGCCCGCGTGGGATAAGGGAGAGTGGATCAAAGGCGTCGCGCATTGGACTGAGGGCGGTGTGGCCATGATTTCCATTGCCTTCACGTGGCGCCTGCCAGAGGCTCGCAAAATCGCCACCTATTACCGCGCGATCGGCATGACCGTGAGGATCGGTGGTCCGGCTCTGTTTACGAAGAAAGCACGGGATTACATGGAGGGCTTTGGCGATGTCGTCAGCCCGAAGGAAAGTCCTGGTCGCGTGCAATCGCCGGACGCGGTTTCCCGTCACAACCCGATGGCCACGTTCGCGAGCCGTGGCTGTCCGGTCGGTTGTAGCTTCTGCATCGTGACGCCGATGGAGGGCGCGGAGTTCACCGAATTTGACAACTTTCCGGTGCGTCCGGTGCTTTGCGACAATAACTTGTCCGCACTTGATCCGAAGTTTCAGGACCATATCGTGGGCCGATATATGCGTGAGGGCGTTCCGCTTCTTGATGCCAATTCTGGTTTTGAACCGACCACGTTTGACGACGAAGTATTCCGGCGTTGGTCCCCGGTCCTCAAAGGGCCATGGCGATTCGGCTTTGATGAAAGCGGCGAAGGCGCGGCAGTCGGTCGCGTGATGCGGATGCTGAAAGATGTCTTGCCGCGCCGCAAGCAGGTCTACACGATGATCGGGCATGAGCCGTTTGACGTGTGCATGGAACGTATCCAGCGGGTGATCGCGTGGGGTGGGGAGCCGTACGCTCAACCCTTCATGCAACTCAACACATTGGAAAAGCGGGCTAAGGTCAGGCACGATTGGACCGAAATGAAACTGCGCCGCGTTGCGCGGTGGGTGAATCGGCACATCTGGCGGACGATACCGGATTTCGCCGACTACAACCCCTCGGCGAAAACCCCCAAGGCGATCGACGAGACCTGGGACGGCACACTCTTCGCGGATCACGTCGCGTGACCGCCGGGTCGGACCATTTGCCATAGTTGCCGTTCGCTGTCAGCCTGATTACCCCACACCTTCCAGCCACGCCGCTCACCGCGTGCGAACATCTCAAGATAAGGTCCCGGCGAGCAAGCTTCGATCAGTTCGTATTGCTCGTCGGGCTTGCGGCTGTGCTCACGCTTACGCGTCTCGATCATGTTCACCTGACGACGGCCAGGCGCCAACGTCCGCGCGTTCTTGCCGCGCACGCCGAAGAGAACCATCTCGGTTACGTTGCGAAAGTAGAACCCGACGCCTCGGCCGTCCGAACCGCCGTCCTTCCGAACCTTGTGCCAAACGAGGTTAGATTTGTAGGAGAAACCCCAAGCTTCCATCACCTGCAGGGCGTCCGGAAGCAAAGCATTTGGCGTCCACAGGTAGAGGTGCGCTGTCTCCGCAGCTATCCCCTGCACTGGCAGGGCGCAGATGTCCTCCAGCGTCATGGTCTCATAGCGTGAGAGCCGGCGATGCTCAGGCGCCATCTTCCCCGTCCTATTAGTGAACCGCCAAGGCGGGTCAGCCAGGATGGTCGCGAACTTGCGCCCCTTCGCGAACCTCCAAAGGTCGTCGCCAGCTTCAACTCCCGTCGGGGTCACAGTCATTGGCGCTCCAAAGAACATCGAATCGCAGCCTGCCTTAGCGCGCGCACCATGGAGTGAACTATATAAGTCCCAAAACTTTCTAGCTAAGAAAAGGAGGAGTCGCAGAGTGAATATCTATTTAGCCGCACGCTACAGCCCCCGTCCGAGGGAGACGCCACGTTCTGCATCAGCTGCGGCGCCCTTCTGCTGTTCGAAGCCGACCTGACGTTGCGCCCGGCGACCGAGGACGAAATCGAAGCCATCATGTCCGACCCTTTGGCTCAGTGTCTTGCCCGGGCGATCAACAGTATCCGAAGCGGGAGGGATCAGTGATCCTCTACACCTGCGGCGACTGCCTTCAGGCTTTCGCCACGGCGACCGAACTTGAGGCGCACAACCTGGACGATCCGCGGCGCAAGTGCCCCGGGTACTTCCGCCACAATCCGGCGTCCGACCGGCGCGAGGATCTCATCGACGCGGCCGTGCTCGCTGGAATCACCCGCCATGCCGTCCACCTGAAATGGTCCATGGACGACTATGCCGCGGAACTGAGAGAGGCCGCGGCGTGGACCTGCGACGACATGTTCGGCAACCCGCCTGAGCTCATCAGCGGCCTTGTCCCCCATGTCATGCGGGCGTTCCGGGAACTTTCGGCGCGGTGAGCCAGGGACGTGCGAAAGAGTCCGCAATCATCCTGCGGCCGATTTCGCTCCGAGAGGCGTGCGCCTTTGTCGCCGCTCATCATCGCCACAATGCGCCGCCCCGGGGGCACAAGTTTTCGATTTCGGCGTGGCGCGGCATGCCGAGCGGCGCAGGCCATGGGCTATGAAAGGGTCGTCACCTACACCCAGGGCGACGAGGACGGCCGCTCGCTCAAGGGCGCCGGATTCATCGTCGAGGAGGAACTGGCCGCGCGCGGTTCATGGGCCGCGTCCTCGGTGGCGCTACGCGACATGCGGGACCCGCAGGGCTGCGGGGGCGTTCCACGGCGGCGATGGTCGCGCACCTTCATCAGGCACGGAAAACCATAGTGACCTCGGCCGATGGTGTAGAACGTCGGACCCGGAAGCCGAGGTCACAGTGGTCTTGAATGATTCGCCAGACGGTGTCGCAGCCTGCGGGCGAAATCACGTGAAAGATACGACTCACGTCTTGACGGCCATGGGCCGCTGTAGACGAATCCCACGCTATCAGCCCGCGAGCGCCGTGTCATGCCTGAGACGATCACCTACGCCAAAGCCGGTGTGACGCCCGACGACTGGATGACGCTCGAGGTCATCGACGTGGCCAACGGCTACTTCGTCC
>Ga0116229_10007544_pt1 | contig 17170 bp, 14 predicted proteins | sample S1TSphgellanicum_3_FD_87313 | JGI IMG/M metagenome (GOLD analysis project Ga0116229, IMG submission 87313) | Host-associated microbial communities from peat moss isolated from Minnesota, USA - S1T2_Fc - Sphagnum magellanicum MG | ecosystem: Host-associated > Plants > Peat moss > Unclassified... | reverse complement strand
TGGCAGGTGCTGGCGCCGCTCACGATCAATTATGGTTTGCGCTTCGATCACTACAGCGCATACTCGAGCGGCAGCCAGCTGAGTCCGCGCGTCAACGCCGTCTGGGAATTCGACTCCGGTACCACGCTGCATGGCGGGTACTCGCGGTATTTCACGCCGCCGCCGTTCGAACTGGTGGGCGCGGGCACGTTCACGCAGTTTGCCGGCACGACCGCGGTTCCGCCGGGCACGCTCACGCAGGATACGGCGCCCATCGCCCAGCGTTCCAATTACTACGATGTCGGTGCGGAGCAGAAACTCCTCGACAAGACGCTGACCCTCGGTGTCGACAGCTTCTACGAACAGTCCCAGCATTTGATCGACGAGGGTCAGTTCGGCGCACCGATCATTCTCACGCCGTTCAACTATCGATGGGGTCTGATCGGCGGCATCGAGTTCACGATCAATTATACGATCAAGGACTTCAGCGTCTACTTGAACTCCGCCTGGCAGGCGGCGCACGGCAAGGGGGTCGAATCTGCACAGTTTAACTTCACTCCGCAGCAGCTCGCCTATATCGCGGGCAACTACATTCACCTCGATCACGAGGGACGGGTGTCCTCCTCGGGCGGCGTGTCGTATGCGTGGCTCGGCACGCATTTCAGCGTCGACGGCATCTTCGGCAGCGGACTGCGCGAGGATGTCGTGTATCCGGACGGGTTCGTCATCCCGAACGGCACGCACACGCCGAGCTACCTGCAGGTGAATGTCGGCCTGAGCCATGATTTCGACGTGGGCGACCATGGCCCCATCACGGCACGCTTCGACGTCATCAACGTGGGCGACAAAGTCTACGAGATTCGCAGCGGCAGCGGCATCGGGGTGTTCGCCCCACAATACGGTCAGCGGCGCGGATTTTTCGGCGGGCTCGCCTGGCGCTTCTGAGCGTTCTGCCGTCGGCGCTTCCGGTGAATCCCACCCGTGGGAGCGCCGACCGTGGTACAAATCACGTCGGACGCGGGTGAGCTTTTTCCTAACGTGGATGACTTTTGAACTTTTGTAGCCAGTGCGGCTCGGCCGTCACACTCAAAATTCCCGATGGCGATCACCGCCCGCGCTTCGTCTGCACGAATTGCGGCATGATCCATTACCAAAACCCGCTGCTGGTGCTGGGTTGCGTACCGGAATGGGAGGACAAGATCCTGCTGTGCCGGCGCGCCATCGAGCCACGCCTGGGATTCTGGACCGTGCCGGCCGGCTTCATGGAGAACGGTGAGACGATGCAGCATGCCGCGGCCAGGGAATGCTACGAGGAGGCCCTCGCCAAGGTCGAGATCGGCTCCCTGCTCGCGATCGTCAACGTCACCCATGCCGCCCAGGTCCACGTGATGTTTCGGGCCAAGCTGATCGCGCCGGAATTCGGGGCGGGCGCCGAGAGCCTCGAGGTCGGTCTGTACAGCGAGGCCGAGGTGCCGTGGGCGGACCTCGCCTTTCCGAGCGGCGAATTTACGTTGCGACGCTACTTCGCGGATCGGGCGCAAGGCCGGGAAGACCACCACTTCGCGGAACTGACCCGCCCCATGAAAACCAGCTAGGGCGCCGGGTAGACCGCGTGCACGCCTGTCGAGGACGGGCTTGGCACCCAAGGTCTGTGGCACAATTGCACTCCCACGTTCGACAACTAAAAGGGTGAGTCATGGCCTTTGTGGTCACCGAAAGCTGCATCAAATGCAAATATATGGATTGCGTCGAGGTCTGTCCCGTGGATTGCTTTCACGAGGGCCCGAACTTCCTCGTCATCGACCCCGACGAGTGCATCGATTGCACGCTGTGCGAGCCGGAGTGTCCGGTCGAGGCGATCTATTCCGAGGAGGAAATCCCGGACGGCCAGGAGGGATTCAAGCAGTTGAATGCGGAACTCGCGAAGAAGTGGCCCGTGATCAGCGAGAAGGGCGACGCGCCGGCCGACGCGAAACAGTGGGAAGGCGTGGCCGACAAGCTCAAGTTGCTCGCACGCTGACAGCCGTTGCCGATCCGTTTGCGGCGTGGCGGCGCTCGGCTGGCATGACGGCGCGCGCTCGCCGGCCCCCGCGTCAGCGCTTGGCGACCTGCAGACTCTTGATTTGCGCGAGCAGTTCCTGCGGGGGCATGTAGCCCGAGATGTAGTCGCCAGACTCCGTCAGAATGGCCGGCGTGCCGCGCACGCCGATCGCTTCGCCCAGCGCGTATTCGCGCGCCACGGGTGTCGCGCCACAGGTTTTTGACATATCCAGGGCACCCCCCGCCTTGGCGCGCGTCAACGCGTCGTTCCGATTTGCCGAGCACCAGACCGCCTCGGCCTTGTGCCAGCTCTCCGTATTCGGTCCGGTGCGCGGGAAGAACATGTACCGGACGCGGATCCCAAGCTTGTTGAGCTCCGCCATCTCGCTGTGCAGCTTGCGGCAATAGGGACAGTCGATGTCGGTGAACACCGTGATCGTGTAGCGCGGATTCTCGGGCGAGAAAATCAGCATCTCGGACTCGGGCACCGCGCTGATCAGAGCGACGCGAGCCCGGGTGCGCAGCGCCTCGGTCAGGTTCGCGCGGGTGTCCATGTCATAGACGTTGCCGTCGATGAAATACTTGCCGTCGGCGGTGATGTAGCTCACGTCCGCGCCTTGGGCGAACTCATACAGGCCGGGGATCGGCGAGGGCCGCAAATCCTCGAGCTTCGTGCCGGCGGGCAGGCGCTTCAAGATCTGCGCGCGCGGATCTTTCGGATCGACGGCGGCGTGCGGGTCGGGGGCATGCGCCGCGCCCGGCGCATCGTCGGTGCTACCCCGCGCGATGCCCGTGACCAGGCAGACCGCACCGAGTGCGACGATTAGGGATTTCACCATGGGGACTTCGGGCTCCGTCGGCCGACCGGGCCTCACCGTAGGACTGCGCGACGACTCGCAGGTTCCCGTGACTTTAACAGGTCGCGCGGCCGGCAGGTCGTGCGGCATCCTGCCGGCCCGCGGCGGCGCCCGCCGCTAGCCGCGCGGGTGGTGCGCGGCGTGCAGATCCTTGAGGCGTTCGTTGGCGACGTGCGTGTAGATCTGAGTGGTCGACAGATCGCTGTGACCGAGCAGCATCTGCACGACGCGCATATCCGCGCCGTGGTTCAGCAGGTGGGTCGCGAACGCGTGCCGCAGCGTGTGCGGCGAGAGTTCCTTGTTGATGCCCGCCTTCTTCGAGTATCGCTTGATGATGTGCCAGAAAGCCTGGCGCGTCATGCGGTCACCGCGACGCGTCGGAAACAGATAGTCCGTCTGGCGCTCGAGGAGGATCTCGATGCGCGGTCCCTGCATGAATTGCTGCAGCCAGCCGACTGCCTCGTCGCCGAGGGGAATCAGCCGTTCGCGATTGCCCTTGCCGAGGACGCGCATGACGCCCTGATTCAGATTGACCTGATTGTGTTTGAGACTCACGAGTTCGGAGACGCGCAGACCGGTTGCGTAGAGAACTTCGAGCATGGTCCGGTCCCGGTGGCCGAGCGGATCGTCGACCGTCGGCGCCTCGAGCAGCGCATCGACCTGGGCCTCGGTGAGCGACTTCGGCAGCGAGCGCCCGATCTTCGGCATCGCGATTTGCGCGGTCGGATCGCTCGTGATCACGCCCTCGCGGACGAGATGGCGGTAGAATCGTCGGAAGCTCGACAGTTGCCGCGCCGTCGAGCGCGGGCGCGCGCCGCCCTCGACTCGCGCAGCGATGAAACCGAGCACGTCGCTGCGCGTCGCTTTGAGCAGGCCGCTCTGGTGCCCCTCCAGCCATCGACCGAGCGCCGTGAGATCGGCGCGATAGGCGGCCAGGGTATTGGCCGACAGACCGCGCTCCATCCACACCGCATCGAGGAAGCGCTGCAACGCCGGGTCGGCGACAGGCTCCGCCTGACCTGGTATCGCTGTACCCGATGTCCGTGTATAACCCGTGCGTTTCAAAGCCGTCGCCATAAATTCCCGCGTGCGTTGGACCGCACGTTTACAAAATGTGCGCTGAGCGGGCGTCAGTATGCGAGTGGGCTGGAGCGGTCGGCGTGACCCGGCTCACAGTAACGTTAAGTATTAACATAAGGTGAACTGGATCACAGAAGTCAGTGGGTCAGCCGTGATCAAGATCGCCAAATTTTTCTACTCCGGCTATTGCGGCCTCGCATTCCTGACGTTCGCCGTCAGCGCGCTCGCGGTGAGCCTGTTCGTGCCGAGTCTGCGCGGGCGCCGCCGCGTCGCCGCAGCGTTTTCGCGGGCCTTTTTGCGCGCGGCCGGAATTCCGCTGGTGGTTCACGGCGCGGATCGCCTGCCGCCCGAGCCGTGCGTCGTCGTTGCGAATCATGCGAGCTATATCGACGGCGTCGTCGCGACCGCGGCCCTGCCGCCGGAGTTCGCGTTCGTGATCAAGCAGGAAATGCGCAGTGTGCCGCTGGCCGGCCTGATGCTGCGCCGGCTCGGCAGCGAGTTCGTCGAACGCTCCGACCGACACCGCAGCGCGCGCGATGCGCGCCGCGTGCTGAAGACCGCCGCGACCGGCCAATCCCTGGTGTTCTTTCCCGAGGGCACCTTCAACGAAACGCGTCAGATCGGCCGCTTCCTGCGCGGCGCCTTTGCCACCGCCGAGCGTAGCCGCATGCCGATCGTCGCCGTGGCGATCCACGGCACGCGCGACGTGCTGCCGTCGGGCAGTCTTCTCATGCAGCGCAGACCGATCCGGGTCGAGGTTCTCGCGACATTGCAAGGGCCCGAAGCCCGGCATGCGAGCCGGGAGTTGATCGGCAAGGCCGTCGGTGAACCGCTGGCCTGAATGAGGTTCGACGCTGCGTTTGGCGTGGAGGTTCACGCAAGCAATTTTTTTAATAGTCGAGCTTTGTGGTGTACTACGCCCCTTCTGTCGGGGCGGCGTGCGGGCCGAGCCGAGCTGATCGGATGGTGGCAACGAGTTTATGAGCGAAATTCAACGGGATGTCATGGAGTACGACGTGGCGATCGTCGGCGCGGGCCCGGCCGGCCTGTCCGCGGCGATCCGCCTCAAACAGCTGAAACCCGATCTGTCCGTGTGCGTCCTGGAAAAAGGCGCGAGCCTCGGCGCACATTCCCTGTCCGGCGCCGTGCTCGAACCGGGACCGCTCGACGCCTTGCTGCCGGAATGGCGTGAACATCCACCCGCAGTATGCGTGCCGGCCACACGGGACGAATTCCTCTATCTGACCCGCCGCAAGCGCATCAAGCTGCCGACCCCGCCGCAGATGAGCAACCACGGTAATTTCATCATTTCGCTGGGCCTGCTCACGCCGCTGATGGGTCAACAGGCGGAAAAACTCGGGGTCGACGTGTTTCCCGGCTTTGCGGCCGCCGCCGCGCTGTTCGACGCGGCGGGCGCCGTCATGGGCGTGCAGATCGGGGATATGGGGGTCGACAAAGGCGGTGAGCACGGTCCGAACTTCGCACCCGGTCCGGAGATTCACGCGAAAATCACTCTGTTCGCCGAGGGTTGTCGCGGCAGCATCGCGAAGCAGTTGATGCGTCGCTATCGACTCGATGAGGGCAAGTCCCCGCAGACCTACGGACTTGGATTCAAGGAATTATGGCAACTCCCCGAAGGCCGCGCCGAACCCGGCTTGATCCAGCACACGATGGGCTGGCCCCTCGACTCGATGACCTATGGCGGCAGCTTTCTCTATCACCTCGGCAACGACCGGGTGTACGTCGGCTTCGTGATCGGCCTCGACTATGAGGATCCGCGCTTCAAGCCGTTCGAGGCCTTCCAGCAGTTCAAGAATCATCCATCGATCAAACCGCTGCTGACCGGCGGAGAAATCGTGGCCGGTGGCGCGAGGACGGTCATCGAAGGCGGCTATCAGTCGATGCCGACACTGGAGATGCCGGGCGCGATACTGATCGGCGATGCCGGCGGAACGCTCAACACACCGAAGATCAAGGGCATCCACCAGGCGATCCGTTCCGGCGTGACGGCCGCGGAGCACTACGCGGAAACCGGCACGAGCACGGGCTTCGATCGGCGCTGGCGCGAGTCCACGGGGGGCCGTGAACTGTACAAGGTGCGCAACATCCGGCCCGGATTCCGCCGCGGTCTGTGGTTCGGACTCGCCAACGCGGCACTCGAAACGGTCACGCAGGGCAAACTGCCGTGGACGCTCGCCAACCATGCCGACCACTCGGCCTTGAAGAGGATCGACGAGTACCGGTCGCCGGACCGGGAATGGGGGGAGCGCGAGCTGCCGCCGCGCGATCGGCTGGCCTCGGTCTTCTTCGCCGCCACGGTTCATGACGAGAACCAGCCCGTGCATCTGCACGTTGCCGACACCTCGATCTGCGCGACCCGCTGCGCGCGGGAATTCGCCAACCCCTGCACGAACTTCTGTCCCGCGAACGTCTACGAAATGATCGATGACCCGGCGGGCGGCAAGCGACTGCAGATCAACGCGTCAAACTGTGTCCATTGCAAGGCCTGCGACATCAAGGAACCCTACGCGGGTCAGATCACCTGGGTGACACCGGAGGGCGGCTCGGGACCCAATTACCAGAATCTCTAGCCGATGGGCGAGGCGACGATGAACGGCGGACCGGTGGCGACGGCCCTCGCGCGCGAGGTCGCGACCCGCGCGTTCGCGGTCGATGCGGCCCAAACTGCGGCCGCCCGGTCCCTCGATCGGCTCGCGCTCGCCTTGAGCCAAGCGGGCAAGCGCAGGACCGGCTGGACCCAACGACTTGCGCATGCCTGGCGCGGCGCCGCGGCGCCGCCGATTCGCGGGCTGTATCTGTGGGGCGGCGTGGGTCGCGGCAAGACGCACCTGATGGATCTTTTCTACGATGCGCTGCCGTTTGCCGAACGCGAACGCAGCCATTTCTATCGGTTCATGCAATCGGTGCATGCCGATTTGCGCGGCGTCGACGGCGCCGTGTCCCCGTTGGACCGCGTTGCGGCGCTCCGGGCAGAACGCGTGCGCCTGATCTGCCTCGACGAATTCTTCGTCGCCGACATCGGTGACGCCATGATTCTCGCGGGCCTGCTGGACGGCTTGTTCCGGCGCGGTGTCGTGCTGGTCGCGACCTCGAACCGCGCGCCCGAAGACCTCTACAAGGAGGGATTGCAGAGGCAGCGATTCCTGCCGGCCATCGCACTGCTCGAGCGCCACATGGAGGTCGTGCATCTCGACGGTCCCGTGGATTATCGACTGCTCACGCTCGAACAGGCCCGGCTCTACTGGATCGTCGAGGACGACGCAGCGCCGGCCGATATGTCGACGCTCTATCGAACGCTGACGGACGGGCAGGACGCGGGACCTCTCCGCTTGAACATCGAGGGTCGCACGCTCGAGGCGCGGAAGGCAGCGCCCGCCGCGATTTGGTTCGACTTCACCGCGCTGTGCGAAGGACCGCGCGGGTCCCACGATTACCTCGAGATTGCGCGTCGGTATCGCACGGTGTTCGTGTCGGGCGTCCCGGTATTCGGTGCGCTGCGGGACGATGCGGCACGGCGCTTCATCATGTTGATCGATGCGCTCTACGATCAGGGCGCGATCGTCGTGATCGCGGCGGCGGCCGGGCCGACCGGGCTGTACCTCGGCGAGCGGCTGCGCTTCGAATTCGAGCGCACCTCGAGCCGCCTGATCGAGATGCAATCACGCCGCTATCTCGAGCGGCACGCCCGGGGCTGACGCGGATCGCGGGCCGGGTGGAGTATGATCGCGCCTCCACGGGCGCCGCAGCGTGCGTTCGTCGGGTTAAAAAGAGACACGCGCACCGAACGTCCGGCGGGGGTTCGACTGCCGGGAGTTGGAAGATGCCGTCGAGTTTGCCGACATGGCTGCGCGCCGCGAAGCGCGCACAGTATTTGCATGAATTCTTCGCCTCCGGGGGCCACGCGGACCCGGACGAGGCGTCCCGCACGCGTCGCCGCGCCGCCGCCCTCGCACAGCTCGTCTTCGCAGTGCGGCGCCGCCGCGGCCAGGCGCTGGTGCGTGTCTATAATCCGACCCTGCGCGAGCACGGCTTCGATGGCCCCCATACGCTCGTGGAGATCGTCACCGACGACATGCCGTTCCTGGTCGATTCGGTCGGTCTCGCGCTGACCCAGCGCGGCTCGGCCGTGCATCTGCTCGCTCATCCCGTCTACTCGGTCGTGCGCGACTCGTCCGGCAGGATGACGGACTTAGGTGCGCGCGGATCGCCGGGAATGCGGGGTTCGCCGCGGCTGGAGTCCTTCCAGTATCTCGAGATCGACCGCATGGTCGGCGCCGAATCAATGGCGCAGCTGCGCAACGACATCGAGCGCAACCTCTGCGACGTGCGCGTCGCCTGCCGCGATTGGGGCGCGATGCAGGCTGCCGTGCACACGGCGGCGGCCGAACTCGGCGCCGGCCGCAAGGCACCGGGCGCGCGCAACCTCGAGGAGACGCGTGCCCTGCTCGAATGGATGATGCATCGGCATTTTCTGTTTCTGGGGTTTCGCGACTATCGGCTGATCGGACGACCGGGCCGCGAGGCGCTCGAACCGATCGGCGCGAGCGGGCTCGGGATTCTGCGCGCCGGCCACCCCCAGCCCGAGACCACGCGACCGATCGCCGCCGGCGACATCCGCAGGCAGGCACGTTCGCGCGACCTCGCCCTCGTCACCAAGTCGAACATCGCCTCGACCGTGCATCGCGCCGGTTTTCTCGACTACGTAGGCGTCAAGCAATTCGACCGCAGCGGCCGTCTCATCGGCGAGCGGCGCTTCCTCGGACTGTGGACGTCCGCGGCCTACAACACGAATCCGCGCGACATTCCGCTGGTCGGCGCGAAGGTGGCGCGCGTGACGGCGCATTTCGCGCTGGCACCCGACAGCCACGACGGCAAAGCCCTGGCGCACGTGCTCGACGGCTTTCCGCGCGACGAGCTGTTCCAGGCCACGGTGCCGGATTTGATCCGCACCGTGACCGGAGTGCTGGGATTGCAGGAGCGCCCGCGCGTGCGCTTGATGATGCGGCGCGATCCCTTCCACCGCTTCTACTCCTGTCTGATCTACGTGCCCCGCGAGAAGTACGACGCCGACGTCCGGCAGCGCATCGAGTCCGTGATCCGCGCGGCCACCCGGGCGTTCAGCCTGGAGTCCGAGGTGCACATCGCGCAATCGAATCTGGCTCGCCTGTACGTCGTTGCGCGCCTGCCCAACGGCGCCAGCAGGCGCTTGAACGCCGCGCTGATCGAGCGCGCGATCGCGGCGGCGGTGCGCTCGTGGAGCGACGCCTTCAAGGCGGCGCTGCTCGCGCACCACGAGGGACCCCGCGCGCTCGAGCTGTACGAGAAATATGCCGCGGTGTTTCCGGCGGCCTACACGGAAGATTTCTCCGCCGACGTGGCGGTGCGCGACGTCGCCCACCTCGAGGCCGCGGAATCCGAACCTGCGCGGTTGCACCTGGCCCTGTACCGTCCGGATCCGCGGGACCCGCGCAAGCTGTTCATCAAGATGTTCCGCGGGCCGCACGCGATTCCCGTGTCGGATCTCGTGCCGATGTTCGAACACATGGGCCTGCGCGTCATCGCGGAGCGCCCCTACGGGCTCGACTATCCCGACGGTCGGCGCGGCTGGATACAGGACCTCGAGCTGGAGTTGGGATACGGCCCCGCGGCGAGCACGGGGGCCCTGGACCAGGAGATCATCGAGACCCTCACGGCCGTGCTCACGGCCCAAGCCGACAGCGATGCGCTGAATGCGCTCACCGTGTACGCGGGACTGCCGTGGCGCACGGTGACCGTGCTGCGCGCCTACTGCCGGTATCTGCTGCAAACGGGGCTGCCGTTCAGTCACGGCACGCTGGCACAGGTGCTGGTCGAGCACCCCGACATTGCGCGCCTGCTCGCGGATCTGTTCATGGCGCGTTTCGATCCGGACCGTCCGGTCAAGGCCGCGCGACGCGCCCAGGAGCGCCTCGAGTCGCGCCTGCAGGCGGCGCTCGAGCGTGTGCAAGGATCGGACGAGGACCGGATCCTGCGCGCGCTGTACGGCGTCGTGACCGCGACGGTGCGCACCAACGCGTTTCAACGCACCGCCGCGGGGGGGCCGAAGGATTACCTGTCGCTCAAGATCGCGAGCACGAGCCTGCGTGAATTGCCGCTGCCCAAGCCGCTGTACGAAATCTTCGTGTTTTCGGCGCGCATGGAGGGCATTCATCTGCGCATGGGACGGGTGGCACGCGGCGGCATCCGCTGGTCGGATCGGCGCGAAGACTTCCGCACCGAGATCCTCGGGCTCATGAAGGCGCAGAACGTCAAGAACACGATGATCGTGCCCGTGGGCGCAAAGGGCGGCTTCGTCTTGAAGCGCCCGTTGCCCGGCACCGGCGCGGCCGCGCAGGCCGAGGTGGTGGCCGGCTATCAAACCTTGATCCGCGGACTGCTCGACCTCACCGACAACATTCTCGCCGAGCGCATCTGCCCGCCCGCCCGCGTGGTCCGCCACGACGGCGACGATCCGTACCTCGTGGTCGCGGCCGACAAGGGCACTGCCACGTTCTCCGACGTCGCGAATGCGATCTCGTCCGAGTACGGCTTCTGGCTCGGCGACGCCTTCGCCTCGGGGGGTTCCGCGGGCTACGACCACAAGAAAATGGCCATCACGGCGCGCGGCGCCTGGGAGTGCGTCAAGCGCCACTTCCGCGAGCTCGGCACCGACATCGAGACGACTCCGTTCACGGTCGTCGGCATCGGCGACATGGCCGGCGACGTGTTCGGCAACGGCATGCTGCGTTCGTCCAAGATTCGGCTGCTCGCCGCATTCAATCGTGATCACGTTTTCGTCGACCCCAGCCCAGATCCCGCGGCCTCCTGGCGCGAACGTCGGCGGCTGTTCGGCCTGCCGGGGTCGACGTGGCAGGACTACTCGCCGCGGGCATTGTCGCCGGGTGGCGCGGTCTACGCGCGCAGCGCGAAGCGGGTGACCGTGTCCGCGCAGATCCAGCGGCTGCTGCGGGTGCCGGCCGAGGCGACACCGACCGAGCTGGTGCGGGCCATTCTCGCGGCCGAGGTGGACCTCCTCTGGAACGGCGGTATTGGCACCTACGTCAAGGCGAGCAGCGAATCGCATGCCGACGTCGGCGACCGCAGCAACGATGCGGTCCGGATCGACGCGAGCGAGCTCGGCTGCAAGGTCGTCGGCGAAGGCGGCAATCTCGGCTTGTCGCAACGTGCGCGCATCGAATACGCGCGCCGCGGCGGGCGCCTGAACACCGACTTCATCGACAACTCGGCCGGCGTCAATTGCTCGGACGTGGAAGTGAATCTCAAGATCCTGTTGAACGGTGCGGTCCGCGCGGGGAAGCTGACGCGGCCCGGCCGCGACCGCCTGCTCGTGCGCATGACCGATGAGGTCGCGGCACTGGTGCTGCGCAATAATGTCCTGCAAAGCCAGGCGATCAGCGCGCTCGCGTGGCGGGCGCCGGAGCGTCTCGCGGAGGATGCGTACCTGATCAAGGCGCTCGAGCGGTCGGGCGAGTTGAACCGCCGCATCGAATATCTGCCGACGGAGGAGGAACTCGCCGAGCGGCGCAAGGCCGGCATCGGTTTGACGCGCCCGGAACTCGCGATCCTGCTGAGTTACGGCAAGATGTCGACCTATAAGGCGCTGATCCAGTCGTCGATGCCGGAAGACCGCTATGTCGGCGACGAACTCACACGTTATTTTCCGGCGCCCGTGCGGCAGCGCTTCGCGCGGCGTATCGCCGCACACCGCCTGCGGCGCGAGATCATCGCGACGGCGATCACCAACAGTCTCGTCAACCACATGGGACCCGTCTTCGCGCTGCGCGCACAGGAGGATCTCGGCGCCGACCCGGCCGCGATCGCCCGCGCCTACACGATCGCGCGCGAAGTGCTCGGGGCGCGCGCCTTGTGGGCCGAGATCGAGTCGCTCGACACGCGGGTTCCGGCCGACCTGCAATACGCCGCCCTCGCCGAGATCACGAGCATCCTGCGCCACTTCGCGTACTGGCTGCTGACGCGCAGGTCCGGCGCGGGCAGGTCCGGCGTGCTCGACATCGACTCCGCGGTGCGGCGCTTCGGACCCCGGGTCCGCGAACTGCTACGCGATCTGCCGGCCTGCGTCGGCGCGGATGAGCGCGAGCGGCTGGCGTTCCGGACGCGCCAGTTGACCGCCGCACGGGTTCCCGCCGCGACGGCGGCCCGCATTGCCGCACTCGAGACGTCGTATGGAGCGCTCGATCTTGCCGAAGTTTCGGCGGCAAGCCGCCTACCCATCGGCTATGCTGCCCGGGCGTATTTCGAGCTGGGCGAGCGCCTCGGTTTGAGCTGGCTCAAACAGCAAATCGAATCCTTGGTCGTCGACGGTCACTGGCACGCGGTCGCGCGCGGCAATCTGCGCGACACGCTGTACGGATTGCAGCGACGGATGACGGCCGCCAGTTTGCGGTGCCGGGGCCACGGACCCGCCGCGCGCGTCGCGGCCTGGCTGCGGCTGCACGCCGGCGAGGTGGATGTGTTGACCGAATTGATCACGGATCTGCGCACGGGGCAGGGTTCGGATTTCGCCGCGCTCTCGGTGGCGCTGCAGTCCGTCCGGCGCCTCGCGGAATCTTAACAAAGGCCCATCGCATGCTAGGCGCGGAAACGTTCGGCAGGGAGTACCTGGAGAGGCGCATTCTGACCGAATTCGCGCTCGCCGCGCATATCGGCGTCAGCGTCGAATCCGTGACGGACCGGACGCTCGTGCTGCGGGCGCCGCTCGCGGCGAACGCCAACTACAAGGGCACGGCCTTCGGCGGCAGCCTGTTTTCACTGGGTGCCTTGACCGGCTGGGCCTGGCTCACGCGCTACATCGCCCAGCACGAACTCGCCGCGGACGCGGTGATTCAGGCGTCCGAGATCCGCTATCTTGCGCCGGTGACCGGCGAGTTCCGCGCCTGTCTGCACGCGCCGCATCCGGACGACGTCGCCAAGTTTCGCAAGATGCTGCAGCGGGCGGGACGCGGCAGGATCCGGCTCATCGTCGACGTGTACGACGACACGGTGCTGGCGACGCAGTTCGAGGGCGTCTTCGCCGCAGCGCTGCGTGATGGGAACCCGTGAGCGCGGCGCATCGGCTACCATATTGCCACCACGTCGATTTGACAGAAGGACGCTCACTTGCCCGGCAAACTGATCCTGGTCCGACATGGCCAAAGCACCTGGAACGTCGAGAACCTGTTCACCGGATGGGTCGACGTGGATTTGAGCGACTTGGGCAGGGTCGAGGCTGCGCAGGCCGGGCGCGAGTTGCTGGGCGAGCGGCTCCTGCCCGATGTCGCGTTCACCTCGGTGCTGAAGCGCGCGATTCGAACCCTGTGGTCGATACTCGAGGGCACGGACCGCATGTGGATCCCGGTCGAGCGCAGTTGGCGCTTGAACGAGCGCCACTACGGCGCCTTGCAGGGACTCGACAAGGCACAGACGGTCGAGAAGCACGGCGCGGCCCAAGTGAAGATCTGGCGGCGCAGCTACGACATTCCACCGCCGCCGCTGCCCCTCGACGATCCCGGACATCCGCGCTTCGACCCTCGCTACGCCACCGTGGATCCCGCCCTGCTGCCGGCGGCGGAGTCGCTGAAGGACACCCTCGCCCGCGTGCTGCCCGTCTGGGAGACCCGGCTGATCCCTGAATTGCGGGCCGGCAAGACGGTGTTGGTCGTCGCCCATGGCAATTCTCTGCGGGCGCTGGTCAAAATGCTGGACGGCATGTCGGAGAGCGACATCGTCGAATTCAACATGCCGACCGGCGTACCGCTGCTGTACGACTTCGATGCCGAACTCGAACCGCTCGGTCGTCGCTTTCTCGGCGATGCCGCGGCCATCGCCGCGGCCCAGGAAGCGGTGCGACGCCAGACCGAGAAGAAGTGATCGCTCAGGAATCGGGCGCGATCGTGACCTTGAGTCCGCTCAAGGCCTCGGTGAAATCCACCTGGCATGACAAGCGCGAGCTCTCGGGCCGGTAATCGGACAATTCCGTCAGCAGTTCCTGCTCGTCGCTCTGTTTACTCGGCAGCCGGGAGACCCAGGCCGCATCGACGTAAACGTGACAGGTCGCGCAGGAGCACAGCCCGCCGCAGATCGCGGCGACGCCGTAATCGAGTTCACGCAGGATCTCCATGACCTTCAACCCGGGCTTCGCCTCGATGTCATGATCTTTTCCGTCCCGGTCGACCACCGTCATGCGCGCCATTGACCCTTCTCCAATTACCATCGGCCGGCTAGTTTGCCGGAGTTTTCCCGGCACGACCATACGGGTTGTGCAAAACTCCACGAAAGCGTCGCAACGGAGAACCGAGTGCGCATTTTTCAGGTCGATGCGTTTACCGATTCGATTTTCTCGGGTAATCCCGCCACGGTCGTGCTCGATGCGGACGGCTGCGACGAGGCCACTCTCGCGGCGATCGCCCGCGAGTTCCCGCACGCCGAAACGGCGTTCGTGTTCGCGGCCGGCGGCCCCGATCATGACCTCCAGCTGCGGTTCTTCAACGCCGTGAAGGAGACGCCGTTCGTCGGCCACGCCACGCTCGCCGCGCACTCGGTGCTGCTGTCCTTGGGACGCCGGCGCCTCGGCGTGACGCGGCAGCTGTCGGGCACGGGCATCCTCGACGTCGGCGCACGCGAGGTGACCCGCGCCGGCCGGCGGCACACCGAGATCGAGTTTCGCCAGAGCGTGCCCGAGCTCGATGCTCCGCTGCCGCTCAGGAACACGCTGCGCGTCGCGGAGGCCTTGCGGCTGCCCGGCGCCCGGCTGCACGAGTCTCTGCCGGCGCGGATCGCGCGCAAGGGCAGCACGCGGCTGCTCGTGCCGGTGGCGGACGACGCGGCGCTCGCGTCGATCGCACCGAATTTCTCGAGCCTGCTGAGCTTGGGTCAGGAGCTCGGCGCCGACGGGTTCTTCGCGTTCGTGATGACGCAGGGCGCGGACGGACCCGTGACCGATGCACGCATGTTCTGCCCGGCGCTCGGCATTGCCGAGGACCCGGTGAGCGGCAACGCCCATGCCATGCTCGCCGCGTATTTGTGGGACAAGGGTCTGCTGCGCGGCGCTACCCACTTCGTCGGCCGCCAGGGTGCACAGCTGGGGCGGCCGGGCCGCGTCGCGGTCACGCTCGAGACCGCCGCGCACGCCGACGCGCCCAACGCGCCCAACCCGAACACGGCCGGTGCGCTGGTCGCCGTGCGCATCGGCGGCAGCGCCGTCATCGTGAGCGAAGGCACCCTGGCCGCGGACAATTGACCGCGGTGGCGAGCGCATCGACCGCGCCGTCGACACGCTGTGCGGTGTCGACCGCCTCCTCGAGATTGCCGGTCGCGAACGCGGCCTGCGCCTTCGACCAGAGCGAGGCCGCGGCATTGAGCGCCGCCCGTGCCCGCGCGGTGTCGGGACCCGCGGGCAGGCGATCGATGCGCGCCGCCAGCGCATTGATATCGGCCGGCACCGCGGCGCCGAGCGTTCGCCAGCGGCCGGCGAGTTCGAGCGTGCGCGCCGCTTTCGCGGTCGCGGTGTCGGCGGCGAACGCGTCGGTGCCGTCGCGAACGGCGGGGGTCGACGCCGCCGGCTCACGGCGGTCCGTACAGGCCACCACGAGCACGACGGCGCAGCCGAACAGCGCGGCGCGTTGCATTGTCTACAGCTCCCGGCGCGCCCGCTCGAGCCAAGGCGCCTGGGCCTTTCGATAATGGGCGGGACCGAGTTCGGCACTCTCGAGCAGATCCTTGAAAATGCGGCGGGCGTCCTCGTTGCGACCCAACCGTTTGAGCAGCAGCCCATGGCGCAGACGGGCTTCCGCGCCGGGATAGGCGGGCGCCGACTCGGCATAGGCGCGCTCCGCCTGCTCGAGCGCGCCCTCCTCCTCGAGCGTGCGTGCGTACAATAAGCGGCCTTCGGCGGACTTGAAGTCGGGGTTCTGGGTCTCGAGGCGCTCGAGCGTTGCGCGCGCCGCGGCATAGTCCCCGGACCCAAACTGTGCGCGCGCAAGTCCGAGCAGCAGGGTGGGATCGTGTTCGAAGATGCCCCGCAGGCCCGCCCCGTACATCTCGATCGCACGCTCGAACTGGCCGCGATCCGCCAATTCCTCCGCGAGCCGGCGGCGCGCGTCGACGTTGCCGGAAAGCTCCACTTCGGCGCTGGCGCGCCGCAGCTCGCGGTTCGGATCGATCATGCGCTGCACGCCGCGGCGGGCGCGCCGTGCGGTCCGGCCGCGGAACAGGTCGGGCAAGAGCTCGACGACGACGTAGGCGAGCGAGCCCGCCACGGGCAGCAAGCCGATCGCGAAGATCCACAGCATGTTGCGTCCGGTCTTGATGACGTGAATGATGAGACCGGCCTGTATCAGCAGATGCAGGATGACGATCGGCAAGCTGAAGATCTCCGGGTGCGCGGGCGCCGCGGCCCTGCGAGGCATCATTGTAGCGGACCGCGCGATTGTAGCGGACTGTGCGATCGTCGCGGACCGCGCGCCGTTCTCGTGCGGTCTAAGGTCGCAGCGGTTCGGCCCGCCGCCGATGCAACTTGAGCAGCCGCTCCACGCCCGCGGGCAGGTCGGCAAGGTGATGCACGGCGATGACCAGCGCGACGCCACGGCGCATGAGGCGTTCCAGGATGCGACGCATGCCGGCATGCTGCGCCGGGTCGAGACCGGTCAACGGCTCGTCGAGCAGTAGGATGCGCGGGTTGCCGACGAGCGCCCGCGCGAACAACGCACGGCGCATCTGCCCATAGGACAGCTCGCGGGGCCGTGCCGCCGCGAGCGCGCTCAAATCGAAGAACTCGAGCCAGCGCGAAGCCGCGCGTCGATCGGCCGCGGTCGGCGGCTCGTTGAGACCGATGCTCGCATGGCGGCCGCTCGCGACGAGTTCGCGCAGGTCGACATCGATGCGGTAATCCGTTTGCAGTTCCGGCGAGACGTACCCGACGCGGCGTTTCCAGCGTTCGATCGGCGTGCCTGCCGGAAAGCCGGCGCGCTCGATGCGTCCACCCAGCGCCGGAGACAGATCTCCATAGAGCAGCTTCAGAAAGCTCGACTTGCCGGCGCCGTTGGCACCGATCACTCCCCAGTGCTCCCCGTCACGCAATTCCCAATTCACGCCACGGAGCACGCGCCGGTAATCGACGAACAGATCGACCGCGGCGAGCCGGATCAAGACCCGCGGTG
>Ga0116229_10007542_pt1 | contig 17171 bp, 10 predicted proteins | sample S1TSphgellanicum_3_FD_87313 | JGI IMG/M metagenome (GOLD analysis project Ga0116229, IMG submission 87313) | Host-associated microbial communities from peat moss isolated from Minnesota, USA - S1T2_Fc - Sphagnum magellanicum MG | ecosystem: Host-associated > Plants > Peat moss > Unclassified... | reverse complement strand
TGGGAGTTCACTTGGGAGTGTGAGGGTTCACTCCCTCACACTCTTTGGACTGTTTGCACTCCCGGGAGCATGTGATGTGACTCCCGGGTCTACTACTAAGCCCGCAACCTTGCAACCCCCCTTTGCCTTGGTCGCAAGCCAAGGCTAGGGTTGCGACATCTAGTGCTTTGTCTACCCACCTTGCTAATGTTATCTTATCTAGTTTTGTGTAATTCTTCCTAACCATTGTTATGTTTTTTTCGTTTCTAAAAGTAGTCTTGAAAGATTTAAAGCAAGCCACATTTAAGGTGTCGCAACCTTAGCCTTGGGCTCACGATTAAGGCAAGGGTTTGCAAGGTTACGGGTCAAGAGGGAAGCCCAGGGGTCACATCTCATGCTCTCGGGAGTGCAAAAGAGTGTGAGGGAATGAACCCTCACACTCCCAAGTGAATTCCGATTTTGGGAGTTGGAGTCCCAATGGACTTTCAAATATTCAGAAGGCGACTGCAGGGGTTAAAAGATTTTATTGGATTAAAGATTTTTTTATATTATTGAAAATTTATTGAAAGTTAGATGTCTAAAATGGGCTCGCATGACCCATTTGGACATTTGAAACACAAGTTATGACTAAAAGAAAGGCCGGGAGTCAAATTGGCAGTTTGACTCTCGACCACTAAAAGTCAAGAATCGACCCGATTTCCTTGCATGTAGGTAGTGTGCGACATACCGTTGGAAAGTTCTTGACAAGGGCTACAACTTTGCTATAGACCTCATCTCCATCAGAGGTCTATACACAAAGTTATGAGGCCCCAAAGTCACGAGAGTCCAAACTTTAGGAATTTGGGAATCCCAGGACAAAATGCCATTTGGATGTGGGCCTTGTGAATATGCACAAAATATACTATAAGGAGGAAAGTGGTGGTTTTTCCAAGTCCGGGCCGTGGTGAGTCTTGTGAGTTCGAGTTTGCCAATGGTTCATCCTAACACCAAAAGTGCTTTAGCTATGCACTAACCAACTTATTGTGCAGGTCCGTGTGAGTGATTGAAATGCTTGTCAATATTCTTAGTCCCATCCTGGAACTCCAGCACGCCCTTCTACCCCTGAAGTGCTACGAGCCAAAGAGCACACCCCAACTTACTACTCTTCCGCTGTTTTCATTTTAGATTCACATTTGAGTTTCTTGAGGAGGTTGGGAGTGCGTCACAAGGGCTGAAATGCATGGGATATATGCGAAAGTAGAATAATCATATCCAACCCAAACTTTTTAGCTTATTCAATTGCTTCAAGGGTGACATGGGATCCATGCCCATCCACGATGAACAAATGCTTATTTGTTAAAGATATTCCACTTGGTATAGACCTTTTGAAAAAAGATAGAAACTTTTTGAAAAGGAAGGTAGTCATCCATGCCTTTGATTACATAGCCATACAAGTTCTTAGTTTGCAAAATTATATGTAATTGTCACATATCTTCACTATTCTAAATATGTAAAACCATGGTAGTGTTGTTCTTACTACATTAACCACATAGTTAATAGTCAACCATTCCCTAGATTTTGGGATAGTGCTATACACTTGGTGTGAACTTCATTTTGCAAGAACCTTTGATTTTCATTGCCTTTTTGCTTGAATGCCTGTTTCATCAGAATTTTAGATATGGTTTGCAACATAGTTATGTTTGTTGTAAAGGGACTATGAGTTTTGGTAGAAGCTTTGGCAAGATTGAATTGTTAGCCTTTGTGTTCGACTAATATCCAATCCCTCAGCTTGATGAATGTTGAGCTCAAGATGTCTTTTCTTGAACTGGTACCACCAAGAGGTCTTTGGTACCCTTCCTCAAAAAGGTGTTGGCCTTGTTTTAGTTAGTTTAGTCACTTTCATTTTTAATTGTTGTAAGCTAATTGATAGCCCAACTTTTTGCATAAACAAAACCCAAGCAACCATAACCTAATCTTCTTCTAATATAGGCACGCATGCTGGTCCAAGTTTTTTAAATCTTGTTTTTCCATACAAATGATTCGACAATGAGGTAAGAGGTATGTTCCAGTGCCTACTTGCTTTCCTCAATGAAGTTGTCCCATTTTCAATTATATTCATGGCCTCCTTTAATGCTTCATTAGTCCATTTGCCTCTAGTGATTAGAGGATTGCATTTATTAACTCTTTTTTATTTTCTTGTTGGTTCTTGTCCAAGATGGTGGGACATTCTCCTTGTCTTGGCTTAGTTCCTTTTGAAGTCCATTTCGCCTCCTACAAAATACATTGATCATCATGATGTAAATCCTTTTGGTCCCAATCTCCAACACGTTGGGGGTGTGTTATTTGGCGTTACAAGAGGTACAAACTTGAATTTTTTATATTTTGCCCAACTTTCAAGGAAGCATGTTAAATTAGGGTATGTTTGAAATGCATATATTTCTAGTTGTTGCGAAGATGTTATCAATGCATAAAATTGTTCAAAGTCATCCAAATTAAATTTTGGTTTGTTGTTTTTGTACAAGAAGTAGGTGTGTACAACAAACTATAATTTCTTAAAGTTAGATAAAATTTTCCTCTCTTATGACTACCTAGATTGTATCTACAAATTATAGATTTCTGCACCCAACGATAATATAAAAATTTCTTGAGCTTTTGGTTATAAAGTTGATCTATATTAAGTTTCCTAGTTGTCCCTTTACATCCACCCTTAAATCCTGAGTTCCTATCTCGTTTTTGATAGCACTAGGATCTTATCCTTGATGTTCAAGATGTTGTAAATCTTCTTGGGCTGATCTACTATTTAGATTTTGCAGATCTTCCTTTAGTCTTGTAACTCCTCTTTGGTTATTTTAGGATGCCCTCCTTGCTTTGGTTGATATGCTAGGACTTTTGTTTCTAATTTAAAACTTTCTACAATTCCTATGTTACTTTTTTTTGTTGGTTTAACTTATATGCTCTCAAAATGTTGAAGAAAGATTTTAGATTATCCCTTTCACAATTTGGAAATTTGGAAGTTCTTATACATTGAAAGAGTTTTGTTTGTGAATTTGAAAAATAGATTGTGAATCCAAACCTTGCACCATAGCCTTGTGAATTGGGCAAGTTGATTTTGGTGGGAATGGGATGTGCTTGAATTTGGGGGGGAGAAATTGAAAGTCCTTCCCTAAATAATGTGTAACTACTATTCTTGCATTGAATTCTTGTAAACCCTAATCCTTGTTTATGGTCAATTGTGTGCTATTTAACATGACCTTTGCACCCCATCACCAAATTGGTGATGCTCATTTTAATGTGCAATCCAATTGCCTATGACCAAAGACTCATTCCCACCCCAAACTCAAGCTTGCTGTAAAATTGAACCATTTTTTTCTCATCACCAAATATTAAAAGTACCTCTCATGTTTCCCCCTTGCATAATGAAAATCATCATGGCCCATCACTAAACTAGTCCCTTGTAAAATTATTCAACTTTTTTAGAAATGTACCCACCTAAACCCCTAATACCAAACACTTAAATTTGATGGCTGGTCACCAATATGAAAACCCTAGAACATCTTTTTTTCGCAACCAAGCATTTTGGTAATGGGCTAAAAAGACAACGCTCATAATTTTTTTTTGGTTCTAACATAGGTTAGTTGCTGCACTACATGGGCGCTTGGTGACCGACCTCTGTTTGGTGGTGGGCCAGTTTACCTTAGTGATGAATTATTTATAATGTGGGGAGTTGGAACATAGTGAAGCCTTGCTTACTATGCTAGATTGAAATTTGAAAACATGACATGCCAAGCACAAGTTATAAACGGACATTTGAATTGGTTGGTTCCACTTGTGTATAAAGCCAAAAGTGTTATGCTGATTTTATCTTTTGACTAAACAGAGACGAGATTCTCTTGGGATTGTTAATTGAGTTGATGCTGCACAATATGTGTTGTTATTGTTAACTACTTGTCCTTCTGCAAGTTCATGAAAATAAACAAAAGTAAATGATGAAATGAAAAGAGATTCGGTCAAACTGTCTTGCTCGTTGGGACCCAATGCAAGTCGGTTATGAAACAAGAGTGTCCCCTCTCATGTGAAAAAAATTGCTTGTTTGCTTGTTCTCAACACCCTTTTGCCCTATCATGAATGAAATCCAACCTCTTGAAAAATTCATAGTTTGCATAAGGTCAAAGTGAATATCATGACCGTTTATCCGTAACATTGAATTGTGACATTGGCGACGACCTAGGTAGGATATATGCATGATTGCCCAGTGTTTTTGTTTTTCAATGATTTGGTTTCACAAAAGTGCCAAATTTTCACTGAAAAAACAGAAATTTCCAAGCTTTTCTCTTTTTCATTTTTTGCAGAATATATCATACATTATGAAAATTTTCAAATCTATCTTATCATAGTTAATTAATGCATTGTCATAAGATTTGTTGAGTTCTCATAATAGTGTGTTCTTTTGAAATGAGGGGAAGTTTTATTTATCATCCATAACTTTGTTGTTGGCTTTTAAGTTTTAGGATTAGGAATTTCAGTAACTCAAGATGAAATCAGGTTCTCATTTTTTTCAATTTTGTGATATCAAATATTTGGTGAGTTTTTCCAAAAATTGCCAAGTATAGGTGATTTTACACTGAAAAAGACATTTCACCACATTTGAAAAAGCGGCAAAATTTGTCGAAAAAACATTACTACACGAAATTCATCAATCTGATCTTTCATTGTGATGATCTAATTGCTTTCGGATCATAGAGTTATTTTTATTTTTATTTCCTTTGCTAGTTGGGTGTTATGGGTTATTAGTAGGCCATGTTTCTTACGTCGATGAAAATGGAACAAAAGAATCATTGAATCATTATTCTGACCTGCTTATCATTTGGTAGGATACAAATTACCAGACCTAGTCAAAGGAAGGTAGTTGTGGAAGGATTCCCAGAAAAACATTCATTACCCAGAGAAGTACATGACTGAGAGAAGTCCGGTGGCATGGGGTATATATTTACTCACTCGAGAGGATGAAGAAAAGGGGAGGGTGGGTGTGCTAAAACATGCATGACTTTGTTACATTACATGATGTGCAACATGCATGAAAAAAAAAGACGAGGAGAAAGGTGAACCCTGGACATTCATTGCTTGACAAAGTCATGTTAAGTAGTGTCTGACACTCCCCATGTTAAACAACTCCCTTTTTTTAAAAATTTTTATGTGTATTTTGAGGGATCTCCCCCAGCAGAAGAACACTAGGGCCTTATGCTGGAGGAGCTTCCCAATTTTATACGTTCTCATGGAAATATTTCTTTTCTATGGAACAAGAAAGGGGTGAGGAAATCAAAAGAGAGTTGTTTACAGAAGGGAAGGGGAGGTTCCTGTACTTGTGCATTCTCCTAAGGTTTGGGAACATCCTCGAGCTCATGCCCCATGGGTGCCCCCTTCCTTGGGAGAATGTTCTCATACGGGAACCTCCCTTACAAAATTCACCACTTAGAAAAGCATTGTGTTGTTCAAGCAAAGACTGGGCAAAAAGAAGAGGAAGAACATGTTGGACAAAATGATAACCCTACATTAAACTAGGTACACATTTTCTGGAACGAATGAGTTTTGACTAAATTAGACTCCATATCCGAAATAAAATATAAAATGTGGGTGAAAATTAAAAAACAGCTAGACTCCAGCTCATGTGCCCACAGCTTAGCTCCTAAGACGTCATCAAAGGAGACAATTTCAACCTCCCTCTTCTTCTCAAATGAATGGCGGATGTTTGAATGTGCAAACGGATCTTTATGACTGGTAAGGACTATAATAGGGACCTTAACTGGGGCTGTTCTGAAATGAATCAGAGCTGTTTGAATTTTCAACCGGATCTTTATGAGGGGTAAGGACTAATAGGGACCTTGGTTGGGGCTGTTCTGAAATGAATCAAAGTTCAACCGGATCTTGACGACAGGTAAGGAAGGACTACTAGGGACCTTGATTGGGGGCTGTTCTGGGAATTTGGGTGCTGCACTCTGCTCCCACCTCATTCCCAGCATGACCCTATTCTCGGACCTTAGCCTACGCAGGAGATCTCCCCCAGTTTGGCATTGTTCTCTTCCAGATTGTAATATTACTTTATCTAAAAACAGGGAGAAAAATATTTATTTGGAAAGTTCTTTGGGTTCCCTTTAGAGCCTTTCTCCTATTTGTAAATAACCACAAAGTTTCTTGCTTTTGTAGTAAGAAGTCACTCCTCCCTTACAATTACTACCGGTTTCACAATTTTTTCCTAAAGAATCCCTAGAAATTTTTAGGGTATTTGGAGGTCGCATTATGCTCAATAAATTCTCTGCCTCAAAAAGGATGGCACCTTCTTCAATTTGAGGAACCTTGTATGTAAAGCTCCTCATCTCTTCGCATATGAATTGCAGCCCTTATATCCAAGAAAAACTCTAAGGATCATTTGCACCAGGTAAGGAGTAAGGACCTCCAAGGGGGCTGTTTTGGGAATCACCCTTGGCTCCTGCTTGGCAAGGGGCCCTCATTAGCAGAACAGCCACCTTGTGGATCCTTACACTACGCATAATCAGTGTTGTCTGTTTCTTACTTTTCAAGAGAACCTCTTCTTGGTTCAGTTCTAAACTGGGTTCGATTCTACCTACCTATGGATACCCAAAACTAATTCAACTAGATTCTCATACCTATCCTATTCACCTCTCCTCTTACTGTACTTAGATGAGGTGCATCCCCTTTGGCCCAGATGAAAGGAGGAAACATTTGCCAAGCATATGGGAGAAAAGGTGAGGTGGTTTGGAGTTATAAAGAAAAAAAAAAGCAAAGCACCTTGATTGCATTCTTGGGCATTCCCATCTGCTGCATAAGATTTCTCTTCCCAAAAGAGTTCAGCACCATTTTTGGCCTGGACTAATACCCCTTGCAACAAACACCCTACTACCTATGCATAGCCCAAAACTAATTGTTTTTAGTATTAGCAGTTCACATTGAATAAAAAGTGACGACCTACGTCAAGTACAGGCCTAAATCAAAAGAAAAGCTTGCATATTACCTAATTAATTGTTTCTCAGACTAATAACATTTTAACCCCAGCTGCCAAAAAAAGTAATAAAGACATAGAAGAATCATTACATATATTAAAGGACATCGGGATGAGAAATGAAGCCTCCCCTAAATCCGTCCGGTCGTCCATCCCGTCATCCATCTGTCCATCCGTCCCGTCATGGTCTGTTTACTCAGACGGGGCGGAGAAAACAGTGGAATACAGACGCGGCGAATGCTCAAACCAGATTTAGACAGTGAGTCCGTGTAGCTCGCCTAGATTTAGGCAGGATTGCAGAAAAAACTCTACTGTCCGCTTAGGACAGTCGCCATTTAATGTAAATTAAAGCTGGGGATCCTTGCCATTGCACCTACCTAAGGAATTTGAAAAAAAAAATCCCTATTATACAGGGTTTGCTTTCTTTCAATTTTTGTGATTAGTTATCTCACAAAGAGGATTTAACCAAATTAGGCTATAGACCATATCAATGATAGTGAATAAAACATTTAAAAATATTTATGCTTTATATTTATTTGACGAATTTAAATTATTTTTTTCTAAATTTGGCGATTAGGGCCTTTCTTTTTCACAAAAAATGTTAGAATGTGTAAAAAAAAATAAATTTCAGGTTGAAACAATGAAAATAAAGAACCTAGCAATGTGGTATATAGAGAGGTTTTGGAAATGTAGTTTGTAGTTGTAATTTTGTAATATGTACCGTCAAATACACACACACACTAGTATTTATTAAAAAGAAGAACTGGGACTTGGATAAAACATTTAGCAACCTGTTCCAATTTCGAGTCTAGTTATAGCTGGGGTTTTTTCAAAAATTTGAATAAGGCCCACTTTACACTAGGAGTCAAGGCCAATGTTAAACTCTAATTAAGCATTTTTACACTAGGAATCAAGGCTGTAATAGAAAAAAAAGTTTTCAATCTGCCCCAAGTTACTAATGAATGCTGAACTTTATGGCTGTGTATTGCCCCCAAGGCTGAAAAAAAAGGTCCGCCTTTGCAGGGAGCTCTCCCACTTAAATTGAGGGAAGCTACAGTTTTGTATTTCCCTCTACATAGTTGGGAGGGTGTATACAGTTTTGTATTTCCCTCTACATAGTTGGGAGGGTGTATCTTTTTTAAAAATCTTACAGAAAGCCCTAAGACCAAGGCATTTATGCCATGGATCTTGAGCTTCATCATGAAGCTTGTGCTTAATTGCATTGTTCTCAACACTGTTATGAAACATGTCCCATTTCATTATGCATTTCACTTAACATTAAATGAGAAAGACACATTTAAGAATGCATGACTTTTGTCTTACACAAATAATGATGAAACCCCCAATCATAAAAAAAATCAAAGCACCAAAAAAAAGCATGAATACAAGGAACAAAATGGAAGGACTCATGTATAAGAAAACAAATAAACCACCTCAAAGGGTAGATGACAAGGGGAACATCAAGTTTTTGAAACCCCTCCAGTCACAAGAAGCAGATCAAATAAGGAAACAAGAGATCCTCTTGAAAGGACACTTAGCATAGATGGACCTTCCTCTATAATTGCATGTCTCAAAATAGAAGCCACTTGTGCATGTTGTAATGTCACTAACACCCTTTGTTTATAAAATGTGCATAAAATTGAATGATGAAGGTTTTTAATGCCTTTCACTTTTCATGCCCTGTTGGCATATCGATGAAAAAACCCATTTGCTTGTTGTGTAGACATTCGAAAACTTTTATAGTGAGAGGGAGGAATATGTCTAACAAAACTAATGATTGTGATAAAAATTATCGTTCATTTGAACTACAATTGTTGCAACAACCCCATAAAAAAAAGTGGCTTGTGAAACCAAATCAACTCGAGTGGGATTGGCAATGACAATGTCTATTAACATGTGGACACCATTGACTAATAACACAACGTTAATTCGAAGATGTGAAAATTACATGACAAAAGATGAAAGGACATGAGTTTGCTTTCATGAGAACCAAATAAACTTTTAAATTTTTCAAAAAAAAAATTCAAAAAAAATCTAAACTAAAAAAAAAAAGATTCTAACTAAACAAAAACATTCCACAACAAGACCCTTTCAACCAACATAAGGGCAATCAATTAACAATTAGGGACTTCAAATGGTAGCCTTAAATTGGTGGCCCAAAAAAAAGGGTGTGAAAGCGATTAAGAGAAAAATGAATAGAACATATTAAAAATATCCATAAAATTTTCAGCACTTGAGATGTACGGCCCCTCTTTGAGCAAAACACAAATTAAATTGTGTAACATATGTTATATCAAACACAACACAAAAGGAAATAACATGGGATGATGTGCATTTTAGTTAAAATGAACAAAAAGTGTTCACATGATAAGTCCTCATAAGGAATAGGTATTTTAATCAAAATTCCATGGCCCAATATGATTGGTCATTTAGAAAAAAAATTAAAAAGTCATGATTTACACAATAACATAAAAATCATTTTCATATTTATGACTAAAGAGGATGTTACATTATACCATTAGGTAACGGTGTATTTTAAAATTTTCTTATAAATATGTTTTTGAATTTTCTTGGAAAGTTTTCAAAGGGTTTATTAAATAGTGAAAACATGCATTATACACATTTAAACTAGCTTTTGGTGATTCCATATTCATTGGATTCATTTCAAACTTTTTCAAATGTTTTCATAATCCATTAATCCAATATTGTTGTGAAAGTTCAATAAAAAAAAACAACACCAATTTACTTTATGATTTGAAACAAAAATAAATAAAGATTTTGTTATGTGTGAATTAACTTGGTTTAACAAAAATTCATTTGGTGAAATTCAAAAAAGTTTTAATTTTCACCAAAATTGAGTTTCACCTTGATTTAATGTGTGAGCGTGAAACTTTGGTGTTTTTGTGCAAGTGTGAAGTAAAAACGCTAAGTTCAAGCACGATAAAAGAACTTGCATGCATTATGGAAATTAAAACTCCACATTAGTGCTTGAGGGAATTCTTGCATTTCACTAACCTTCACCTTGCTTGAGGTGATTCAAAGTTTGAATTTAATGCTTATTTAGCTTGTAGCAACTTATAAATTCTGAAGTAAAAACAAGTTGTAATTTGAATTGCAAGTGACCTTGCAATCAAGTTATCCATTGAATTGAAATCCAAATGTTTGAATTGACTTACAAACTATTTGATTTGAAATTCATATTTTTAAATATGTATGAATTTCAACACTCTCTATCTTCTTTAATTTTTCCACCCATTGACAAGTTGCCTTATTAAGCTTAGACCTCCTACAAGCCCTAAAACCCTTTGCCCTCACTTTTTCAAAATTGTTCTTCACTTCTAGTAAACCTTTTAATCCCATAATAAACCTTTAGCCTTCACACTGTCTTAACTCCCTTTTTCAAAATTTTAAACCCCTTTTAAACACTTTAAAAATATTATTTCACCTTTTACAAACCTTAAACTTCCCTCCCTCAAGATTTTAAAACCTTCTTAAATCCTTTCTTTTACTCTTTCACCATTTATACCCCCTTTTGTTTCAATTATACCTTTTTTCATCATTTCACCTTTCAAATTCCTTTCGTTTTCAATCAAAACCTTTTGACACACCCTTTTTCACCTTGTACATACTTTTCAGATCAATTTTCTTTTTTAGTTAAACCTTTTAACAAGTTGTTTCAACTTTCTCACCCATTTTTCAAGTTTTTTTACACAAATTTTCAAGCCTACAAAACTTCATTTAGGCTCTACCAAACGTCATTAGACCTTTCCAACCTCACTTAGATTTCATTCAAACCTAGTTAGACCTAACACAAACCTTGTTAAACCTCACTCAAATGTTCATTCATAGCTTTGCCTCCTTTTAAGCCTTTTTAGATTTTTTCATACCTTTCCCTCACATATTCAAACCTTTCAAACTTATATTTCTCATCATAAACATTTTAAGACCTTTCAACTCCTCTTGCTCAACTTTCCCACCCCTCCTAAACATTATTTCACCTTTGACAAATCCTAATAGATCCTAAACCCTAACAAACCTTTTTTCATTGGCCCCACAAAAAAAAAGATCAAACTTTGGCATCAATTTTTTGCAATTTCTATTGGATTAAAGTCCATTGTTTGGAAAGCTTTAGGATGGGGGTGTTCATAAAATAAGGGCCTAGAATAGGCAATAATTTAGTATAGTCTTACATTTTGAAAATGCCTTTCATCCTTGGGCTTTATTAATCATAATCCACAAGTGGACATTAACATAAACCTAAACATAAGTAGATCACATTATGCAAAAACATGGTATTCATGATTAGATCATTTTAATACTAATGCCTAAACCTAGTCATGTAGTTGTATGTGACATGGAAAATGCCTTGTACAAATTATTACATGATTACAATTTTTTCTTCCATTGATCATATTTACAACTTGGGATGTAATTAATGGCAATTAATCTTGCAAATGGATGAATTGTGATTGATTTATCATCTATCTAGCCCATCACATTAGTTATAAATATAAACAAGTATTGGTCACAATGATGACATGGACTTAGAGTTTTTAAATGAGTGCAAACATAGCAAAAGGAGCCAAGGCCGCCAAGGTTAAAATCCTTTCCAAGGACTACATTTGACACATGACTTTTTCGTGTTGATTGATTTTAATTTTTTTTCCATTTTTCATATCTAGTTTATAATTGTGTTTTTAATATAATTAATTTTTGCTATATCTTGGTTTATATCAATTATATATAATACATCCACACTTTAAATAACATAAAAATAAGTAACATTTTGTTAAAGACACAATTTCAAAAATCATAATTTTCAAGGTAAAAAACACGTTTGAAACAACCATATTCAAATGTGTTTTAAAATGAATTTTACCAATTTCAAATGATTTTTCTTTTATAATTATCAATATTAAGATCATTTCCAGTTTTGAGAAAGAATGATGCACATTTGATAATGAAAAAAAACATTTGAAAAAAAAATCATTGTTCACAATTGTTTTGAACATGCAAAATGATTCTTGAAACATCTTTAATTTGCATCAAATTTTGAACAATGAAATTTTATATGTAATGGAACTTGAAAAGGAAAAGAAATTGACAATCAAATTTATTGTGATCTTTTTATGATTTTTCAAAGATATAAAATTATGGTTTTTAGCACCATTCACACACCTTATGGTTCTTTTTACTATGTTTGCACTCAAATGTATATTAAGGATTGTTAGGGATATAAACATAAGTTGGGGGCTGATAATAGACAGGTAGGTAAGGTAGGGTAAGGTAGTTGGGCTACATATTTATACTTATTTATATATATTATTTTATTTAGGATTTAACTAAGTTAAATAGGTTGGGTAATAGGTAATACAAAGATGGATAAATAGGTAGGCTACTTTTGCGCAAGACAAAAAATGTGGGATCCTCTTTTATGTTGTAGCGTTTCCCTTTCATAAAATTTCTCAAATTTTTTGTCAACAAATTCAACTTTGTAAACTATATAACTAAATGAAAAAATGATTTACATATAATACATGCGTTACATCTATTAAAAGTGCAAATATCATTTGAGATGAACCAATAAAAAAAGCTTGTGATCAACAAATAAAATTGAATATTATTTAATTAAACTTACTTATTAAGTTAGCCAAAGCTTATATATTTACCTATCTACCAAGCCTACCTATTCACCTGAACCTCCTTACCTACCTACCTAATTATTTTGACTTATCTAATTTAATTAGATTGTCCATGTGATTTTATTATGGTTAAACATATATGTACATTTCATAAGTCAATAAATATCTATTATTTAATCACATTAATAAAAATCATTTAAAAAAAATCATAATCATGTGGTCGTTAATGCCATATATCATTACAAAAGCATTTATATGTGAAATAATATATATATACCATGTTTTGACCTAGTTTCACAAGGCATAAGGTGTAAGATTCCTTCCAATCCTATATAGCAAGTGTTGGTCTTTTCTAAATGCGACATTCATGAATGAAAGGTGCTTCAAAATACACTTGTAAATTTCTCTAAGTGTGCTTTAAGTGTGAGGTAAAAGCCTGAGGTTGTAGGCTTGATAGAGAATTGTGCCAATTTTATTTTAAAAAAAATTTGTGTAATACCTAGGTACCGGGTATCACGGGAAAATAATGAAAGTGGGCATTACATTTTTCAAAATGCCCACCCTTTGCTGATGAGATTTTTGGGCTTGTAAAGTGCCCTCCATGTAGACTACAAAAATTTGTACAAGTCTCTATCTACGGACAAAGCTTACACAACACCAGCGTTCCTCAACTTTTGTGCTCAACAGTTGATTCTTTTTTGTTTTTGTAAGATTCTGTATTTTGAAAGCTCAAGAGATTGTCTTCAAGAGCTGTCAAAATTGTGGGTTGTTGCTAAGTTGCTCCAAACTTGCCTGGATGTTTTGATGACAGCAGCACACATAGCTCATGGAAATTTCATAACTCAATCCAAGATACCAGATCCTGACTGGCCATTGCATTGCATTGAACAGTCTGTGTCTCATACATGACCATCGACACGATTGCAAAGAAAACTTCACAATCACACTTTGAAAAATAAAACCAGAATAAGTAGCTCATTGTGTAATGGCTCTGGTTGACAAATTCAAGCAATTTCACAAGGGAAGATGAAATAACATGGTTTGGTAATTTGATTACAAAGTGAGTTTATCAAAAAGTGTAGGGTTTATTAGGGTTTAGGGTGCCTACCTTGCATGGGTCTTTTATCGCACACTTGGGGAAAAACAGAAAAAATCAAGGCATTTCAATAAACAGAACACCCACAAGACCATTTGTTGAAAACACCTTGCAAACAGCAGAGGAAAAATATGCTGGGTAAGGTGCTCTCCGGTTACACTAACAAAATCAGAGCAGGTCTTTACAGCAGCCTGAAGAGTACGGCTCCACATCTGATTGTCACCCACAAACCCTAAAACCCTTGCAGTTGAAATTGCATCCCAACTCCTACATGGATGTGAAGTCTCTTTACTCTGCCTAGTGGGCCCAGCAAAATATGAAAAAAATGAGTGTGTCATTACCTTGTGTCACTCAATCACAAAAACATCAAACCATCACCTTGATCACAATTGGCAGTGCCAAGCTGCCATTCCTCCCAACTGACTTCATCAGCTTCCCAGGCTGCAGATATCATGTCGTGTTGCATAGTACATAATAATCTGTGCAAAATTTCAGGCAAACAATTACCCAAAAAATTCTGCTTCCTAAGTTTCAGTTGCATCCAGAAGCAACAACTGGAAGACAATCTGCACCTCTACACAAAAAGGTTCTGCTTCCTGAGCTTTTGTTGCATCTCCAGAAGCAGCAACAGAAAGACAACCTGCATGTATCTATGCTTCCACATTTGCTATGCATGAGCATTACAGATCAAACCCAACAGCTGCTTTCAATGACATGTACATGGGAATGGTTTGCCTTTGTGAAGTGCCATTTACAATGTCACATGCATTCATGAGAAACCCCACAATACTGGACATCTTTGCCTTGCATGTACATTCCACCCATCCCCAAAATCATGAAGAAATTCCAAGAGATTACATGGCAGTCACCTTTGGACAGATGTCCTGTTCATCATCTTCTTGTAATGAGCAGTCTTGACATACCTTGCAAGCCCTTTGTGTTCAAAGGGAAACAATCTGGCATTTTACACAGTCTCTAGTACCAAATGTTGCAACCACCTCTAGGATTCCACCACCCAATTAGGGGGTTCTGTGATTTGCTGTCAAGCAGCAGTGCAGCTCCTCTTCATATGCTACCTTGCAGAGTCCTATCACCAGAAATCCACAAGTCTCATCAGCCATGATGGCATTCCACAAACATTTCTTTGTGAACATAACAACAGTTTTTGTTTCCTCTTGGCACTGGTACCATTTTATCATTGACAAATCCATATTGCTTCAAGCTCATGTTCAAGTTGAAAAACCAAAAACCTTGGTAAGTATTGTATCAACTTCTACATACATAAAGCACTTGGAGAAATATTCCTATTCAGTATACTTGGAGGGCCCACCTTATATCCATGAATATAAGGAGGGATCAAGGAGGGATTGTACACCTACTCCTGGCACAAACATAAGTTACAAGAGAGATCTAGATCTCAACAAAAGCACCCCCAAAAAAAAAACAACGAAAAAAGAAAAACAGAGAATCAGCTTGAACTACAACAGCTGATCATGAGACATGAGAGCCGGATGCATGCATGCAGCAGCTAGAACTGAGCTAGAGATCAGTTTGTTGCTGGTCCTGATCTCAGACAATGTTCTGGTGACTAATTTCCATGCATCAACAATCAAGAGATCTGATAAAAAGACATGTAGCTAGGGTGGATTAATGCTTAGGACCATAGAACACGATCTTGCAGAGTTGCTGCTTCACAGATCTATGATCAGGGCCTCACTTGGAAACACTCCAAAGGCAGATACACCCGAGTCACACATCAATAGTACTACTTACTACTGGCTTATAAGTTGACGCTATTGGGAGCTGTTATGGCCAAGAGTGAAGATCATGATCTCCTGCATGCCAAGCAACAAAGCCGATGTGAACCGTGGCCACATCGAGCACACTCGAGAGACCGTCACATATCCCTGTCGTCACATGCAGTTTGATTTTTATATGTGATATCGGTAATACTTGAGAGAGACATATTGTAACTCGACCCCAAAAAACAGAAAAATGGAGAAAAAGAAAAACAAACAAACAAAAAAAGAGCTCCTTCACTCGACAAATGCAGATCAGAATCAAAACAGCTAAAAAAACCTAGAGAAAATAATAATTATATATAAAAAAAAACAGAGCTTCTTCTTCTTCTTCTTCTTCTTCTTCTCAATACAGTAGTGCCGCGGCGTCACTAGTGTTCAGATAGGTGCAACTAGCTGCTGCTGCTGCCGAGACGATGCCGGGAGCTTCCTTAGAAAAGAAAATGATCGGATGCGAGGAGGAGATGAGACGACTACGACGATGAAGACGACGCACGGCGGCGGCCGGGGCTTTTGCAGCATTCCACTACTATCATAACCTTTGCACCACGTTTGAGAGCATATAAACTGTGGATCAAGGTTACAACAAGTTCAACACATGATTCTTATCCCCACAGTTTCAAGCTCTCAAATTTGGTGCAAAGGCGATGACAATAACGGCGGGGGAAAAGAAAAACAAGAAGAAGAAGAAGAAGAAGAATCACATGAATTATCTGCGACGTCGCAGACGAAGAGCTCTACGGTAGAGCTTGGTTTATACTCGACGTCGCGAAGGGCGTTGTCGCGGCAAAGCGCTACTCTCTTCGCTTCCGACGAAAAGCTCCCCACCACGCGCCCCCCTTTCCCTAGCTGTTGCCCCTTGTTCACGGCAGCGGCTTACCGATTGTCTCCAAGTTTCTCATTAAGTGTAAATTTTCATCCACATTTTTCTGTTACTTGACTTTGCTATTTCTCTTTTCGGACCGTATTTATGTTCCGTTTTCATCCACGTTTTCGTCTTTTTCTGTTACTTGACTTTGTCCTTTTTGTTTTTATTTTTCCTCCTTTAGCCCTATTTAAGTTGAGCTTTCATCCAATTTTTTTTTCCCTGTTACTTGACTTTACCATTTTCTTGCTTTTCCTTTAGCAGTATTTACATTCAGTATTCTTTTTTTTTGTTTTTTGTTTTTTGGGTCTCTGTTACTTGATTTTTTCCCTCTTTTTTCAGCAGTATTTTAGTCCAGATTTCACGCATTTGTTTTTGTTGCTTGATTTTCCCATTTTTCGTTTTTTCTTTAGTAGTATTTAAGTACACTTTTCATCCAGATTTTTCTGTTATTAAAAAAATAAATCTTTAGCAATATTTATAATTTCTATGCCTTTGTGACAACGCTTTTTTGGAATTTTTCAATGTTGTTTAGTTGGCCTCTATCTTCTAGCTTGGATGGATTGAGATGGCAAAATGCCAAGTGAAAATATTTTTGACATGGCTATATAAGTTGTATAGCTGTATTTTAATGGCAATATAGTTTTAGTTTACTGTTTGAGTTTTGTAGTTACATGGACTTATTACGAGTAAATGCAAGGTTGTGAGGGAAGTACAAGTGTTATAATAATTTGGCAACTTTCAATTGTACCAATGAGTGATTTGGCAAATGCAAAATTGTACTAGTGAGCATATA
>Ga0116229_10007541_pt1 | contig 17173 bp, 12 predicted proteins | sample S1TSphgellanicum_3_FD_87313 | JGI IMG/M metagenome (GOLD analysis project Ga0116229, IMG submission 87313) | Host-associated microbial communities from peat moss isolated from Minnesota, USA - S1T2_Fc - Sphagnum magellanicum MG | ecosystem: Host-associated > Plants > Peat moss > Unclassified... | reverse complement strand
TGTAAAGTCCTGAAAAGAAAGTTTGCTAGTGTCTTTGGAGGGTCCACTACAGCACCCCCCCACTTGGGGCCCCCTCATTGAAAAAAAATGCTACCTAACACATGGCCACAGTGAACCAGCACATACCAGTGCACCACGAAGGATGAATGGTAAGTGGACAGGAAACAATTTTTTCTGTTGGGTTCCAGTTCATTTAGCTAACCATGGTGGTTACCTCAGTTGATTTTTTAAATTACCTGCTTACTAACAACTTACCCACAAGCAGGTTGTTAGTAAAGTAGGTAGTAAAAACAGCCCTTACCTAAGTATAAACCATCTATTTTTACCTACCTAGTAGTTACCTGATTTCCTACCTATCTACCTATAATATGAGACCTATTTCTTACAGAGTTGGTTACCAACGTTAAACCAAATCGTAACTCGGTTGAGGTTCATCCACAACAAAGTAATAAGGGGCATCCATCCAGTGGATGGTGCGCTGGTGGGTGCTGCTGGTTCATTGTGGTGGCCACACGTACTAAGAAAGAAGAACAAATTCCAGAAAGGACCAAGAAAGATGTAATCCAAGAAAAAAAAAAAACCTTAAATGACGCAACTAAATAACACTTCCAAACGAGGCTAACTCACAATACCCCGAAAAGAAAAAGAAAAGGTGGGCCTGGGATCTAATTGTCGGTGTTAACACCAATCACCGACCAAAAGATATTGTTCCATCATCTTTTACACTGTAAGGTATCTTTTACGTAGTAGGTAAGGGAGTCTGGGACCTGGGGTGTGTATGTAATGTGTGAGTGTGTATCACAGAAACTTTTTTGCATCGACGTGACGTGCCGGCTGTGTGAAATAGATTTATTGGGTTTCTAAAACTACGTGGCAACTTCGACTTCGTACGTGTTTTTGGGGAAGTGTGAACGGGTGATCCGGGTCCCGCAAAAAGTGGCGTTTTAACAAACGATATCATTTAACGCACCAAAAGTGTTGTCCTCTAAGAATAAAATGCATCTAAAGTGGCGTTTTAGGCCTCGGACGGGAGAGGGATGATGATGCAAATCAGTGTTGGCCGGTTATTTAATTTTCTTAGTAACGGCCTGGCCTGGCAGGTAATTTAAAAAAAAAAAGTTTGGGTGCCAGTTACAATATATTAATATACAAAAAATTGAATGTCGGTTAGATTATTAATATTTTGAGGTAATAATTGTTGATTATGTATAATGGTAGTTTATTAAATAATCAGTTGATAACCGGTTGATTAATCTGTGGATTAATAGCGAATCATAGGATGTTTTTACAAAGTTAATTTATTTATTAGTATTATTTTTTCTGGTATTTTTAATCATAAAATTGTTTAGTGTTTTAGGATTGATAACCTACCTGGATGATAACTAAGTCATCTGGATAGATTTTGGGTAGGTTATTAAATTTTGAAATTTTAATATCATCAATTCATTAGGTTATTAGACAATTGCAAACAAATAAATAACCGGATGACAGGTTATCAATAGTTGGACTGATAACCGAGTCAAAACTCAATAACTGGCCAACACTGGTGCCAATCCCCCAAAAGTGATGGTTCTAACTTTTGACAAGGCGGGTGACGTAGTTAACACACTAAAAGTGTGCTCTATAATAATAATGCCTGAGAGTGGCGTTTTGTGGTACCGAGGTGAAAGAGTCAACACAGTAAAAGTGCGTCCAACAATTGAATTGTCTCTAAAAGTGGCGATTTAGGTAAGAAAGCGAGATAGTTAGCTTCTAAAAATGCGCTCCAAAAATATCTCTTTAGTGGCGTTTTAGATAAGGCAAGTTTCTTCACAAGTAAAAGTGTGCTCCAAAAACTAAATGTCTCTTGAGTGGCGTTTTAGGTACCAAGGCGAAATAGTCAGTCACAGCAATATTGTTGTCCAGAAAATAAATTGTCTCTAAAGTGGCGTTTTGGGTAAGACAAGCGAGATAGTTAACGCACTAGAAGTGTGCTCCAAAATAAAAATCTCCCTCAAGTGGCGTTTTAGTTCTGGGCTGAAGCACAGAAAACGAGAGACAACCAACGTGCATTGTCGCTGCTCGCGAGCGGCAGCGATTTGTGGAACGCGGCGGGTGCGGCGGAGAACAGCAGTGCGGGACACGTTGCGATGCGCCTTGTTTTGTTTACTGTTCAAGGAAGTATCCGTTTGTTTGTAAGTAACTTCGAAGATTATAATGTCTTGATTCGCAAAAACAAAATTGCCGCTTCTGTTCATTGTGCGTTTTTTGGTAGGCACATTTCTCGTCCAGGTCCTTGTTTTGTGAGAAACGTGTCTGACGAGGAAGTAGTTATGGAAGGCGTGATAGATGCTTTGGTGCAATCTGGCTTTAATTTTTTTTTTGTAGTTGGCGTCTTAGACAGACAAACGTCATTCTAAGGAGAGATTGTGTCCTCTTGAAGCTTTTCTTTTGCGTGCATGTGGTTTCTTCATCCCCCCCGGGTTCTCGTAAGAATTTCGAAGAGGCATCGAGCATATTGTTAGGGTAATCTGCGTCTTTATTATCCGGAATCCGCATCTTCTTCGTAATAGGACTTTTCAATTCAAACAGAAGTCATATCTTGATGTCTTTCTCCGCATGCTTCTACTTTTGAAACGCAGATTCTGCAAAGGATTACAAAGAGAGAAGTTTTTTTTGGATCAGTTTCGTGATGTTCTTTTTCTTGCCCTTTTATTGCATTCCAGACAGAGGTGACTGCAATCTGCAAATGTTCCTTTCCGCATTGATGATATCAAATTGCGCTCGTCTGAAGACGCGCAAATAAGTTCATTGTCTGTAGATTGTTGTAAAGCATTATTCTGCTTCCTGCCAGCATTTTGGCATACCTCTAATCCAAGTCAAAGCTGGTCCTGATTCGAGCACCCCTCCATCTTCACTTGCCGAGGACGCCTGAAGAGCGAGCTTCTTCGGGGATACACGAACTTGTAAAGAGGAGTCTGGTACGATGCAGAGGCTTGCTGATACGGTTCTTGGAAACGCTAAAGAGTAAGAATGCCACTCCTTCCTTCTTCTTACAGGACTAAGAGTTGAAGAGCTTCTGGAGAGTCTATATCACTGTGTGCCAGGCTGCAGTGTTATCTCAAATAGAGATTTTTTTCTCAGCAATTGACTCCAAATTTTGCTTCACATGTCTTAACCATTTTGACCTAATCTGCTCATGTAGCATGAGTGAGTGCTAATGATTTTGCTGAAAAAATCCTATCATTTGATGTAGTCATGTACAGAATCAAGCCCTAATCACTGTGGTGAGAGTCTATATCACTGTATGCCAGGCGGTGGTGCTAGCTCATGTAGAGGTTTTTCTCAGCAATTTGCTCCAAATTTTGCTTCACATTTCTTAACCAATGTGTCCATGTTGACCTAATCTGCTCATGGGGAATGAGTGATGGCTAATGATTTTCCTGAAGTAATCCTGTTGCTTGATGTAGTCATGTACAGAATCAAACCCTAGTCACTGTGCTTTACAATGGTCATTAAGAAAGAACAAATTTTGTTTCATAGCAGAATTGATGTATTCTTGGAACAAATGTGTGCTCATATGATGCAGGTCATTGAAGACTTTCAGCCAAGAAGCTTTTAACAATACTGTGAGGGTTATCAATGGCGTTTCTGCACTTTTGCTGTTGATACTCCCAGGAAGGTCTAAGATTTTGGAAGGCATGCAAGGCTTTGAGCTTTACCCAACTTTTCAGGCACCCCGAATGCCACGCTGGATGGAGAAGTAAGTTCCTCCTCAACTACCACTTGGGGTTTTAAAATTGTACTCTACCTACCGAACCACCTTGTGAACTAGATAACTGGTCTGCAGAATGTTTTTTCAAGCACTGATGACCAGCAAATTGGCCACATCCTGGCAGCAGAATATACTTGACAAACCCCAGACATTATTCTGTCTTTCCCAATTTGCAAAATTGGATGGTAGGGTTGGTTGTTGAAGCATTTTTCACCTCTCCCAGAGTTGCTATATATTTTATGGAGTACATCCTACACTTGCATTTTTTGAAAATGGACAGTTGAACTTGGCTCAATTTGGAAAGGAAGATTCTTCAGGTATTAGTCAGAGTAGCTGTATAAGTGGATTCTTGAAACAATGTTCACACTCTTGAAATATCTGTGATAGAATTATTGTGGAGTTTTCTCTTCTGATAGATGTTTCAGGATTATGTCATATGATGAAGAGGTGAGCAATGTGCTTTTGGGAGTATTTCCTTTCATAACTCAACATATTCTGGTGTGGATTGCAGTGGAGTATCCTCATTCAATGCATTTATTTCAGAGTATGACTCAGAGGATGAATGGAGTAGTGAATCAGAATATGGATCAGGCCTGGAGGAGGTTGATGACACAGGTCCTCCCTCTCCTGCCTCACAAACTTCACATATGTCAAGACACAGCAGTACGAGTCGGGTGGAGCGGCGACATAGGCCCCTATGGCAACGATGTCTTCGATGCCTAACATGGCCTTTGCGTCATTGGTATGTTGTTGACCGTTGTACTTGATGTACAGCTAGCTCTTTGCTCACAATGTGAGTACTTTTGGTTGGACATGTCTGTTAACATGATTTGAGCGTGCTCTTTTGATGGCAGGCACTTACCAGGGCATAGACCATTGATGACACAAGGATCAGGAACATCACAGGAGAATTCAGTCCCTCGCAGGTCTAGCTCCAGCAGTTTTAGGGGCTTTGCCCGGTGCTTAAGTGGGGTCAAGGACTATGTTGTGCCAAGGCAAGTAGCAGACCGCAGGCGTGGCATTATCGAGGTAGGGTGCTATACCTGAATCACCTGTGTTGATCAGCAATGCAAAATCCATTCCATCATCTAGTTTGTTGTTGCTGCAGAGTGGGCTTCCAAGGAGTGCCTGAAGCATCCTTCAAGCTGATGATCTTGGAACTACTGTTTTCAAAAGCTAATAATGATGAATTTTTTTTGGTTGATCCCATTCCATTGAAATGTTTACTTAGACAAGTGTGATGTAACAGGACTTGCAGATTTCGATTGAACTTTTTATTGAGAGTGTGTTTGAAGTAGTGCGGAAAGGAGTTCATCATCTTTTGTCGCCCTTCCAGACATTGAAGGAAGTTACTTCGTGGGTGAGATTTTGGGATTTGGCACAAGACAACATTGGTGCTGAGGTGGTGGAAACAACCATCTTGGGCAGTGATGAACCTGTTCCTCAGGTAAAAGTCCAGGGACGTCAAGAGACACTTAACACTGACAGCCGCACATGTGGGGACATCATCACAAGCTTGGGGTTAGTATACAACTTCTCCTCTCCAGTGTATGAGTTTGAAGACAAATTGAGACCTCTACTGAGTGTTGCCATAAAGGTCCAAGCCTGGCTTGATTTCCTGATTATAACTAGCTCATGGGTTGGTCTGTCATTGTCAGGACATTGCTATCCTTTATTAATAAAATATGGAGTCATTTCTCTTTGAGGTCAAACTTAGAATGTTAGGGCCATCTCAAAGTTGCTCTTCAAATTTGTTGCTGGATAATGCCACTGTGAATATTTAGAATTTTCACTCTTCTTCAAACTTTCAGTTTCATATCCTACTTGCTCTTTGGATGTGGAACAGAATTATGATTGCCTCAGCACCAGAAGAGATGAAAGTTCATAGTTTGAAGCCTGACTCTCAGTTCTCAACAGAGGGTGCTTCCAGTATTTCAGACTGCTTTCTTCTCATACCAAAGAGATTTTGTTGCTACTTATTTTGCCATGAAGCTGGTGAAATCTGCCTCTGGGCAATAATAGTTCCATACACGCAAGTATCCTATTGGCTTGACCTAAAGCAATATCCTTATTGTGTGGCAGGTATCCATATGAAGTACTCCGTGTTACCACTGCTGATGGTCACATCCTATTGCTTGAGAGGATTCCCAGGTATGAGGGGAAGGAAAGTACTGACAATAGCAGTGAAGGGTCACATTTTGTGATAATCCTAAACAAGGGCCAAAACATGTAATCACAACTATACTCAAGGAGCATGTTTGTGTTGGCTTTCATAGACATTAAACATTAAGGAAAAAGCTGCTCATTGTCATGTGAGCAAGCATGATGAGAGAGCCCTCCGATCAGTTTATGAACCAAGGAAATGTTAACATGTTCATTGTATCAAAGTTGAATAAAATGGCAATCAACATCAGAGCTGCACCCTGCTTAGTAAGTCTGATAGCAAAAATGCCTTCATTGTTGCCTTTGTTTAGAAATATTGACCTGATAACTGAGCTATAGAGTAGCTTTTGGATAAGCTTTATTTTGATAATTGGCTTTATGCTGATTGCAGAAAGGACTCTCGGAAGGTGTTGTTCTTGCAGCATGGAGTTTTTGATTCATCATTAGGGTAGGCCAAAACATACCCGGAGATTTTAAGTTCTTTGGAAAAATAAGTGCAAGACTTTGATCTCATGAGACATGCTTCTGTTTGTGTGTCTTTGTCAATAACTGCCATTTTTGAAAAGGGAACTATGTGGTGATTTCTCAGAATATAGTTATTTTTCTTTTATTCTGGAGTTTTGGGAGTGCTAGGGAGTTGACAATGGACCAGGATCTATGTTACTGCAATGCAGAAAGTTAAAACCTCCTCAGAGCAAAGAGTCATTGCTCCATTGTGGGTTTACTGCCAGAGTTCCCAGAGCTCCTTAAGTACAATGCTCAAGAATATTCAACTGCTGTTCTACCACCAGAACCTTACTGTGTAAATGGTACCTATACAGGTGACCACAACTATGCTACAGTCTAGCTGAACCAAAATAATTAGGTTTGCCTATGGTGTTCAACTCAGTGTGTTTTTCTTGTTATGTACAGTTGGGTTTCAAATGGAGTTGTGGGATCTCAGGCCTTTGCAGCTTTTGATCAAGGTACACACTTTTGCTCAGATCTCTCAGTTTCTTTGGTTTTTCACTTGTAGTCATAAAAGTCTGTCTAGTTTAATCTTGTAGGTTCTAGAATCTCCATTATGTGGTAGCTTCAAGAATCTTTGAGGCACAAGCAATTATGTCTAAGTGAAATTTTTGAAACAATGATATGGAAGGCTCAGGTGCTGATTACTCCAGGAGCAAGGATACTTTGCTTTTTGAATGACTCCAACCAAGTTATTATTTTGCATGTGTGTTGAAGACATTATGGGAATGTTGCAGGCTATGATGTATTTTTGGGCAATCTTCGGGGTTTAGCATCTCGAGAGCATGTGAACAAACACATTTCATCCCAAAGGTGTAGTCTGACTGCTATAAGACTCTGCCCTGAGAACTTACAACCTGTCTGAAATGCTTTTTTTGGTATAGATTCAGTGTGAAGGGCTTTCATTCAGATGACATGATCACTGAACAAACATTTGCATCCTTTGTGTCATCACTTTGTGATGTTATGGCAAGCAAGTCTAATCAGTATGCCTTCAAATCAGTAGGTCATTTTTTTCACTTTTGTCTAACTGAATGCCAAAATTACGTTAGTGGATGTTCCAAGTTAATTTAAAAACTCAGTATCTTGAATTTAGCAACCCAATTCCTTTCTTGGAATTGATGGCAGCTAAAGGTGATGGTGATTGGAGTTGGCAATTTGAATCCTTCATGTCTGGTTCTAGAACTCCTGCATACCACATCATACTTGCTCTATCCTATGTTGATTTTGCTGTGAAATTGAGACTAATATACAAGATTGAGATTTTCTTCATATCTTGCAACTTGCAGTCACATGTATAGCTAAGCTCATTCTGTAGATGTATGTTGTGAGGTCAACTGATGATGTATTCATTTTTTGTTACATTCATGCAGTTATTGGCAGTTCTCAGTGAATGAGCATGGCACTCAAGATATTCCAGCCATGCTTACCAAGGTCCATGAACTCAAGACAATGGAGCTAGCAAAAGTGAGGGATGATGAAAATGAATCCTCAGATTCTGTGAAGCTGAAGGAACATGGTCTACCCTACACAATGTGTGGAGTAGCCCACAGTCTGGGGGGAGCAGCACTGTTGATCTACATAGTGACAAGGCGGTTAGACAATAAACCACATTATCTTTCAAGACTGATCCTTCTTTCCCCTGCTGGGTTCCATGAAGATGCCCCAATAGCACTTAAGTTAGTGCGGTTCATGCTCCCTGTTCTAGCTCCAGTCCTCAGCCCCTTTGTTCCTGGTATTTACATACCCACAAGGCTTTTCCGAGGTCTCTTCAACAAGCTCTCAAGAGACTTCCAGAATTATCCAGCTTTGGGAGGGCTTGTTCAAGCCGTACTAAGCTATGTTGTTGGTGGTGATAACTCCAACTGGGTTGGAGCAATTGGTGTTTCACATTATAACATGAATGATATGCCAGGGGTGTCGTTCCGTGTTGCAATTCATTTGGCTCAAATGATGCGCACAAGGCGGTTCATCATGTTTGATTTTGGTTCAGTTTCTGCCAACATGCAAGCGTATGGGACACCTTACCCATTGGATATAGGGCTGCATTATGACCTCATTGACATCCCAGTTTTCATTGTGGCAGGGTTGAAGGACAGGGTGATCCCAAAATCTATGGTGAGAAAACATTATGAAATGATGAGAAATGCTGGTTGCCAAGTATCGTATGCAGAGTTTGAGTATGCTCACCTTGATTTCACATTTGCGAATAGAGAGGAGCTAATGGCTTATGTGCTATCACGAATGTCAGTCAGCCTACCTAGAAAGCCTGGGAACAGCATAGCTCCTCTGGTGGAGGACCAGCATCCCACAAACAGGTCAGCCAGTATGAAGAAATTGAATTTCACTCATTCTCGACAACCAATCAACAAGTCTGACTGAAGATAGGCACTCTGACAATCATAACAGAAACTTCAGACAGGAGCAGCTGGGGAGGTTGACCCAGTGGCTGCCTTTGAGCACAGTGTTCAAGCTAAAGTTACAACCAAGAGTTTGTTGAGTTTTCAGAGTCTATTATATAGCTCCTTAGTGTGCCTTGGCAAGTCTTCTGTCATGGCAGAGCTAAATTTATGAGGCTAGTTTTTCTGGTGAAGAAGCTGAGTGGAAGCTTGAACATGCATTTACATGTAAATTAGACAATTTTTTTGGCTTCTCAGGGAGTTGTATTCTAGGAGTATGTGCTAGAAAATTATAGGGCACTATTTGTGCCAACAAGCCACACTTCGTGTGTTCAGTTATTCTAGGGCTATTGCTTCTTTCATGGAAGCAGATGTTAATCCCCCTGTTATCCAGTAGAATTGTTATCCAGTTCTACTGAAACATGCAGACATTGAGCATGTTCCTCCTGGAATTTGGTGTCATGCTCTTTGCAAGGTTGCTAGGCACCTTAACTGTCATTTGCTTGATGTTGGTTCTATATGTAAGTGCAGTAGAGAGAGTGAATGTTTTCTAGGCTACAAAAAAATGGAAGTAGGATGTGTACAGTTAAAATGCCCTTGAAGAGGACTCGGTCCTGGGTTATAGTCCTGGGTTATATGAGCTGTGTTTTATACAGCATAATCTGAAAGCCACATAAACTGGTGATTGGTTTGCTGCTTCATGACTGTTCTGTAGCCTTGATTTTATTGTTGAAATGCGAACATGTGAGCTATGGGACACTCAGAAACAGGCCATGCACACACTCCTGTTCCCACTGGCAGGGAATGTCTTTTGCATGTTACAGGTGCTGAACAAGGTTATGCTTTCTCTGGAGGGGAATTTGGTCAATGTGTCACAGCTGCTGTTGGCTTACATTCTTGACTACAAAGGTCTGGGCAGCATGTGGAATCTGACTTCAAGTCTGAGGTTTGCATTCTACTTCATGTCATCCCCATGGTTTCAGATCTGGGTGTGGAAGTACTGTTATGATTAGAAAACTGTGCTCAGAAATGGTTGCTGTGGTTGTCACCTCAGTCCTCTCCTCAAGCCTTTCTCAAGGTATTATGTTTTTGTTCCTGTTACTTTCAAGGCAGACAACCAATCCGATTCTGAAGGTTTATACAACCAGATAGCCAAGGCATAGTATAGTACTTGTTTTAAGACTGTCTGATATGATTCATTCAGTCTGCAGAGTATAAGTCCAGATGATAGATCTGGCATCCTTCTCTGTCCACCTGAATATTTCCTTTTGTCCTTGACTCTCTGTAGAGTATTCCTAAGTGAATGGCAGTGTTCCTCCCTTTTTTGAAACCCAAGTAGCAAACAACTGTACTTGTGAATTGTGCTTTCAATAGGAAAAGTTTTACCTCGCACTAGATAATAGAAAACTGCAGTATAGTTTCCAGCATATTATTATGTTGCTTTAAGCTTTCCCTGACCTTCATCAACCATGAAAGCTGGTTGCAGCTAGTAAACTGTGAGGATTATTATGAAGAGAAAAAAGCTGTAGTAGTTCTCTCCATCTTCTACGTCCTATCTTCTTTTGGTTCTGCAGACAAATTTGGAATGAAAAAAAGGCCCAGGCTGGCTGGCAATCATTAGACGTTTACAAAACAAATCCTTTGATACCTAGTGCTTGATTTACTTTGTCTGACTTTCCCTCAGATTTAACAGGAGGGTTCATGTCATGCGATTGCAAAAGCCCAGCCTCAAGTTTTTGGTTCTATTTCTGCATCACATCATTTCAATATTTCTCTATTGCAGGTAAATCAGCAAATCTCTAGAACCATCTGCAAGTAGGTAGTAGCATTTTTCTACAATAAATTACTATATTTCATTAGTATTCCTATGCATGAGACAGAAATGTCATTGTCTGCACACTCTGCACTAATATGCAATCTCCAGGACTCTCCTAATCACTCACTGTTTGAACAGAATGCATGTGAACATCAATTCATTGGCCAGGGTTCCGATGGATACATGCGGAATGTCGTATATAAAGAGGTTTTGAAAATGTAGTTTGTAATTGTAATTTTGTATTATATATCGTCAAATACACACACCTGTGCATTAGGCACGGGGTTCAAACTAGTGTATATATAATCATCATCACATGGTAGGGTAAAAGTGGTGGTTGCTTTTGTACTTGCAGGTTAGAGCATTGGCAAAACATTAGCATAATATTTTATCAGAAGGAAGTTAGTTAGTTGACAACTGGAGATGAGACAACTGAGAAATGGCTCTCAGAGTAATAATTAAAAAAAATTTATATTGAGATTTGTTGGTTTCAACTTGTCCATAATATATGACTGTTATTTTCATTTCATCCCATGTTTGAAAAATCTCTTCATCTTGTATGAAATTGTGAAGTGTGAGGTTTTTTTTAGAAAATATTCATCAATTATTTCCTATTTTTTTTGTTGCTGGTTTGAACTTCGCACAAGGGGAGGGTAAAGTCATGGCTAAAGGAGCTGCAATTTTTCACAAGGAGTTCAAAGCCGTAAAGCGAGGAGCTACAAATAGAAGTAGTAAAGAAAGGAAGGAAATTGAAGGAAGAAAGGAAAAAAACTACTCTTGGATAGACTTTTTGTTTTGTTTTTACTAATAGAAAAATTTAAGGGGCTTGTACATTTCTTGAGGAACGTAGCAATGTATTTGTTTTGTTTTTTCTGGGACTTGCTTGATTGATTGCTGCATCATTATCATTTGAAGCTCATGACAGTCTCAAGGTTTTTCTCAATGTTGCTCGACAATTATAGTATGCTATCTATCTAGTGCAATTTCTGGACTCGCAGTTGCTGCTCACATTCTTGTTAGATTTTTTTCCTTGCAACAAGTCTAGCTGATGGTGATGATGGTTTCTTGCTTGCTTCCTGCAATCTAGCTAGCAGTAATTTGCTCAAATACAAAGGAATTGGAAATGTAGAAATTTGTTTTGTAGTAGACATCATCATCATCATCATCCTTCTTGCTTGCTTGAGGCAATCTAGCTAGCTGCAATTTGCTCAACTACAAAGGAATTGCTGATCTAGAATGTGTTTTTGTAGTAGAATATCATCATTATCATCATCTCTCTACATTTGCTGGAATGTCAAGCTTTTTCAATCAAGGAATTTGCTTATTCAACTTGCTTCAGTCCACTGCAACACAAGCTTCGCTGAACAGATATAGTATGTAAGAAGAAGAAGACTCGAAAGAAACGACAAATTGTAATTAAGAGACGTGTCCATGAATCATGCAACAGCTGCTCCGGAGCCTTGATGCTCTCGTCGAGTTCTTTCCTGACGCCGACGCTGTCGTAGAGTTTCTGACGTCCAAGCTGTTCAATCAACCGCGATAAATTGCAACTGTTTAGACTTGAGAAAGTCCCATGCAAGCGAGACAGATAAAAAGAAAGAAAAAAGTAAGTATCATTGCACGCATTTTACTCGTAGAGTTTGCGATGTCGAAACTGTTCAATCTACCGTAATGAAATTGCAACGATTTGGACTCGAGGATCGTGCAAGAAAGACAGAGAGGAATGGAAGAATTTTTTGCAAGTCTCACTCGTGTTTTTGTGCTTCGTTACCTGCAAATTTGCTCGACGATGCAACAAGGGTCGGACCATCGGGTTCACTTCCCGCCGCCACCGCCTCCGCCTCCGCCTCCACCACCCCCTCCTCCTCCACCACCACCTCCTCCCCCTCCCCCTCCACCCCCACCTGCTCCGCCTCCTCCACCTCCGCCACCGGGTGCATAGCCGCCTCCGCGCCGCCAACCATTGCCGTAACCATTATTGCCCCAGCCATTGCCATACCCGTTATTGCCCCAGCCATTCCCGTAGCCGTTGCCATACCATTTCTTCGCGTTGGCGTCGGCGCCGGTCACCTTAGTAGGGTTGTCAGCCTTGGGTACCTGCGGGAAGGAAACCGCGAAGAGCAGCAAACAGACACATACACAAAACGGTCAGAACGTCTTTATTGATATACTTGCGCTTAATTGATCCTTTCGTAGAGCGATCGGTTAGATTGAACGAAGACCGGAGAAATGGTAACAAGCCAGATGAAGAAAGGATTGAAAATGGGAAGAAGTTGCAGGAAGAACAGAGCTGCCGACCTTAGTCTCGGTTGTAGACTTGGTTGATTCGGCAGTTTCCGACTCCTGCTTTTCTTCCGAGAGCTGTCTGGAAAGCGCTGGTATTACCAACGCCTGTGAGAGAAGGAGAACAACGAGTAAGAGGGTCAAAGCCCTCATGACGCTTGAAGAAGAAGAAGAAGAAGTCATGCTGTTAGCAGTTTGATCAGTCCTCTCTTGAAACCTGAAGGATGAAGTGATGCCGAATGGGGTTCAGATCGAGTCTTATATAAGGGACGGAAAAGAACTGTCAAGTAATGCCTTCACAGCTGAAAGACAATCAAGCTCGTGCATTGCCATCAGTACTTGGTTGACTTCTGTGACGCAAACCTTTTATTGCGACTGACATGATGGATGCAAGAATAGACATTGTGACGGTGAATTAGGTGAGCCTCATCAATACAACATTGCTGAGGAGCTGCTGTCGATCTTTTATAAGTCTGACAAAATGTTGACGAAGGTCTGCAAGCAGTTATGGAAAAAAGGGTCTGTCACGAAGACGGGAGTCTTCTACTTTATATAATCTAGATCATGATTTCAGCTTAGAAGTTCTAAGTCTAACTACATGAACTATGTAAGCTAGAAAAGTTCAATCTAGATGCAGCAGCTGCAAACTCTGTCACATCTCACGAATTAAATTATCACTTTGCTACTAGCCGCTGATCACTCTAATGTTCTGCAAGGCGTTCAATCAATTGGGCCAACAGCTGCGGATCAATCAAGTTTGGTACACAAAAGTCCACAAACCATCCAGCAAAACGTATCTGCATGCTGCACTAGCACATGGGTGTTCAAACAAGTTAATCGTACTATGTGCAGTAACCTAACTATTATTATATGTAGACAAATTCGACATTCGAGAATCAGCAATATTGAAATGAATGAGCATCTCCAGAGAGGTGCTAAGTATGTGACTCTGCAAAAATATTTCTTAAGATCCCAATTTAGTTATTTACTGTTTTTCCAACCCCAATCATAAAACTAAAACTGAGACTCCATATAGGTTAGGTGGGAGACTACTGATAGCAACCCACCTGGACCCTATCAATAACACTTGTTAAGCTTTGCTGTGCCTCAGCAAACGGTGCAAAAATGCTGGGACAAATCCATTTTGGTGAGCCAAACTGGCATGTTTTGATTTTTTTTCACCCAATTTTAATTTGCAGGGTCACATACTTAGCACCGGTAGAGTAGCTCTTAGGTGTAGTACCTGGACGCAGTTGCTTTCCGCGTCTTGATTGACTCGGTTGACAACGCGACTATGTCCTCAGTACGACAGGTGCTGCACATTGATCACTCGATCAGCTGACAACCGGGTTAATATTATTATATAGAACTCCAGCTGCATAGACTGCGCCAAATCGAGGTAGCTGCTTCGGCCGTTTCCAGCTCCCAGCTCGAGCCCTCCTTTTCAAGATCCATAATGCAGCGACGGATTGTATTATCGATGGAATCATCATGAGCCTGTCTGCAGGCGGCAGATGCAGCCATTCGAAAAAGGAAAAAAAACTAGAGAGAAAAATTATGATGATCCACTGTAGCGCAACTCCAACTGGCAGCATTTACATAAAGTCCGTTTACTTTTGTTTTCTTTGTAATCTCCTCTATCTGACAACACGAAGCTCAGCGATCCCCTTCGCCACAACCAACGCGGAAGTGCGCGCGGACACGCGAGGCCAGCGCCGGCGAAGAACGCGACGCCGAAGCTCCCTGACCTGACCCAGGGGGCAACCAGACCTGACTCTCGTTACTTCTGGTTGGCACTTGGATTTAAAGTTCTTTTGATCCTTGGGGGGGGGGCGAGGTGGGGGGCTATTGTCAGGATTTTGATTTGATTTTTCAAATTTTTGTATAGAAAAATTGGCGAGTTGTTCCCATCAATATCTAGATCATTTGAAACACTAGAAAAAACACATTTATCGAGAAATTTCCCCTTTTTTTTGTTGGAAAAAATCACTAGTTATGGCTCAAGGGGGTATTGGGGGGGGTGGGTTTAGGTTTGACAGTTGGGTTGTGGCTTGAACTTTGAACCTCACTACATGTCTGCACTTATGTAGTTTATTACGTTCTATTTATTACAATTTATCATGTACATGACAAGTGTTGTGATGGGATTGTTCAAATTTATTGTAATGTGCACAAAGTGTTGTGACTACATTGCACAAGGAATTTTATTTGCAATTGTACTCCTTAAGGGATGGTGTATGTGTATGGGCAAATGTTGTGATAGGAGTGTGTATAATTGATGCAAGTGCAAGTGTTTTATGGGATCGTGCAACAGGTATGAACATAACATTAACATTTCATAGTAAATTGTCAAGCTTGCCTAATGCCCACACAACATGTGCACATCATTTACCATTGAAATAATGGCAAATTGGATTTCAAAAACGTATATTATTGCATAGTTTGGAGGAGGGGAGAAGAGAGGTGTGCATTAAATTTTTTTCCATAGATAAAAACTCTTAACTCTATTATTTAACCTTATACAAAGAAACAGCACCTCAAAGAAGTTTGTAATGACAAAAAAAAGAAAAAGGAAGAAAGTCTTGAAGAGAAAACACATTAAAAACACACATTTTATATGATATAATCATTTTTTTGAAATGCATTGCAAAACATGCACATTTGAAATTCAATGTTGGGCAGTCACTCAATTAATGAATAGGGTATTGGAGTGATGCCCAATATAAGTAAATGTCAAATTTTATATAATTTCATACAAAGAAAGCAAACGAAAATTGATTTTAAAGCTCAATTGTTCTCAATTCTTTTAATTTTAAAAATCCATTTAACTTGTTTCATTGCACTTTGGCCTTGAAACATTGAGTTATGACATTGATTTTCAAGATGTGTTGTTAAATGGAGAAGTTTTTGCAAGAGTGAAGGTAGGATACGTTAAAAATAAATATGTTGAGCAAGGGTATTTAGTGGGTATCTTGGAATAGTCAAGGACCTAGACATAATGTGTTAATTAGTGTAATTCTATTCTAACTAGACATTCTAGCTAGGACAAATAAGTTTTGGACAGATTCTAGTGTAAAATGAATAGTAATTAAAATTTCAAACTAATTGGACATTCTAGGTAAGAAAAGCAAACAACACAATTTTGACATGTTAAGGGATTTGAACCTTGGCATTGTAAAAGTTATGGGGAAAATATAGAGGACAATTTTAGGGTATAGGCTGGATGTACATAAGTAAACAAACATTAGGAATTGGGGTTGAGAGGGAGGATTTCACCACATTTAAACTTAATTCAAGTTTAAATCATGTTCTGTTGCTGTTAAGGAAAAGAAAGGACAATAAAGACATGCATAGAAGAGGGGGAGGCAAAGAGGAAGGAGGGAGCAATGAAAGAGGAAGTCAAAAGTAGAGTAAAGGGGCATTTGTGTGTTTTTGTTGAGCATTTGAACCTTGGTGAACTCAACAAAAGATAAAGCATTTGGGGAGGGAGGTTGTGGGAATGTTTTACATAAGAGGAAGAAGTCATTGCATATTGTCATCGTTGATTGTGTTGTATTCTGATTTTGGGTCCAAGTATGCTTGGGGTACCCCATTTGAAATATAAGGATTCATTCAATCTTTTTTTTCATAAAACCTATGATTTATCTTAGAATCCTCTATTTTTTTTAATGTCAAATGAAATAAATTTGGTCCAAATATATCTTAAAATATTTACATTTTTCACTTATGAATGTAAGAATAATAAAGTTTATTCGAAGTGAGCCATGTTCTATCAATGGTTCAAAATTCTCAAAAATTGTATTTTTAAAAATGTTGTATATTATAATATGGCACTTGATTTTTTTCACACTTGAACATTTTATATACATTAGTAGTTTGTGGTAAATTTTTGAAACAAAATAATTTATTTAGACGTTCTTTATGAATCTTTGAATTTTTTTTTCTCATGAGACAAAGTCTTGAAAAGTTTTCCAAAACTTGTTCATATTTGAAATTAAAATAGTACCTTAATAATGTATGTATTTATGAAAAAAAAAAACTTTTGAGGTTCACTTGACATTTAATGAAAAAGTCCTTTTGAATACTACAACCATACTTGGACCCTTTTAGTTAATTGTACTAACTGTTGAAAAAAAAAAAAAAAAAAATTAGGATCCACATTTCAGAAAAAAAAAAAAAAAAAAAAAAGAGGAACCACATATAAGAAAAAGAAAGGGGAAAAAGGAGGGTTAGGTTTAGGGTAACATGGGA
>Ga0116229_10007539_pt1 | contig 17175 bp, 17 predicted proteins | sample S1TSphgellanicum_3_FD_87313 | JGI IMG/M metagenome (GOLD analysis project Ga0116229, IMG submission 87313) | Host-associated microbial communities from peat moss isolated from Minnesota, USA - S1T2_Fc - Sphagnum magellanicum MG | ecosystem: Host-associated > Plants > Peat moss > Unclassified... | reverse complement strand
CACTCTAGGATCATCTCCACCATTTCCAGGAACCAACCCCTCCCCTATCCAATGCCACAAAATGTCTTCAAAGTAAATCTGACAATCCTCAGGAAATGCTGCAAAGTAAAGAAAACAGTCCTTGAAGCGCCAATCATCCTCAGAGAGGAGATCATAGCCAAGCTTCAAACGCTCATACAACTCCTCTTCCACAGTCCTCTCTTGCATGCATGATTCCCTTAGCTTCTTCAGTAGTGGTTCCCATTGAAGTTCAGGTGAGGTCTTTCCAAACATTGCTCTGCCTATAACCTTCAGAGCTAATGGAAGACCTTGGCACTCCTCAGCCATGGACTGTGCTAATGCCTTTAATTCAGATGGAGCATTGGATGGTGATCTGAATGCATGCACACAAAAAAGGCTCCAACTATCCTCCTTTAAAAGAGGAGTCATATGCACTTGGTTTATGTGTGGACTTATACAAGAGATATAAGCACTGAGGATTTTTAGATTGCTCTCAGCTAAAAATCTAAAAATCCTCAGGGCTTGTATAAGTCCAAGATATTTTAGGATTTCTATGCTTGGTAGGTTGCGGGTTTTTTCTTCTTTTCTTTTGTTTGACATGAGTTTTGAAGCCTTTTTTATGTTGGGGCTTGTGTGCATTGAGACTGAATTTAAGTTGATACAATTTCCAATGCAATTGGGAGTTTTTTTTTTTCACACAAAAAGAATGGGTGAGGAGAGGGGCACTAGAAATAAAAATGTAATTTTTAAACTGCAGTTTGTGATTAAAAAATAGTTGTCAACAACATTAACAATGAAAATAACATGGGTTGGATAAGGCCCGCTTTACATTAAGAGTCAGGGCCAAAAAACTTGGGGCCAACTTTGAGCATTTTTGGGTTGCAAATTGGCCCCAAGTTACTAATAAATCCTAGAACATTGACGTCAGGATATTAATAAATGTTAAAAAATTATTAATAATGTTGATTGGTCCAAAGTTCTTGTAACAATCACCAAACTTGAAGCTTGATTCTCACAAGTGTGCATCCTTTAGATTTCAATCTTTAAAAATAACTTACGTAATAGCAAGTTTAATGCAAGATCCTGATTCCCAACTTCAACAATAAGAAAATAATCACTGAACCTAAAGTTTAATTATCCCAAGTTTGCAACATTTAAACTCCAAACTCCAAACACAAATTACTTAATCGCAAGCTTAATGCCAGATTTTGGCTTCAACGATAAAAAAATTATAAAAATGAATTCAATTTGTAAAGAAGATTTCTACTCACCTTAAACCTCCAGAATTTGTGGTCTGTGTGCAATAGCCATAGTGCTCTAATAGTGGCTACAAAATTTAGAGCGTTGATGTTAAGGAGCTGTCACTAAGAAAACCATGATCTAAACAAGTAAAGATGACATCTTATTAGAATAGATCAAAAATTGGAGGCAACATTGTGGTGGAGTTGGTTGAAGAGAGAACAACATTACAACTCCATTTTGCAAAACTTTGCAAACACAAAAATGCTTGTAGCAACACAATGGTGACTTGTGATGTGCCTCTTTCAAAAGGCGACATCTTGTGGTCCTCTTGCATTTTACAAACTAACAACCATCTTTGTCATTGATAGAAAAGATGACCTCTCTTTTTTAAAAGGATGTCAAATGATGGCGATTTGGACAAAATAGAAGCCTTGATTTAGGACAAGGAGGTAGAAAGGTTTTTTTTAGGTCGTCAATATGTGAAATTTCTCCACTATAAAAACACTAGTGCTATTAGAGAAAAGAAACTAAAAAACAAAAAGATAGAAATAAAAAGAAGTGCTCTCCACAACTTTGAAAGGCATTATTACAAGCTGATGCTGTAAAGTACACTTGAGGAATGTGAAGCAAACAATACATGTTCGAAATATTATTATTTCTTAATCTTCAAAGTTCGATGAATGTGTTTGATATTCGTCATGTTTAAAATATTATTCTGTTTTGACGCATGTTAATTAATATGCTTAGCATTCATCCCTTGTAGTCATATATATTTTTAGGAGTTAGGTTAGCGTTAAATGGTGACAACTCTAGTATGGTTAGATGCTGGCCAGGTTAGGGTTAAATAGCAGCTGTTTTAGGGTTAGGGTTAAATGGCGGCTATTTTAGGGTTAGAAAGCTGCATATGTTATAGTGATTTTGAACAGGTCTTCAGTACTTCCTATCAAGTTTTGAAGTTCAAAGTTTGTCTTACAGGTTCTATTGTAGCTTTTGAGTGCACATAGAGTTTGTTCATAATAGTAGTTTTGGAGTGCAGATAGATTTTGAAATTAGTTTGTTGCAACTTGTAACTCATAGTTTATGGTTGTAACTTGAGACATCTAACTCCTTTCGTCAATACAATTGCAGCCTTTCAGAAAGTATGAGGTAGTGGTTCATGCTTTGTTTTCTAGCGATTTAGAAAAATGCATTGGCTCCTCTTTTGCACGTATTTTTGAAAGCCTTCTAGAAGAAGGCCAGGAGAAGAATTTCGCCCCTTCATCTTCTCTGCTCACCCCAGTACTACTTACTATGCTTTCTTACAGCTCTTGGCTGGCTCTAAGATTGAGCCACGCTTAACGGAATTGTATGGCTTGCCTTTGCGAGATTAGGTTGCCGGAGCAGGTTTGAATGCTACTTGCCGCGTGCGAGCTTGCTTCATACATCGACTACGATCCGCAGAGCTGTCCAGCGTGTCGGTAGGAGGCATTTTCATAATCTATTGAAGAGCCCTGAAGATTGTGTGGCCTGCCATTGTGAAGTCAGATCATCGAAAGGGTTTTGGAATGCTCCTTGCTGCTTACGTCTGTGATAATAGAACCAGTGTTCGAGCTTCATGCAGCTTCACTGAACTGTACTGTCCAATGTAGTGTGGAGAGTACAAAAGACGAGTCATGTGTGTCTCGGTCTTTGTCGTTTCTGCACGGGGAACAGCCTCGGAAAAGCACACGGTTGATATTTCCTAATTTGGATGGTTTTGCTGTCTCCCATGAGAAATGAGCGCTGTACTCTAGCGTCGATAGTTCTCGACCCTAGGCGGTTTGAAGGCTTGCTAGTAGTTTTCGACTCTGACTACTCTGGAGTGTCCATTCTCGCAGCCGATGACCATCTCCTGGTATGCGACCAGCTTGCATGCAACTTTATATTCTAGGGCATCTACAAAGCCACAATTTGTGATATTGTGCTAGATGGACTCCTACTGTCTAGTTTACTTGTTAGTTGTGCATTGATTGTGTGCTGAACACTTGGAAGCTGGCGGATCAGTTCAGTAAATTGCTTTCCAATGGCACTTGAAGTTTACGTTTTGAGAGTTGCAGAAATCGTATTCCAGAACGAGGGGTCCTACCTGTTGGTTCTCAAGTACCTTGAACTATTTGAAGGCTTGTCTTCAACAAATTGCCTTTGCATCAGCAGGACTAGACCTTCCTCTATGCGCGAAGTTGATGAGGTACTAAGCATATGAGTTCCTTTTTGAAGAGATTATGTTGTCGAAATTCAAAGGAAGTTTTCCGCGTGTCGTCAGTTAATGGCTATTCCTTCTTAGGGTGCTTCCAGACACAGGAATTTCAGTCTTTTTTTTGATGATGTAACATTTTGGGGTGCTGGACTCTTTGTTTATGTGTTTATGGCCGAACATCTCTTGCTTAGGGCCTAGTGATTTGTAAACTTTGTGAGTAGTTCTTTGTTTAAGAATCAACAACTTTCGACTAAGCATGTCAGAAAATCCAATCAGTCAAGGGCCAAAAACCAGCTGAATAACATGTAATGTATTGTTTTCTTGCCCTTCAGGGTGTTTTCAAATAATGTGCCTGCAGAGTCTGGCTTTTAGAATAGTACTGTCTATATGTCTGTGGCAGGTGACAGCGTCTACAAATTTACTCTCTATTGCTTGATTGGAAGAGCAGATTTCAACAATGTCCGACAGGGTATGGTATTTGTAACCACACAAGTTTGTCGGGGATTTTCTCCCCATGTGAAAGAAAGAAAATTGGATGCTTGAGCAACACCACCATTTGTATCGCAGCTCCCAGAAGTGCCGTTTTTTGCCTATCGATCCAATGAAGAACAATAGCCATTAGTTCTTGAGAGCAACACCCCTCCTCTTAGATGCTACGAGAGCCACTTTTACAAACAGTGAGGATTCTTGGATTCCCCTCAGCTTTTAAAAATAGAGTTGATTGGCAGTTCACCAATGAATGACACTACAAAGACACATGGTATCTATGAGTGTTACCATATCATAAGCCATCTTGATCATCATGGCCGCTAGTTCTGTGAGTTGCTTTCACCCTGCAGATTGGTCCAATTTGTGATACTAGTTTATTTGCAAGCGTTTGGGTTTGAGCCTCCCATTCTGTTATGTTATGTTATAAGCATAACATAATGTTTATAAATCAATTGGTGGTTTGGTCTGAGCAATTTCAAATGCTTAGTTATGCTGTGATTTGGATCTTGATTATTGCACAATGTTTTGAATGTGGAATTTTGATGGCAGAGTGATCGGCCAGTGCATCTGCTATGGTCGCCTTCTGGAGACAAGGATAGGACTGAATTGGATATGGTGTTGTTCCATGGGCCCCAATTAACTGCAAATGATAGTGATGCCTGGAGTAGCACATGGACACAACGAGATAATGATGATGTATGTTGGCCTCGAGAATGGCTGCCGTTTGATTTGGGGGAAACTGTTCACATTTTCTCCATATCTTACAATGTACATGTATATAATCATGTATCGGAGATTGCACATAACCTATTCCAGACTCTCATGGATCCTAGGTACGAAGTCATCTCTGTTTAATTGTCAAAATGGCATGCTCGGGCAAATTGACCACTAAGCAATGTTCTACAAACCTAAACATTGCACTCAAACACTATTTTGTTAGTTACAAAAAAAATTTGTGCCAAACCTTCATATTAGAACTTTAAAGATTTGAAATGAACATTCAATATGTTGTGGCTTTACAAATTGCAATCCACTTCTACTGAAGTGTGTGAAACTTTATGAACCTTATAAAGGTTGTTGCAGCTTGAGCATCTAAATACTGTAGTGCTTTCACTCACAAATATATCAAGCAAACTAAAGTTTTCAGCTCTAAGATTTGTAATTCAGTTATTTGGTCATTTCTCGAAGTGCATGGAAAATCTGTATGCTTGTAAGTAGTACTAAATATCAGCCACTTATAATTGATGTTGCAATGCTTCCTGATAAAGGAATATAGCACACTAATGTATTGTGCAGGTTGAATGGAATTGTCCTTGTGAAAATACACTGTTGTTTAAGATTGGAGTTTGGATTTCAACTGGAAATTCTGAAATTCTAAATTGTGGAAGTGCCATGAGGAGAGCTATAGTCTGGGAAATGTTGAGCGGTTTTTTGTGCGTAATGGCAGAGTTGTGCACTCCCAAGATATGTTTCAGTCACACATAATTATAGACTTAACTAATATGAAATGTACAAGTTACTTAAATGTTCCCTGAAAAATCAGCTTAGCAAATGAATATGTTTTGTGCAGGTATAAATGGCGTCATCCTATTGTGCTAATAGGCCATAGTTTTGGAGGGTTGGTGTTGAAGAGCTTGGTTGTAAAATTGAAGAGGGAATCAACCATCCGAAACCGTCCCAACCCCTGGTCTGAAGCTACTGTGCAGTGTGCAAAAGTGTTTTTGAAAAATGTGAGAGGGGTGGCTTTCTATGCTGTTCCACATGCTGGATCAAAGAATCTTGCTGAATATGTGAACAAGTTGAACATCAAACATTGTCCTGGAATAATGGATAACATTCAGCCTGGGCTTCGAGATATGGAACAGTTATCAGTGGATTTTGATCGCATTGTTGAGGAAAACGAAATTGCTATATATGCTTTTTGTGAGGGCAGGCCAATGGAGCAAATGGTATGTATATGTTCTATGGAATGGATTTTTTGCAACCAAACTCCTGGGATGATTTGATGTTGTTTGGCCCTGACATGTGCAATTTGGGTTCCATGGATGGACTAGGAGGGAATTTTGGTGGATTTTAGCTCAGCACAACGATCAGCAGGAGATATGTCTTACAAGGTTGAGGATGCCAATCACATGGAGGTGTGCAAGCCTCCAAGTAAAGAACATCCCAGCTATGACTTGCTTCTACAATTTATCATTACCTGCGGAAAGGTTAGTTTCAATGACATAGTTAGTGTGATATTTCACTGACATTGAAGCAATTACGTACTCTATAAAATACAATAGAATCTTTCTGGTAAGGAGGTGAGCGAGCTTGCCAGACTTTGATAAATTATGAATGTGTAAAGTGATTGACCTGTGCAAATTTCCTGGAATATTCACATTATGTTAGGGATGATGTAGTAGTATTTTTTCTATGAATTACATACGGACTGGCCTTTTGATAGTTGTATGTTGAATCTGAAGGTGGGAAGAGAATGGGAGCAACCTTTACCAGAGGTTCATGACTTGCCTCAAGCAATGTTTGGTCTGGAGAGCTATGTGGAGAGGGTAGAAACGTTGTTGACCTCAGAAGGAAGTGATGCAGCTCCTCAATATGTGGGAGTATGGGGCATGGGTGGAGTTGGGAAAACTCTTCTTCTTCGAAGAGTGCATGAGAGTACAAAGGCACATGGCCATTTTCAAGGAGCCAAGTTCATTTGGCGCACAGTGGGGCAAGCTCCTGACATAATGGCCCTATATCGGAGCCTAAGTGAAGAACTGGGTCTTAAACCAGAATTGAATGTGAATGCAGAGGATTACAAGCTCAAATTATACAATCAGTTTACACAGAAAAGAGTGTTCCTCGTTTTGGATGATGTTTGGAAAGACAAGGCGTTTGATTCACTTGACTTAGCCAAGGGAAGAGGAAGTGTCACATTGTTGACTACTAGAGACCGCTCTTTATTGGAAAGAGCAAGTCCACAGATAAGCCAAGAGCATATGACTCCTCTTTCAAAGGAGGATAGTTGGAGCCTTTTTTGTGTGCATGCATTCAGATCACCATTCAATGTTCCATGTGAATTAGAGGCACTGGCACGGTGTATGGCAGAGGAGTGCCAAGGTCTTCCATTAGCTCTCAAGGTTATAGGCGGAGCAATGTTTGGAGAGACCTTACCAGAACAATGGAAACTGCTACTGAAGAGGCTAAGGGAATCGCGTTTGCAAGAAAGGACTGTTGAAGAGAAGTTGTATGAGCGTTTGAAGCTTGGCTATGATTTGCTGTGTGAGGAAGATGGGCGCTTGAAGGATTGTTTTCTTTACTTTGCAGCATTTCTTGAAGATGGTCGTACTTCCTTTGATGACATTTTGTGGGGTTGGATAGGGGAGAGGTTGGTTCCTGGAAATGGTGGAGATGATCCTAGAGCGGATGCATTTTCCTTGTTAAATAAGTTGTTGAGGCGATCATTCATTGAGCCAAATGTAGACGAAGATGATGTTTTGTGGTTCACGTTACATGATGTGATGAGAGATTTGGCTTTCTACATACTGGAAAATGATAGTGGCACACCCCCTGCAAAACAACTTTATCTTTATTGAGCAGGTCAAAATTTGGAAAATTTCCCGCAAGAGTGGGAAGTAACACCGAAAGCTCAGAGACTTTCATTGGAGTGCAACAAGTTGAACAAACTCCCTAGGAGGTTTTGTGCACCTGACTTGCTGACTCTACTACTTAGTGAAAATCCAATAGTCTCTTTACCAGGAAGTTTCTTGTGGAGCTGTAGAAAACTAAGGGTTCTGGATCTTAGATTTGGAAAGTTTGACAGTTTACCTGAGGAACTTGGTGATCTTAAGGATTTGGTTTGGCTCAACCTCTCTTGCTGTGATAATCTAGAGATTTTACCAGATACAGTAAGGAAACTACATGTGTTGCAATGCCTGAATCTATCTCATTGCGACACATTGAAGTATCTCCCTTCTGGAGTGGGTGGCCTCCCATCACTGCAAGTATTAAACACAAGATGGTGCAGTAGCTTGAGATGGGCTGAACATACACCATCAGGTATGGCAAGAGCACAATCTTTGGGTCATGCATATCCAACCATCGGAGCTTCGTTGGAAAACATATGTGGGTTGGTTGTTCTCACAGAACTTAGCATTTCTGGATTAGAAGATCGAGAGCTGGAGCTGCCTCACAATATGTCTGCACTCACAAACCTTAAGTTTCTACACATAAACCTTTATAAGGCCAAAACCCTGCCAGCTGAGATGTCATATCGTTTCATACAACTTCAAGAACTTCAATTATGGAACTTCCAAAGTATGGAATATCTTCCAAGGTCCTTCACATGTTGTGGTGCTTTTCCAGCTCTTATAAAGTTTCAACTATTTTGTTGTTCGACGCTTGTTGAATTTCCCGAAGTGGATGAAGGTGCTCTGCCTAAATTGCGAACACTAGATTTCAATGGCTGTAACTCTCTTGAAACCTTACCTCTCTCTTTGGAGGTCCTGACCAGCTTGAGAAACTTGATTGTGTGGGACTGTGAGGAAATACTGAAAGACTCTTGTAGGACAAATTGCGAAAACTCCTCAATATGGAGAAAAGCATTAACATCGAATATTAATTTTAGGAAGTCTCATTCATTAGATGTCTGAAAAAGTAGAGGATCGACATTGAATTCCCACCACATGTAGAAGATTGATGATGAGTTGTAAGATCTGTAATTTCAATGAAATTTTTAATTGGAAAAAAATTGATTGAAATGTTTATTTTCAAATGTGTTAATGTTTGCAATGTCACATGTGCTCATGTTTGTAACATGCAAATTGTGCAACCAATTAATTTTCCCCACTTGCCAATATGTTGTACACATATTTCATGGTAGATTGTGGGTCTCTTCTTGTTTTCTTTTGTTTAACATGTTTTGAAGCCCTTTTTATGTGGGGGAGTGAGTGCGTTGAGGTTACTTCTCTTGGTACAATTCTCAATGCATTTGCGAGTTTCTTTTTTTGCACAAAAACAATGGGTGACAAGTGGGGGACTAAAAAAAAAGTAATTTAAAAACTACAGTCTGACTAAAAAATAGTTGCAAACAACATTAACAATGAAAATTACATAGGTTATTACATAAGGCATACATATACAAGCAGTGAGAATTTTTAGATTGCTCTCAGCTATTAAAAATAAAGTTGAATGGCAGTTGACCAATTAATGACACTACTAAGTTACATGGTATCTATGAGTGTTACCGTATTGTGGATTTATGTATAACCGATAAGTGATCATCATGGCCTCTAGTTCTTTCCCTTCACCTTGCAGATTGGTCCAGCCTGTGATACTAATTTATTTTCAAGCATTTGGGTTCAAATTGCACATTCTATTACATTCATAAATCAAGTGGTGGCCTGTCCTCTCAGCAAATTTCAGATACTAACTGGTGCTGTGATTTGGACTTTGGTTATTGTGCAATGTTTTGAATGTGGAACTTTGGTGGCAGTCATTGGCCAGTGCATCAGCTATGGCCGCCTTCTGGAGGCAGGTAAAGGACTGAATTGGATGTGGTGTTGTTCCATGGGCTCCAATTAACTGCAAATGACACTAGTGATGCCTGGAGTAGCACATGGACACAATGAGGTCATGATGATGTATGTTGGCCTCGAGAATGGCTGCCGTTTCATTTGGGGGAAGCTGTGCGTCATTTGCTTGGAGGATTGTTCCATTCCTGGTTTATTTGTAGGCAGGTTCCAAAGTCATCAAGATGCAAGTGTCGGTTCAGAACACAAAACTTGCACTTGATTTCAAACTGAGAAACAACAGAGTCAGATTTTCCTTTCAATTTAGTGCTATGATCTATGTGTCCTAAATATGATCAATAATTTCTCAATATTCCAAATGATTGACAATATGTAGATTATTTAAGTCATCTAGACCATATTCTAAAATATTCAAATGAGAAATTTTCAATTCTCTTTCATTTTGGCCTGTTTTACCAATGTTTGTTGATTATATGTTGGATTGGTAATACAATCAATGTGAACAGCATTGATGTCATATGCCTGGTCTTCTTATAATGTACAGCATTCACATGATTTCTAGAATTAATATTTTGATCATTCATCATTTTTCTTAACCAACCATCCAAGAGTGTGCAATCCTGAAGGGCACTTCTCAACTACTAGTCAAAATTGGCTTGAACACCTGTAATTTAAGTTACATGAAAAAAGATTGATATTTTATTATGCCTCCAATAGTGTTCCATGAAAGCTGTGGCACATAGCATGGTCAATATCATTATTAATTTTCCCCAAAAAGTATACGCTTAACCTAAAATGCAGAACCATTCCTTGGAATTCCTAAATTCCAATGCCAATTTGGTGTTTGGCCATACAATACTATTTTGTAGTACAATCATGTCCCCATCCACTGATATGTCACTCCTCTTTCCCCTCCCCATCTGAGGATGATCAATGAATACTAGCAGTGTCTTCACGAACCAAACCTGGATGGTTGCAAGCTGACAGAAGTGAAATTTGTATGTGTATGTGTTCTTTCACTTATCCAATCAAAATGTTGAAGAGCTTCCTTACCATTCCCATGCACACCACGCATCCTCCAAGTATGGCATCCCAAAAACACAAATTGCCTCCTTCAGATGTTTTCTTCCTGTTCCAAACAGAAACGTTCAACTTCATGTAGCCTGGTTCCATTGTAGCCACCCATGGTGGGTTTTGTCAGTCCTCAAACCATAGAACATCCATGTCTTCTTATTTCTGAGATCCCAAGCCCCTTTCATTTTTCTACAACTAGAAATGCAGATCAAGTTGAAATGCAGCCACATATTCTCCACATCCCACACAATGAATGTATCATAGGAATAGAGGAGCCCAGAGAGTTTCTCTCAAGTGCTAAGCTACAGTTCCATGTCCAAGCATCCTCCATGCTCCCACAAAGACATGTCAACCACACTACTCCCCACAAAGACATCTGAATCCCATCCATTTTACCTTATAGGGAGTACATAATTTGATGCAACAGCAGCTTCAGTCATTTTCCCTAGAAGGAACTGCCTGTGCACCTGTCAATATTTTTAATACCATCTGTAATTAAGTAAAATCTCTCAGATCTGTAGCTCTAGAAACAAAGTCCAATCCAACCTCATGATGGAATTTCTGAGGCTGTTCCCCACATGTGAAATGTGAACCATCAAGAATGATGACCTCCTGTAGGTTGAGCACTGCTGCTCTAAAGCCTGCACCTGCCACACATTTCATGCTGCCAGGGAAGTGTGAATTGGCAGTCAGCTCCCAGTTTGTACTGAAGGAAAACCCACCAGTCCTGCATAGTCTCATCACCAATAGCAGCATTTCGTCTCTACACTGAACAGTAATTCTCAACCCAAAATTGAAAAATATTAGCCATATAATGAACACTGTACATCTCATGCTGTGGAGGTACCTGCCATGCTGTACTGCATTCATACAATTGCCAAGACCGAGATTTTCTCCCTTGTCCTCTAAACAAAAATCTTTGAATCCCTCCTTGAACTGAAAGATAGAAAATGCATGACTATATGCTTCTGATCATTATTTTGAAGGTCCAAGTCCAAAGCCGCACACCTACGCATGTTGCATGAATAATTTATGGGAGTAAAACCTGTTTTGGGGAAGGTCCTTGAAAACTAGGACAACAAACAATTGCATTCCACCAATGATGTTCTTCAGAGCTATTGTTGTTCCCATACTTGCAAAATCAGCATCTGCTCTTCCAGGTTCCTGCTCAAGTGCCCAGAAAGAAATAATGGACTGACCTTAAACTGGTGGTTGTACAAAAGTTCAAAGTCTGAATGTGAAATTTATGGTTTGCAAAAAAGCTTGAAATCAAGTCTGGCTACTGACCTGGAATCTGTTCCAGTAGAATCCTTTCACCAAAAATTCAGTCACCTCGTTGCTGCTGCTGCTGTCTGGGTCTCGACCATGAAAGACACTAATGGCCACAAAGGCTATCACTCAGACTTCAGACTGTGATCGGCAAACCTCCCATGACCCATTAAGAACACCTGTCATAACAGCATGACCCACCAAGAACACCTGACATAGCAGCAGTCAAAACCAAACAACCAACGATGACAGTAAGCATCCAATCCAGATATTCAGCCCTTAGAAAACCAAGAATTCTTTGATTTTGATGAGTGAATATGATGAAGGGAGGTTCTGCTAATACATTCACAGCTCTCAAGAGTATGTATAGCACTTGGAAAAATTTCCTGCAGACCTTCATCTTCAAGTGCAACTACACTAGCACATATATTCAGCACCCCAACAAAAGTAATAGAGTCTGGCCGCACACTTTTCTGTGGCATTTGCTCCGGTAGTTCTAGTGTCTTCTGCCAATTCCCACATTTTACATGTCCTAATTACCTGTCATTCCAAGTGAGCACATTACATGATGGCATCTGGTTGAACACTCTCCAAGCATCCTCCATGCTCCCACATTTTGCATACATGTGAACTGAGCTACTGCCAACAATGACATCTGAATCCCAACCAATTTCAATGATCTGCTCATCAGCACACCTTGAACAAGTGAACTTAAGGTGACTTTGACATGTCCATCCTGCCTAGAGAGCCTACAACCCTGCCCTACAATGGAATTGTGGAATATCTACAACAATCAGTCTGCTTCCCTTTTGTGCGCATATCCAGTTATTGTACCATAGCCACCTCTGAATCTCTAAAGAAACATTGCTTCCATTAAATAGCAGCAAGAAAGTTCTCCTTTTTTATCAGGTGACAAACTCTGGCATTGCGAAAAAACCAGATTCAAAGCAAGATGTATGCAAAATTTTAATACCTTACCTCCAACCCTCTTGAAACATTGTGTAGTCCATGAATCCTGGAGTGCAGGTTCACAACCCAATCCCAGACACAAACAATCACAGTCTGCAAAGAGAGCAAATGAAATGCAGGGGTGTATTTACCCTAGTTTTTCTGAGTAGGGCTACATTGTTAATATTTGGCATTGTGGTTAGTAACACCCCCAGATTTGGGGAGCTTTGCAATGTCCACCCCAGTCCTGTCTTCAAGCACATCCCACAGCATGCTATATAGTCTCCTGGTTTTTGCACAATTGGACAGCAAAAGGATATGCTAATCAGACAAGTCTAGTTGGTTCCTTCCAGAGACCCTGTGACTTTTCAGTACAATCTAACCCCATCCAGTTTCTGGGAATGGGCAAATTCCACCTTAGTAAATTGCATAGCCCACCTTTGAACTAAATCCAGAAATTGAACTTTACTTAGCTCCACATATCTTACTTTATTCTGATGGCAGAGGCATTGGAAAGCCCGACGGAAGACTTGTCTTCATTTTACAAGCGTGAGTTCCCTTACTCCTATACTGTTACATTGGCTGTCCTTGATTGGCTATAGGTAAACACACCATACCTGTCCAAACCTCTCCAAGTGCAACCACACTAGCACGTGCATTTGTAAAAATAGTTCCAGTGACTTCTGCTCAAGAGCCTGCATTTCACATGTCCCAATATCAGGGTGCTCCAAGTCACCACATCTCCAGCCACAATCTTGTTAAACAACCTCAATCCTCCAGGCTCCCATGTATTGCACACATGTAAACCAAGCTACTTCCCACAAAGACATCTGAATCACATTCACTGTTAATGATCTGCTCATGGGTATACCTGCCCTCTTCAAGTGCAACTATGCTAGCACATGCATTCAGCCCACAGAGGGGTAGTAGAATTTGATTCCACACTTTTGTGCTGTGCTAAGGGTTGAAACAGTTCCAGTGCCTTCTGCCCAAGTACTCAAAATTGGCATGTTCCAAGTGACCACACTTGGAATGCGCACATTGTTGAACACCAATCTCAAAGCATCCTCGACACTCCAACATTTGGGTAATGTCAATGAAGCTACTCCCCAGTTGCAGCAAACAACACAGGCAAGCAACACTTCACTTTGCAGCTGCGTATAATTTCAGTTCATATAATTTCACAGAGGTAATTCGGGAAACCACACAAGAGTTCTCTGAAATGGCCCAGTTTTCAAGTGCAACAGCAAATTGACAACACTGAATCAGTGATCTATTGCAGGCAGGAGTGGGATGATTCCTAATGTAGCAGAAAACCTGGGAAATGTTGTTATAGTCTCAGATTCCACTCAGATTCCAAAATAACTCAATGCATCAGAGGAAAGACACCCTAGACCTAAGTGGTACAAATAGTAGAGGCAGGAAATCAAAACTGAAATGAGACTCCATGGCCACTTTTTCAGAAGTACCACATCTGATAACAGTGTCCAACTATGGTGGTGGAATCATACCACTAGACATGCTACAAACAAAATGAACTTGATGTAGTTATTGACAAGACAGTCTACTGGCATCACCAATAGTCCATGCAAGAAAGAACACCATCCTTGAAGCAATGAAAGCCATTGGCATCCCTCACCATGATTGCGCTCCCAACTATTTTTGAAATAAAACTTTTGGAAGTGTGGGCAGTCTTCACAAACCCACAGATTTTCATAATTCAGAGTGGACTACCAGGAGCTGTGTTGATGAGCCCCAATGCAATAACCAGTTTCAATATAGTGACACAAATGAAACTCTGCTTCTTCTTCAAGATCCACATCATGCAGAACAAATCTAGTGTAAGGCACTAGCCCGTATCATACAAGACCCTTGACAATCTCTTCAATTCTGGCCAATTTCTATCATCTGAGGTCTCAAACAACTACAACAAATGTACACATCTCGTTCTTCTCTTCAATTCAGGTGCAACCTGACTGCTTGTTCAGACATTGTTCCTGTATCTACATATTATATTTAATATAAATACTAGTTAGCACTAGTTACAAGTTAATTAATTAGTTCATAGTAATAATTATTTAATTACATAGTTAATTCCTGTATCTGTATCTGCAGTTCAACATTCTCAGAGAAGCCTGTTGCCAACAGTAGCATAGATGGTTGATAGGAGCACATAAACAGAAGCATCTCCAAATAAACCTTTCTCTGCATTTTTCTTTTCAATTTTGTGGCTTTGAAATTTTTTTGAACTTTTCCACAATTTCATCAAAATTCAAGATCTTGCAAATCATCACCACTCCTCTACAACATTGTGGTTGGAACTAAATGTCAATCCTCTACTCTTTCAGACATCAAATGAATGAGACTTCCTAAAGTCAATTAAGATGGATGTCAAACCATCTCCATATTGAGGGCTTTTCACAATTTGTCCTACAAGAGTCTTCAAGTCCAATCTTACACCCCCGCAAAAGCAACTTCCTCAAGGTGGTCAGGACTTTTCCAAGAGAAAGACAATAACTGAGATCTAGTGTTTGCAATTTAGGCAAGGCGCCTTCATCCACTTCTGGAAATTCAACAAGCCACCTACACCTTTGTAATTCAAACTCTATAAGAGCTGGAAAAGCACCACGACATGTGAAGGACCTCGGAAGATATTCCAATCTCTTACAAAAACTTAAATGAAGTTGTTGAAGTTGTATGAACACATCTGGCATCTCAACTGGCAGGGTTTTGACATTCATAAGCCCTAACCCTAGAACCTTAAGCTTTGTAAGTGCAGATATCTTGTGAGGCAGCTCCACCCCAGAATCCAAATCTCCAAAAATGAAAAGTTTTGTGAGAGCAACCAACCCACATATGTCATCTACAGAAGCTCCGATGGCTGGATCTTCATGACCCAAAGATTCTGTTCTTGCAATCCCTGATGGTGTCATTTTCATGCAAGTATGTTCAGCCCATCTCAAGCTGTAACAACCAAATGTGTCTAATGCTTGCAGTGATGTGAGGCCAGCCACTCCAGAAGGGAGATACTTCAACTTCGGACAGTCAGCTAAAATCAGGCATTTCAACACATGTAGTTTCCCTACTGCCTCTGGAATTATAATTATGGGTCAAGACCCAGTTTTTTACTTAGGGTCCGATATAGGGTCATTATGTCAGGAGTTTGCCCCACAGTGAGCCAAATGAACATTGCTACTTGAAAATGGCCTTTTACCTTTGGGCTCCCATACAGTCTTTGAAGAAGAGGAGTTTTCCCAACTCCACCCATGCCCCATACTCCCACATATTGAGGAGCTGCATCACTTCCTTCTGAGGTCACCAACGTTTCTACACTCTCCACATAGCTCTCCAGACCAAACATTGATTGAGGCAAGTCATGAACCTCTTGTAAAGGTTGATCACATTCTCTTGCCACCTTCAGATTCAACATACAACTATCAAAAGGTTAGTCCATTTGTCATTCATAGAAAAAATATTTCTACATCATCACTCACTTAAGGTGAATATACCAGGAAATTTGCACAGGGCAGTCACTTTGCACATTCGTAATTCATCAAAATCTCAAGCAAGCTCACTTACCTCCTTAACAGAAAAATTTAGCTGTATTTTACATAGTAGGTAATGCTTCAATGTTAATGAAATATGGAACTAACTAGGTCATTGAAACTCACCTTCCCACAAGTAATGGTAAATTGTAGAAGCAACTCATAGCTGGGATGCTCTTTACTTGGAGGCTTGCAGACCTCCATGTGATTGGCATCCTCAACTGTGTAGGAATGAGCTCTTGCTAACTGCTGGGCAGAACTAAATTCACCAAAATTCCCTAGACCAGTCATAGAATATCTTTCATAGGAATAGAGAAATCTCCATTCTCATGATGAAGAAGAACCAGTCATAGAACCCAAATGGCACATTTCAGCACCAAACAACATCAAAGCATCACAGGTTGTAAAAAAATCCATTTTATCCAACACATACATACCACTTCCATTGGCCTGCCCTCACAAAAAGCATATATATTGATTTCATTTTCATTGACAATGTCATCAAAATCCACTGATAACTGTTCCATATCTTGTTGCCAGGGTTGAATGTTATCCATTATTGCAGGATGATGTCTGTTGTTGCATCTCAACAACTTGTTCACATATTTAGGAATATTGTTTGATCCAGCATGTGGGACAGCATAGAAGGCCACCCCCTTCACACATTACTCAAAAACACTTTCCCATGCTGGACTGTAGCTTTTGACCAGGAATCAGTAAGATTTCCGAAGGTTGATCTCCTCTTCAATTTTACAACCAAGCTCTTCGACACCAACCCTCCAAAACTATGGCCTATTAACACAATAGGATGATGCCATTTATACCTACACAAAACATATTCATTTGCTATACTGAACTTCGAGGAAATATCTAGTTGACT
>Ga0116229_10007537_pt1 | contig 17178 bp, 13 predicted proteins | sample S1TSphgellanicum_3_FD_87313 | JGI IMG/M metagenome (GOLD analysis project Ga0116229, IMG submission 87313) | Host-associated microbial communities from peat moss isolated from Minnesota, USA - S1T2_Fc - Sphagnum magellanicum MG | ecosystem: Host-associated > Plants > Peat moss > Unclassified... | reverse complement strand
TTGGATTTGATTGATCTCATTCCGACCCAGAAGCCAGCTGCAAACGCGCAATTCGCTTCCCTTTCGGTCACCCTTACAAGCGCCATTACCACTTACAGCCCGACACTTCAGACACTTCAGGCCTCCCGAGTTGCTCAGTACTAGATTCACTCTTTAGATATATGCAAAAGCATCGTGGTGGGTATTTCCGGATATATCCTAAAGAGTATAGTTATAGTATATTAACGTTTCGGTGGGTCTGTGAGGAAGTTGTCCTCGTGATTGGATTGTTGAGTCCGAATCACTGATGTAAGGTGTTGTAAGTTGGTTATATAAGTATAAAAACTTACTTAACTATCTAAGATTGTTCATGATCTTACAACGTATGCAAGAAGATGTTTTATCTCAACAGGGTTATCTTTGAAAGTACTATCTCACAATGTTAGCAACACGATCAGACGTATGCATGTATGGAGTTTCCTGTAAGAATCACTATGTACAGGGCGAATGCTCAAAACAAGTTCTTGTTGCCCTTATCTATCAATCTGTACATCAGAGCAATATCTCGCTAGTAGGAAATCGATTCTGGGGGCAGACGGCATGAAAAGAGATTCAGACGGACATGCGAACTGAACGATGACTTCCTATTGAAATATGTGAATGCGTAATAGATTAGAGCGGCAGACGCTAGTACTCTTTTTTGTATAACTTGCGGTTCTCAATCTCTCTAGCTTCATCTTTCTGCCCGTGGTATGTGGTTTGTGAAAGAAGAGTTCCCTAATTCATCGTTCAATATTTATCATGAGGTAAGATGTTATGGGCCAATGTGGCCTAGAGAACAACTTGGTACGCTTGATTGTGTCGATGAATATCGTTATGTTTTGCTTTTGAAATCATTGAGAAGAGTCTGATCAAACCTCTAGACGTTCAGCAATCTTACTCACTTAGACCGAAAACTTGTTTTGTTGTAAGAGTGTCATCAGGAGGCAATCATGTGCAGTTCAACGAAGTGCTGGGGATTCAGAAGAATCTAGGTTTGCTGCGAAATTCATGAAGCTCGAGAGCACCTGCTGCGGACCGGTTATAAATGCGAGAACGAGGTATCCACGCTCACATCACTTTCATTACTGCAGCAGGTCCACTGAAAAAAGCACATCGGTTGGATAGGCGAGTGCTCAGATTTGGAGTAATTTTTAACATTTGGATCCACTTATTTGTGCTTCAAAATTTTGAGAAGGATAGGAAACAAGGGCAAAAAGTTTATTGCTGAGATTAGTTGCCCATCATCCTCGGATGTCTGCTGCAGTACAACTCCATAAGATCGATTACAAACTACCTAAACCAGTGCTGTTACTTTCACAGTGTACTCAGAGGGCACCTTATAAGCATGAAAGTTCCTCTGCTGAGAGGAGGAACTTTTCAGATTTAGAATGTTCAGGAGCTGTGCTTTACTCACTATAAAGCCCTGGGGGAGGGAATTCTCAGAATAAGGGGCTGAGGTGGCCCCTTATTCTGAGAAACTGGACATGTCATTTCTGCATGTGGATCATGAAAGTACGTTTTTATCAACCTTGGCATGTCGTGCATGTACAGTGGAATCTGGGTACAGTATACAGAATACCAAATGTAACTTTAGCATGGATGTCCAATGAGGAAAGACACATCATCGAGATGGCACCTATTTAGCCAGTGATGGTTTCTGGACCATGTCTACACAAAACTCAAAGTAAAGCTTATGTGGACATAGAGTATGGTAGGGATTTATGCGGACATAGAATATGGGCCACAGTGAACCAGGACCTACCAGTGCACCATCCACTGGATGCCTGTTATTACTCAGTTGTATATGAACCTCAACTGAAGTATTTACATGATGAAGAGTTTTTTTGGTTGATGTTAGTGGAGAAATGCCCCCGCATAGTGGTGAAATCTTTTGAAGATGGGTGGAAGAATGCATGGACTGAAGGTGATGTGGTCATTAGGGGGTATTGGTATGAAAAATTACAACGTTTTAGTAGCCACACATATTTTCTCCGTGATGACAAGCTTACAACATATGTATTCTCACACTTGGTGTTGGCTTACAAATTTACAATGCTTCCCACTGTACACACAATGAAGGGTAGTATGGTAATGCCTCCTCCAAAACATTCACCTGTGCATCATTATACACAGACGTTCTTGGGTAATTTTCATCTACCCATTCTGAAATATTAGGATCGTAGTTATCATTTACTTCCCGATCTTTTATAGGTTCATGATATTTTGGCGATGGTGATTGGTACACAAATGGTATCCTTGTGCTTCTGTTGTAGTCATTTTGCCGATTATGCATTGATTCTAGATTTGACGAATTTCTAGGGTTCGTCAGTAACCATTCATCCCTTGGATTTCTGTCGTCCCCATGTTTTTGAACAGTTAATGGCGCAAGCATTGCCAACAACATGCCCCCCGCCCCCATCTTGATGAAAGTAATGCGGTTGAGCTTTCTAAGGTTTAAATAATATGTTTTCACTTATTCTAAGGGTATTGCTTGAGGACAACATGAAAACCTAAAAAATGTGCAACACTTGATTGCAAGTATTGCATACAAGCCTTGGGTTGAAGATTATGTTTTCACTTATCTTGAGGGTATTGCCAGGACACCATGAAAATCTAATGAATATGCAAATACTTGAATAAAAACATTACATACGTGGCTGTCTTGCAAGGTGATATTTTCTGTGATGAGGGTAATGCACGTCCCTATTTCAAAAGTTCAATGTTGTTTCAACAAATTTGGGCCCCCTTCAGCTTGAATTTGCAATACCTTTGTTAAATAACAAAACATCACCAAATTGTTTCCTTGAAGTTGGTTGATATTGCCACCCAATTGGGGATTGTTTTTCTCTTTGCAAATTCATTACACATGAAATCTTCGCCTCCTATTCAACCTTAATGCATGCCTAATGTGTTCCATTAAAAAAACATTCCAATTTCCTTTCATTTGAATTACTTGCATATAGGGCCAAACATACATGCAATTTGAATAGCAATGGGTCATGAAATGATCCTAAAACCAACACTTTAAAAAAAAAATGATTTATGGAAATTACAAGGATGTTGGTAATCATTGCAGTACAAAAGGTAAAGGAGTCAAAAAATGAACCTTATGTGTCATGCAAAAGCTAATGATCTACGTGTTATCACACTCCCTAGAAGAACCCCATGACATGCCATTGGTGCTTTGATAACATGTTGCATTATCATGTTAATGGTATGTGAACAATTGATAGTTTGCCAAAATAAATTGCATTGCATACATTATAAAAAACCTACCTAGTTGTGCCTCAAATCCTAAGGTGAAAACATGTTTTACCATTTTGAAAATATTTGTAACATTATAGGAAAAGGAGGGTTACGAAAAGTGCAAAAGGTGTAGGCACTATGTTGAACTTGGAAGTGAAGGGAAGCTTGGAGCTTGTCATCTTGTAATTCAAGTCAATTTTTTAAAAAAGAACCTTTTCTTCTTTTCTTCCTTTGTTTCTCTTCTTCTTCTCACAAAAACCCCAAAAAAAAAACCCAAAAAAAGAAAATGAAAGAAAGAAAGGTACCATTTTTTTCTTCCTTGTTCAATGGTGATGGCAACAACTACTCCCTCTTCTTTTCATAAACACCCCCAAAAAAACAAATTTCAAACAAGAGGGTAGGTAGGCAGGAGGGGTAGGTACAAGAGTCATATTTTTTTCTTTTAACTGGGTAGGTCAGTGATTCTTTATAAAAATGTACCCACACCCAGAGTGGGGATGACTTGGGTTTGATCCCATCGAGCCCAAAAATAGGTTTGTTTGCAACTCGCACACTGGTTGGTGCTTGGTCACTTAGGCCTGTGGTGGATATTAGAAATTGCATCAAACCTTTGTCATGAATTGAGCGGGTGGTTTTAGGGGTCATAATCACGGTTCTTTCTGGATCTAACATATAACCATGCTCTTCAAAAAACTGAAAAAATCAAATAATCAGCTAAAACATTGCGAGTTTTTTGCCAATTCTTTTCATGAAACCTAATGGTTCTTTGGGGTTTTTGAAATAATTGAACCCCATGGTTATGATTCAATTTTTCCAAATAATTGTGAGGACTTGAAATTTGTTAAAGCCTAGAACTGGTGGTTATTAACAAAATCAAATTCCCAGCACACATTGCTATTCACCCAATTGCCCATTATACTGAAATTGTGCATTGTAGGTAACATATAAAATGAACTTGTTGGGAATTGAACCGAAAACCATTGGCAAGGTGGCCACAAGCCCAAATCACATGAACTTCTTGGTTTGATGCTCCTTTCTGCAAGATTTTACCCCCAAGATATAACCATTCCTTTCAATGATTAATTTACCCAATGACCTTGACACCTTTGCGTTCAATATTCCAAGTAACATGTAGCCAATGAGTTGCGCCCATTTGTAAGTTGGCCATGAGTGCTTGGGCTATGGGCTTCATTCCAAATTACCTTATCTTTCTAATGGTGGTTCAAACAAAGAAAATATTGGGATATTAAAAATGTGATAAATGAATAAAAAAATCATTTGGCCTTACAGCTGTCTTGCATGATTGGCATTGCAATTTCATAAAATATCAATTACACTGATAATATGTCCTGGATCACATTCAATGTTGGAACAAATTCAAATTCATAATATTGTAGCATGTTGTTTACTAATTCACTTTGGGAGCGTATGTCAAACATGTATATGCTATTGTACTAGTTTAGGAAATGGCATTAAAGTTCAATAATAGAGCAAAAAGAGAAATCAAAATCCTAGGCGAAAATGGTTTCCCAAAATCAAAGTGATTTACCAATTGATACCTAACAATTTGGGTTGCATGGGCAACATTGATTTCCTATCTGTTATGTATTTATAGACCATGGGACGTACGTCCTGGTAGAAAAGAAGGCTTGAAAAGGTGTGGTAGGCATGGAAAACGTTTTAGTTCTCTATATTGTATTTAATAGACCCTGTGGCGTACGTCATTGCAGAAAACAAGGCTTGAAAAGCTCTCGTACGCATGGGATTCATTGATGTTTTAGTTTTCTATATTGCATTTTTGCAGGCCATGTGGTGTACGTCCTTGCAGAAAAGGAGGCTTGAAGAGGTGTGGTATGCCACTTCTCTTGTAGGAACAACGACACCGCACTTAAATTCATTGCACCATTTTAATGCCCCATAAAATTGCAGACCTCTGGCTAACATGAATGTGGCAAAGGGCAGACTGGCGAAAAGAATCGCATTCAATTTGTACTGACTGCATTCAATTTCTTTGCCCGATTTAATATTTTCCTTACTTTTGACTCCAGGACCTCTGGAGCTCATGGGTTACGATGCTGGCCATTACTTCTGACCCCTGAATTTCAGGGGCAACCGTGTCCATACGTAAGTGCACACTGGACACGCTATGGAGCCCTGCAAACCACGCTTCCACTTTTGGAACGTTAAGACAAATGGTATGTGAAAACGGAAAATGAAAAAGTTGGAAACGTTCAGCAACGCATGAAATTGGATAAATAGAAGCCCAGGAAGTTGGATGATGGGGTTTCATTTCATCCACTACGTCACTTTCCCCCAAAAAATTGAAACATCTTCAAGCTCATCCATTGTCTCATTTCTCCTAGGAAATTGGGCCAACTTCCTTGGATTTTTCATTCATTAAATTTCATTTTCTTGCATGCTCTTTTGGGGGAAGTGGAACCAATTTCCCCAAATTTTCATCCATTATGCAATTTCCTTGGATGAAATGTGACCAAGTTCCTTGGATTTTCATCCATAGAGCAATTTCCCTGAATGCCTTCCTCAAATGATTGTGACCAAGTTCTTCATATTTTCATCCATTCTGCAATTTTGTCGACGTGGGATGCCTTCCTCACGGAACCAGGGTCAACTTATTAGGATTTTCATCTAGTATGTATATAACTTCCTTGGATGCCCTCCTTAGCATGTAGTGTGCCCAAGTTCTTCACATTTTCATCCATTATGCAATTTTCCAAAATTTCTAAAGCATTCTACACTAGTGACTCGGATAAATGAATATTTAGTTGGTGATCACCATCTGACTTGTCCAGTGCCTCCATCTTTCGACATGAAGGATTAGTTTCAACTGGACCACATGTATACCCTTTAATCGATAAGGATAAATATATTCAAACATAATTGTCATGAAATCAGAAAACAGAGTACATTCAAAAAAATTAAGGAATGTTTTACTCTTGGGCAACACTTGCCGGCATACTCAACTCAAACTTACTTTATCCGTAGGGGATTGACGCACGTTAGATGCATTGCACCCTTTCAGTGCTTGCCATGTTTCCGGCAACTTTTCCTTTTTCTACAACTGGTCTTGGATAGTGTGCTCGGTACTGGGTCTTCAGTAGGAAGCTCTTATATATGTATTATATCCTGGCCTGTAATAATCTCTATGAGTAAACGTGTTGAGTTTCCTAATCCTCACCAGATACATGTGTGGTCTTGAGGTGAAAACTATAATTTTACATTTAAGAGTTCAGGCGTGCATACTTCAGGCCTATGGCATGCATAGTCATGGCATCACTAAATGACTATAGTCACAAGAGCTAAGAATCGACCTATGGATTCACAACATCCCCAAACATTGACCTTTTTGACCCTGAATTTTTGGTTGTTTAGCCAACGAATACTTACAAGCTTGTGCCACTTCCAACAAAGTTTTGAAGACATGGATGATGGGACTGAGAACTGACATAGTCATGACATCACTAAATGAGCAGGAAATTTGTTAGTTAGTAATCTTGACTGTTGGACTGGGTTGTTGGTGTGGAAACTGGGCAACAATGTCGTACAACAGTAGCAAAGCCAAAGTTAGATTTGTTTAGGTTTGTGCAGAGATTTGTGCAGAAAATGGTTTTGGCTCCCCTGCCACTTTGGGAAAAGAGATCAAGGTTTCCAATCTTGCAAGAAGCAATTCAACTCTTGGTTTGGGGATGGCGGGGTCCTCCCAATTGAAAAAATGATCACAATTTGTTTAATCAACGGAAGCCTCCAGTTAACCAGCACCCTGGTTGGTAGTTAGTGACATGGTGAAAACCCCAAATTATTTCTAAGTATTCCAAATATCACATGCTTAGACTTAATCAGGGTCTCTGAGTTCAAATTTAACGCAGGTGCTGGTTCACCCTGACATCAATGGACTTGCAAAAACTCTGTGCAAAAAGTCTTTCTCTATTTTTCCGACAAGGAGTCAGAGCAGAGCCCACAAAATCTGCCACTCTGTTAATATTATATTTGTTGAGCGTCTTTAGATACTTCACCAACGACCATCTTGGTGCAATGTCCAAAGTCGATGCGCCCAAATCAATGTAATTTGCTTCTTTCATATTGGATTTTCTTGCTCTTGGTTAAGTGTCTAAAGACTTGCTCTTGATTTTTTTTAATCAAGTTGCATTTCTTGAAATAAGACTTTCATCACCGCCACCCCACTTGAGCCAGGCCTAAGGGAGAGAAAACAAGGGGAAAAGAAATGGACCTAATATAAATATCCAGCATACGACAGCGGGGCTGACCTTAGACAATAGCAATGACTTTTTATAGTAAAGACTTTTGATTGGTACTTTTGTACACTACTTTGCAGGGGATCGACAATGGGTAGTGTGTGATGGCGACAAAGGGTGCCACTTGATGTTTTCCGAGAAACTATGAGGTTGTGTGCCATGTATGGTCCTCAAATTTTTAAGGGATTATTTTACTCTCTAAACTTACAAATATATGGGTTCCATATATTAAATTAAAGTATTTTAATTTAGTCTTCCTCTAATTTAACTTGCAATACATTATTGGTGTAGGTACAATATATATAGTGGCTGACTTTTGGCAGATATGACAATGTTGAAATCGACATGATTGTTACTTTTTGGAATGTCATTATTATAATATTTCAGTGTAAAATGCTCACGCAATTATGAACTCTCCCAAACCTAGGCCATTCGTCAAAACCTATACATTAAAAAAATATTAATGTCATCTTTTACCGTAGATGCAATTTTGCAATCCTAAAACACAGTCCATAAAGTCCACCTGAACAAAAACTCAATTTTAGATCTTTAAAAAAATGTGTCTTTGAAGGAAAAATAAAGATTTTGGAAAACAAAGAAAATTTACATTTCAAAAGGACACGCCAAAATAAAGTTAAAACTTAACCCTTTAAAAGTCAATAACTAGAACTTGGTTATGATTTTGAAAATAAGGATTTCAAGTATGCCTTGATTACTTGATTCCTCAACACGTCTTTGTTGAGAGTGATAAAAATTTGCTCACCACACTTAATCATAGGGCCGTGTGGAAAGGTTCCTTTTTTGCATTGCATGAAAGTTTATAAAGACTTCTATTTCTTTTCCTTACATCATGAGGCCATGTGGACAAGTTCTGTTTTAGAAATCTACCAAAGTGGGGGTTTGTTTCCTCTTTCCTTTTTTTTGGAGTGATGAACTGGTCAAAGAAGTCCACCATCAAAAAGAAAAAGAAGTCTTGGCTACCACCCCAAATTAATTACTATTGATCACGCTAACATAACATAATTGTGTATGATATCGCACAATTCTCACTTTTTGCATCCTGCAAGTGTCAAAGCATAGTAAAGTGAGCTTCTATGCATCATCCTAAATATTTTTAAAACATGCACAAAGAGAATTTGCATAATATTGGGTGATTCCCATTCATTGCATCATGCAAATATCAAAGCATACTATAGGATAGTCTCTATACATCGTCCTAGATAGTATAAAACATGCACAAAAAATGTAAGATGATTTCCCTCCTTTGGGTGTTAAAAAACCCATTTGTCTTGTTGAAAAAAGTTCATGTACTTTTTAATAAATCATTGTCTAATCTTGTAATTTATGTGATTGCCACCAAACAATCGTCTAGTTCAATTCAAAGGATTCTCTTCATTACAAATTGTGTTACATTCTTGTCATTTTGGTTGTTATTTAGATTGGTATTGAAAGTATATTATAAGTTCAATTTAGTAGGAACCAATTATGTAAGAAAATAGGTCTCAGATATAGCTAGATAGGTAGGAAAATAGGTAATTAGTAAACAAGTAAATGGTTTATCATAGGTAAAACTTTTTTAATTACCTACCTACTAACAACCTGCTTGTGAGTAGGTACCAAAAGCAACTGAGCTAACCACCATGGTTAGCTAGGGAACTGGAACCCCAAGAAAACTGCTTCCTAACCACTTACCATTCATCCTTCACGGTGCACTGGTGGGTGCTGGTTCACTGTGGGCAGATTACGGTAGGGATTTGGGGTTATTAATTTGCGTAAAGTGTTAGCTTCTAGTAGCATCTCTACCTCTCCCACTTTTTCCAATAACCTAGCTTTGTTTCCAAAAGGTATTCTAATCAATCATTGCACTGGACTTGAACCCCTTAGTTTAATCAACTGTTAAGGCCACTCGCCAACCATGATTGTGGGAATCCTACACCAGGTTTTAACAATATCCAAAGGTTACACATCTTTCATGCACTGATAGTTACAGATATGACGGAACACATCCTGCATTCTGAGAGTGAAGGCAAGTGGTCACTCTGGAGCTTGTATATGCCATAAAACATATAAAACAATAATACTCGTATTTTCTGGTCTTCTAAATGCAATATTCTACTTTCTTTCATATTTATGTGTAGCTGACATAGTTACAGCTTTGGGATACCGTCCATCTGCAGAGGAGGGCCCTGCAGCCACCCAAACTTCTTCTCTCCCATGGGTTGCCCATCCCCAAGCCTCATAAATCTTTTTAAGCACTGTTTGCAAACCTACCTATTAAAGTTGGTAAAGTTCCTACTAATTAACTTTGGCCACCACTTCACCCCACTTCAACCTTTTCAAATTTAGCACTTACGGTTTCACTTGACTTTTTATCTTCTAAAATAACACTGTAATACACGTCAAACTTTTAGGGCATTTCCTTGAGGATATATGGTGTGTCTCTTCTTTTTAACTTTGTTTTGTTTTCTCTTAAAACTCAAAAGCTCATAAAGTGTCATAATTGTGTGCACGATTTCTTCCATTCATTTATAAGGTTTTACTTTAAAGTTATAATCACCCCTTGTGTTATGGCTCATAGTGTTCAGTAGGCAAACATTTAGATAACATCATGTTTTATTCTAAAATGACTTATGTTAATTAGCACTCACCTAAAAGGTGGTTAACTTTTTTCTACTCATTCACACCTAGGAGAACCATGGAAGAACGTTGTGTTAACTTAGAATTGACTCAAAGCCCCTTTTATAGGTTGCTTGGTAACATTGTGTTTTTATTCCAAGAGATTCTATGTTTTTAAGATTTGATGTTAAGCTAACATTCAATTAACATCACATTAATAACACCCTCTTAACATTGTGTGCCACTTACATTTCCACTTAGGATTTGATGTTAATGCAACAAAAACAACTTCCTCTTCTTAATATCAACTTAACATTAGGTGTGTTTGTAACTACAAATTTATTTATCATCTATTTCATGGATTTTATAATTTGAACAAATTCATATGATAACAAATGTAGTAGAAGATGGTTTTGATATTTTTTGCAAATTTAAATGTTTTTTGCCTAGACCTTTGGAATATATGCAATTCTTCAATCGATTGGATATTACTTCTCAGAAATTAACAAAATTACATATTTGAATGTATATAATTTGTTAAAGATATTTAAACCATCATTCAAACCTAATGTTAACGCCTATAGTGTTGGGCATACTAACATTGGAATGTAAGTACGATAATTTGGGTGGTATCACAAGAATCCATTTCAAGAAATGGTTATGAAAATTAAAATTGGTCAAATTATATTTTTGTGCTCTTTCAAGTTAATTGTTTTTACTAATATAGATTTACTTGCCATGTTTATCCATTGCATGCCAAAATATATGGCTTTTAATATCCACTGGAATAAAACTAGGTGAGGATTGTTACAAATTTGTATTCTTAATTTTCGTGACCCTTCAAGAATCATGAACTTGAACTTTGAAAATTCATAATTAATTATATTTATTCAATTAATTGCTTAATAAAAAAATCAAATACATTTTTGACTACAAATTGATTTTATATCATATATATGCCCTCTATTGCATAAACATGAACAACTTTTGTTAAAGGCACATTTTCAAAGTCCATAATTTTCAAGATCAAAAACATTTTTGAACCAAATTTGTTCAAATCGATTATAAAAATAAATTTCATTAGTTCAAGCCCTTTTGTCCTTTTAATCATCAATGTTAAAATCCTCTCCAATTTTCAAAAGGAGTGGTGCACATTTGGTAGTAAAAAAAGATATTTGACAAAAACAAAGACTTTTCATTCTCAAGGTTTGAGTGCTTTGAACATGTAAAAAAATTTGAGTTGTGTTGAACTTTGAACATGTAAGCTTAGCAGATGATAATAAATATTCTAAAAAATCATGACAATCCAAACTATCATGTTTCATTTGTGATCTTTCAAACAAAAATGTAGTTTTAAAAAGTGTCCATTCACTTCAATGGCTCCTTTGGCTCTGTTTTTACCCACTAGCCATGCATTTCAACCTTTAGATGTGGCATGTTTCCAACCTTTCAAAATAACATTCAAAAAAAAAAGTGATGATGTAATGGTTGGAAACAATTACATAGAATCAAATAAAATAACCCTAATAAGGTGGGCAAACAAAAGCCTTGGACCAAACATTAGTTAAGAAAAATGTAGTGTCAAGGTACATAATTATGGGGATTTGACAACTAAACTATAAGGCCATGGATGAAAAAAACAAACCATAATAACTTGTACAAAATAGTCAATATGAGTAGGGAAGAAAATGATGATCATGTGTAGATGTTTAAAGTCCAAACAATCATGATGATGCTTAAATGTTTCTAACTCCATTGGAATAAATGGCTACACATCATTAATGCATCTATACCCCTAATAATTTGAATTCAAAGGTGCCCACACCCTTTGCAAAAAATTGCAAAAATTTAAATGCAAAAAAATCATAAAGGTATATGCCAAATCTAAATGGTAGATGCACACAACACATAACAAAAACATGCTCAAATCTAATTAGTTTATTTGGAACTAATTTACATAACATAAATTGACTTTATTCATAATTTTGATTTCATGGCCTTGGGAAGCCATACAATTTTCTTGGGCAAGGGGTGAAAATATAAATCTGGGAGGGTTGTTTTTGGTCAGTTCAAATAACATGAGTCCATTTTTTATATATGTCAACTAAACTCTTAATAAAAAATCCCATATCCATTGCTAGGTTGTTTGTCCTAATCTATTTTATCAATATAATAATTTATCCAAGCCCTTGTGGGGCCAATGCTCGAAAAAGCTTTCATAAGCACCAGGCAATGTTTTTTAAATTTTTTTTAAAATTTAGAAAAATCATCAAAGGTGAAACGTTTTTTCTTTCCCCTAGAATGGCAAAATTTATGTGTTTATTGGGTGTTTTTGTCGCCAAATTTCCAAAAACAATTTCATAATAAAATTGCCAAATGTTATAGTAGGATTTGGTAGGTTGCCAAAAATATAGAAAGAGGCTACAAAATTTTTAATTTCAGTTTATTTAATTGTTAAATTTGGCTAAATCATCTTAAGGATCATCCCCACTTTAGCTACATGAAAAAATTGAAATAAAACCCTATCACCCCCTCTAAAAAAAATTGATATAACTCTCTCAATTGACCCCCAAAATATCAATAGAATAGAATCTCCTTTATTGGGGTTGCCCAAGAAAAATAACAAACTCCCACCCCATACACCTAATCAACAGTTTGGGTACAAGTAGCATTCCTACCTTCTAAAACCCAAATGTCATGATTACAATCCACTTTGAAAATAATAAATTTCATTATTTAATATATTTTTTTACACAAAGTATTCTTCATTAAACACATGATACAATCTTTTTCTGATTTTTTTTCCCCCAGAAATTATGGCCCCCTACATTTCAAAGAATGGACATAAACATTCTTAATGTCCTTGAGGGGTTGATTTATTCTAGAAAAAGTCATTTTTTTTCCCCTAAAATTGCCCAGAGGTTGATATTGAGTTCAGAATGACTTAACATAAGTATTCCCAAAAATGTCATTTGCTTTTTGACAAAAGATGGGTAAGAAAACCCTTGTGTGCAACACCTTTGAGCTGAAAATACTACCACCCATGGTCAATACTGTATTAGCTGGGCTGGTCCAGCAGACAGGTACCTAATTAATTAATTAATTAATTTTCATTCATTTTCAACAATAAAAATAATATTATCTTACAATTAGGCATTATATTAAATAATGAAGCTAGTGTGTTTGAGAGTTTCTTTCAGATTTTGGACATGGTAGGTAGATATTTTCAGAAATGTCAATGGAATAAAAAATAATTTCAGTGAAGATGATTTCATCCGAGCTGGTTTAGGTGGGATGGTGGGATGGGCTATAGTCATTGGTCATACAAAAAAGCAATTTCAAATTGCAAATTTATTAAAGGCTGATTCCAAACCAGAATTTAAGGGAAAAAAAAAAAAAAAACATTTTACAAGTTGTAGTGTTTCAAAATGTCCTTATGGATCCTAAGGTATTGAAAGAAAAACAAATATCTTTATTTTTTTCAATGTCTTTTGAAGTCTTTGTGCCCTTTCAAAAAACAATTTAGATTTTCGTGTCTTTCTAATTTCATACACATGTTTAAATGTAATTTCATACAAATGTAAATATGTGTTATTTCATTTGAATATGTTGAGATTATTTAAAGAGATTAACATGTTTTTTTTTTTGAGATTAAAATTAGTTTCCAATAAAAAAATCTCCCTTCAATACTTAATTCAAAGATTTAATCCCCATTTGCTTAGCTGATTTAATGTTTATCCACCCTAATTGCTTTCAAAATTTTATTGAATTAAAAATAAGGGTGACTGATTAAATATCCCCTTGGATGATAATTGGGTGGTCTTTTGTACAATTTGAATCTTATATATATCTGAAAATAACAGAGCTTTCAAATGTAGACCCTTATTTCTTTTTTGTCATTTCATAGTCGCTGGTAGCACGTAGCCCAAGTTAATTAATGCCTAATCGGCCTAAAGTCTGTTGTGGCGAACTCTATTCACACTGTACATAAAGGTGTAAGATACTTTCCATGTGTGGATGGAGGGTCCTCGATCACACATCTACCCTTTTTTTTGGTCACGGGCTGCCCACCCCCACAAATTTTTGTATGCACACTATTATCAGCACCCAGTTCCCCCACTTTCATCTATTTAAATTTAACATTTACAGTTCATTCTCAATCTAAGTCCAAGGATTTTGAAGCACCTCCTGAAAGATCTTTTCCTACTCTGTTGCAAATTTCAGCTCCATGCTGGTAATAGGACACTTTTGTGACTCCTTGCCCCTTAATGGCTCATTCTCCATTGCAGGCCACGGAAGTGCAATTTGAACATTCATTTAAACATCTGTCTCTTTATGGGTCTTCCATTGTGCACCCTTGGACCTCCCCCTATACCCACTTGACTCTTACTTGCTGATTGTAAGGGCAACTTTAGATGAGGGTCCAAGGTCCAGAGACCAATGAATTGACGCAATCTTATTGGTCGAAAGCTTTAAATTGGTCCCAAGGCCTTTAGACAAGGGTCCAAGACCAAAAAGTGGCAAATTGAGGCTAAACCTACATGGCACCTGTTTTGGAGGGAAAATCAATTGCTTCAGACCAAAAAACAGTGGTAAGAGGAGAGCTCCTGATTTGGAGAACCAAGAATCCAGCTAGGGACCAAGGTACAGTCCAACTCAAGGATTCAATTTGCGTCAAATCAGTCCAAATTGTTTCCTAGGAAATTGGACCCTGGACCCTCATCTAAAATGGGCCTAAGATACAACCTTTTCATATTAACATTACATAATGCAAATCATTCACAATTAGTGCTCAGTCATTGGTAAGTCATTTTTAGATTTTCTTGATTTTAAAGGTGTATTCACATATGTAATGATAGGTAGCAATATCAAGAATGTGGCATCCTTGTTGGTAAGTGATATTAATTTGGTGTTAGCATTTATGATAGTTAATATTCAAGTTTAACCTAAAGCCTAGGTTTTGAGCTCTTAATTCATTGAACTTTCTATTGTAGAACATAATTTTGATTGTGAGTTTTAACTCAATATTTATTATATTTAACAGTCTAATTGTAATAACCTTGATGGTGTGAATGTATCATGACAAAGGTATTAAGTTATTTCACCTTTTGAAACTTGAATTGAACTTAACACTAATGTAAGTCTGAATGGAGTCTACATATCAAAATTGTTAACCAACATTTTAGGTTAATGCTAATTTTAAGATAAGTCATTTTTTACATGATGTTATTTAAATGGTTGAAAATATGATTGGGTAGTACCATAAAGAACATCACATTTTTGTTTTATTCGATTCATTGAATCTTTAAATTTTTTTTGAAAAAAATTAAAATTTACTTATTTCTTACAAAAATAAATGTTTTAGGAAATAATAATGATTATGTTCCATGACATTACTACAAAAGTGGGGTGCAGTTCATTAACTTAAATCATTATGGGATGTTAAAAGTGAAATAAATTCATTGCATTTTATTGATTTCACCTTGGTGAAAGTTATTTCATTATAATATCACTATGTAAACATCATGTGTCATTACTAGTTAACATAATTCATTATTATAATTTACTATATAAATAGGTTTATTTATATGTTTTAATTTTTTTATATATATGTTACTTTATGATATACCATATATTATTTTAAATTACTTTAATTATTCTAACTTATACCTTATGTTATTATAAGTTAGTATAGGCTATTATAAATTATTGTACTTTAAACTATTATACGTTTTTATTATTGTAGAGTATCTTAACTAGTTTATTATAAAATTTTAAATTATTCCAAATTAAATTATTCAACTAACCTTAAGCTATACCTTACGTTATTTTATTTTAACTTAATATATGTTATTTCAAGTTATACTTTAAGTTATTCAAGGTCATTCTACTTTATATTATTATAAATTATTTTAACATAAGTATAATAACTTAAAATAATCTAAAAATAAAATATAATAACCTAAAATAAAATAACTTAGAATAAAAAATAATAACCTATAAAAAATAATTTTAAATACCCTACAATATAATAATTACCAATAGCCAATGATATTATAACATAGAATATCCAACAATAATTTATAATAAAATAATCATCAATATTTTAAATATAACATATAATAACCAATAATAACTTATAATATAGTAACCACCAATAATAATTAATAAAATAATCACTAATAGTCGTCAATAAAATAGCCATCAGTAGCCACCAATAAAATAACCACCAATACCCATTAATAGAATAACCACTAATATAATAACATTTCTAACCACCATTATCCATCAATAAAATATCCATCAATAGCCATTAATATTATAACCATTAATAATTACCAATATCCACCAATAAAATATCCACCAATAGCCACTAATATAATAACCATCAATAATCACCAATAACCATTAATAGAATAGCCACCAATAACCACTAATATAATAACCATTAATAATCATCAATATCCACCAATAAAATATTCACTAATAACCATTAATAGAATAACAACCAATAACCATTAATATAATAACCATTAATAACCACCAATATCCACCAATATCCATCAATAGCCATTAATATAACAGGCACGAATAACATTAATATAATAATCATTAATAACCACCAATAAAATATCCATCAATACCTATTAATAAAATAACCACCAATAGTCATTAATAGAACACCCACCAATAGGCACTAATATAATAGTCACCAATAGCCATTAATAAAATAACCACCAATAGTCATTAATAGAATACCCACTAATATGCATTAATATAATAGTCACCAACAGCCATTAATAAAATATTAACCAATAGTCACCTATAAAATAACTATTAATAGCCATTAATAGAATAACCACCAATAACCACTAATAGCCACTAATATAATAGCCATTAATAAACACCAATATCCATTAATAAAATATCCATCAATAAGCATTAATCGAATAACCACTAATAACCATTAGTATAATAACCATCAATATCCATTAATAGAATATCCACCAATAGCCACCAATAG
>Ga0116229_10007536_pt1 | contig 17179 bp, 14 predicted proteins | sample S1TSphgellanicum_3_FD_87313 | JGI IMG/M metagenome (GOLD analysis project Ga0116229, IMG submission 87313) | Host-associated microbial communities from peat moss isolated from Minnesota, USA - S1T2_Fc - Sphagnum magellanicum MG | ecosystem: Host-associated > Plants > Peat moss > Unclassified... | reverse complement strand
GTTGCGGCCCGAACGCTGGAGCACGGACGCGCAGGCGCTGCCGAAGTTCGCGTACTTTCCGTTCGGCGGCGGGAACCGCTTGTGCATCGGCGAGCCGTTCGCGTGGATGGAAGCGGTGCTCGTCGTCGCGACGATCGCGCAGCGCTGGCGCTTCGAGCGCGTCGACGACGCGCCGATCCCGCTCGAGCCGCTGGTGACGCTGCGGCCCAAGACGACGATCCGGCTGCGGCCGTTCTCGCGCGCTGCGCGCGAGCTCGCAGCGATTTAGCGCAAGCCGTCGTAGCGGTCGCGCGCGAGCCACGATTCCGCGACGCGGCGGCGGAGATCGAGTTCGCGTTCGGTCGCGGTCGCGACGCTGCCGCCGATGCGCTGGTTGAGCGTCGCGTGGATCGTGCGATGTGGAATGTTGAAGCGCACGCTCACGCGCGAGACGAGCGCGTGCAGCGAACGCCGTAACGATTCTTTGCGCTCGGCGACGGTGAGCGCTTGCGCAGCGGCCACGGCGGTGGCAGGACGCGGATCGCGTTCGGCCTCGCGCTCGTCCGCGGGCGGCTCGTCGAGCAGCGACGCCGGGTTGAAAAGCGGGCCGAAATCGACGACGCGTTCGTCGGTCGTGCGCGCCGAGATCGCTTCGTAGAAGCCGGCGTCGCTCGCACGGTCGTTGCGCTGCGCGGCTTCGAGCGCCGCCGTCTCTTCTTCGCGTGCATCGCGCAGAACGAGCGCGTGCCGCACGTCGACCGTGATCGCGTGCGCCAGCTCGCGCAGCCGCGCGTCGTCCGGGACGAAGACGTAGGCTTCAGGATCCTTCAGGCCGTCGATCGTGCGCACGAATCGCCCGCAGAATTGACGGAAGTACAAATCGGTGACGACGTTCGAGGCGAACACGCCGACGCGCAAGCGCGGGATATCGACGCCTTCGCTGACCATGTGCACCGCGACGATCCACGGTTCGGTCGACCGCGCGAACGCGTCGATCCGCGCCGAAGCATCGGCGAGATCGGAAACGACGACCGCGGGCTTGACGCCGAGCCGCCGTTCCATCAGCGCGGCGATCGCGCGCGCGTGTTCCTGATTCATCGCAACGACGAGCCCCGCCGCATCGCGATGACCTTCGGCGCGCACCGAGAGCAACCGCAGGTGTGCCGCGGCGAGCACGTCGCCGATCCACGCATCTTGCGTGAGCATCGTACGGAGGCGTTCCGCATGATGCCGCTTTTCCCGCAGCGCGGTATCGAAGCTCGCGCTCATCGAGGTGCCGTCGCGCGCGGTCCACTCCGCTTCGCCACCGTGCAGCGAGAAGACGAGCGCGCGGCAGACGCCGTCGCGCAGCGCGCTTGCGTAGTCATAGCTGAAATCGGCGACGGACATCCCGCGTTCGTACGTCACGAACGGGATCGCGGTGCCGTCGGAACGGAACGGCGTCCCCGACATCGCGATCCGGCGCGTCGCGGGGTCGAACGCTTCGCGCAACGCGCGACCCCAGTTCGCGTCGTCGCCGGCGTGGTGGATCTCGTCGAGCACGACGCACACGCCGCCGTCGTCCGCCGCCTCGCGGCACAGCGCGCGGAAGAGCCGCGGCGCCATGCAGACTTGCTGGTAGCTCACGACCGCGCCGTGGACGTCGCGCGCTAAGCGCTGCTGACTATTTTGGAAGGCGTGGTCGAGGACGATCCCCGCGCCCAGCATCGCCCGGGCGACCTGGGCTTTGAGATGCTCGCGCGGGACAACGACCAGCACGTGCCGGGCGTCCCGATCCCGCAGCACCGCGTGTGCCACCCGCGTCGCAAAGCGCGTCTTCCCCGCGCCGGGTGTGGCGACGATCAGGGCATCGGCCGGCCGCTGCGCGTCCCACTCGGCAAAGGCCGCACGTTGCCACCCGCGCAGCGGCAGCCGCCACGCGTACAGTCGAGAATCCGCCACAAGGGCGCCTCTCGTTCGGGAACTCCGTACACCCCTCATCCTAAAGCGCACGCCTTCACCCCGCCCGCCCGCCCCACGTCATCCCGAGTCGCCACCGTGTCATCCTGAGCCGCCCCCGTGTCATCCTGAGGCTCTCGAAGGATGGACCTGCCAGAGTCTGGAGCCCCCGTCGTCGCACGCCCATCCTTCGAGAGCCTCAGGATGACACGGGGGCACGCCAATTCTTCGAGCGCCTCAGGATGACACGGGGGCTACTCGCGACTGCCGCGGAACGGCGGCGCACGGGGGCGGGGCCGGGGCCGGGGCCGGGGCGGCGGCTGCGCGGGGGCGGCCGGGGGCGGTTCACGATGACCTGGGAAACCGACGATTGATCCCGGGGCCCCAGATCTGCTATACTCCCGTGGCTATGTTCTCTTTCGACCTCCAGCTTTTTGCTTCCAAGAAGGGCGCCGGCTCGACCCGCAACGGTCGCGACTCGAACGCGCAGCGCCTCGGCGTGAAGCGCTTCGGCGGCCAGGCCGTCATCCCGGGCAACATCATCGTGCGCCAGCGCGGGACCAAGTTCTATCCGGGCGTCGGCGTGATGATGGGCAAGGACCACACGATTTTCGCGGTCGTCGAAGGCGTGGTGTCGTTCACCGAAGCCCGCAACCGCAAGCACATCAACGTCGTCGCGGCGAGCGCATAATCGACTCGCACCGTCCCGCGCACGGAGTGAAAGGCGCCTGACGGCGCCTTTTTGATTTTTTTCCCGCCATGCAATTCATCGATGAAGCCGCGATCTCCATCGGCGCCGGTAACGGCGGCGACGGCATCGTCGCATGGCGGCGCGAGAAGTACGTCCCCAAAGGCGGCCCGGCCGGCGGCGACGGCGGCCGCGGCGGCGACGTCTTCCTCGAGGCAACGCCCGAGCTGAGCACGCTCGTCGACTTTCGCTTCAAGAAGAAGTTCGCAGCCGAAGCTGGCGCGCCGGGCTCGACCTCCAACAAATCCGGCAAGAGCGGCGTTGATCTGATCATCCCCGTCCCCGTCGGCACGCTGGTCTACCGTGCGAAGTTGGACGCCGAAGGCAACGCGCAGCCCGAGCGCCTCTACGCCGACCTCAGCACGCCCGGCGAGCGTGCGCTGGTCGCCAAAGGCGGCCAGGGCGGCCAAGGCAATCAGCATTTCGCGACCGCCGCGCGCCAGGCGCCGAGCTATTCGCAAAAAGGCCAACCCGGCGAACGCTGCAACATCCGGCTCGAGCTGAAGCTGCTCGCCGATTGCGGTCTAGTCGGCTTGCCGAACGCCGGGAAATCGACCTTGCTCAGCGTGGTTTCCGCCGCGCGACCGAAGATCGCCGACTACCCGTTCACGACACTCGAGCCGCAGCTCGGCGTGGTGCGCCTCGGCGAGGAAGAGTCGTTCGTGATGGTTGACGTTCCGGGCTTGATCGAAGGCGCATCTGAAGGCGCCGGGCTCGGCGATCGCTTCTTACGGCACGTCGAGCGCACGCGCGTGCTCTTGCATCTCGTCGACGGCGCACGTTCGCGCGACGAGCTGCTCGCCGATAAGGCAACGATCGAAAACGAGCTGCGCGCCTGGAATCCGGCGCTCGTCGAAAAACCGATGGTCACGGTCGTCACGAAGCTCGACGTCCCCGAAGCGCGCGAGCGCTACGAAGAATTGCACGCCGAAGACGCGAGTGTCCGCGGCATCTCCGCCGTCACCGGCGAGGGCGTGCGCGAACTGCTCTACCTTGCGTGGGAAACGATCCGCGCGACGCCGGAGCTTGCCATCGCAACGCCGGAGCCCGTGCTGATCGATCTCGCCGCCAACGAACCGTTCGAGATCAAAGTCGAAGGCGGCGTGTTCATCGTCAGCGGCCCGCGCATCGAACGCCTCGCGCAGATGACCGACTTCGATTCCGACGAAGCCCTCGCGCGCTTCGAAGCGATCCTCGCGAAAATGGGCGTAGAGAAGAAGCTTCGCGAGCTCGGTGTGAACGAAGGCGACACCGTACGCATCGCCGGCGTCGAGTTCGATTACAGCTAGAACATGCGCTGCCACCGTGTCATCCTGAAACTCTCGAAGGATGGGCGCGCCACCCAGCATTGTCTCATGCCCATCCTTCGAGAGCCTCAGGATGACACGGTGGCTATGCGACCATCGTGCGACACGGTGGTAATGCGACCATCGTGCGACACGGTGGTAATGCGACCATCGTGCGACACGCTGGCGATGCGACCATCGTGCGACACGGTGGCTATGCGACCATCGTGCGACACGGTGGTAATGCGACCATCGTGCGACACGGTGGCGATGCGGCGTCCGCGTTATCAGGTGGCGATGAAGCGGTCGTGTGGTCCGGTGGCATACGCATGACCCCTGAGAACATTGGCATTTTTGGGGGCGGCTTCGATCCGATACACAACGGGCATTTGTTTGTGGCCGAAGCGGTGTGTGAGGCGTGCGAACTGGATCGGGTGTTGTTCGTGCCGACGCGCGACGGGGCGCATCGCACGACGCCGGTCGCGACGACGCAGCAGCGGACGGACATGGTGCGGCTCGCGATCGCCTCGAATCCCGCGTTTGCGTTCGATGAAACCGATCTCGCCGACGACGCGACGGGCTTCACCGCGGATCTCTTGCCGAAGCTGCGGGAGCGGTACCCGCACGAGCGCTTCACGTTCATCGTCGGCGGGGATTCGCTCGTGCGCTCGCGCTGGAACCGGCTCGAAGCGATCCTCGCCCAACTCGAGCGGTTCGTCATCGCGCCGCGCGGCAGCGTGACCGCAAGTGAACTCGACGGCGCACTGGACGATATCCCGGCGAAGATGCGCGAAAAATTTCATTTCTTGGATCTGCCGCTGGTCGCCGAATCGGCGACGCTGATACGCGCGCGGCTCGCGGCGCGCAAGAGCGTGCGTTATCTCGTCCCCGAGTCCGTCTTCCGCTACATCGACGAGCACGGGCTCTACCGGTGATCGATCGCCTCATTGCGGCAATCCCGGCGAGCGAGTTCGCGCAATCCTACGGCACGCCGCTGATCGTCTACGATCTCGACGAGCTCGATCTCAACATCGATGAGTTCGCAGGCGCGTTCATCGAACGTGGAATCGCGGTTGGCTACGCGGCGAAAGCGTTCTTGTGCACGGCGCTCGTCGAGGTGCTGGCAGCAACGCCGCTGTGGCTCGACGTCTGTTCGCTCGGCGAGCTGCGCACGGCCGAACGCGGCGGCTTTCCGGCCGGTCGCATCTACTTTCACGGCTGCGGCAAGACCGACGAAGAACTGCAGGCGATCGCCGACGGCCGAGTCGCCTTCGGCGTCGTCGACAACGCCGAAGAACTCGAGCGGCTCGCGGCCATCGGCGGCCGGACCGAGCCCGTTCCGATCGTCCTGCGGATCAACACCGGGATCGAAGCGCATACGCACGAGTACATCCGGACCGCCGGCGATCGGACGAAATTTGGTGTGGCGCTGGCCGACGTTCCGGCCTTGTTCGCCCGCATCGCACGCGAACCGGGGCTACGGCTCATCGGACTTCACGCACATATCGGCTCGCAGATCGCCGAAGTCGCGCCCTATCGCGAAAGCCTTGCCTTACTGATCGAGCAAGCACACACGGCGCGAGCGCTCGGGCTACCCGTCGACCTCTTGATCGCCGGCGGCGGAATGGGCGTCGAAGAAACCCCCGGCGATCGCCGGCCGCTCGATTACTTCGCGCTCGCCGACGCCATGGAGGCCGCGATAACGGGCACGCCCTTCCGCCTCGCAATCGAACCGGGCCGCGCGGTGATCGCGCGCGCCGGAACGAGCCTCTACCGGGTGATGGCCGTCAAGTCGCAGGGCGGCCGGCGCTTTACGATCGTCGACGGCGGCATGGCCGATAACCCGCGCCCGGCGCTCTATGGCGCCGTCCACGCGTTCGAGGTGATGACGTCGGCCGCGGGCGCGCCGCCGGTCGAAGCGGTGCTCTGCGGGCGGTCGTGCGAGAACGACGTCCTCGGAACGGTCGCGATCCCGGCCGATCTGCGCGCCGGCGATGTCGTCGCGCTGCGCACCACGGGTGCTTACACCTATAGCATGGCGAGCAACTACAACCGTTTCGGGAAACCGGCCGTCGTCTTCGCACGTGACGGTTCGCACCGGCTCGTCGTCCGCCGCGAGACCGCTGACGACACGTTACGTAACGATATCGGCTGAGCCGCAAACCCCCGTGGATCGGACTCTTTTTAGCGATTCGCTTGCGTCCGCGCGTAATCGCACCATAGAATTAGCGTATTATCGTTTCGCCACTGCACCGTATTGCTCTGGCCAGCGCGTCACCGCGCCGCCGCGAGCTGCTCACCTCGCTGGGTCTGACCGTCGACATCGTAGCCACGGCTTACGATGAACGTCCGCTTGCGCATCTCGCGCCGCGCGAGCTCGCACGGACCCATGCGCGGGGCAAAGCCGACGGTGCGGAAGCGGGAGAGTCCCTGGTCGTCGCCGCCGATACGGTCGTCGATCTCGACGGCGAGGCGCTCGGCAAACCGCGCGACCGGGCCGAAGCCCGCACGATGCTCGCCCGCTTGAGCGACCGCGAGCATCTGGTCCACACCGCATTCGTGCTGCGCAACCTCGCCACGGGCGCGACCGCGGAGGCGCTCGAGACCGCGCGCGTGCGCTTCGCGCCCCTCGACGACGCGCTCATCGATGCCTATGCCGCCTCGGGCGACGGACTCGACAAAGCCGGCGCCTACGGCATCCAAGGCTTCGCGGCGACGCTGGTCGAGCGGATCGAGGGCGACTATTTCACCGTCGTCGGCTTCCCGCTTGCGCGCTTCGCGGCGACCTTGCCGCTGGTCGGGTACCGCCTGCTTCCGCAGCCCGCCCGGGCATTCGCATGAGCCTCGCCGGATCGCTGCGCTCGACGTTCAGCCCGGATCTCGGCATCGATCTCGGCACCGCCAACACGGTCGTCTACGAGTACGGCAACGGCGTGATCGTCAGCGAACCGTCGGTCGTCGCCTACCGGACGAGCGACGATACGATCATCGCGATCGGCCGCGCCGCGAAAGAGCTCGACGGCCGGGCGCCGGGCCGGGTGCGCGTGGTTCGCCCGCTGCGCGGCGGCACGATCTCCGATTTCCGCGGCGCCCATGCGCTGATCGAAACGCTGGTCGACCGCGCGCTGCAGTCGCGGCCGCGGATCGCGCCGCGCATCATCGCCTCGGTCCCCGGCTGCGCGACCGATATCGAATGCAAAGCGGTCGAGGAAGCGATCCGCGCCGCTGGCCCGCGCACGACGATGTTCGTCCCGCAAGCGGTCGCGGCAGCCGTCGGCGCCGGGCTCGACATCACCACCAACCGCGGCCGGATGGTCGTCGACATCGGCGGCGGCACGACCGAGATCGCCGTGCTCTCACTCTCCGGCGTCGTCGGCCTGCACTCGCTCAAGATCGGCGGCGACACGTTCGATGCCGCCATCACGGCCCGTTTGCGCGCCGATCGCTTCCTCGTCGGACCGCTGACCGCCGAGCGGCTCAAGCTCGAACGCGGGTTCGCCGGCCGCGCGCCGGGCCGCGAAGCCGTCGCCGCGGCGGGCACCGATACCAACGCCATGCGCCCGGTGCGGCGGATGATCGAGGAAGCGACGATCGGTGAAGCGATGGCCGACGGCATCGACAAAATCGCGCGCGCCTGCTGGTCGATCCTCGAACAAGTCCCGCCGGATCTGGCCGCCGATTTGCTCGAGACCGGGATCGTGCTCACCGGTGGCGGCGCGCTGATCCCTGGGCTCGCAGGCGAGTTGGCCGCGCGCACGAACGTGCCGACGACCGTTGCCGACGACCCGCTCACGTGCGTCGCGCGCGGCGCAGGCGTGATCTTGGCGTCCCCGACGATGCTCGAACGGCTCCGGCCGCAAGCGGATCGGTTGACGAGGTGGTATCAATCTTTACGTATCGGGATGAGAGAAAGCTATTCGCGGTAGTCGGCGTCGTCATCGTCGCCGCCGTGCTCGCGCTGCTTCAACTTGATTTCGTCCGCGCCGGGCGAACCTCACCCCTCACCGTCACCGTCGCGACGGTTGCCACCTACGCGCAACTCGCCGTCACGACGGTCGCGAACGCCGTGCGCAGCGGCTGGAACGCGGCAGCGAACACCCCGCAGCTGGCGAGCACGAACGATCGTCTCACGCGCGAGAACGCGGCGCTCGAAGAACAGAACCGCGCGCTGACCGAAGCGCTCTCGCGCCTCCCCGCGGAACGCGATGTCGCGCTTGCGCAAGCGCGCTATCCGCAAGGCGTCGCGGCGACGATCATCGGCTACGATCCCGAAGCGACGCAGCGCATCGTGACGATCGACAAGGGCGCACGCGACGGCATCGCCGTCGACAACGGCGTCGTGACCGCGCGCGGCGTCGTCGGCCGCGTGGTCGAAGTCGCGCCGATCTCATCGAAGGTCTTGCTCATCAGCGATGTGACGAGCCGCTTACCGGCGGTCGTCCAGCGCGGCCGCTGGTGGTCGATCGCGGTCGGCACGCAGACGAGCGTGAAACTGCAATACGTCTCACAAGACGCACGGCTGCGGGTCGGCGATCGCGTCGTCACGGGCGAAGGCCGCTCGTTCCACGCGGGCTACCCGATCGGCACGATCTCCTACATCTATCCCGAACCGGCCGGTGCGCTCGATCAAACCGCCGTCGTCACGCCCGCCGTCGAATTCGGATCGCTCTCGCGTGTCCTCGTCCTACCGAAGTAAATACCGCTCGATCGAAGTCGTCGCCGGGCCGGCACTCTGGCCGACGATCGGCTGGGTCGTGCTCGCCGTTTTCGTGCAAGCGACGCTCGCCCAACTGCTCGCGATTCACGGCACGGTCCCGGCACTCGTGATGATCCCGGTCGTGCGCTACGCCGTGCGGATGGGCGCGCGCCGCGGCGCGATCGCCGGCGTCGTCGCCGGCGTGCTCGACGATGCGTTCGGGGCCGGCACCGGCGATTGGACGATCGCAACGACGCTCGTTGCGCTCGGGGTCGGCACGCTCGGGCGGGGCTTCTTTTCTGATGGCTTCCTCATGCAGGGCTTTCTCGTCGCGCTCGCCGTTGCGCTCCGCGATCTGATCTATTGGACGCTCGAGCGGTTCGAGGGTTTTCCGCACGGCCTCGCCACGCAGCATCTGCACGCGAGCCTGATTCAATCGGTGCTCACGGGGCTCTTGACGATCGTCTATCTCGTCGTGCGCGGACGGCTCGTCGTCGATCGCACGAGCGTGGAGCGTTATCCGTGACCGTTCCCGCACCCGCGCCGTTCCGGCTGGCGGGCTTCATCGGGCTCCTGATCCTTGCGCTTGCCGCGATCGTCTTCCGGCTCACGCAAGTGCAGGTCGTGCAAGGCGAAGCGTTCGCTGCCGCCGCGCACGCAAACCAAGTTCAGCTGATCCCTGTCGCGGCACCGCGCGGGTTGATCGTCGACCGGCACGGGGCGATCCTCGTGCGCAGCCGCCCGTCGTTCGTCTGCGCGTTGATCCCAAGCGAAATCACCGACATCGACAAGACCGTCACCACGCTGGCGGATATCTTGCACATCGATCGCGCCGTGCTCTTCGACCGGCTGTTCAACCATCGCGGCGTGCACTATCGCGATTTCGCCGAAGTACAGACCTACGAACCGTACGGCCCGGTGATCCTCGCAAGCGACTTACGGCCCGCGCAGATGGCGCGGCTCGCCGAAGCTCAAGACGATTTGCCCGGCGTCGATCTCGAAGAGCAGCCGGTGCGCAACTATCCCTACCGGTCGCTGGGCGCGCATCTCTTCGGCTACGTCGGTCAAATCACCGAGGACGAATATGCCGAGCGCAAACGCGAGGGCTACTCACCCAACGACGTGATCGGGAAGGACGGCCTCGAATCGGTCTACGATCGCTGGCTGCGCGGGAAGATCGGCGGTCAGCAGATCGAGGTGAACGCATCGGGCGCGCTGGTGCGCAAGCTCAGCTTCACCGATCCCGTCCCCGGCAACACGCTGGTCACCTCGATCGATTGGCGCTTGCAAGAGATCGTCGAGCGCAACCTGCGCGCGCAGCTCAAACACTGGAGCAAACTGCGCGGTCACCGGCTCTCGGGAGCGGTCGTCGTCATCGATCCTTCGAACGGCGGCGTGCTTGCGCTGGCGTCGTATCCGGCCTACGATCCGAACGATTTCGCGACGCCGATCAGCGCCAAGAACTACGCGAAGTACGTGCTCGATCCGCTGCGTCCGCTCTACGACCGCGCGATCGCGGCGTCGTCGCCGACCGGCTCGACCTTCAAGATGGTGACGGGCTCGGGCGCGATCTCGTCGGGCGTCATCAAACCGAATCAAGTGCTCTATGACAGCGGCGCGTGGAATTGTCACGGCCAGACGTTCCGCGACCTCGCGGCCGGGGGCCTCGGCACCGTCAATTTCGAGCGCGCGATGGCCGCCTCGTCGGATGGCTACTTCTACCAACTCGGCGACCGGCTCGGACACGCGCGGTTACGTTACTACGCGCTGCAGTACGGCCTCAACGAAAAATTGGGCATCGACATACCCGGCGAGTTCGAAGGCAACTGGCCGACCAACGCGTGGTCGATGCGCGTGTACAATCTGCCGCTCGAACCCTCCGATGTTTGTCAACTCGCGATCGGGCAGGGCGCGATGCTCGCGACCCCGCTGCAGATGGCGAACGTCACGGCAACTGTCGTCAACGGCGGCACGCTCTACCGTCCGCACATCGTCGATGCGGTGCGCTCGCCGCGCGGCAAGATCGTCGCAAACTTTCCACCCGACGTGATTCGCAAAGTCAACGTCACCCAAGAATCGCTGCGCGAAGTACGCGCCGGGATGGATCAAGTCACGGATCCGGGGGGCACGGCGTACGGGCTGAAGATCGCAGGCCTGCCGTTCGGGGGAAAGACGGGGACCGCCGAAACCGGCGTCAACGGCAGCGGCGCGAACACGACGTGGTTCGTCGCCTACGCGCCCGCCGATCATCCGAAGATCGCGCTCGCCGTGTTCATGGAAAAGAGCGGCGGCTACGGTGCGAGCGTCGCCGCGCCGATCGCGCAGCACGTCATCGCCGAATACTTCGGGAAAAAGCTCCCGCCGCTCTAACGTATTTGCCGCTAGAGCGGCAAACCGGGCAGCCGCGATTTCTTCTTCTTCGGTGCCGGCGACGCACCCGGACCGGCGGTCGGCGCCGGCGAGATGATCTCGACGTTGCCCGAACCGTCGAACGCCTTCGTTCCCGTGTTGTAGTGGATCTTGTCGGCCGAGAGCGTGCGATCGCCTTCGGAGACTTTGGCGTTGCCTTTGAGATCGAGATCGTGCGTGACGTCGTCGAGGGTCGCCGCGTCGGCGGATCCGTGCCGGTCGCCTTGTTCGAACGTCACGTCGCCTTGCGCTTCGTAGCGCTTGGCGGATTCATCGACCGCCATCCGCTCCGCGTGCAAGATGATCGGGAGCGAACTCTCCGTTTGCGCGGTCGCGGAATTGCGGTCGACCGACGGATTGTCGTGGACGACGACGTGCCCGGTGACTTCGTAGACTTTCGCCCCGAGGTTGCCGGAGAGCCGATCGGCGTCGACGTCCGTGCCGGGCCGGTGCAGATGGACGCGCGGGCCGCTGGGCTCCGGTTGCGGCGCCGGACTGGCGGCCGATGAGGGCGCGGGTGCAGCGGAGGGAGCGGGCGACGGGGCGGGCGTTTGCGCCGAGGTCGCGGCTAGCACGGCGAGCGCGGCGAACGCTCCGGCGACGCGCTTCACGCGAGCGCCGGCAGCGCGCGCCGGATCTCGTCGGCGCGCACGTCATCGCGGCCGGCAAGCCCGGCGTCGACCAAATCGCGTCGGCCCGCGCGCACGAGCCCGTATGCGGCGGCGAGCGCAACCGTCCCGTCCGTATCGCGCAGCCCGCGTTCGAGCAAATCGACATCGCCGCGCCGCGACGCGGCATCGACCGCCGCATAACGTTCGCCGATCCGATGCGATTTGAAGGCGCGCTCGAGCGTCGGGATCACGGCGCCCTGACACTGGCCGATCGCATCGATCACGCTTTCGCGCAGCGCCTCGCCTTCTTCACCGTATGCCGCGGCGAGGATCTGGGCGCACCAGGGGTCGCCGACGAGCGCGAGGCCGTCGATGACCGAGCGCCGTTCGTCGACCGTCAGCGCGCCGGCATTTTCATCGACGAGCTGCGGCCAGGTGATGGCCCGCGCGACCTTCGTGACGGGACCCGTGCTCTCGCGAAAGTCGGCGGCCGATGGCGCCGTGGTTTCCACTGCGACCGGTGAGAGCGACCGCTTGGGCGGTAGGAACGCCGGCGCGACATACAACAGCACGCCGATGATGAAGATGATTCCCCCGACGACGAGAAACGTGGCCATTGCGTCTCGCTAGACGCGTTCGCCGACGGCCGCCGTTGCCTCGATGGCATCGCGTAGGGCCGCGCGGACATCGCCGAGGGCCGCGTCCAGCGACGCGTTGGAGCTGCCGGTCAAGACGCGGTGGAACTCATCGAGCGGCAACGCGCCGACATTCATGAACGTGGCGATCAGCGCGCTGCGATAGGCACCGAGCACGTCGGAGGTGCCGCCCCCCGGCCACGAGATACGTTCGCCGATCAACTCGGCGATCACGAGCCACGGTCGCGGACCGCCAAGTGGTTCGCTCTCGAGCACGGCGAGGTTCGCGACGATGCGATCGCGATCGATCGTGCCCTCGATGAGGATCGGTTCGCGCAGCGGCGCGATCACGTCGCCCGGTTTTGCTGCGCGCAGCGCCGCGACGAGTTCGACCAACGTCATGCGCGACGTGCGGTCTTCCAGATCTTTGGCGGTCAGCGCATAGCGCGGCAAACGCATCTTGATGAAAAGCCGGTCGACGACGCCACGCAACGCGTCGCGCTCGGCCGTGAATTTCGCCTCGATCTCACCGTTGATGCCCGCGATGCGCTCCGGGAAGAGCATCCGCAGCGCGAAGAGATGGCGCACGAGTCCGCTATAGTCGCTCTGCTCGAGTAGTGCCAGGGCCCGCTCGAGCGTCTCGCGTGAGAACGTGAGCTGCACGCGCAGCGGCGGTTCGACCGGCTCGGGACGCGGCGGGGGCGGAGCCGGCGCGGGGATCACGGGGGCCACGTCGACCGGCGCCGCGGGCGCGACCGGCGGCGGGGCGGCGGGCGCCATATCCGGCGGGGCGGCCGCGACGGGGGGCGGCTCGACCGGAGCCGGCGCGGGCGCTGCGACCGGCGGCGCGACCGCCGGCGGGGGCGGGGGCGGAGCGAGCGTCACCGCGATCGGCGGGGGCGGCAATGCCGACGCGGGCGTCAGGGCCGGCGGCGGTGCGGGCCGTGCGGCCGGGCGGAGGTCGCGCAGCACGTCGGCCGTCCGCGGTGCGACGCCCGCGACCGAGAAGGGCAGTCCCGATGCGCGCACGGCGAACGCGGGAGTGGAGCGCACGCGCACCGCGGGCGAGGCCAGGGTCAGGCTGCGGCCGCCGTCCCACGCGAGCTCGGCGGCGGTGTCGATCAGCGTGCCGGCCGCGAGCGGCGTGTTCACGATCGCCCCGTACCGCACCGAAATCTCGATGCCCGGATCGACGTCCTCGAGGACGAGGCCCGTCTTCGACCAGAGCACCGAGCCGCCGTCGGCATCGAGCAGCGGCACGTCGTTGATCGTGGTCGAGCCCGGCAGATAGGCGGTGTGCTGCGGCAACGCCGCGCGCACGATCAATTTCGCCGCCGCGCCGTCGCCCGTGTTGCGCGCAACGATCTGGACGTAGAGCGCCTCGCCCGCATCGACCGAATCTTGCGGTTGCGTGCGCATCGCTGCGCCGTCGACGAAGTTCGGTTCGGCCAGCGTTTCGATCGTAATCGGTTCGAGTGCGACGGGCAACAAGCTCGCACCGGTCAAGCGCGCGTGCAGCGCGACGGTCGCGCCACGGGCCACGAAGCGCGCAAGCCGCAGCCGCAACGTCGCTTCGTGCCGTGCGCCGGCCGCGATGTCGCCGAAGATGATCTCCTGGCCGTCGCGCGTCGCGCCGTCGACGCCTTCGATGCGCGCCTCAGGCGATAGGTCGAGCACCAGCCGCACGTCGCGCGCGATGTCCGTCCCCTCGTTCACCAGCACGAGCGTGGCAAAGCCCGCGCCGGAGGGACGCATCGGTCCATCGCCCGCATACGCCAGCGTCGACGTTGCCGGGGAAAAGCGGGCGCGCGAACGCGCGACGAGCGTGATCGTGCCGAGCGGCAGCGGCGGCGTCTCGTTGGCGATCAGTGCCGCGGAGAGACGGATCTCGGTGCGATCGCCGATCGGCGAGGCGACGGTGCCGAAGAGGACGACTTCGAGCTCGGCATTCGCCTCGAGCGTCCCGAGCGAGATAACGCCGCCTTGCACGCGCGCTTCGCGATCGTCGCCGATCAGATAGCGCAGCGATTGCAACGTGCCGTCGGCGTCGATCGTCAGTCGCGCGTTCGCGGCCGAGGTGGTCCCGTCGTTGACGATGCGCGCGACGAACCGCACATCGGCGCACGGCGCGACCGTCGCCGGTCCATCGAGGGTAATCTTGTTGTGCGCACCGAGGAAGCGCGGTTTCGAACGGACGGTCAGCGTGCGATCGAACGTGCGCGAGCCGGTCGACCATGCGAGCGAGGCCGAGATCGGCAGCTGCGTGCCGTCGACGGCGGGCGAGACGACGTACGCGTCGACCGCGGCTTCGACGGTCGCACCCGCTTCGATGCGCTCGAAGTGAAACGCGCCGGCCTCACCGTTCTCACCGACGCTGCGGCCGTCGATCGCGCGCGAGCCGCTCGCGTACTGCAAGCCCTCGGGCAGCGTCAGGCGCATCCGCACGTCGCTTGCCGCGCACGTGCCGGTGTTCTCCGCGCTCAGCGTGATGCGCACGCGGCGGCCCGGCTCGACGTCGGCCGGCGCGTCGACGACGAGCGCGGTCGCGGGGCCGTCGAAACGCGATGCGGAGCGCACGGTGAGTTCGGCGCGCGCGAGCTCGAACTCGGCGACTTCGGCCGATGCGACGGCGCCCGAGGCGTACAAGCGCGTATCGTTTTCGAGCGGCGACTCGATCGTCGCGCGGTATTCGAGCACGAGCGTCGCGCCGGCCGGCAGCGCCGGCATCACGACCGGCGCGCGGCCGAAGCCGAACGGATCGTCGCCGTCGTCGTCGGGGATGAAATCGCGGCCGTCGACGCGCGCCGAACCGATGACGAATCGCGTCCGATCCGGGACCGGCAGCACGACCACGATGTCGCGCGCGGCGGACTGGCCCGAGTTGTGGACGCGCGCGGTGACGCGAACGTCTTCGCCCGGTTCGGGGGCGCGGATCGCTTCGATCGCGACGATCGTGGCGGGGTTCTGCAGAATCGGCGTGGACTTCGCGACGAGCGTGACGACGTTCGAGCCGATGACGCCCGTCTCGTGCGAGAGTAGCGCGGCTTGCAGATCGATCGTGGCGCCGTTATCGATCGTCGGGTTGACGAGGTAAGCGATCGAGATCCGCCGCTCGACGCCCGGCGGCACATCGCCGATGTCGGCGCCGGCGGCAGCGAGCAGCGCCGTTTCGCCGCGAACTTCGTCGAGCGGCTGATCGTCGATGCGCGCGCTGCCGACGAGATAACGCAGCCCGTCGGGGAGCGCAAACCGCACGCGCAGACCGGTCGCCGCCGCGCCGCCCAAGTTATAGAACGCGAACGTCGCGCGCACGGTCGTTCCAGGTTCGACACTTCGATCCGGTGAAACGACAAGCGTCCGCAGGCCTTCGGGTAACGAAGGCGCCCCCGGCGCAAATGCTTCCGTCAGGCTCCGCATAGACGTCGGTCGGTTCGGCGGCCCCGCGGCCCCGACCTTGACCTCAGAAAGACCGTACACGATCATGACGACGACTGCCATCTCGCACGAAACCGAACACCTCTGCGAGGCAATCTCACGGCTCGGGAGCGAGACGGCGTTCGAGGTGCTCGCACGAGCGCGGACGCTCGAGGCCGCCGGCCGTGCGATCGTGCACATGGAGATCGGCGAGCCCGACTTCGATACGCCCGCCCACATCAAAGCCGCCGGCATCGCGGCGATCGAAGAAAACTACTCGCACTATTCGCCGTCGGCCGGGATCCCGGAACTGCGCGACACGATCGCCGCCTACGCCTCGAAATTTCGCGGGGTCGAACCCTGGACGCGCGACAACGTGGTGGTCTCGCCGGGCGCGAAGCCGATCATCTGGAACACCCTCTCCGTCCTGCTCGATCCGGGCGACGAGCTGATCTATGCCGATCCGGCCTATCCGGCCTACGCCGCCGCCGCCGGTTACGTCGGCGCGAAGGCGGTCCCGGTGCCGCTGCGCGAGAGCAAGAACTGGCGGCTCGACCTCGACGAACTCGCAGCGAAGATCACCAACCGCACGAAGATCGTCGTCATCACGTCGCCGCACAATCCGACCGGCGGCGTGCTCACGCGCGACGATTTGCGCGTGATCGCCGATCTCGCCGAACACCACGGGTTCCTGGTCATGTCCGACGAGATCTACAGCCGGAACATCTACGGGCCCGCGTTCGCCTCGATCACGCAATTCGAGGGCCTGCGCGAGCGCACGATCGTCATCGACGGCTTCTCGAAAGCGTATGCGATGACGGGCTGGCGGCTCGGCTACGCGATCGCGCCGCCGAAACTCGCGCGCGCGATCACGCTCTTCGCGAACAACACCTATTCCTGTACCGCGACGTTCGTTCAGCGCGCGGGCATCGCGGCGCTCACGGGCCCCGACGAGCCGATCGTACAGATGAACGAAACGTTCCGCGAGCGCCGCGACGCGATCGTGCATGGGCTCAACGAGATCCCGGGCGTCTCGTGCACGCTGCCCGAGGGCGCCTTCTACGCCTTTCCCAACGTCTCGAAGATCACGCACAACGACAAGAAACTCGCCGCGTTCTTGCTCGAGGAAGCCGGCGTCGCATGCCTGGGCGGCTCGTGCTTCGGCCCCGCCGGCGCCGGCTATCTGCGCTTCTCGTACGCCGCCTCGATCGAGAACATCCACAAAGCCCTCGCGCAAATCAGAAAGCATCTGCCGGACTATCGCGACTAACCGTACGCGATAACAAACGTCCTGAGCCTAGCAAACGTCCTGAGCCTAGCAAACGTCCTGAGCCTAGCAAACGTCATCGTGAGGCGCCACCGTGTCATCCTGAGGCTCTCGAAGGATGGGCGCGCCACTCAGGGGGTTTCTCATGCCCATCCTTCGAGAGCCTCAGGATGACATGGCGGCATCTGAGGATGAC
>Ga0116229_10007533_pt1 | contig 17180 bp, 19 predicted proteins | sample S1TSphgellanicum_3_FD_87313 | JGI IMG/M metagenome (GOLD analysis project Ga0116229, IMG submission 87313) | Host-associated microbial communities from peat moss isolated from Minnesota, USA - S1T2_Fc - Sphagnum magellanicum MG | ecosystem: Host-associated > Plants > Peat moss > Unclassified... | reverse complement strand
CGTCGCCGCCGGACCGCCCGCTGGCGACCCATTGCATGGATGCGGTCGGTCTGCGTCTCGGTGCGCTCGACGGCGCGGCGCGGCCCGAGGCGCGTTTCGACGCGGCCGTCGGCGCGCACTTCGGCGCGCGCCAGCGCGCGCTGATCCGCGCACGATTTGCCGAGCCGGACTGCGTCGCGGCGATGCCCGTCAATGAGTTCATCGCCGCCCTGGTGTGCAACCGTTGAGCGCAGCGGAACGCGACATCCTCACGACGGGTGCCCGCGAACTCGGCGTCCATCTGGCACCGGAGGCGGTCGCCGGGCTGCTCTGCTTGATCGACGATCTCACCGTCGCGAACCAGCAGTTCAACCTCACCGCGATCCGCGATCGCGACGGCATGTTGCGCAAGCACCTGCTCGACAGCCTGTCGCTGCAGCCCTTCCTGCGCGGCTCCCGCGTCGCCGACGTCGGCACGGGCGCCGGTTTCCCCGGGCTGCCGCTCGCGCTCGTGAACCCCGAGCGGCATTTCACCCTGATCGAGGCGACCGGGAAAAAGGCCCGGTTCGTGGCGGCGACGGCCGAGCACATCGGAGCCCGCAACGTCGAGGTCGTGCATGCCCGCGCAGAAGCCTACCGGCCGCCCGCAGCGTTCGATACCGTCGTCGCCCGGGCGCTGTCCTCCCTCGCCGATTTCGTGGCCTACGCCGGGCATTTGTGCGCACCCGACGGACGCCTGCTCGGCATGAAGGGCCGGCGCCCCGAGGAGGAAATCTCCCAGCTGCCGAAATCGTTCCGCGTCCTCGCCGTGCACCGCTTGCGCGTGCCGGGACTGGACGATGAACGCCATCTTGTGGAACTCTGCCGGTCACGACCCACAACGAGTACGACATGAAACGGGTCATCGCCATTGCGAACCAGAAAGGGGGCGTCGGCAAGACCACGACCGCCGTGAATCTCGCCGCCTCCTTGACCGCGACCAAACGGCGCATTCTGTTGATCGACCTCGATCCTCAGGGCAACGCCACGATGGGCTGCGGCATCGACAAGCACGCGCTCGCGCGGACGAGTTGCGAAGTGCTGCTCGGCGATTGTGAGGCGGTCGAGGCGCTCGTCGCGGTGGAGCAGGGCGGCTTCATGCTGCTGCCCGCCAATCAGGACCTCACGGCGGCGGAGGTGCGGCTGCTGTCGATGGCGAGCGGCCGCGAGTTCAAGCTGCGTAACGCCTTGAAACCCATCCGCGCCGATTTCGACGTGATCCTGGTCGATTGTCCGCCGTCGCTGAACATGCTGACGCTGAACGCCCTCGTGGCCGCCGATTCCGTGCTGGTGCCAATGCAATGCGAGTACTACGCGCTCGAGGGATTGAGCGCCCTGATGCAGACGATCGAGCAGGTCCGCGGCAGCATCAATGCGGAACTCGAGATCGAAGGGCTGCTGCGCACGATGTTCGATCCGCGCAACAATCTCGCGAACGAGGTGTCGGCCCAGCTCATTCAGCACTTCGGCGACAAGGTGTTCAGAACCCTGATCCCGCGCAACGTGCGCCTTGCCGAGGCGCCGAGTTTCGGCAAACCCGCCCTGCTGCACGATCGGGAGTCGCGCGGTGCGCTCGCCTACCTGGCCCTCGCCGGGGAGATGATTCGTCGCGACGAGGAGCCGCTGACGCCCGTATAATCCTGCCATTCGTCATTGGGATATCAGGATGTCCGGCAAAAAGCCGTCCTTGGGTCGGGGGCTCGCGGAGCTCTCCCCGCTGCTCGCGCAGCGCGCCGGCATGCCCGTCGCCCTCGCGTCGCCCCCCCTGCCCGGCGACCGCTTGGCGAACCTCCCGCTCGACCTCTTGCAACGCGGGAAGTACCAGCCGCGCCTCGACATGCGGCCCGAATCGCTGCAGGATCTCGCCGATTCGATCAAATCGCAGGGCATCGTGCAGCCGATCCTGGTACGGCCGCTGCAGCGTGCCGTGGCGTCCGACACCCAGCGTTACGAGATCATCGCCGGCGAGCGTCGTTGGCGTGCGGCGCAAATCGCCGGCATTGCCGAGATTCCCGCCGTGATCCGCGACGTTCCCGACGAGGCCGCCGTCGCCATGGCGCTGATCGAAAACATTCAGCGCGAAGACTTGAATCCGCTCGAGGAAGCCCGCGCCTTGTCTCGCCTGATCGAGGATTTTGGGTTGACGCACCAGGCCGCTGCGGAAGCCGTGGGCCGTTCGCGCGCCGCGGTCAGCAATTTGCTCAGGCTCATGGAACTCGCGGACGAGGTCAAGGAATTGCTCGAGCGGCGCGCCATCGAGATGGGTCATGCGCGTGCGCTGCTCGGCTTGGGGTCGCGGCGGCAGCAGATCGAAGTGGCCGGTTTGGTCGCCAAGAAGGGCCTGTCGGTACGCGACACCGAGGCACTGGTGCGGCGCTTGATCGGGGCACCGGGTGCGGCGGCGGCCGCACCGACGCCGCGGGACCCCGACGTTCACCGACTGGAGCTCGAGCTGGCCGAGAAGCTCGGCGCCAAGGTCGTGTTTCAGCACAGCCCGTCGGGCAGGGGCAAGCTCGTGGTGAGCTACAACAGCCTGGACGAACTCGAGGGCATTTTGACCCATATCCAATGACTCGTCCTCGAGTGGTGTGCGGGCCAGCATCTGTTAAACGAAAAACTCTTCGTGATCATCGGCTTGTGACTCCGCTCGCGCCTCTTTATAATGCTGCGGCTTTTTAGCCAGCGGCGGCGCGCCAATGAACAGACGGGATTTAGGCTGCCGCACGGCGTGGCTCATCCGGCCCTCTTCGCGGTGAACAGCGGCGTCGCTCTGCAAGGACGACGGCTCGTGACGCGCGTCGTCCTGGCACAAACCTGCGGCGCCGCTCTGGTCGCGTGCGCATTTTGGGTGTGGTCGGGAGGCCCGGCGGCCGTGGCGGCGATGGCGGGCGGACTCATCGTCGCGATCGGCAGCCTGGTCCTCGGGTGGCGCATGTTCGCGCCGGGGGTCGCGTCTGCCGAGGTGCTGCGCCGGGCGATGTATTCGGGCGAGGGCCTGAAGTGGCTCTGGTACGTGATCGCGATGGTTGCGGCCTTCGCGCGCTTCAAGCTCGCGGCGCTGCCGTTGATGACGGGACTCGTGGCGGCCCATGGGTGTTACTGGATCGGCTTGGTCGGATTGAAACGGGGAAACTGAATGGCAGCAGCCGAGGGCGGCTCCGGCGGATTGACGGAGTACATAGGTCACCACCTGACCTACTTCCAGGTGGCGGTCGGCAAGGGGGCATTCTGGGAGCTGCACCTCGACACGCTCGTCTTCAGTTTCCTGTTCTCCGTGGTGTTCCTCGCCGTGTTCGTCGGGCTCGCGCGTCGCGCGACCACGGGGGTGCCCGGCAAACTTCAGGCCGCCGTGGAGATCCTCGTCGTCAAGGTCGACGGCGTCGTGCGCGAGACCTATCATGGTTCCAGCCGATTCGTCGCGCCGCTCGCGATCACGATCTTCGTGCTCGTGTTCCTGATGAATTTCATGGATCTGTTGCCGGTCGATGCGCTGCCGGCACTGTCCGGTGCTCTCGGCGTCGGGCACCTGCGCACCGTCGCCACCGCCGACATCAACACGACCCTCGGCATGGCGCTGTGCGTATTCCTGTTGATCCAGTATGTCGGGATCAAGGAAAAAGGCTTCCTGGGCTTCATCGGCGAGTTCTTCACGGCCCCGTTCCACGCGCCCGGGCCGGTCGGCAAGACGCTGGTGGCGCCGTTCAACCTGTTGCTGCGCATCATCGAGGAGCTCGTGCAGCCGCTGTCGCTGTCGCTGCGGCTGTTCGGCAACATGTACGCCGGCGAGCTGATTTTCGTGCTGATCGCCGGGCTCACGCTCGATGCCTCGTTCAGCACGGCGTCGACCTACGTGTGGAGCGCGGTACAGCTCGTCGCGGATTTCTGCTGGACCGTGTTCCACATTTTGATCATCACGCTGCAGGCATTCATCTTCGGCATGCTGACGATCGTCTACCTGAGCAAAGCCGCGGACAAGCACTGATTTCTGATAGACCCCGACCAATAAGAACCTTTGGAGAACCATCGATGGAGAATGCAAACCTTCTTGCTCAAGTGATGAGCAGCACCCTGCTGGCCGTCGGCCTGTTGATCGGCCTCGGCGCCTTGGGCACGGCGATCGGCTTCGCGCTGCTCGGCGGCAAGTTTCTCGAGAGTGCCGCGCGCCAACCCGAACTCGCGCCGATGTTGCAGACGCGCATGTTCATCGTGGCCGGCCTGCTCGACGCCGTGCCGATCATCGGCGTCGCGATCGCATTGCTGCTGATCTTCGCGAATCCGTTCCTCGGCCAATTGGGCGCCAAATAAGCTCGGAGCCGCAGCGCCATGAACATAACCATCACCCTGATCGTTCAAGGCATCGCGTTTTTCGTGGTGGTCTTGCTCGTCATGCGCTTCGGCTGGCCGGCACTCACCCAGGCGATCGCCGAACGGCAGAAGACGATCGCCGACGGCCTGGCTGCCGCCAATCGCGGCCAGAAGGATCTCGACGAGGCACGGCAGAAGTCACACGAGATCATCCGCGAGGCGCGCGAGAAGGCCGCGCAGATCGTCGATCAGGCGTCGAAGCGCGCGAACGAGATCATCGACGAGGCGAAACACACCGCCATCGCCGAAGGCCAGCGCCTCGTGCACCAGGCCCAGGAGGAGATCGCCCTCGACGTCGCGAAGGCGCGCGAAGGGCTGCGTAAACAGGTCGCGCATCTCGCGATCGAGGGCGCCTCGCACCTGCTCGAGCGGGAAATCGATCCCAAGGCGCATGCCGCGCTGCTCGACAAGCTCGAGCTGGAGATCGCGGGTGGCTGAGGCGGCGACCATCGCGCGTCCGTACGCCCGCGCCGCGTTCGAGTTCGCGCGCGACGCCAAGACCTTGGCGCCCTGGTCGCAGGCGCTCGCCATCGCGTCCTCGCTCGTCGCCGATGCCCGCGTGGCCGACCGGATCTCAAGTCCGAACGTGAGCCTCGATCAGATCGTCGGCTTCTTCGACGGCTTGGGCGGCGTGGCGGGCGATGCCCACTGGCGCAACTTCGTGCGCCTGCTCGCCACCAACAAACGCCTGAAGCTCCTGCCCGAGATCGCGCTGGCTTACGAGGGCTTGAAGGCGGTCTACGAAAACGAGATCGACGTCGAGATCTCGACCGCGGTCCCCTTGAGCGGCGAGCAGCGCGGCAAGCTCGCCGCCTCTCTGAAGAAGCGCCTGCGGCGCGACGTCCGGATCACCACGGCCGTCGATCCGAGCCTGCTCGGGGGCGCGGTGATCCGCGCCGGAGATTGGGTGTTCGACGGGTCCGTCAAGGGGCGGCTCGGCCGACTCGCGGCGGAACTGGCCGGTTGAATCGTTATTCGAGTCCGGGATATTGAATCAGGAAGGCAAAACATGTCCATCAAGGCTTCAGAAATCAGCGACCTGATCAAGGCTCGCATCGACCAGTTCCAGTCCGGTGCGGAGGCAAGCAACGTCGGCACCGTCGTCAGCGTCACGGACGGCATCGTGCGCGTTCACGGTCTCGCCGATGCCCGCTATGGTGAGATGCTGGACTTCGGCAACGAGCTCTACGGCCTCGCATTGAACCTCGAGCAGGATTCGGTCGGCGCCGTCGTGCTCGGCGACTACAAGTCGATCAGCGAGGGCGACACGGTCAAGACGACGGGCCGGATTCTCGAAGTCCCGGTCGGTCCCGGCCTGCTCGGCCGCGTGGTCGATGCCCTCGGAACGCCGATCGACGGCAAGGGTCCGGTGCCCTCGGACGTCAAGGCGCCGCTGGAGCGCGTTGCCCCCGGGGTCATCTTCCGCAAGAGCGTGACCCAGCCCGTCCAGACCGGCATCAAGGCCATCGACGCGATGGTGCCGGTCGGCCGCGGCCAGCGTGAACTGATCATCGGCGATCGCCAGACCGGCAAGACCGCCGTCGCGATCGACGCCATCATCAATCAGAAGACGACCGGCGTGAAATGCATCTACGTGGCGATCGGCCAGAAGCAGAGTTCGATCGCGAACGTCGTGCGCAAGCTCGAGGAACACGGTGCGCTCGATCACACCATCATCGTCGCGGCGTCCGCCTCGACGCCGGCCGCGATGCAGTACCTCGCGCCGTATGCGGGTTGCGCGATGGGCGAATTCTTCATGGACAACGGCGAGGACGCACTCATCGTCTACGACGACTTGTCCAAGCAGGCCGTCGCCTACCGACAGATCTCGCTGCTGCTGCGCCGGCCGCCGGGCCGCGAGGCCTATCCCGGCGACGTGTTCTATCTGCATTCCCGCCTGCTCGAGCGCTCCGCCCGGGTCAACGAGGAATACGTGGAAAAGGCGACGGGTGGCCGCGTCAAGGGCCGCACCGGATCTCTGACGGGACTGCCGATCATCGAAACTCAGGCGGGTGACGTGACCGCGTTCGTGCCGACGAACGTCATCTCGATCACGGATGGACAGATCTTCCTGGAGTCCGACCTCTTCAATGCCGGCACCCGGCCGGCCATCAACGCCGGCATCTCGGTCTCGCGCGTCGGCGGCGCCGCCCAGACCAACATCATCAAGAAACTCGGCGGCGGCATCCGCCTGGCGCTCGCCCAATACCGTGAACTCGCCGCCTTCTCGCAGTTCGCCTCGGATCTCGACGAGGCCACGCGCCGGCAGCTCGAGCGCGGCCAGCGCGTCACCGAACTCATGAAGCAGAAACAGTACGCGCCGATGTCGGTTGCCGAGATGGCGCTGTCGCTGTACGCGGCGAACGGCGGCTTCTTCGACAAGGTCGATCGGCGCAAGGTCGTGGAGACCGAGGCGGCGCTGCAGACCTTCGCGCGGACCAACTATGGCGCGCTGCTCAAGGGCATCGTCGACAAGCCCGACTTGTCGAAGGACGTCGACGCGGCGCTCAAGAAGTGCTGCGAAGAATTCTTCGCGACGGTCTGACATGGCAGGCGCGAAGGAAATCCGCAGCAAGATCGCGAGTATCAAGAATACTCAGAAGATCACCAAGGCGATGGAAATGGTCGCGGCGAGCAAGATGCGCAAGGCGCAGGACCGGATGCGCGCGGCGCGCCCCTATGCCGACAAGATCCGGGAGGTGATCGGGAACCTTCGCCTGGCGAGTCCGGACTACAAGAGCCCGCTGCTGGCCGAGCGGCCGGTCAAGTCGATCGGCATCATCGTGATCAGCACCGATCGCGGTCTGTGCGGATCGCTCAACATCAACGTCTTCAAGGCCGCGCTGGCCGCGATTCGCGAGGCGGAGGCCAACAAGCAGACGGTGCGCCTCGGCATCGTCGGCAGCAAGGCGCTGCAATTCTTTCGGCGCCTCGACGTCGAAGTGACGGCCTCCGTGAACCATCTCGGCGACCAGCCGAAGATCGGCGATCTCATCGGCACGATCACGGTCATGCTCGATGACTTCCACGCCGGGCGCATCGACCGGCTGCTGCTGATCCACAGCGCGTTCGTCAACACCATGAGCCAGAAGGCGGAGGTGTCGCGGCTGCTGCCGGTCGACGTGCCGCCACAGTCGAGCACGGCGGTGCGCTGGGATTACCTGTACGAGCCGAGCGCCGCCGATCTCTTGGATGGCCTCCTCACGCGCTACGTCGAGTCACAGGTCTATCGAGGCGCCGTGGAAAACGTCGCCTGCGAGATGGCCGCGCGCATGGTGGCCATGAAGAACGCCTCCGACAACGCGGGCAAGTTCATCGGCGAACTCCAACTCATTTACAACAAGGCCCGCCAGGCCGCGATCACCACGGAACTGTCCGAGATCGTCGGCGGGGCCGCTGCCGTTTAGAGGGTAGAAGACATGTCCAGCGGAAAAATCGTGCAAATCATCGGAGCGGTCGTCGACGTCGAGTTTCCGCACGACCAGATTCCCCAGATCTACAGCGCGCTCAAGCTCGACGAGGTCGAATTGACCCTCGAAGTCCAGCAGCAGCTCGGCGACGGTGTCGTGCGCACGATCGCGATGGGGCCGTCGGAGGGCCTGCGCCGCGGCCTGGGCGTGCGCAACACCGGCAAGCCGATTTCGGTTCCGGTCGGCACCGGTGTGCTCGGGCGCATCATGGATGTGCTGGGCAGCCCGCAGGACGAGGCAGGCCCGGTGCAGGCGTCCGAGTACTGGCCGATCCACCGGCCCGCGCCGGCCTACGACGAACAGACCGGCGGGCAGGAACTGCTCGTGACCGTCATCAAGGTCATCGATTTGTTGATCCCGTTCGCCAAGGGCGGCAAGGTCGGCCTGTTCGGCGGCGCCGGCGTGGGCAAGACCGTCAACATGCTCGAACTCATCAACAACATCGCGAAGCAGCACTCGGGCCTGTCGGTGTTCGCGGGCGTCGGCGAACGCACGCGCGAGGGCAACGATTTCTATCACGAGATGAAGGACTCGGGCGTGCTCGACAAGGTCGCGATGGTCTACGGCCAGATGAACGAACCGCCCGGCAACCGGCTGCGCGTCGCGCTGACCGGCCTCACGATGGCCGAATACTTCCGTGACGAGAAACAGGCCAACGGCAAGGGCCGCGACGTGCTGATGTTCATCGACAACATTTACCGCTATACGCTGGCCGGCACCGAAGTGTCGGCGCTGCTCGGCCGCATGCCGTCGGCCGTCGGCTACCAACCGACGCTGGCCGAGGAGATGGGCGTTCTGCAGGAGCGCATCACCTCGACGAAGACCGGTTCGATCACCTCGGTACAGGCCGTCTACGTCCCCGCCGACGACTTGACCGACCCGTCGCCGGCCACGACCTTTGCCCACCTGGATGCCACCGTCGTGCTGTCGCGTCAAATCGCGGCCTTGGGCATTTATCCTGCGGTCGATCCGCTCGATTCGACCAGCCGTCAGCTCGATCCGCTCGTGGTCGGCGAGGATCACTACAACACCGCGCGCGGCGTGCAGGCGATTTTGCAGCGCTACAAGGAGCTGCAGGACATCATCGCGATCCTCGGCATGGACGAGTTGTCGGAGGAGGACAAGTTGTCGGTGTACCGTGCCCGCAAGATCCAGCGCTTTCTGTCGCAGCCGTTCAATGTCGCCAAGGTCTTCACCGGCCAGGACGGCAAGATCGTGCCCTTGAAGGATACGATTCGCGGCTTCAAGGCGATCATCGCCGGCGAATACGATCACCTGCCGGAACAGGCGTTCTACATGGTGGGCGGCATCGAAGAAGCCGTCGAGAAAGCCAAGACCCTTCAGTAACCGACCTCCTCATCGACCAAATCCCGGGAACCCCATGGCGAACACCATCCACGTCGACATCGTCAGCGCCGAAGGCCAACTCTTCGCAGGCGAGGCGAGCATGGTGTTCGTCCCGGGATCCGAGGGCGAACTCGGCATCACACCCCGCCATACGCCCCTGCTGACCGCCCTCAAACCCGGTGTCGTGCGCGTGCAGGCCGAGGGGCAGGAGGAGCAGTCCTTCTACGTCGGCGGCGGGGCGCTCGAGATTCAGCCGCGCAGCGTGACCGTGCTCGCGAACACGGCCACGCGGGCCCGGGATCTCGACGAGGCCGCCGCCCTGGCCGCCAAGGCCCATGCCGAAGCCGCCATGCGGGACCGGACCGACAAGCTCGAGCGCGCGGAGGCGGAGGTCGAGCTCGCGCGCGCGGTCGCAAAACTTCGCACCATCGAACGCTTCCGCGCAAGGGGCTAGCCAGACAGGCAGAGAGGCTCCTAGACTCTGACGATGGCCAGGCGGTAACCGGCTCCACACAAGGCGTTCGTCCATGCAGCTTTCCGTGGTCATCTTGGCGGCGGGTCAGGGCAAGCGGATGCATTCCGACCTGCCCAAGGTGCTGCAGCCGCTCGCCGGCAAGCCGCTGCTGAAGCACGTGCTCGGCACCGCCCGGGAACTCGCGCCGGATTGCATCTACGTGGTCTATGGCCACGGCGGTGCCCGGGTGCAGGCGGCACTGCGCGACGAATCCGTCGACTGGGTGTTGCAGTCGGAGCAGCTCGGAACGGGTCATGCCGTGATGCAGGCGCTGCCGATGATTCCGGACGATCATCAGGTGCTCGTGCTCTATGGCGATGTCCCGCTCGTGCGCGCCGCCAGCTTGCGCGAGTTGACCGCTGCCGCCGGCCGAGAGGCCATGGCCGTGTTGACCGCCGAACTCGACGAGCCGGACGGCTATGGCCGCATCCTGCGTGCCCCGCACGGCGGCATCGCCGCCATCGTCGAACACAAGGATGCCAGCGCCGAACAGCGGCGCATTCGCGAGATCAACAGCGGCGTGATGGCGCTGCCTGCCGGGCGCCTGCGCGGGTGGCTCGCCGCCGTGTCGAGCGACAATGCGCAGCGAGAATTTCTGCTGACCGACGTCGTGTCCGGGGCCGTCGCGGACGGCGTGACCGTGGCCGCCGTGGTGGCGCGCCCGGCCAGCCAGATCATGGGTGCCAACGACAAGGTTCAGCTCGCCGAACTCGAAGCTCTGCATCGTCGCGACCGTGCCCATGAACTGCTGCACCAGGGCGCGACGCTGGCCGATCCGCTGCGCATCGACGTACGCGGCACGGTGGAGGTCGGGCGCGACGTCTTCATCGACGTCGGTGCGGTGCTGATCGGTACCGTGAAGCTCGGCGCGCGCGTGACCGTCGGACCGAATTGCGTCATCCGCGACTCCGTGATCGGTGCCGACACGGAAATCCACGCGAACAGCGTCATCGATCACGCCCTGGTCGGGGAGCACTGTCGCATTGGTCCGTTCGCACGGCTGCGCCCGGATACGCGCCTTGCGGCGCAGGCCCAGGTCGGCAACTTCGTCGAGATCAAGAACGCGCGCATCGGCACGCACAGCAAGGTCAATCACCTGACCTACATCGGCGACGCGGAGGTGGGCGCGGACGTGAATGTCGGCGCGGGCACCGTGACCTGCAATTACGACGGTGCGAACAAATGGCCGACCGTCATCGAGGATGGCGCCTTCGTCGGCTCCGGCAGCATGCTCGTCGCGCCGGTGACCATCGGCGCAGAGGCCACGATCGGCGCCGGATCCACGATCACCGCCAACGCGCCATCGCAGCGTTTGACGCTCACGCGCGCGCCGCAGGTCTCGATCCAGGGCTGGAAACGCGCCGCGCCGCTCGACGATCTGGAGCGGACCGCGATCGCCGAGCAAAAGCTCCGCGGTCCGCCTCGATCCTGACGGCGTTCTACAGCAGCGTATAGCCGAGCACGACCTGCAGCTCGCAATCCACGCCCACGCCCGCGTGGTCCATGTGAAACGCGAGGTAGTCGCCGGCATTCAACGTCAACGCCGGTCGTCCGGCGACCTGTCGCGACGCCGCCGAGCCCGAGCCGTCGTTCGGCACCCAAGACTTGAGGATCACCGAATAGAAAACATCCTGCAGCAGCGCCGAATCGAGGATCGCCTGCAGATTCGCGGGGTTGTAGACGCTGACCGTGCCGAAATCGGCACTTTGGTTGAACGGCAGATAGGCCTGGACGGTGCTTGAGAAGACCGGTGCGGCGCCGCGGGTCACCCTCCCCTGGCAGAGCACTTCCGCAAAGCCCGAGTTCGCGGGTGGGGCCGTCAGCACGAACGCGGCGTCGATGTTGAAGCTGTCGAGGACCATGTTCCGGGTCACGGGGAAATACGCGTCGGCGCCGTTACCGTACAGGTTCACGAGTTCGAAACCGAAGCTCACGCTGCTCATGCCGTCACCTGCGTGTCAAAAAATCGTAGCCATTGCCTATCCAGGACCTGCCCCGATTGGAGGGTCTATGCATAGTCCAGCACGGATTGTACGTCGACGCCGCGCGTTGCACCGGAAGCCGCGATGCTGAAGATCAGATACTCGCCGGCAGCGACCTGTAGCGCAGGACTAATGAGGAGGTGCGCAGTCGCCGTGGCATTCCTCCCATCGGTCGGAACCCAAGCGCAGAGGACCGAGGAGTAGAACACGTCGTTCTGCGGCTGTGGGTCGAACGACGCGGTCAGGTGTGCCGGATTGTAGACGGCAACCGCTCCAAAATCGCCCGACGCCGCCGTGCCCGGATCGGGACCCGTGCCGGCGATTCCTGCGCCGGGGTCGCGCGACAGCCACGCACGGCAACGCGCCTTGGCGACCGTTTCCGCGGTGGCCGGCAGTGCCGGGGACAATACCGCATCGATGCAGACCGTGTTCAACACGAGATCCTGGACTGCGCGAAAATAGGCGTAGGCCGACGCAGGTCCGGGCCCCATGATCGACCAGCGAAAGCCGGCGGTCTTGGGTCCTGCGTCACTGTCTGCGCCCGGCCGCGGTATGTCCTCAACGTCGAGGCAGCCGCTCAAGCTGATCACGCCGGCGGTGATGCCCGCAAAACCGAGCGCGCCCGACCGCAGGAATTCACGCCGGCTCAATGCGGCGGTCATCGCCCGCCGCGCTCCACGATGCTGACCGTCTCGAATTCCGGATCGAACACGATCTGTGCCCGGCCGCTTCGCAACTGGCCGAGCACGCGGGCGACCTTTTGATCGAGCGTGAATTCGACGGTGCCATAGTCCGTGCCCTCACGCAGCACGAACGACTCGATCACGCTGCGCAAGACGTCCGGGGACAGCGCCGTGTGAGGAACGATGACCGGTTCGGGCTTCAAGATCCGAACAAATGTCCGAGTTCGTCCTGCTTGGTGCGCAGGTAATCCTCGTTATCGACGTTGGCGGCGATCACGATCGGCACCCGCTCTACCACGCGGATGCCGGCGCCCTCGACCGCGCTCACCTTGTCGGGGTTGTTCGTCATGAGCCGGATCTCGGTCGCGCCGAGATCGCGCAGAATCGCGACCGCCGCGGAGTAATCCCGGTCGTCGACCGGCAAACCCAGCGCCGTGTTGGCATCCACGGTGTTCTGCCCCTGATCCTGCAGTGTGTAGGCACGCAGCTTGTTGATCAGGCCGATCCCGCGCCCTTCCTGGCCGCGCAGATAGATGACGATGCCGGACTCGATCGCCGAGATGCGATCGAGCGCCATATCCAACTGCGCGCGACAATCACAGCGTAGCGAGCCGAACACCTCGCCGGTCAAACACTCCGAATGGATGCGCACGAGGACGGGGGGCTCGAGCGGCAGCGTCCCGGCGACCACCGCGACATGCTCGATGCCGTCCTCCGACCGATAGCCGTATATGTCGAATTGACCCGAGCGCGTCGGCAGTCGACTCACCACGATTCTCGTCACGACGGCGCGGGCTTCGGTCACTCGCCTAGGATACGCCATGTCACTCATCCTTTGCCCGCGGCGCGGAGCACCTCGAAAACCGTCATTTTACGCCGTTGCACGCCCGCCCGGGGGTAGACTAGGCGCCATGTGTGGAATCGTCGGAGTCGTCGCCGAACGCAATGCCGTTCCGATCCTGCTGGAGGGCCTGCGGCGGCTCGAATACCGCGGCTACGATTCGGCGGGCCTCGCGGTCATCGACGCCGGGGGCCGGCTCCGGCGCCTGCGCACCGTCGGCAAGGTCAAGGTTCTCAAGGACGCCGTCGATGCCGATCCGATCAACGGCCATGTCGGCATCGCGCACACCCGGTGGGCGACCCATGGCATTCCCTCGATGCGCAATGCCCACCCTCAAGTGTCCCGCGACGGGGTCGCGATCGTGCACAACGGGATCATCGAAAATCACGAGGCGTTGCGCGCCGATCTGAAGGAACGCGGCTACACCTTCAGCTCGGAGACCGACACGGAGGTGATTGCGCACCGTATCCACCATCACCTCGAGAATTCGCGCGACCTCTACGGCGCGCTGCGCAAGACCGTGGCCGAACTGCGCGGCGCGTATGCGCTCGCGGCCGTCTGCGAGCGAGACCCGGACTGCATCGTGCTCGCGCGGCAGGGGTGTCCCGTCGTGATCGGCTTCGGCATCGACGAGAACTTCGTCGCCTCGGACGTCGCCGCACTGCTCCCGGTCACGCGCCGTTTCGCGTTCCTCGAGGAGGGCGACGTCGCTGAAATCCGCCGCCGCTCGATCCGCATTCAAGACGCGGGCGGTCGCGAGGTGCAGCGCGCGGTGCGGGAGAGCGAACTGCCGCCGGAGGCGGTCGAGCGCGGCCAGTACCGGCATTTCATGCAGAAGGAGATTCACGAGCAGCCGCGCGCGATCGCGCAGACGTTCGAGGAGCGGATTGCCGGCGGCCGCCTGCTAGACGCCGTGTTCGGTCCCGGCGCCGCACCGATCTTCTCGAGGGTCAAGGCGGTGCATATCGCCGCCTGCGGCACGAGCTACCACGCCGGACTGTCGGCGTGCTATCTGCTCGAGGAGATCTGCCGGATCCCGGCGCGAATCGAATTCGCGAGCGAATATCGCTATCGAGTGCCGGTCGTGACGGCCGACACCTTGTTCGTGACGATCTCCCAATCCGGTGAAACCGCGGACACGCTGGCGGCGCTGCGCACGGCGCAGGAATCCGGGTATCTCGCGACCTTGACCATCTGCAACGTCGCGGAAAGTTCGATGGTGCGGGATTCGGACCTGGTGCTGCTGACCCGCGCGGGCCCGGAGATCGGTGTCGCGTCCACCAAGGCATTCACGACCCAATTGGCCGCACTCGGCATGCTGATCGTCGCGCTCGCCAAACGGCAGGCCATGGAGGCCGTCGCGGAGCGGGAGCTCGTCGATCAGCTCCTGCAGCTTCCCGGGCTGGTCGAACGGACGTTGCGGCTCGATCCCGTGATTCACAGCCTCGCGGCACGCTTCGCGGACAAGCGCCACGCCTTGTTCCTGGGCCGGGGTCCGCTGTACGCGATCGCGCTCGAGGGCGCCTTGAAGCTCAAGGAGATCTCGTACATCCATGCGGAAGGCTATGCCGCGGCGGAGCTCAAACATGGGCCGCTGGCGCTCGTCGACGAGGACATGCCCGTCGTCGCGATCGCGCCGAACAACGATCTGTTGGAGAAGTTGAAGTCGAACCTTGCCGAGGTCAGGGCCCGCGGCGGCCAATTATTCGTGTTCGCCGACCCCGAGGCGCACATCGAGGCGGTGCCCGGCGTGACCGTCATCCCGATGCCGGTCCGCACGACGCCGCTTCAGGCACCGCTGATCTACTCGATCCCGCTTCAGCTGCTCGCCTATCATGTCGCGGTGCTGAAGGGCACCGACGTCGACCAACCCCGGAATCTCGCCAAGAGTCTCACCGTCGAATGAGCGATTTCGGCGCGACGTTTTTCCGCAAGTTCTATCTCGATCCCGCCACCCGCGTCACGACGCCCGCGCAAATGCGCGCGCGGGCCCATTTGATTGCGTCCATCCTGCGCCATACCGACGTCCCGGTGCGCCGGATTCTCGACGCCGGCTGCGGCATCGGACTGCTGCGCAGTGCCTTTGCCGAGGTGCTGCCGCGCGCACGTTACACGGGACTCGAGGTGAGCGAGTATCTGTGCGCCCGCTACGGCTGGACGCGGGGCTCGGTCGTCGATTTCGCTGCACGCGTTCCGTTCGATCTCGTGGTCTGTTACGACGTGCTGCAGTACCTGCCTTTGGCCGAGGCGCGGCGGGCTCTGCTCAATCTCGCCGAATTGTCCCGTGCCGCCGTGTACTTCTCCGCCCTCACCGCCGAGGACTGGGCCCTGAACTGCGATCGGAGCCGCACCGACCGTGACGTTCACCTGCGTACCGGGGCGTGGTACCGGCGGCTCCTGCAGCGGAGCTTCTACTACCTGGGCTTCGGCGTCTGGATTCGCCGCGACGTGACCACCGTCGTGTGGGAGCTCGAACGCGCCGATGCGGGCGCTACAGTTCGTCCCGCACCCAGTCGACGAGCGCCGCGTGCACCGGCTCGCCGGCGCCCCCGTCGACCCGCGCGTCATTGATCAGCGAGACGACGGCATAGGTCTTGCCGCTGCGCGCGGTCACGAATCCCGCGATCCCGCTGACGCCGTCGAGGTGGCCCGTCTTCAGGCGGACGGCACCGCCGGGAATGCCTTTCATGCGCGAACGCAGCGTGCCGTCGACGCCCGCGAGCGGCAGCGAGGCGATGAATTCGGGCGCATACGGGCTGTGATAGGCGAGGCGCAACAGGTTCGCCATGTTCGCGACCGTGACCTGCGTGCGCCGCGACAGGCCGGAGCCGTTGTCGATGTCCATCGCAGCGACGTCGATTCCCTTGGCGCGGCCCCATTCCTCGAGCGCGGCGCTGCCCTTCTCGAGCGTTGCCGGCGCCCCGAAGCGCTCCTCGCCCAAGGTCAGCAGCAGGTGGCGAGCCATGAGATTGCTGCTGAACTTGTTGGTCAGCCGCACGATCTCGCCCAAGGTCAGCGAATCGAAGTCCAGGAACAGGCGGGCGTCGGCCGGCGCCGCCTCGATGCGCAAGCCGCCGCCGAAATCGCCGTCGAGCTGATGCCAGAGCGAGACGAAGGTGCCGAACGCATACTCGGCCGGCTTCAGCAGCACCCGCGTGAGATCCTCCGGGGCGCAACGTTCCGCGAGCGCCCCCGTGAAGCTGACGCGGTCCCAGGCATCGTCCATCACGTCGAAATTCACCTGGTTCGCGGAGTTGCTGCAGCGTCCTTCGACGAAGCGGATGCGGTTGTCGATGGTGAGATTCACGGGCGCGGGGTCCGCCACGACGTCGATGCGCCGGTGCTGCGCGTTGGGCACCACATGAAATTCCACCGATTGAAAGTTGACCATGAGCGCGTCCGGAACGACGTTGTACGCGCGATGCGGACGGCCATCGAAGGCGCCCGGATCCTGATCGGGCAGGGCGAACGCGTGATTGTCGATGACGATGTCGCCATGGATCGTCTTCAGACCCAAGGTCCGCAACTGCCGCGCGAAACTCCACCATCGCTCGAGGGTCAGGTAAGGATCGCCGCCCCCCTCGAGGATCAAGTCACCGTCGAGCACGCCGTCTTTGAGGGGGCCGCGCAGCAGGGCGCGCGTGTGCCAGGTAAAGGCGGGGCCGAGCACGTCGAGGCTCGCAAACGTGGTCAGCAGCTTGATCGTCGATGCGGGACTGCGCGGCGTGTCGATTTTCTGGCCGGTCAGCACCCGCCCGGTGTCGACGTCCACCACGATGAAAGAAAGCGACTCGGCCGGCAGATGCTGCGCTGCCAGTGTTTCCCGAATCCGGTCCGGCGGTGCCGGGAGCGCCTCGAGACGATGCGGGGCGAGACTCCCGGTGCCGAGACTCCAGGCGAGCAGCGCGGCGCGCTTGAAGGTACTGCTCATGGTCGGCAACTTACCATAGCCAGGTGCCG
>Ga0116229_10007527_pt1 | contig 17187 bp, 13 predicted proteins | sample S1TSphgellanicum_3_FD_87313 | JGI IMG/M metagenome (GOLD analysis project Ga0116229, IMG submission 87313) | Host-associated microbial communities from peat moss isolated from Minnesota, USA - S1T2_Fc - Sphagnum magellanicum MG | ecosystem: Host-associated > Plants > Peat moss > Unclassified... | reverse complement strand
GAATCAATTGTCCGTGAAACTTTTCTTTTCACTCGCAATGCTGATGCCAATGCATTCCTCTGAATTGAACCCTTCTGTCTTGGCTCTTTTTCCTGTCCATGCAAACATTGACCACATCAGTACACATAGTTCCTCTCAAGTGATGTATAAGCGGGCACAATTCTGCTCAATTTTTTAAGTCTGTGCAAACCTCATAGCTACCTATCCGTTATCTCCTACAACTATTCAACAGAGAGGACATGAGACGCACTCGCAGCTTCTCTAGTTGGGCCTCTGTGAATCCTCCTGCATTCTTGGTCCCAGACTTTGCCATCAGTGATGATACCCATGTGACATTTTCACTGCGCTCCTGTTGAGTAGCTCGAATTATCTGCAGCCTTATTCTCTGCATGAAGGAAGAGCCCAGTAAGCCAGCCCTTAAAAAGTAAGGATGTGCAAGAGCAGTCCTGGCACTAATACGTTGCCGACCTTCAAACCGCACCATTGCCTGCAGAAGCTCCCATGCAACTCCTCCATCCAAATCAAGAATCTCAAATCCATGGCGGATATCCTGGTTGGGTTTTGATTCTACCAACTCTCGCCATGACTTGATGTCGTACCCTCTGCGCTTAAACTGCCGGTTGAAGGTGATAAGCCCACTGTCAGATCGAAGATTTGGGAAGACCATTTGTAAGAAGATGAGTCCAGCACTGTAAACATCAAAATGGTCTGGAAAATTCATCTGCCAGAGAACAGGGGAGAGAAGAGCTGCCACAAGTACAGGGGGGGCTGAAGGTGTTTGTGTGCTCATAATGTATTGCTCTGGGGCTGCATATCTGGGGTCCAACAGAAACTCCTTGGGTGCATAGTTAATACCCACCCTCAAGTCTGCTGCAGCTCCCAGGTCGATAATCTTGAACACTTTCGAGTCTGCAAGAGTTTGATCCTCATCAAACATCATAAACGGATGGACGAAAATAACATGCTTGCACAATGTTGCATATAGTGTGAAGAGTGAAGAAGAGAATGTGTACCATCAGAAAATATGATGTTTTGTGGTTTGATATCACGATGCACAATGCCCGTTGCATGCAGCTGGTATAAAGAATTCAAGATTTGGCGCATGATTCTCCCAATGATTCTATTCTCCCGTTCAGGACTCTTAGGCAGATCATCTACATTTGCCATTCCAAGCATAACTTCTTCAACATTGTATGGAAAATCCTTGTTCGCCATGAGGTCAGCAAGAGTTTCCTTCCCTTCATAACGCCACACCAGCCAGAACTCGTCTCCTTTCTTGTTTGGGTTACTTTCAAGAAAGCCATGAACAAAATCTGCACAGCTATTACGGCAAGCTCGGCGCACCCGTTCGTTCATCCAGACCTCCACAGCTCCATATTCATTGGCCTTTTTAACAACCAATGGCCCAGAGTTCTTCAGAAGGTTTGGATTACTCAAAGATGCTTTATATACAGTACCAAAGGCACCTTCACCTAACTTCTTTCCAAGCACAAAGTCCTCTTTTCGAAAAGATGGGCGCAAAAGTTGCTCCAAAGGTGCTAACACAAACATATCCCAGAACCCGGGTGCTACTCCTGCAAAAGGCAGTGCAAGTCAGAATCCACATACTGAACAAGCAGTGGTAGTGTCAGTAGCCTCAGGAGGACCAGTTGTCAAAGGCCAACTAGATCTAAAGCCCTCTCCAAGTCAAGACTCATTAATCAGGCTTCTGAGATTCACAGACTACACATGTACATGTAACTTCTGGTAATAAATTGCAAGACCAGAAGACATACAGAACTTTCTGTATGTGTTTTGACCCTAGTATGAGACATAGTATGCAGGGTCCAATGATTCCAAGTGGAAGAATCAAAACATACACCAGCTGGGGCAAAGGGGCATGCTACTGTAACACACAGTTGTTTGAGAAGGAAATCCTGTCCTCAATGATTGGAAAACTGTGAGCATTCAATGCCTGATTCAACTCCAGTATCCACTGGGTATGAAGTTCGATCAGGACAAGGGACTTTCAGCTGTTGGCAGATTTGACGGTCTCCACTTCCAAATAGTTCTCATACAAAAGAGTTTTATGAATCACTAGGGTTCTTGCAAATGCCACTTTGAGATTCTGTTTGTCCTCCAAGAGGAGAGACTAGGGTAAGGCGAGTTTTCTGCAACAAACCATCTTGGGGGATGTTGTGGTCTGAATGAAGGGAAGGTTTTGATAAAGAGGTTCTATCCTCCAAGTATACCAGACAAGTCAAACTGCAAGTCCTCATCAGAACAGATCTTGATCTAAGAAGGGAATAAGATTTTTATGTGCCATCATTATGATAGAGACCTGCCACAGAAGCATGGTTGAAGCAGAAAAACGTCAACAACAAAATACAGTCATTGGATTATTTCTTGATTTGTGCAGGCCATGCTTTAATCTTCTGTACATAGTTCCAATTTTATCAGATGTCTCCAAAGAGGACAATTGCATCCTTGACAATCATAACAAGTACATATACTTCACCCTCTGAAGATTGCAATGAGATTGAAGAACCTATGATATACATTCCAGATATCATGAGGTTTGTGCTTCCCCATGCTTTATCTTCTATGCATAGTTCCAATTTTATCAGGTGTCTCCAAAGAGAGGATTGCAGCATTGACATTCATAACAAGTACAATGACTTCACCCTCTGAAGATTGCAATGAGATTGACGAACCTATGACATACAATCCAGATGTCATAGGGTTGTGCTTCCCCATGCTTTTATCTTTTGTACATAGTTCCAATTTTATCTGATGTCTCCAAAGAGACGATTGCAGCATTGACATTCATAACAAGTACAACTACTCCACCCTCTGAAGATGGCAATGAGATTGAAGAACCTATGACATACAATCCAGATGTCATAGGGTTGTGACTCCCCATGATTTTATCTTCTGTACGTAGTTCCAATTTTATCAGATGTTTCTGAAGAGACGATTGTACCCTCGACATTAGTAACAAGTAGATATACGTCACTCTCTGAAGATTGCAATGAGATTGAAGAACCTACGACATACATTCCGGATGATGTCATAGGGTTTGTTCTTCTCCAGACTTACAATTTACCGCTTCATTTATATGTGAAGCTTTAAAAGAAAGAAAGAAAGAAAGCGACAGAAAGAGGTTGGGGGGTGGGGGAGGGACTCTGACCTGGAGTGGACCAGAGATAAGCTACAATAAGCAGAGTAAGCGCCACACCAGGCGGCGTGATCTGGAATCCCTGCTGAGGTAAAGTGCTTCTGTACACAACGTCTCCACATTCCATAACCGTGCAAGGAAGTCCGACTCCGACGCCAAGAACTGCACTTTGGTGCAAGGCTACCAGAGCTTCAATTCCCGCGGCCTGACATCGGCAAAAACCTAGCCGTGGTGTTCCTCCTCCTCCTCCTCCTCCTCTTCCCCCTGGCGCCTTGCCCAACCAGCCGTCTGCCGATCTCCCGTGCTCAATTCTGCTCCAAAAGCTCCAAAACTTGCTCCGCATCTTCACAGCAGCATTCTCCACATTATACTGGGAGAAACTCCGTCCCCGGCTGCTGCATAAGAGACCCTGAAGACCCGCAATTCCACCTGAGAAGCACGCCATACTCGCGTCCGCCATCGCCGTCTTCGTTCCTTATGAATCCACTGCGCCCTGCCCGCGCTGTGTTACCAAAACAAGCTTGGGGTGCTTCCCCCAACCGGCCATCCATGTGAACAGGGTTGCAGACATTTCCTCATCCCTATCTTTTTTCTGCACTGTGACTCAGCCACATGTTTTTCATCCAATTGTGTTTCTTTTCTTCAGAGGAGATGATTGGCTGTAAAATTCATCCACCAATCAAGTTGCTCCGTTTATCCATACACTCTCGTCCACATCACATCCAAACCAATTAGGAACAAGAGTCGTGAGCCCACTATTAGGTACATAGGTAAGCTAAAACATGTGGATGATTTCTGTTTAAAAAAAAAAATCAGATTATCTGAATTCTGTTCAATCTCCATGGATGCAGTAGAATCATATCTCCTTGATAGTAGCCAATTGAACCAGCATGGATGATAAATCAGTTAGATTATCAGAAGAAAGTTGCATGTTACTGGATGAAAGAGTAGTCACAGTATCTCAAAGATCTCAAGATCTGTTGATTGATTCTCTCTCTATGGATGAGATTTGAGCTAGTTAAAATTCACTTATGTTGTCATGTGGTAGTTAGTAATTGGTCTATTGTTTAATAATAAGTAATAATAATTAGTCTCAAATTAATGAGAAATAGTGGAAGGGGGTATATGGTTAGCTAGTAGATAGTAAATGAAAATGTATATTTTGATCGTATATTTCATCCTTTAGTTAGGATGATATTTCAATGAGGTTAACATTTGTAACTATAGATTATGTGTAACTAAACTTATGTATTTAATGAAATTTTAATTATACATATTCGTTATGATTATTTTGTAAGTGTAAATTATAATCATAAAATTATGTTTTTTTTTTTCCCCCTAGTGTGAAGATTTTTTTTTGGCATAATAGAGTGCAAACAAAGACAACAAAGGGGGTGTGTCACACCGTGGCCTTGTCGTTTACATTAAAAAGTATCTTAAGGCAAAAAAAGAATTATGGAAATTCAAATATTTGACCATGTAAAAATATAATCTTCAAAAAATCCTCTTAAAAAAACCAAAATCTTTCAAGATATTAGAATTTTATAACTAATCTCAAGTTTCAACACAAGCCAAAATATCATCTTTCAAAAATCCTCACATAAAAATAGACTTATTACCTAGGGGCCAAAATAGAAAATAAAACCTTGTAAATAAAAATCAAGGATCGGAACCCATCCATCAAAAGTATAGGGTGAAAAAAAACACAAAAAGACACAACCCAAAGAAAAACAAAAGCAAACAATCAATAAAAATAAAGTAAAAACCCTATGCAAATAGGACCCATGGCTATGAAATGACAATCAACAATAACAAAGAAAACCTAAAACAAAATAGTTACCATTTGCCATAGTTCAACTAATGACGAAGGTGCACTAGTTATGATGTGTGAAAGAGATGAGGAACCTCAACCAAGTGTAGCAACCCCCTGAAGAATCGATATGGCTTGCGCATGTTGCATGGCTATGGACACATGTTGTTAATAGTAAAAAACAAACATTGAGGGGACTAAAAAAGATCATTGGTGACGTGCAATAGTGGTTTGTGCACAAGTGGTTAGAAATGAATCTAAATGGGAATGAAGACACCCATATGTCTCAATAACACGAGGGGAATGAAATCATCACCTGGTGTTCATTTGGTGTATGATCGTGTCTTTTCTTGAACATCCATCATCACTACATGTGTTATTATCATTGATGCTCATTGAACCATATCTATGTGAGTTGGGTCAACAATGACAATGTCCATCAAAGTCCGGAAGTCGTCTCTTGTAATAAGGATATCCACTTGTCGTTGGGTGTGGCGAAAGAAAAGGTGGGAGGCCTCCCTTTGAACACATGTTCCACTTTCCAAAATAATAGTTGTGATAGTATCCTAAAGTGTGTCGTGGGTTGCTATATGTTCACTCTCACAGGGGCATCGAAGCAAATGGCTATGTAAATTGTCAATGGTGTGACCACATTGACACTGTGAAAGATGGGCGATTATAGGATGTGGCAAGCTAAGACAAGTACGTAATGTTATAAGAAAGTGGATTGAGGATAAATGAAATGTAGGTGTGGTAAGACGAGTTAATAACCAAGCGTTTGCCCTTGGACCTAAACACGAACAGAGATGTGCTTACATGATATCCGAAGGAATGTCTATTAGAAATGAGGTAAATTTCTGTTCATGTAGGTGATTCGGCAAAGGAGCTTATAATTGGAAATAAAATTAAACCAGTAGGGCTTGAAAACATACAACTTAAGGTAACATGATTCGAACATCTCGTAGTGCCATCTAGAATGGGGAAGTGTCAGTCTTAACATGTGTTATTGCATCCAAAAGAATAAGGCTATCATCCTATTGGAAACGAGTGACAAGTGCAAGAACGATAAATGTCCAACACTTCAAGAATGCAAGGGCAAAAGTTTGAAACATAGAAAGGAGGCCAAACCCATTCGAAGAAGTAAGAAAAGTGGCTTGACAACGAACTAGATGATCGAATAGAACCATCAAAAGATCTTGCACCAAATAACTTCTCCAACGTAGTTATGGTATGAATATCAAATTCAACATAATGTTGCAAAATACCTAGAGATGGAAACACTGTGCAAAATAAGTAGTTCAGGCACTAGGCATAGCATAATGAGAACATCACAAAAATCGCTTGAAGATCTGCAAGCATAGGGAAACTAGATATCATCCCAAGATCCTCATGAAAAACTTTAATTACAAACCATTCAACAAATGATGTGAGCCCACCAATGTGCCCAAAATATGAAAACCCGAATCAGGAGTAAAAAAGCCAAAAGGAAATGATTATAAAGTGGTCCAACCCTTGTGGAGACCAAGCCACACACTTTGATGGTTGCATTGAAAACCCTAATGCCAATAACTCTTATAATCGTAAAAATGTAGGAACCATATATAATGCGGGACCTACTATATGTGTATCATTTACCAAGGAAGGGAAACACACAAGTGGGGTGGGCTATCATTATAAGGTGAAAAACACAAAGGTGAACCTAAGCAAACAACATTCCTCCCAATGGGTCCCCACTATCGTGTACCTAATTTTGACGAAGTGACTATGAAATCGCCATGTTGGGGAGCTTAAAAAAAAAACAATGGGGATGGGTGTGCATATAATCATTGAAACAAATAGGAAAAACTAATCTAATGAACTAAGTGAAGACCATAACTTTTGAAAAAGGGCTGACCGTGAGACCAAATTGACGGCATTATGAACATCCACCTATAGACCACCCAATCTAGATGCAAATTTAACATTGCTCAAACGCTATGAACCACTGTCTTACACCCACCAAGAGTTGTTACACCAAACTAATGAAGCCAAAATCTTTTAAACTACAATATTTTATAATGAATTTAAACACAATAGGCCAATTTTTTAAATATGATACTCAATAATTGCTTGAACATAGTTGAATATGGGAGTTACATTAAAATGGATTGGGTACAACATGTTAATACACCATATTATTGCAAAAAGAAAGAGACAAAAAATATTGCATTAAAGGAGGTGAAAAATGTTCAATTCCAATATACATAAGTAGAAAGGGAGAAATATATTTCATTGGGGAATAGGAGACATTGGACTAATAAGAAATCAATGCAAACACAACATGTATTATTGATAGTTAATGTCAATGGACATAATGGACAAGAGATGGCAGATTGATAAGGAAAATAAAAATGGCAAATGATAAGGCAAATCAATGAAAAATAATAAGAAATCAATGCAAACACAACATGTATTAATGATAGTTAATGTCAATGAACATAATGGACAAGAGATGGCAAATTGATAAGGAAAATAAAAATGGCAAATGATAAGGCAAATCAACAAAACAAAATTCCTATGTTGATTGATTAATTTTGGACATGTTGTCAATATTTATTGTTAATTTATAAGATCAATTTATATTGTTAATTTACAGGATTGATTTATATTTTCAGTTTTTTTCCATTTATATTTTTATTTATACAATTTATTGTCCACTAATAAAAATGAAATAAAAGTTGGCAAATTTCTTTACATCAAAATAATATAAATACGGTTGATTAATTTTTAGGTTTGGTTGAGATTAAGAAAAATATATTTGAATGCATTTGGGTGTCACATTTTTGGATACTTGCAACAACACAAGTTGAAAATTCGGGCACTTGGAGCCTTTATTGGGTTGTAAGGAATCATTAGATAGGGAATCTGATTTGGTCAAGATGGAAAAAATAAATCCCAAGGCATTTGAATGTTTTAATTTTGGACTTGTGACGATGAAAGTTCAAAATTTGGGCATTTTGAGCTTTGGGATGTTGAAAATAAATTATTGAATTGCGGTGGTGTAGGGAATTGTTTTTGGCCAAGATGAAAAAGAAAAAATTCCCATGGTATTCAAATGGAAAGCTAACGTTTTACATTAACTAGAAGTCAAGTGATTTAAACCTTGTCCAACTAGAAGAATGTGCTTCTTTGGTTATATAAGTGGAGAAGATATCTAAGTAATACTTGAACTTTTTACAACATATCATGAAAATTTATATGAAGTAGGGGTTGTATATATTTTCTACCACACTGAAGTGATCCTTATCTTGCATCACTTGTCATTGGGTTGTTTAAGGAGTGGAACACATGGTTGACATACAAAATTTAATGTACCAAAGGTTCATCTACATCACATTAGGTATCAATCAAAACCCTTAACCTTTTTCTTACTATGCAATTTTTTAGCTTGAAATTTAGCTTCATATGTCTTAATCCAAAAACTTAGTCCTAAAGTTTCATTTCAATTAGTGTGTGTTTGCAAGTTTGTTTCAACTTTTAACCATATTGAAACCATATAATATTGTGTATGGTAATTTTGATTGGAAGTAGTGTGAATATGCATGTCCTTGTTTAATGTGTAAGGCAATATTGTTTTGAGGATTGTTTTCATGCAAGTTACAAGGTGGTTTGCCTAACATTTTTTCGGTGAATTTGACATGATCAAGGGTGTGAAGGCATGGGCTAATCACCTAAGGTGTAGTAAATTGTCTTTTTCCTTTTGATGTTGGCCCAAATTGCCAATGCAGTTTGTCAAATTAAAAAACTCCATCTAGGAATTTGTTGTGGTCCATTTGATGAAATATTTAAATTCAATTTGATGATAACACCATAAGTTGCACAAATTGATATGACTTTCATATGTTATTGTTTTGTTTATTTGATGGGATGACCATTTGCAAGGTTGTTTGAACTTCTAATAACTTTCAAAGTCATAAATTATTCACATGGTGTTTGTGATATGACTATGTACTTCAAAGGTTCGTGTCCTTTAGTTGTTTATGTGCAAAGTTGATTTTTTTGCAAATGATCACTTTCATGTAAGCAAGGTGGTGTGTTTAGCACAAGTTTGACATCAAGGGTATGAAGGCCCATGCAAATCACCTATGGTGCAATATGTGGTCTTTATCTTTTTGATGTTGGCCTAAATTGCCAACGCATTTGATCTAAAAAAATTTAATGTTTGAAGTTTCATTACTACAATATGTGGCCAAGTTCATTATGTGTTTCATTAGATTTTGAATGACCTTGGACAAATTATCATGGTGAAAGTGGTCAACCCCTTAATGAATGGGAACCATTTGCTACAAACATAGTGAATTCATTAATAGCTAGTTCACTAGATTAGCCTCCTAATTCCAAAAGTAGGTTAAAAGCTTGAACTAAGCCACCTAGCCTACCAACCTAAGCTAGGGGGCTTAGACAAGGTTGTGCCACCTAAGTTAAAAAGATGGGCCCTTAGCAACCTAGCCTAGGCACCTAGGCAACCCTAGGCTACCTAGATTAGATCGCAAAAGCTAGGGTTTGATCCCCTCACCTTCACTTTGAAGAATAAATTGCTTACCTTTGCACAAATTTTTTTTATGTGAAATAAATTGTCATCACATTTTAATAAACATTTTTCTATCCTACTTAAATAGCCTATTCAACCTACCTTAGCTAACCTACCTTATGTTTAGATAAGCCTAGGTAAATTAGGTTATCCTAGGGCTTACCTAGGCATACTTAAGGCTAACATAAGTATACTTAAGTTGTTTTAGGGGCTACCTATGCTACCTATTCACCTACATAGGGGTTACTTAGAGGACCTACATGGGGACAACATAGGCCTACCTAAGGGTTACCCTAAGGGCTATTGTAGGCTACCTTAAAAGTTGTTTAAGCTACCTTAGGCTACCTTAAAAGCTATGTAGGCTACCTCAAGGCTATGTGGGCCTAATCTAAGGGCTACCATAGCCTACCTTAAGGCAATGTAAATTATCCTAAAAGCTATGTAGCCTAACGGACTATGTAAGCAACTTAGGGGCTACTGTAGGCTACTTTAAAGGTTAAATGAACTACCTAGGGGCTATTTAAGCTACATAAAAACTAACATAGGCTACTTTACTAGGGGCTATGTAAGCCTACCTATGCACTATCATAAGCTACCTTAAGGGCTATGTTGGCTATTTAAGGATTATTTAACCTACCAACATGGGTATGTAACTTAGTTAAGGGCTACCATTGGCTACCTTAAGGATTTTGCAAGCTACCTAGGGGCTTACCATAAGCTACTTTAAGGGTTATGTAAATAATTTAAGACCTCCATAGGCTACATAGGGACCTACCTAAGGGCTATTTATTTTACATAAGGCCTGCATAAGGGTTACATGGGCTACATAGGCTTCTTAGGGGATATGTAGACTACCCCATGGTTTATATAAGCTACCTAGGGCTACCCAAGGGCTATGTACACTCTTGGGGAAATCATTCCTTGTATATTTTTAAAAGCACCTAAAAGAAAAAATAAAATAAAATGTTATGCAATAATGGTATATTTTAAGTATATTCAAAATATATCTTCATAATGAATTAAAAACACACCATATTGACATTCAAATAAATTCTAAATTTATTTTTTTCAATGAATTGCATTTAAATTTTTTTTGCATGCCATTTGGAATATAATAGAAGTGACTTTCTTGAGTGTAGGCTATATAAAGTGACTTACCTAGCAACTTACAACATTTAATCATCTATAGATCTATTTTCAATTAGCTATGAATTATATTTCAATAACTAATAGTGAAACTTGATGATTACATAATGACCACACAATGACATAATTTTAGCCAAGGTGAAATGATTAAGGTGGGGTGAACTTATTTCACTTTTAAAGCCCCATAGTGATTTAGGCTAGTGAACTACACCTCACTTTTGAATTAGTATTTCTATGATTTATTTAATAGGATAATCAAATTTGAATTGATGATGACATCACAAGTTGGACAAGTTGATATGGACAATTAGTTATATGGTTGTTTGGACTTTTAACAACTTTGAAAGCCAAAAATTCTTAGTATGGTGTTTGTGATGTGACTATGTAGCTTCATGTCATTGTTTAATGTGCAAAGTACATCTTTCTTGTTAAGGATTATTTTCATGTGAGCAAGGTAGTGTGTGTCTAACACATGTTTATATTATGAATGTTCGTAAAAACCACCCATGGTGTAGTATTAGGTCTTTATCCTTTTGATGTTGGCCCAAACTATTAATGCAATATGTCAAATCAATAAACTCCATGTACGAAGTTTCTTTGGTTTTATTAATGGGATGATCAAATTTGAAACAATAGTGAAAGAATAATTTGCACATGTCTTGAAATGGGGTTACCCTTAATTTGATATGACTTAAAATTTCATTTTCCAAACTATGTGTTATGGGCTTCAATTGTTCATTTTGCAACATTTGATGCAATTCATTGGTCAATGCAGAAGAACATAATGATAAAAAAAAGAGCAAGAGTTTGTTGTGACAAAGACGTTTGAAAAAAGTCACGGCATGCTAGATTACATGGTTGAAGAATATGACACAACTATGGGGTCTGATTATGGTGAGATGATATTGTTTTTAGTTGACACAATTTGGAAAAAAAATTAAAACTAAGTTCTTAAAGAGTCATGAGAAAATATCCACCTTTGAAAACTTTTAATGGCCGAGAGATATTTTGTTGAGTTTAATGTAAAAAAAAATTAGTTGATTTCTTTTGTTGATGTAAAATGGGGTTAAGTCAAATGTGGAAAGGCACAATATGTAAAGCCTAGAAAAAATTCTAGTGCCTTTGATGGTCCCTTGCATTCAATGGGCCTATATGAACACCTCTATGAACTACATCTTTGTGGTTGATTTTGAATCCTTTGCTTCCAACTTTTGAATGTGGGCTAATATAGGAAATGAAAATCTAATGAAATAAATGCATGGTTGTAGCCAATCCACAACTATTGTTTTGTTGCACATTGCATGTTGCATTTGGTTTAACAAAGCTAGTTGTTAGCTAAAAAACAAAATTCCAACTTGATTGTAATGATTGGTTTTTAAAAATTATATTAAAATTAAATAATGTTGTTTTTGGCTCCTTGCTCCCTTGCATGTTTCCATGTATAGTAAATTCTAACTTGTTAAAGTTGATTTGTGTGTAGGTTTGGCCAATTGTACTTTCATTGTTGTAAGGTGACTCCATGAAAGTCATTTAGAAATAATGAAAGCTTAGGTTTGAAAATTTTGAACATCATACAAGTTGTTGTGAAAATGTAGAAAGTTATGAACTTTGAAAGCATTAATTTTGTTTTTGATCAAGGTGATGAACTAAGATTCGATTCAAAATTGTTGGGGGTGGGGGGGGGGGGAACAATATAGTGGCAATTTTATTTCCATTGAGTTATTCCATCAGACAACAAATCAAGTTGTAATTGTAAAATTTTATGGTTGTTCAAAAAATGGTGGTTATATGGAGAGGTCAAAGTGTAAAGATCTAATCCCTTGACAATGTTTGAATGGAGGTGAATTCAAGAATATGGGAGGTAGATTCTATTGTTCACTCAAATTTCATGTAGGTTTTCTACTTGTAATTCTTTGTCTAATAGCATAAAGATGTTGATGATGTTGACAATTGTAATGAAACTAAATTAAGTTGCCACAAACTTCGTTAATCACGTATACATGTTCATTTTGGGGTTCTTCCCAAAATGCATTAGGGAAGTTGTAAATTTGTATGAATCATTTAATGACTTGGGGAGAGTTGGAAAAACCTTGTTTATAATAATGGGGATCACAAAAAAAAATTGTAACCTTTTGCATCTTGATAAGAATGACTCGATGTCAAGTTATATCCTGTGGTTTCATGAGAATGAGTTATCCAAGACCACCAAGTTAATTTCTTATGAATCCATTCAATAATTCTTTAAAGTTGAATTAATTTATGAATGGCTTTGTTATGTGAACAAGGATGGAGTTTAAAAGAAAAGACATCCATGCAAGAAGGGAGTTTGTGTTCCTAGAATTTATATTTTTAAAAAGTCACAACATGGTTTTGTTCTATGCATGTAATCTAATTGAGTTTACTATGGTATAAGACAAAATATTGGCTACATGTAGGTTGGGGTATCATTGATCACTAGAACCATAGTTGCAACAATCAATCCAAATAACAAAAGGTTTTGAAATTGATCTAAAATAGCCATCATAGTTGGAATAAGGACCATTTAATGTTATAGACCTATTATGACATATTAACATTTCATCTATTATCTACATAATTATGTTTGAATATGTTTTCTTGTTGATTTTGTTGGATGGTTATTGGTTCATTGTTTAATCACATGTGTTCACCTAGTGATTGATTTGTTCAAGATGATAAAATATGTTTTCTAATAAATTTCATTAAGTAGGCAATTGGTGTTTTCTTTTTTACTAGATGCATTGAAAAATTTATAGTGTGGGATGAAGTACTTATTGATTTTTCGTTGAATGTCATGAAGACATTGAAAGCATAATGTATATTGACAAGGATGATGAAATAGATTAGTGATTATGTGTTTTTATCTAATGCATAGAAAAAATATTATTAAACATGTTCTAAACCATGTAGTTGGGCTTATTATTTAAAACCATGTTTGTATACTAATAAAGGTTATAATATTAGTATATTGATACATAGAAGGTGTTGAATATGTTGTGTGTAAATGTGCAAAAAATAATGTATGACTACTAAAATTGTTGGATTTGGTGGTTTCAAATTATTTTCTTACTTATTGATAAGTACCCCATGTTTATAAATGGGTATTATCATAGGTGATAAATAGTGACAAACAAATGTAAGGATAAAATTTTTGGTCCACTAACGAAGCAAGGCAACATCCACTCAAAAGCCCTTTGCTTTGGGGAGGGGGTGAGTGGAGGGCAACCAAATAGGTGATAGTTAATTAAATTAAAAGTTTTAGTTGTTTCTCTTAACTATAGTTTTAATTTTAGCAACTAGTTCTTTTGGTGCATGATTGCAATAACATGGATCTAGATATAATTTAACACTACCAAAAATATGAGAGGAGGGCAACTAGGTTTAGTTAATTGAATATGATATAAAAAGATTGTTGTTGCATCTCTTAACACACACAAAAATATGGATGAAGTTAAAGTTATAATTATAGCAAGTGATTTTATTTCTAATCCTCTTTGAACTTGTAAAATGGCCAAAAAAAAGAAAATCCATATTTCAAAATGGTTCATTGCAACCAAAAAAAAGAAAAGAAAACCTTGAAAAGCACCCCATTTGAAATTCATCCAAAATTATTCATACATTATTCATCATTTATCCCTTTTTAAAAAAATCCTAAATTGTGAGCTCATCATGAATCCATTGATTTATCTTTCTTGATTGGATTGATCATTTTTGGATTTTTCATCTTTTCATCCATAATTTTATGGATTTTTCATCTTTCTCACAGCTTAAGGTTCATGTAGTTGCATTTTTTCACAGTTCAATCTTTAGACTGAAAAGGTTTAAAACAACCAAAAATATTTTTGAATATGTTTTTGATTATCATATTGGTTTTTATAAATAAAGGGTTGTTTAAAAACACCTAAAGATTTTTTCAAGGAAATCTCCTATATTAAATTAGGTGATGGCAATGGGACTTTGGTTTTGAATGGGTGTCTCCACACCCATAGTTCCCTTTGGAAGGAAACATCTTATTAAGCAAAGTTTGGTCATTAGATTGAAAGGGGTCTAGAGTACCCAAAGAAAAAAAAAGGTTAACAATAAGATTTATTACTTGAGTTACCTTTTGGGATAAATTTCCAATTTTGAAATTGGTAATTACAAACAATGAAGTTCTAAATAGGTTAAGGAATGAAGAAAATATCAAATAATGTTTGGTGGTAGGTACATATTCGACGATAGGCGGTTCTACTTTACACCTCAGTAATTTTTTTGACAAAGGTTGTTTTACTAATTGGGAGTAGATGATAGTGGATCTCGTCTTGACAAAAGGATGAGAATGGCTTTGTAAACACATAATCCTACCCATAAAGAGCTTTCCAACAATACCAAGAATGCACCCAAGGTCCTCTATAATTTTTATATTTGATTTAAATGAATTTTAAGTGAAACAATTGTTCAATATTCGATAGCTTTTCCACCATGGCTTGAAACATTTTGAAACCAAGTTCAACTCATTGAGGGACTTCCAATGGTACTAAAAAGCATGGCAAGAAGTGCCATGGTTTGGGAGATCTTGGTGTGACAAGCAAAACAAATGAACTACATTCCTACATAGATAGATGAAGGAATGCAAATTTTGGAAATGTCAAAACTCTCTTAATTATATTGATCTTCCTATACTTGACCTACTTGTAATAACCTTTCAAGTCAATGTTGGAGGTCATTTTACTTTTGTTATCACCAAGGTTGCTTCACAAAACAAATTTTATACACATTTTATTGTTGTTCATAATCTTTTTCAAAATTTAGAATAGTAATATGGCCTCCAAATTTTATATATTAAATGTTAACTATATATATGTATATTGGATCATATTTGTAGTTACTATATAAATCTGAACTTTATTCATAGTACAAAAGAAAATAAGTCCTTAAAAAAACATTTATTTGGCAATGATAATCTATCCATAATATGTTTGACTTCAACAAACCAAATGGTGGATAAGAAATATACTACATTCAAAGACTCCATTGAAAGGGCATAATCATTACCACATTGAATCAATGTTTTTCTTCTTGGGAAATTTATCTATTTTTCTATAAAAAATTTGGGAAATTTGTGGATTTTTTTTGTTTATCTAGTGTAAATTGGATTAATTTTTCTTTTTTTCGTTAAATTTAGTCAAAATTTTGATACGAAAAAAATGAACTTTTTTTTTGGCATTGAATATGGTATTCAATTTTTTAAAAATAATAAAATAATAAGAAGGAATGAAAGGCCTATCGCCCTCTTGAACAACTTTTCCAAAATTACAACTTTGTTTTTGAAATGGTTATAATTGAAACCAAAATGAATAAACTATGAGCTCCAAAGTGATTGAAACTTATAATTTAATAGTTTCACCTTAGATTAGATTAAATTGACATAGATATTCTAGAACAAGGGTAGCTTCACCACATCTCTACCTAGTAATTAATTAAATTTGAAGATTTCATTTAGAAATAAATTAAAAAATCTTAAATATTTCAAAGGGTACTTCATTTTTTTCACAAAACATTTCAATGTGAGGCAAGTTTCAACAAAATGGTCGAAAACTAAGTAGGGTTTCAAGTTGAATGCCTTTGGGTATGACCTTGGCCCGAACTCATGCCCTATTTGAAACTCATTCATTAGTTATCAATGGATTGAAAATTGGCCACTTGAAACCATGTCCTTATTTATTTATTTATTTATTTATACCCTATCAAAGTATTAAAAAATATCAAGGTCAAGGTTTTTAATTTTGCCCGTTATTTTAATATATTCAATAATCATTTAAATGTTAGGTAAGATTTAAAGTCAGGTTTAAAGTTTAGGATGCATCATTAGATAATAGTTGCCTTTCAAATTGTAAATAAGGTTTTTTCTTACAAAATTGGTTGCATAAAAAAATTTATAGCTTGTGTTTCGAAGGGTTTTGTGTTGCATTGTGCTCTTTGATTGGTTTTTTCTTTTGCTCCCTTGTTCATCAACACCTCTCCTTGTTCTTATGTTCCTACTTATTAGTGCCTCTTTTAGTTTGTGTCTTCCTACTCATTGGCACCTTTCCTAGTTTGCGTGTTACTATTTGTTGGTGCCTTTTTCTAGTTCATGTGTTCCTATTCATCAACACCTTTCATGGCTTGTGTGCTAATTCGCTCTTCGACACTCTTCTTGGTTCTATTGCTCCTTTGGTGCCTCTTAAGGTACCTCTTTGTTAATCCTTGGCCTTCTCCTAATTCTACTTTTCTTGTTCCTTGGCTCTTCCATGCCTCTCGTGATTTTGCTTTCCTCTTCAAATTTGGTATTGCCTCTTTCTTTTGCTTTGTGCAAATGTGGGAAAACTAGAGGTTTTTTCAAGCGGTTTTGCTTTGCTCTTCAAATTGGTATTGCCTCTTTCTTTTGCTTTGTGCAAATGTGGGAAAACTAGAGCTTCTTTCAAGTGGTTTTGCTTTGCTCTTCAAATTGGTATTGCCTCTTTCTTT
>Ga0116229_10007526_pt1 | contig 17187 bp, 13 predicted proteins | sample S1TSphgellanicum_3_FD_87313 | JGI IMG/M metagenome (GOLD analysis project Ga0116229, IMG submission 87313) | Host-associated microbial communities from peat moss isolated from Minnesota, USA - S1T2_Fc - Sphagnum magellanicum MG | ecosystem: Host-associated > Plants > Peat moss > Unclassified... | reverse complement strand
GATTACGGCGCGCTCGCTGCCCGATGTCCGCGACGGGCTGAAGCCGGTACACCGGCGGCTGCTGTTCGCCATGCGCCAGCTGCAACTTGCGCCCAATACCATGCCGAAGAAATCGGCGCGCGTCGTCGGCGACGTCATCGGCAAGTACCACCCGCACGGCGATGCCTCGGTGTACGACGCGATCGTGCGCATGGCCCAGCCGTTTTCGATGCGCAATCTGCTGGTCGACGGGCAGGGCAACTTCGGTTCCGTCGACGGCGATCCGCCGGCGGCGATGCGCTACACGGAAGTGCGCATGTCGAAGATCGCGCAGGAGCTGCTCGCCGACATCGACAAGGAAACCGTCGATTTCGCGCCGAACTACGATGAATCCGAAAGTGAGCCGACGGTCCTCCCGACCCGGGTGCCGAATCTGCTGGTGAACGGTTCCTCCGGAATTGCGGTCGGCATGGCGACGAATATTCCGCCGCACAACCTGGCGGAAATCATCACCGCCTGCATCGCCCTGATCGAGAATCCCGAGATCACCCTCGCGCAGTTGATGCAGATCGTTCCCGGTCCGGATTTCCCGACGGCGGGCATCATCAACGGTGCCCAGGAAATCGTTTCGGCCTACAAGACCGGCCGCGGCCGTCTGCATGTGCGGGCACGAACGCACATCGAAGATGTGGGCAAGGGCGACCGGCAGGCCATCGTCATCACGGAGCTGCCGTATCAGGTCAACAAGGCGCGCCTGATCGAGCGCATCGCCGATCTGGTGCGCGAAAAGCTGATCGACGGCATTGCGTCGGACGGTTTGCGCGACGAGTCCGACAAGGACGGCATGCGGGTCGTCATCGAACTCAAGCGCGGCGAAGTGGCCGAGATCGTGCTCAACAACCTGTATGCGCAGACGCCGATGGAGACGGTGTTCGGCATCAACATGGTGGCGCTGCTCGACGGCCAGCCGAAGCTGATGTCGCTGCGCGAGATGCTGGATGCGTTCCTGCGCCACCGGCGCGAAGTGGTCACGCGGCGCACCATCTTCGAGCTGCGCCGCGCGCGCGAGCGCGCCCATATCCTCGAGGGCCTGGCGGTGGCGCTGGCCAACATCGACGAGGTGATCGCCCTGATCAAGGCATCGCCGACGCCAGCCGAGGCACGCAGCGCGATGCTGGCGCGCAGCTGGGCGCCGGGTGCGGTGGCGCAGATGCTCGAGCGCAGCGGCGCCGCCTCGACCCGGCCGGATGGACTGGCCGCGGAGTTCGGCCTGGCCGGCGGGGTCTATCGGCTGAGCGAGGCGCAGGCGCAGGCGATCCTCGACATGCGGCTGAACCGGCTCACCGGACTCGAGCAGGGCAAGATCGTCGAGGAGTTCCAGGGCCTGCTGGCCGAGATCGGCAACCTGTCGGCCATCCTGGCGCTGCCTGCGCGCCTGACCGAGGTGGTGCGCGCGGAGATCGTCGAGATCCGCGACAACTTCGGCGATGCGCGCCGCACCGAGATCAGCCGCGATCACCTCGACCTGAGCACCGAGGACCTGATCGAGCCGCAGGATGTCGCGGTCACCATGTCGCACGCCGGCTATGCCAAGGCGCAGCCGGTGTCCGACTACCAGGCGCAACGGCGCGGCGGTCGCGGCAAGTCCGCCACCGCGGTCAAGGACGAGGACTTCATCGAGAAATTCTTCGTCGCGCACACCCACGACACGCTGCTGTGCTTCTCCAATCGCGGCAAGGTCTACTGGCTGCGCGTGTTCGAGCTGCCGCAGGGCGGCCGCGGCTCGCGCGGCAAGCCGATCGTCAACCTGCTGCCGCTGGAGGAGGGCGAGAAGATCAGCGCACTGCTGCCGGTGAAGCAGTTCGACGAGCAGCATTTCGTGTTCATGGCCACCAGCAGCGGCACCGTCAAGAAGACCCCGCTGAGTGCGTTTTCGCGGCCGCGTCCGAGCGGCATCATCGCGCTCGACCTGCGCGGTGACGATCACCTGGTCGGCGTGGCGCTGACCGACGCCACACGCGAGATCATGCTGGTGACCAGCGGCGGCAAGGCGATCCGATTCCACGAGGAACAGGTGCGGCCGATGGGACGCGAGGCAGCCGGCGTGCGCGGGGTCAAGCTGGGCGAGGGCCAGCGCCTGATTGCGCTGCTGGTGCTGGGCGAGGGCCATGTGCTGACAGCCTCGGAAAATGGCTACGGCAAGCTCACGCCGCTGGCGGATTTTCCCGGTCATGGCCGCGGCGCCCAGGGCGTGATCGCTCTTCAGACCACCTACCGCAACGGGGCCACGGTGGCGGCGTTGCAGGTGCAGCCGGGCGATGAGCTGATGCTGATCAGTTCCACCGGCACGCTGGTGCGCACACCGGTGGCCGACATATCGGTGGTCGGGCGCAATACCCAGGGCGTGCGCCTGATCCGGCTCGGCGAGGCTGAACGGCTGACCGGGGTCGAGCGCGTCGCGGGCCTCGAGGCCGGCGATGAGGGCGCGGCCATCGGCGACAGCGACAGCGGCAGCGACGAAGTCAGCCCGCTGTAGCGACGGCTCGACGATGAGGGCTTGAGTGCGCGTATTCAATTTTGCAGCGGGACCGGCAGCGCTGCCGCTGCAAGTGCTGGAGCAGGCTCGCGATGAGATGACCGACTGGCGTGGCAGCGGCATGTCGGTCATGGAAGTCAGTCATCGCAGCAAGGCGTTCATCGCCGTGGCGCAGCAGGCCGAGGCGGACCTGCGCGAACTGCTGGCCGTGCCCGGGGACTACAAGGTGCTGTTCATGCAGGGCGGGGCGACAGCGCAGTTCGCCAGCGTCCCGATGAACCTGGCGTCGCCCGACGCCTGCGTCGACTACCTGAACACCGGCAGCTGGTCGGCCAAGGCCATCGGCGAGGCGGCGCATTACTGCCAGGTCAATGTCGCGGCGGACGCTGCCGACTCGCACTACACCAGCGTGCCGCCGCAGAGCAGCTGGAAATTAAGCCCCGGGGCCGCGTACCTGCACTACACCCCGAACGAGACCATCGGCGGCGTCGAGTTCGGGTTCGTGCCACAGGTGGCGGCGCCGCTGGTGGCCGACATGTCCTCCACCATCCTGTCGCGTCCGATCGATGTCAGCCGTTTCGGCCTGATCTACGCCGGCGCGCAGAAGAACATCGGGCCGGCGGGCCTGTGCGTGGTGATCGTGCGTGCGGACCTGATCGGCAAGGCGCGCCGCGGCACGCCTGCTGTGTGGGACTACCAGGCGGTGGCCGATGCCGGCTCGATGCTCAACACCCCGCCGACGTTCGCCTGGTACCTGGCCGGCCTGGTGTTCAAGTGGCTTCGCGGGCAGGGCGGCCTGGCTGCGGTGGGCGAACGCAATCGCGCCAAGGCCGAGCTGCTGTACGCGACCATTGACCAGTCCGGTTTCTACAGCAACCCGGTGGACCCGGCGCACCGTTCCTGGATGAATGTGCCGTTCGTGCTCGCCGTGCCGGCGCTCGACCAGGCATTCCTGAGCGAAGCCCGCGCCGCCGGGCTCAACAACCTGGAAGGCCACCGTTCGGTCGGCGGCATGCGCGCAAGCCTGTATAACGCTACCCCGATCGAGGCAGTACGCGCACTGTGCGACTTCATGCTCGACTTCATGCGCCGCCACGGCTGATGGACGACGACGCGCCATGGGATATCGGATCCTGACCCTGAACCAGATCAGCGTGCGCGGCCTGGAACGCCTGCCGCGCGATCGCTATGAGCTGGCCTCCGACATCGGCAGTCCGCACGCCGTGCTGCTGCGCTCGGCCGACATGCACGCGATGAACATCCCGGCATCGGTGCTGGCGGTGGCGCGGGCCGGCGCCGGCACCAACAACATTCCGGTGGCGGCGCTGAGCCAGCGCGGCGTGCCGGTGTTCAACGCCCCGGGCGCCAACGCCAACGCGGTCAAGGAGCTGGTGCTGGCGGGCCTGTTCCTGGCGGCACGCAACATCTGCCCGGCCTGGGACTATGCGCGCGGGCTCACCGGCGATGACGCCGCGATCGACCAGGCGGTGGAGCAGGGCAAGAAGAATTACGTCGGCTTCGAATTGCCGGGCCGCACCCTCGGTGTGGTCGGGCTGGGTGCGATCGGCGTGGAGGTATGCAACAGCGCGCGCGCGCTGGGCATGCAGGTGCTGGGGTACGATCCGCAGATCACCGTCACGCGCGCCTGGCAGCTATCCTCCTCGGTGCAGCAGGCACTGTCGCTCGATGACCTGTTCGCGCGCTCGGACATCGTCAGCGTGCACGTGCCGATGCTGCCGGAGACGCGCGGGCTGGTGAATGGCGCGCGGCTGCGGCTGATGCGGCCGGGCGGGGTGGTGCTGAACTTCGCGCGTGCGCCGATCGTCAACGAGGCGGAGCTGGTGGCCGAGCTCGATCGCGGCCAGCTGCATGCCTACATCTGCGATTTCCCGAGCAACGCGCTGAAGAACCATCCACGCGCCGTGACGCTGCCGCACCTGGGGGCCTCGACGCTCGAGGCCGAGGACAATTGCGCGATCATGGTGGCCGACACGCTGCGCGAATTCCTGGAGCAGGGACACATCCGGCATTGCGTGAACTTTCCCGACGCCGCGCTGCCACGCGCGGCCGGATCGATACGGCTGGCGATCGCCAACGCCAACGTGCCCAACATGGTGGGACAGATCTCCACCTGCCTCGCCGCTGCGCGCCTGAACATCGCCGAGCTGCTGAACCGCTCGCTGGGCGAGTACGCCTATACGCTGATCGATGCCGAGGGCGTCGCCGACGAGTCGCTGCTGCAGCGCATCCGCGCCATCCAGGGCGTGCTGTCGGTGCGCCTGGTGCGCGCACCGGACTGATGCCGATGGCGCGCCGCAGTCACAAGCCGTCCAAGGCCAAGCCGTCCAAGGCCAAGCCGTCCAAGGCCAGGCCGTCCAAGGCCAGGCCGTCAAAGGCCGGCGCATCGACGTCCGGGGTGGCATCGTCCACGGTGGTGCCGTCCGGCGTGGCGTCGACCGGCCCCGCCGTTGACCTTGCGGCACTGCGCGGGTCGATCGATGCGGTCGACCAGCAGCTGCACCAGCTGCTCAACGAGCGCGCGCGGCTGGCGCAGCGCGCCGGCATCTCCAAGCATCGCGACGGGCACACGGTGGACTACTACCGGCCGGAGCGCGAAGCCGAGGTGCTGCGCCAGGCGCTGCAGCGGAACACCGGTCCGCTGCGCAACGAGGAGATCGTGCGCCTGTTCCGCGAGATCATGTCGGCGTGCCTGGCGCAGGAAGAGCCGCTCAAGGTCGCGTTCCTGGGCCCCGAGGGCACATTCACGCAGCAGGCGGTGGTCACTCATTTTGGCCACTCGGTGCGGGCGCTGGCGCTGTCTACCGTGGACGAGGTGTTCCAGGAAGTGGAGGCCGGCAATGCCGATTTTGGCGTCGTCGCAATCGAGAACTCGAGCGAGGGCACGATCACCAACACGCTCGATCGCTTTCTCGGCAGTCCGCTGCACATCTGCGGCGAGGTGGAGCTGCGCATTCACCACTGCCTGATGGGCAAGATGGACGCGCTGCCACGCGTGCTGCGCGTGTGCTCGCACAGCCAGGCGCTGGCGCAGTGCCGCGGCTGGCTCGATGAGCACCTGCCGGACGCAGAGCGCGTGGCGGTGGCCAGCAATGCCGAGGGAGCGCGGCGCGCCCGCGACGAGCATGGCAGCGCGGCGATCGCCGGAGCGACCGCCGCCGAGGTCTACGGGCTCAACATCCTGGTGCGCGAGATCGAGGATCGCGCCGATAACGCCACGCGCTTCCTGGTGCTGGGGCGCAAGCTGCTGCGCCCGAGCGGCGCGGATCGCACCACGCTGCTGCTGTCGATCGGCGACACCCGGTCTCCCGGTGCGCTGCATCGCCTGCTCGAGCCGCTGGCGCGCTACCGCATCAGCATGACGCGCATCGAGTCGCGGCCGTCGCGCAAGCGCAAATGGGACTATGTCTTTTTTATTGATATCGAGGGACACGCCGAGGACGTCGCGGTCGGCAAGGCGCTGGCGGCACTCAAGCGGCGTGCCTCGCTGTTCCGGGTGCTGGGTTCCTATCCGCGGGCAGTGCTGTAGGCGCATGGAGAGCGAGCTGCATCCCGGGCGGCTGGCGGTGCCGGCGGTGCGCGAGCTGTCGCCGTACCAGCCCGGCAAGCCGATTTCGGAACTCGAGCGCGAGCTCGGTATCCACGACATCGTCAAGCTGGCATCGAACGAGAATCCGTACCGGCCCAGTCCACAGGCGCTCGCGGCCATGCGGGCCGCGCTCGAGGACGTGTGGCTGTACCCGGATGGCGGCGCGCACGACCTCAAGTACGGACTGGCCGCGCACCTGGGCGTCGATCCGGCCTGCCTGACGCTCGGTAACGGTTCGAACGACCTGCTGGTGCTGCTGGCGGAAGCGTTCCTGACGCCGGCTCACAGTGCGGTCTACTCGCAATACGGGTTCGCGCTCTATGGGCTGGTCACGCGCGAGACCGGCGCACAGCCGATCGAGGTGCCGGCGCTCGGCATGCAGGCGCCGATGCCGTACGGCCATGACCTGGATGCGATGGCGGCGGCGATCGCACCGAACACGCGGCTGGTATTCATCGCCAATCCGAACAATCCGACCGGCACCTGGGCGCCCGCGGCGGCGCTCAAGGCATTGCTCGCCCGCACCCCCGCGACCACGCTGGTGGTGCTCGACGAGGCCTACTTCGAATACGGCCACGCACTCGGGACGCAGGACGGGGTTGCGTGGCTGGCCGAGCATCCGAACCTGGTGGTCCTGCGCACCTTCTCCAAGGCCTATGGGCTGGCTGGCGCGCGCGTCGGCTATGCGATCTCGCACCCGGAGGTCGCCGATGTGCTCAATCGCCTGCGGCCGGCGTTCAACGTCAATTCGCTGGCGCAGGCCGGAGCCCTGGCGGCACTGGGCGACCAGCCGCACATGCGCAATGCCGTCAGCGCGACGATGCGCGAGCTGGCGCGGGTCGAGGCGGCTTTCCGGCAGCTGGGCCTGTGGAGCGCGCCGTCGGCTGGCAACTTCCTGCTGCTGCGGGTCGGCGGGCCGGCCGCGCCGGTGTTCGAGCGGCTGCTGCAGCGCGGCGTCATCGTGCGGCCACTGGCCGGCTACCGGCTGGCGGATTGCCTGCGCATCAGCATCGGTCTTCCGCAGGACAACGACCGGCTGCTGGCGACGCTGCCGCAGGTGCTGTGACTACCCACTACCTGGTGCGCCCGGCGCGCAGCGTGCACGGCGAGCTGCGCGTGCCGGGTGACAAATCCATCTCGCATCGCGCCCTGATGCTCGGCGCGATCGCGGACGGCCCGAGCGCGATCAGCGGCTTTCTGGCGGGCGAGGACTGCCTGGCGACGCTGTCGGCGCTGATGGCACTGGGCGTGGGGGTGCAGCGGCCGGCACCGACCGAGGTGCTGGTGCACGGCGCCGGCCATCACGGACTGCTCGCTGCAGCCGGCGCGCTCGACATGGGCAATGCCGGCACCGCGATTCGCCTGCTGATGGGCCTGCTTGCCGGCCAGCGCTTCGACAGCACGCTGATCGGCGATGCCTCGCTGATGCGCCGGCCGATGGAGCGCGTCGCCACGCCGCTGCGGGCGATGGGCGCACGCATCGAGACCGCGGATGGCCGCCCGCCGGTGCGCATCCATGGCGGCGCTGCACTCTCCGGCATCGACTATGCGCTGCCGATGGCGAGCGCGCAGGTGAAGTCGGCGCTGCTGCTGGCAGCGCTGTATGCGCACGGTACCACCCAGGTTACCGAGCCGGCGCCGACCCGCGACCACACCGAACGCATGCTGCGCGGCTTCGGCGTGGATGTGACCAGCACCGGTGGGCGCGTGAGCCTTGCCGGCGGGCAGCGACTGACTGGCTGCAGGATCGCGGTGCCGGGCGATTTCTCCTCGGCGGCGTTCTTCATCGTTGCCGGCTGCCTGGCGGCGCACCAGGGGCTGACGCTACGCGATGTCGGCGTCAATCCGACACGTACCGGGCTGCTGCAGATGCTGCGGCTGATGGGCGCGGATATCGAACTGGTGCCACACGGCGCCGGCGCGCCCGAGCCGATCGCCGACATTCACGTGCGTGCCAGCGCGCTGCGCGGCATCGAGGTGCCGCAGGCGCTGGTGGCACTGGCGATCGACGAGTTTCCGGCGTTTTTCATCGCCGCGGCCGCAGCCGAAGGGCAGACCACCGTCACCGGCGCGGCGGAGCTGCGCGTCAAGGAGAGCGACCGGCTGGCGGTGATGGCGTCGGGGCTTGGCGCGCTCGGCATCGAGTGCCAGCTGCTGGAAGATGGTCTGCGCATCCGGGGCGGGCGCATGAGCGGCGGCAGGATCGACAGCCACGGCGATCATCGCATCGCCATGGCGTTTGCCGTGGCCAGCCTCGTGGCCAGCGGGCCGATCGAGATCGCCGATGTCGCCAATGTCGCCACGTCGTTTCCCGATTTTCCGCGGCTGGCGCGCGCCGCCGGCCTCGATCTATGACAGCTCCGGTGGTCGCCATCGACGGCCCCAGTGGGTCGGGCAAGGGAACGGTGTGCCGGCTGCTGGCGCGACGCACCGGCTGGCATCTGCTCGATAGTGGGGCGCTGTACCGCCTGGTGGCGCACGCCGGCGAACGGCACGGGCTGGCGCCCGGCGATATTGCCGGCCACGCGCTGATCGCCGAGCGCATGCAGGTCATGTTCGGCGCCGATGCCGGGGGCAACGAGCGCATCATCCTCGACGGCCGCGAAGTGGCGGCGGCGCTGCGCACCGAGGCCGCCGGCGCCGGCGCGTCGCGGGTGGCCGCCTGGCCGGCGGTGCGCACGGCGCTGCTGGCGCGCCAGCGCGCGTTTGCCCAGCCGCCGGGGCTGATCGCCGATGGGCGCGATATGGGTACCGTCGTGTTCCGCGACGCCCGGCTGAAAATCTTCCTGACCGCAAGTCCCGAGGAGCGTGCCCGGCGACGCTATAACCAGTTGAAAGAGAAGGACTCTGGTGTTAGCCTTGCCGCCCTTTCGCTTGAGATCGCGGAACGCGATCGGCGCGATTCGACACGGTCCGTGGCACCGCTGGTGCCGGCTGACGACGCGATCGTCCTGGACTCCACGGCCATGAGCGCTGCCGCGGCGACGGATGTGATCTTCGCGCACGGCCGGGAGCGCGCGCTGTGGCCGTAAGCTCGCTGAATTTGCAGGTCGATGCCGCAGGATGCGGCGTCGGTTAGTACCAACCCGCCGGGCCGGAGGCTCCAGGCGGCGCGATAAGCACGGCAACGTGCGAGAGAGTGTATGAACGAAGTTGCGACGGAAAGTTTTAGCGAGATGTTCGAGCAGAGCCTGGCGAATCAACGCATTCGGCCCGGCATGATCCTCACCGGCCTGGTGATCGATGTCGGTCCCGATGTGGTGATCGTCAACGTCGGATTGAAGTCGGAAGCGGTGATCCCGCTCGAGCAGTTCAAGAACGAGCGCGGGGAAGTCGAGGTTGCCGCCGGCGACCAGGTGGAGGTGGCGCTCGATTCGGTCGAGGATGGCACCGGCGAGACGCGCCTGTCGCGCGAGAAGGCCAAGCGCGCACGCACCTGGACGCGCCTCGAGGAAGCATTCAACAACGCCGAGATCGTGACCGGAATCATCTCCGGCCGCGTCAAGGGCGGCTTCACGGTAGAGATCGATCACGTGCGCGCATTCCTGCCCGGCTCGCTGGTGGACGTGCGTCCGGTGCGCGACACCGGCTATCTCGAGGGCAAGCCGCTCGAGTTCAAGGTCATCAAGCTCGACCAGAAGCGCAACAACGTCGTGGTGTCGCGTCGCGCGGTGGTGGAGCAGGAGTTCTCCGCCGAACGCAGCGCGCTGATGGATAACCTGCAGGAAGGCGCGGTAGTGCGTGGCACGGTCAAGAACCTCACCGACTACGGTGCGTTCGTGGACCTGGGCGGCATCGACGGACTGCTGCACATCACCGACATGGCCTGGAAGCGCGTCAAGCATCCGTCCGAAGTGGTCAAGGTCGGCGATGAGATCGACGTGCGCATCCTGAAATTCGACCGCGAGCGCTCGCGCGTGTCGCTCGGCCTCAAGCAGCTCGGCGCGGATCCGTGGGAGAACATCGCACGCCGCTATCCGCCCAACACGCGGGTGTTCGGCAAGGTCACCAACATCGCCGATTACGGCGCGTTCGTCGAGATCGAGGACGGTGTCGAGGGCCTGGTGCACGTGTCGGAGATGGACTGGACCAACAAGAACGTCAATCCAGCCAAGGTGGTGCACACCGGGCAGGAAGTCGAGGTCATGGTGCTCGACGTGGACGAAGAGCGGCGGCGCATCTCGCTCGGTCTCAAGCAGTGCAAGGCCAACCCATGGAAGGAGTTCGCCGAGAATCACAATCGCGGCGACCGGGTCGCGGGGCAGATCAAGTCGATCACCGACTTCGGCATTTTCATCGGCCTGCCGGGCAACATCGATGGCCTGGTGCACCTGTCGGACATCTCCTGGGACCTGCCCGGCGAGGAGGCAGTGCGCAACTACCAGAAGGCGCAACAGGTCGAGGCGATGGTGCTGTCGATCGATCCGGAGCGCGAACGCATTTCGCTCGGCATCAAGCAGCTGGCCAAGGACCCGTTCTCGGCCTTCATCGCCGAGAACCCGAAGGGCAGCATCGTCAAGGGCACGGTCAAGGATGTGGATCCGCGCGGCGCCGTGATCGACCTGGGCAACAGCATCGAGGGCCAGCTGCGCGCCTCGGAGCTCGGACGCGACCGGGTGGACGATGCGCGCGCGGTGCTCAAGATCGGCGACGAAGTCGAAGCCAAGTTCATCGGCGTGGATCGCAAGACCCGCACCATCTCGCTGTCGATCAAGGCCAAGGAGGTCTACGAGGAGGCGGAAGCGGTGCAGAGCTACCGATCCGAGGTGCCAACCTCGGGTACCAGCCTCGGCGACCTGCTCAAGGAGCAGATCAACGGTCCGGATCGAGGTTGAGCACGAGCGCGGCGAGAATCTGCCGGGGAAGTATCTGGAAGCGCCATGACCAAGTCGGAACTGATCGAGATCATTACCGCGAAGCAGAAGCACCTGCCGGCCAAGGACGTGGAGCTGGCGCTGAAGCAGATGCTCGAGATCATGAGCGACTCGCTGGCCCAGGGCGATCGCATCGAGATCCGCGGCTTTGGCAGTTTCTCGCTGCACTTCCGGCCGCCGCGCCAGGGCCGTAATCCGAAGACCGGCGAGGCGGTAGCGCTCGCCGGCAAGTACGTGCCGCATTTCAAGCCCGGCAAGGATCTGCGCGAGCGGGTCAACAGCGGCGCCGATCGTCCCATCCGCGATTGAGCAGGCGCGATTGACCCGGCCGGCTCCATAGGACAGCGCCGATTGCAGAATGGTGACTGGCGCATCGCCAGCGCCATTGCGCTCGACTACCATCTGTGCCGTCATCGTGGACGCCAGAGGATCGAGGGGCATGGCTGCAGCAGAGGTTCGGACCGCGGTATTCCCGGTAGCAGGTCGCGGTACGCGCTTCCTGCCGGCGACCAAGGCCAGTCCCAAGGAGATGCTGCCGATCGTCGACAAGCCGCTGATCCAGTACGCGGTCGATGAGGCGCTGGCCGCCGGTGCCCGCCGGCTGGTGTTCATCACCGGAGCGTCCAAGCGCGCGATCGAGGACCACTTCGATACCGACGAGGCGCTGGAGAAGCTGCTCGACTCCCAGGGCAAGCACGATCTGGCCGCCCTGGTACGCGACGTACTGCCCAGCTATGCCTCCTGCATCTATATTCGCCAGCCCGCGCCGCTCGGCCTGGGGCACGCGGTGCTGTGCGCACGCCCGGCGGTGGGCGAGGCGCCGTTCTTCGTGCACCTGGCGGATGACCTGATCGACGCCGAGGTGCCGTGCCTCAAGCAGATGGCGGCGACCTTCAACGAGCGTGGCGGCAGCGTACTGGGAGTCGAGGAGGTACCGCGACGCGACACCGACAAGTACGGCATCGTCGAGGTCGAGCCGGGCGAGGGCGTGGTCAGCCGCATCAGGAGCATCGTCGAGAAACCCAAGCCCGCGGTAGCGCCGTCGACGCTCGCGGTGGTAGGTCGTTATGTGCTGACGCCGACGATCTTCGATGAACTGGAGCGCGTCGGCCAGGGCGCGGGTGGGGAGATCCAGCTCACCGATGGTATCTCGCGGCTGCTGCAGCGCGAGCCGGTGTACGCGCATCGCTTCGCCGGCCGGCGCTTCGATTGCGGCAGCAAGCTCGGCTACCTGAAGGCCACCGTGGAGCTGTCGCTGGCGCATGCAACGCTGGGCAAGGACTTTCGCGAGTACCTGAAGCAGCTGTCGGCGACGCTCGAGCACTGAGCGCCTGGCTGGCGGCGCCAGCGACTGACGGGGTAGCGCCGCCCGGGCAGCGCTGCGAACTGCGTCACAATCCAGCCTCGATCGAGCGCCCCGGCGTCGATCAGACGCCTTTCAAGAAAGCCGCCGCGCGGCCGATAGCCTTCGCAGGACCGCTTGGGGCCATCGGTATTCGCATCGCACATGTTCACGCTCATCGGCTCGGTCGTCGTTCTGTTGTGCGTCTGCGGCAGCTTCCTGATGGAAGGCGGCAGCCTGCGGCTGCTGTGGCACCCGGGCGAAGTCGTCATCATCATCGGATCCGCGTTCGGCGCATTCGTTACCAGCAACCCGATCAAGGTGGTGAAAGGATCGTTCGCCTCCGCGCTCGGGCTGGTCAAGGGTCCGCGCTACAAACGCGCGGACTACGTGGACCTGCTCAAGCTGCTCTACGACATCCTAGTGAAGATCCGCAAGTCCGGCATGCTCGCCATCGAGGCGGACATCGAGCAGCCGGCCAAGAGCAAGCTGTTCACCGACTATCCGCGCATCCTCGCCGACCATCACATGGTCGAATTCATCACCGACTGCCTGCGCCTGATCGTCGGCGGCAATCTTGATCCGCATGAGCTGGAGAGCCTGCTCGAGTACGAGCTGGAGACCCATCACCAGGAGGCGCAGCAGCCGGCGCACGCGGTGCAGCGCGTGGCCGATGCGCTGCCGGGCTTCGGCATCGTCGCGGCGGTGCTGGGCATCGTCGATACCATGGCCTCGATCGACGGCGCCGACACCGGCACCATCGGTCGCAAGGTAGGCGCAGCGCTGGTCGGCACCTTCCTCGGCATCCTGGTCGCCTACGGCTTCGTCGGTCCGATCGCGGCCGCGATCGAACATCGCGTGCACGAGGAGGGCAAGGCGTTCGAAGTGGTGAAGATGGCGCTGGTGGCGAGCGTGCGCGGCTACGCGCCGCCAGTCGCGGTGGAGTTCGCGCGCAAGCTGCTGTGGTCGGACGTGCGGCCGACCTTCGCCGACCTGGAGAGTCACCTCAAGGGCAAGAAGAAAGAGCCGCAGAAGGAATCGCCGAAAGAGAGCGTGCCGGCGTGAGCGCTCCCCCGGCTGAGCGTCCAATACTCATCGTCAAGCGCACCAGGAAAGCCGGTAACGCGCATCACGGCGGCGCCTGGAAGGTCGCCTATGCCGACTTCGTGACCGCGATGATGGCGTTCTTCATGGTGATGTGGCTGATCGCCGCGGTGTCGAAGGAGCAGCGCGCGGCGATTTTCGACTACTTCAAGAATCCGAGCATGCAGCAGGGCAAGTCGCCGCGCGCCTCGATGGGCCAGATGGGTCCGGGCGGCGCCAGCACCAGCGTGATCAACCTGCGCGGTGGACTGGACACGCCCAAGTCCGCCAGCGCGCTGTCCACAGGGCTGGGTACTGCGCGCGATTCCAGCACCACGGTCGACCGCGCCGCGCCCAGCGTCGACGAGGCGCAGAAGATCGCCGCCGAGGCCGACCACAGGAAGCTCGAGTCACTGATGGCGCAGTTGCGCGAGGCGATCGATCACAGCCAGGCGCTCAAGCCGTTCAAGGACCAGCTGCTGCTGGACATTACCCCCGAGGGACTGCGCATCCAGATCGTCGATGCACAGAACCGGCCGATGTTCGACCTCGGCAGCGCCAGGCTCAAGGACTATACCTACGCGCTGCTGCATGAGCTGGCGCCGTACCTCAATTCGGTCCCCAATCGCATCAGCCTGTCCGGTCATACCGACACCACGCCGTACGTTTCGATGGCCGGTTACACCAACTGGGATCTGTCGGCCGATCGTGCCAACGCCGCACGCCGTGCGCTCGAGAGCGGAGGACTGGCGCCAGACAAGGTGTCACGCGTGGTCGGGCTGTCCTCCTCGGTGCTGTTCGACAAGGACAATTCCCGCAACCCGATCAACCGCCGCATCAGCATCATCGTGATGACGAAGGCTGCGGATGAGAGCGCTGCCCGGGTCGATGCCACGCCGGCGAGCGCCGCACCGGCGGGCGCGACGTCGACGAACGCCAGCGCGGACGCCGGCGAGGGCGTGGCCGCCGCTGCCGCCGCCGCTGCGGGCAGCGCCGCAACTCCCGCCGGCCCGGTCACGGGCCCCACCGCCGGGCCTGCGGCCCCGGCGCCTGCACCCTGACCCACGCGGCCGCGGCGCCCGCGGCGGTGGCGCGTGCTAGGCTGCGGCGGCTTACCGCCAAGCCGGAGATCGTATGCCGCGAGAGGGGTCGGTGCTGGGCACCATCGGCAACACGCCGCTGCTGGAACTGCGCAATCTGGATACCGGCTGCTGCCGGCTGTTCGTCAAGCTCGAGAACCAGAATCCGACCGGCTCGATCAAGGACCGCATCGGCCTGTCGATGATCGAGGCGGCGGAACGCGACGGGCATATCCGCCCGGGTGGCGATCCGGCCAGCACCATCATCGAGGCGACCGCGGGCAACACCGGCCTGGGGCTGGCGCTGGTGGCGGCGCAGAAGGGCTACCGGCTGATCCTGGTGATCCCCGACAAGATGGCGCAGGAGAAGATCCTGCACCTGCGCGCGCTGGGCGCGCAGATCCACCTGACACGCAGCGACGTCGGCAAGGGTCATCCGGAGCACTACCAGGATCGCGCCGCGCGCCTGGCGCGCGAGACGCCCAACAGTTTCTATGTCAACCAGTTCGCCAATCCCGCCAACCCGCTGGCGCACGAGGCGACCACCGGACCTGAGATCTGGGCGCAGTGCGGCCAGATGCTGGATGCGGTGGTGGTCGGTGTCGGCAGCGGCGGCACCCTCACCGGCCTGTCGCGCTATTTCGAACGTGTCGCTCCGCACGTCGAGATGGTGCTGGCCGATCCCGAAGGCTCGGTGCTGATCGACGTGGTGAACAGCGGCAGGATCCAGAAGCCCGCGGGCTCGTGGCTGGTGGAAGGCATCGGCGATGATTTCGTGCCGCCGATCTGCGACCTGTCGAGGGTGCGCCGCGCCTACCGGATCGCGGACTCCGAGAGCTTCTACACCGCGCGCAGCGTGCTGGCGCGCGAGGGCATACTCGGCGGCTCGAGCAGCGGCACGCTGGTGGCAGCCGCGCTGCATTACTGTCGCGAGCAGAGCGCGCCCAAGCGCGTGGTCACGTTCATCTGCGACAGCGGCAACAAGTACCTGAGCAAGATGTACAACGATTTCTGGATGTTCGACCAGGGTTTGCTCGAGCGGCCGCGGTCCGGCAACCTGCTCGACCTGATCGTGCGCCGCTACCAGGAGGGCGGCGCGGTGACGCTGTCGCCGCAGGACACGCTGCTGCTGGCGTACCGGCGCATGAAACTGTTCGACGTGTCGCAGATTCCGGTGATGCAGGGCGAGCAGGTGATCGGCATCGTGGATGAGTCGGACCTGGTGATGCACCTGCATGCCGATGCGTCGCGCTTCCAGGATCCGGTGAGCACGGCGATGGTGACCGCGCTCGAGACCATCGCCCACGATGCGCCGATCGCCGACCTGCTGCCGATCTTCCAGCGCGATCACGTCGCCATCGTCGCCGAGCGCGGCCACTTCGTCGGCGTGATCACGCGTATCGACCTGCTGAATTACCTGCGCAAGCAGCTGTAGCCCAAAGCCACCAGGAAGCCATCAGAAGTAGCGCTCATGAGCAAGCAACAATTCGCCACCCGCGTGATCCACGCCGGCCAGGCGCCCGATCCGAGCACCGGCGCGGTAATGCCGCCGATCTATGCAACCTCCACCTACGTGCAGAGCAGCCCCGGCGTCCACCAGGGCTTCGAGTACTCGCGCAGCCAGAATCCGACGCGCTTCGCCTACGAGCGCTGCATCGCCGACCTGGAGGATGGCGCACGCGGCTTTGCCTTCGCCTCAGGCCTCGCCGCGACCGCGACGCTATTGGAACTGCTGTCGCCGGGCGACCACGTGATTGCATCGGACGACATGTACGGCGGCAGCCGCCGCCTGTTCACCCGCGTGCGCGAGTCCTCGGCGGGACTCAGGTTCTCGTTCGTGGACATGCGCGACAGCGCCAGGGTACAGGCCGCGATCGAGCCGGCGACGCGCCTGATCTGGGTGGAGACGCCGAGCAACCCGATGCTCAAGCTCGCCGACCTTGCGGCCATCGCGACGCTGGCGGCGCGCCATGGCATCCTGTGCGCGGCCGACAACACCTTCGCCACCCCCTACCTGCAGCGGCCGCTGGCCGCGGGCTTCGACGTGGTGATGCATTCGGGAACCAAATACCTGAGTGGACATTCTGATGTAGTCAATGGCGTGCTGGTAGTGGGCGACAACGCGGAGCTGGCCGAACGGCTGGCGTTCCTGCAGAACTCGATCGGGGCGGTGGCGGGGCCGTTCGACGCGTTCCTGGCGCTGCGCGGCCTGAAGACGCTGGCGCTGCGCATGCAGCGCCATTGCGACAATGCGCTGGAGCTGGGTGGTTTCCTCGAGCGCCACGCCAAGGTGGGGCGGGTGCATTATCCGGGCCTGGCCTCGCATCCGCAGCACGCGCTGGCGCAGGCGCAGATGCGCGATCCACGCGGCCACAGCGCCTTCGGCGGCATGATTTCGATCGAACTCAACGGCGGGCTGGAAGATTCGAAGCGCTTCCTGGAGCGCTGCCAGCTGTTTGCGCTGGCGGAGTCGCTGGGCGGGGTCGAGAGCCTGATCGAGCATCCGGCGATCATGACGCACGCCAGCGTGCCGCGCGCGGCACGCGAGGCCCTGGGCATCAGCGACACGTTGTGCCGGCTGTCGGTGGGCATCGAGGATGTACAGGACCTGAAGGCCGACCTGCAGCAGGCGCTCAATTAGGCGCTGGTCCTACGCGCTGCTGCGCCTGGTACCGGCTGCGCCGCGT
>Ga0116229_10007525_pt1 | contig 17187 bp, 13 predicted proteins | sample S1TSphgellanicum_3_FD_87313 | JGI IMG/M metagenome (GOLD analysis project Ga0116229, IMG submission 87313) | Host-associated microbial communities from peat moss isolated from Minnesota, USA - S1T2_Fc - Sphagnum magellanicum MG | ecosystem: Host-associated > Plants > Peat moss > Unclassified... | reverse complement strand
ATTAGGTAAGGTGCGAATGCCATCAACTAATAACATGATGTCAACCCATTCACAAGAAGATTGAAGGGAAGGTGGTCGAAGGACCTGGGTTTGCTCACATGAAACATGAAACCCAATGTTTCTTGCAATGGAAACAAAAGCATTTCAAACCATGTCATGGGATGTAGTCCATTCCCCACCATGGGAGCAATGAAAAAAGTGGGTCCTTGTAGGGTTTAAGGGTTGGCCACAAATACAATAAATCACCTCAAAGATTAAAAGATGGAAAAGGTTCAACTTGGTGTGCAACGTGAAGAAAAAAACATCAAAGGCTAGACAGAAAGGTGGAATGATAAGGTGAGTAAACACCCACCTTTGGGCACATGCAAGACCTTAAGCATGTGTAATGTGAATCAGAAACCATGTTAGAAATGTTAGAAATGATGTTAGAGAAAAAATGGTCATGCAATCTATTTGAAATGCTCTCTTAAAGCTTATTTAATCCCCTCTTAGCAAACCACATGAAAGGAGGAACACATGCCACTACGTTTGAGGCAAGGTGTTTTTGCACCATCTTCAAATGGGTTTGGAAGGGGAATGGACTAAAATTGTTGGCACCTATTGCCTTTAATAATAATGAGTAATGATTTGATAGGAATCTAACAATATGATAGGTGCAATAAATGCCCAATTCCCCAAATAGGCCATTGACTTAATGAGCTCCATAGATATGAGGCTAATCCCCCCACAAGAGAGAGCCAATGAGAGATGGGGAAAAAAACTTGCCGACGCATTAAAGGGACATGTGGGCAGTCCAAAGAACTTGGGCCCGAAAAGTTTTTCAAAAACCTACATGAGGGTCAAGTTGAAAGAGGTGACTTGGTGTTGGGAAACTGATAAAGGAAATAAGCAACAGAGCAAATAGAGGGCCTTTGGGCAAAACAAAATAAGAAAGATTCCAAAAGCAACTTAAATATCCCTTGATTTTAAAAGCGTTTTTGCATGGCAAACATCCTCATCCGACACATTTTGTAAGAAATACAAAAAATAAAAAAACAAACTCAAATAGGACACCCAAAACCATGATTTCATCTCACAGGCGAAAAGAATTGGCAAGAGGGGAAAAACTAGGAAGGAGACCAGAAGGTGACCAAACCGAACATTTGTGGGGTTGGACCACAAGCCTTATTGAAGCCAATTGAGAAACAAAATGGTCAAACGCAAGATGAACAATAAAAGTTGGGCCAATATGTGAGTGTTGTTAGCAAGGGAAGGGAAAATACAAGAGGGAAAAACCCTTGCATAACATCATAATACACAAAAATGGGCTAGTGCAAAAAGAGGTTTGGCGAGTGAATCACCTTGGTGTGTGCGCTCCAAAGAATGGATGATTAATAGATCTCCCAAAGGGGAATGGTGGCTAGAGAAAAGGGGAACCTGTTAGGCATTAAAGGATTGAACAAAGGGGAAAAGTTGAGACAATTAACTTCTTGTTGCATGAAGTTCTTATGGCTTTCTTGGAAATGGTGTTGAAGGCATTTGCAATATCCACATGTAGCACCACCCAATCGGAATGGATGCCTAAAACAACTCAAACACTATGAACCACACTGCCTTGTCAAATTGATTGTCATACCAAATTGATGAGGTGACAAGTGATTGGAAAAAACATCACGAAATTGCAAACATAAAGTTCTGCTCACCAATTGGTATAGGACCTCACCCATCACAATTGGCCAAATGCTTGTGGAAGGCTTGCCAAAAAACCCAAGCAATGGACCTTGGGATATGACCTGTAATGACATGGGAATTCACTTGAAAAAGTTGTGAAAAGCCACTAGTTAAGTCCTCAAGACCAGAAAGGTTTCGCAAGTGTTCGAAAACCATACCTAAAGGACCATTAGTTGAAAGATGCGACAATGAATGTGGGTTGACTTAAAGGAATCCAAAGAAAACTCCAAATCCAATTTGGGCTGGAAATCCAACAAGGAATTTTGGCAAGGAGAGAACGAATTTCAAAGATGAAATGCTTGCAAAGCACTAATGGTTTGAGTGGAGGTTGGGGCTAGGGCAAGGCGGGCAAGTATTATGAATGATATGGAATTCAAAAGCTCATAACTAAAATGAAACTAGAATGATGAATGTCATCCAAATGTACATAATGAACTTTTATGTACAAGATTGATCAACTAAGCAACTTAATATTTTATGGACAAATGTGCAATCAACATCCACAGATCAAATTAGTTTATTGATTGATTATGTCCAAATGCAATGACATGAAAGTTCATGGGCATGAATGGACCCAAGTGGACAAACTTTCATATCATTGATGAACAAAACCCAGTAGATGAACTTTCATGGATGAAATGAACATGATGAATGACTTTGATTCTATTGGACAAGACAAACTTCTATGGTCAAATTGAATCCAATCACAATGCATGAACTTTTGTTGATGAAAAAAAAAATTTGGAAAGAAAAAAATGGATTGACAATGCCACCTCATTATAAACAATTTCACTAGTGAAAATTAATTTGATGACAAATTTGAAACCATTTGGATGGGATAAACTTCTGTGAATGAAATACATCTTACACCATAACAGAAAAAAAAATGGTAAAATTGATTATTGGACTATACCTTCTTTTTGTTTTATGCAAATTTGTAACGAGCATAAAATCCAAATTTATAGATTAAAAATAGTAAAAAGTGATGGATGAAGGTTATTAATAAAATCAAATGAAAATTTGAAAAACCATCCAAAATAACCTCTTACAATTTAACCTAGTTTCTCGACTTTCCACTCCTCTAGATCATGTTCATGCACTAGATGAATAACATATGATTGATGAATGTGAACCTTAGGTGAGTATAATTATGAAATGTCATCCACAGTATGTGTGATCCCCATGCAATGAATGTTAATTATTGACAGACATGCTATCACACCAAATGGGATAAAGTGGATGAAAAACATTTTAATGGATGGTCATGATCTGTTCAATGTATGCAATGGATGTGAATTGCGTGGAATGGATGAAACCAACCCCACCAAATAAATTGAATGGGTTTGTTTTTGATGGTTGAGATTTACCCCATGACATAAATTGAAGGGGTTGGTTCACCATGGATGAAATTCATCCAACCAAATCAACTAAACATATGCAGCGATTTTCTACCATAATTAAAAAGATCAAGTAGTTCAACATCTGTGATTTCACATGTTCACATGATTTGCAAGCAAACAAAAGACATCATTGGGAGCCAGGTTTGATCTTTGATCGATGCTAGGAATTCTCTGCATCTGAAATCCCAACAATGAAAGAACAAAAATGTGACTTTGGGTAGTACCCAAATCGGGCGTGATGAGTTTCATGGAATGCATAAATCACATTACAGACAGGAAACATTGTACAGGAAGCGCCAGCAGGCGGTCATGAGAAAACCAAAAAAAAAATTCTCACAATATTACACAACAACATTTCTCATTCACCTTGTTTGCATTAGAATCAACTTCACGCTTTAACCTCACAGTTTCCGCAGGATGCATGATGACATCCTCCTTCACTGTCACTTGCGGTGGTTCCTCATCAAGATTGCACATCACTTGAGCTTTCGGACTCTGCATTGGAAGCTTCTTCCTCCCAGGCTTTTCAAGTCCTTCACTTGGGAGGTGGTATGTGAGTGAACGGCGTACAATGTTGTTGTCAATGTATCCAACTTTTGGGATCTCGCCTCCTTGCAGCACATGTCCATTCTGGTTGCTGTGTTCATATTTCTCTGGTTCCATTTGAATTCCAGCTTTCAGGAAAACTTCAAGATGTGGAGAAATGACAGTAACAGAGTTATTTCTCTCCTTTGCGCTTGCAAGCTCTGCTGCCTCATACACAAGGTCATGAACTATGCTACTGCAAAACAGAATTCGGTCTGTTGCTTCCGCTAGTGTTATGTTCCGGGAAACCAGTGATGCTGTGTCTGCGTCCTTGCTGCTGCCACCACTGCAGCTAACCTCCTCTGCAACAGCATAAAACAAATCAAACCAAGCAAACACACTTTTGAATTACTGCCTTTCTGAACCAACCAGCTTTGCTCACTCTTTCACACACAAAATTTTTCCTTTTTCCTGAGTAGCTTTTCATGTTTACTAACAACAAAAATTTACCACAATTCTTGACGAATGGAGAAAATACCTAGTGAACTATGCTCCCATTCAAAGTGTTCCGAAACTGAGCCAGGACGCACTGTGATTGAAAATCTACTCTGACCATTCAGCTCCTCAGCGATTTGCCTGTTTGTGCTTCTGTGTAACACTTGAGCTGGCAAAGAGTCATACTCTCCAGATTGTACTGCTACCTGCATTGGAGATCCTTGTCTTGCAGAATTGAGCTTGCTAAGCTGTGAACTGTTTGAAGCAGCTGCCACCACTGCTTTTGCAACTGGAGTCTGGAATTTACCAGGCAACTTTCCAGGGAGAGATGCTTGCTTCAATTGTTCATTCAGAACATCCACATTTGTGTTCACAATGATGGGTTTTCTCTCGGGTGGCTCTGGTGTTGAAGTCCTTTTACGCCCAAACTTAAATGACGACAAATGCTTCCGAGCATTGGGTCCAGGAGACTCAGTGTTCTCAATGATCTCCTCTTTAACTGGAGACAGTGCCACATTTGGAAGTGTCACCTTCTTCATGTCAGGCAGTTGAAGAACACCATCTACAGATTTCTCAATTTCAGGTGTTGAGGGACTCAGCCTCCTGCTGTCTTCACCATCCAGAGTTTCCAGATTGGGAGCCATTTTGCTACTCTTTCTTGCAATATTGGTTTTTGAATCAGTCTTGATCATACTGTCTACTGCTTTCTTGGTCTTGGGATCCTTCAATATGTTCAGATTCTTTGCTGTCAGTTGTAGTCCTGTACTTGTCTTGGATTCCAGAGCACCAGCCACAAAGTAATCCAAGCAGCTCTTCTCCTCTGAAGGAATCATCTTGGCAAGACTCTCACCGTCAGGTGAAGCTGTGCTAATGCTTCCATGTTTCATGAGTGTAGCAGGCAAATCAAAGTCGCCAGAACTAGACTTCATGATCTCCCTGCCCTGTTTGATGCTAGCTCCTTGTTTGTGCATTTGCATGGTGAAAGAAGGCAGTTCCCGTATATCATAGACACGGGTTGGACTCGATTTTGGGTCCCCAAAACTAGAACTTAAGCTGTACTGAGGGTCTTCCCAAGAACTGTTACTAGGACATGAGGAGATTGTATCGGGAGTTTGGGACACATCCAAGCTACTTGCTAGAAAACTTCCTGAGGATTTTGATGATTCGCTTTTTGACAATGTAACTTGCAGCTTTCCCATTGTTTTTACTAGCAGCCCACTATATGCAAAGGCAGCTTTTGAGTATGAAGAAATAGGCTTCTTCTCCACACAAGGAATGGACATGTTTGCCTCTTCTGTCCCTATTGTTTGAGCATCATAACTTACCACTTCATTCAATCCATGATCAAATGCCTTTGCACCCACACGTTCAACAACAGGCTTTTTAAGGATCTCGCTGGTGAAATTCTTGTCCAACTTCAAGGTTTTCCTTGTTGCTTCCATACCAAGCACTCTACTGTCAGAGGGCACTCCCAATTCCTCCTTTGGAGCCTTGGCCATGAAATGCTGGAGAGGAGCCTCACTGGGATCAATTCCATGCTGTAGCAGCTCTTCTGATGATGAGCTTGCGTCACTGTCATCTTGCTTCAAAACATCTGCCATTGCTCCTGTTGCCACCACTACCCCTTGTAGGGTTGTCCCATCTTTCACCTTTCGATTCTTGTCCAATGAGCTGTCAATGGTAGTACCACATTCCTGACTTGGAAACAGGGATGGAAAGTTGCCAGCTTTGGAGTTGGACTTTCTGCTGATGGCACTGCTGCTCCCAGGCTTGAGCTCTTGCAAGCAGTGTCTAGAATCATGACGGTTGGACATAGAATCCTTCAGTGGAGGGAGATCCAAGCATCCATCTCCACTCAACACAATTGGTTCCAGTCTGAGGAGATCCTTCTTCTCAGGCATCTGTGCCACCACACAGAACGATTCACGTAATCCTAGACATGGTTCCTTCTTCTTTGGGGACTTGGACTGAGGAAAGTGGGCGGTGGCAGTTACCACACTCTTCATCTCCTGGAACAACACTCCTCTTTGTGACTTTTCTTTCTCCTGCTGCATGGAAGATGATGGTTCCCTTATAATTTCCCCCAGACCTGCATCCACACCTTGCACAATAAAGGAGTTCGCAGAATTGTTACTCTCACCTTTGTGATTTGCTTCTGCCTTGTCTACACCTTGATTGAAGAGCTCAAGTGCTTGAGTGATGTCAGTGGCCGGACCCAGATGATGCGAACCAGCTAACTGACTCTCCTTTTCAATCCCAGGAGGATTGAATCCTCTCAGAGAGTGATCTGCAAGCTCCATTCTGGCATCATGCTTGCTAGTGCTATCATATTCTTCAGAGTTTCTGTAGACATACCATATGTTCTTTTGCCTCCCAGTTTCATTTCCTGTGCTACATTCACACTCAGGCTTCATACAGTACATACCAGGATGCTCAGCATGGTTGCAGCAAACACACAATTTTTCTGCAGTGTCTGTATTAGATCCTGTTTCCTCAAGCTTCTTGTACTGTTCTGGAGTTTGTTGCAGAGGTGATGGTGCTGCGTGAGGACTAGACAGGAGCAGCAACTTTCCCTTCACATGGTTCAAGTTTTCTGTAGCTCCTGAGCATTCACTGTGCCCCTCACTATGATTACTCCTGGTCTTTGACTCCCTGAGACTTGACGAGGAAATGGAATATGGAGAACTCTCTTCTACTAGAGCTTCTGTGGGTCTAAGAGTTTCATAGCTGTCAGCCTCATGTGTCTCACTATGTATTTTTGTCGACCTGGACAGCTTCAGATCATGGTTGTTTTGAAGACTGTCCCAACTTTTCAGCTTCTCATCCTCTGCATCGAGAACAAGAACATCAGTATGTCCCCCCCTGAGCGGTAACTCAAGATGTCCCCAACCACTGTTCAACAGATCTTCATCTGCTTCACTGTCAGGTGCGACACTGGCACCCTGCTCTGAGCTTGCAGTGCTCCCAGGTGTCAGAGGCCTATTACGGAGTAAGGAATTTGCTCGGGTGCTGTAAAATGTCGAAATTGAGTTCTTTGTTGTCAGTGGTCGGAATCCTCCAGAGGAAGCTCTCTGAATCTCCTGAAGACTCACACAGTAGGTATACAAACCCCCACCCCCTCCAAAATCAATCCATAAGTCTGATCAACTGCAAACTCAACCAGCTATGTCAAGAAAAACCAGAGCTTTCCATGGGTGAAACAATGCACTCCAGAATCAGAAGGAAACTAGGAATCTCTCTGCAGTAATGTACAAACAGAAGATCCAGAAAATCTTGTGGGGTTCAGTGGATCAGCTCTTGAGTACTTCATACCAAATTGTGTGCAGCTGAGTCAGGGGTCTTTCTTGAGGGCCCGACACGTGGAGAATCTCTATGAGTGGGTGATCGTCTGGTTTGCAAGTTTGGGCGGTTGATTCTCCAGTCTTCATTTCCAACAGAAGATCGACGCCCATACACTAGTCCCCCCCGCTCTGGTGTAAGCCCTCTCCCTGATGCTGCTGACTGTGAAGAGGCCTCATAGCTGCTATCATCATCTGATGAAACTCGCCCTGACTGCACACTCAAGCGACCTTGTCCATGGCTGGTAGAGCTACAGCTTCTGATGAAATTGGGTGAAGATGGTTTGTGTGAAGGGGGATGATCAAGCCCATCAGGTAATTGACCTGTACCTATATAGCCTGCATGTCTGTGATGAGCAGATGATGTGCGATCGGATGTAGTCCGTAGATTTGGAGGAATTTCTGAAGATAAGCCATCGGGTATTATGATTGGATGCGCCCTTGGTGATGATGGCCGCCTCATTGAGGGCGCTGGAGAGCTTCCCCTTGCAGGTGAGCTTCCCCGGTACTGTGACCTTGCAGGGGAGATACCCCTAGAAGTTCCTGAGCTTGCAGTGCTTCTTGTGGGAGATGGGTTGTTCCCACGGTTGGCAACTGTTGTGCTTACAGGTTGAGTGCTCGTGGAGCTTGAGCTTGAGCGGTGAAGACTGGGTGTCGAAGGTCTGCCTGTTGGAGTGGACGGCCGATTCAAGGCAGTAGTAGAGGGCCTTCCTCCTGTAGGAGCTGACTGTCGAGTTGGAGTTGATGGTCGTGGGTACTTTGATGCTGAAGTTGATGATGATCTTGTTGGGGTTGAAGGTCTAACAGAGTGAGACCCTGATGAAGTTGGAGTGCCTTGTGGTGCCAAGTTTCTATGACCATTTTGTGGTGTGCTGGGTCTTCGAGTTGGGCTTGGATTACTAACCCGTACCAATTTTGAAGAAGCTGGGTCTGCAGGATTATTGCTAGCCATCTGCAACATACACCACAACATAGCTTTCGCTTCTTTAAGTATTCCTTCTTTCATATGTGATTTAGGGTTTAGGGTTTTCACACACTTAAAACCTCCTCATCATCAACAGGCACAAGGAAGGGTTCTCAATCAGGTCTTAACAGAACATACTCTGTGGACAGAAGGCATATTGCAACTAACCCATGAAGTCTTGATTACAGTGAGTGAGCGATTCATGAGAAGTCCTTGCTGCAGTGCACTGTATGCCGGTGAATCCAAATCAAGCGATGGAAAAAGTGGTGTCCCTGGCGGAGTCAACAGCCTGTACAGTAGCAGATTTCATACTTTGAATTTAGTTTTCTTTGCCTTCAGACATGTGTTTCTTGCAATGAAAATGGAACACACTCCACCAAATTCTAGCCACAATTTTATCTTGTGATCTTGAAGAAGACTACTTCATGGAGGAAAAGCAAACATTACCAATCATAGTCATTCTTATTCACATCAGAGTTGAGCAAGTCTGCTCCCACTCCCTTCCTTTGAATCTGTGCTGCTGTAATTGAATCTGAAAGACCTCCCAACTTTGCTGCCACCACAATCACAACAATGACAAGAAGCAAAAGTTCAATAACTCAAGATTTCACAAGAAAGGTTTAAGAGCGACCGCAGTGTTGCCAACGGACAGGGCTTACAAACAAAAGGTCTCACTCACCATCCTCAGTGTCAGGATGCAAGTAGTGAGTGTGCTCACGCTTGCGCATGTCTTGGAATAAAGCAAGGTCTTCATCCTTCTCCATTCTTGTTCTGCTGTTCATGCTATAGCCGTGCTGGTGTTGCTGCTGCTCTTGGTGGTGGTGGTGGTGGTGCATCATTCGATCAACTATGGTCTCCCGTGTGGCATGCCTGCTCATGTCTGCCATTCTTCCTCAACTTCCCTCTTTACCAAGCTTAACACAATCCCAATGCAAGCACCCTCCAACATGCTTCCACAACTTCCTTAGGATCCATCATCTGTCTCTAGCTTGCAAGAGTCGCTTGCTCTCTCACATTAGTTTATGATGCAACACACAGCATGATGCATCGCGCACCTCCCTCTGCTGCAGCTGCTGCTGCTACAGACTATGAGTTGCAGCAACACATAGCCTCAGTCTCTTCCATCTCCTCTTCTACTTCCATGATAGCTGCTAACATTGCCACTCACTCAGCTCCTCTAGTGTTCAGTCATCAGTCGATAGGCATGTGCACTTTGGAACCGACTTTAGATTGCCATGGTCATGACAATTAGTTCCAACAGCCATTTGAAAGTGAAGAAGAGCTTGGGGGAAAGTCTGCACTGTTTTGCATTGCTTTACTTGGGGACGATAGCTCATCATGTCAGGTGCACGCTGCCATCTTATACTCCAAAGGAATGAATGTGAATTATCACTCGGTCTGCACTCGTGCACCTCCCTAATAAGTCAATACCCATATTTCAGAATTTTGAATCTTGACTTTTGAATCCCATTTCATTTTTTTCTAACAGCAGCACAACTTAGGAAAACAAAAAAGGAAACAGACAGACACTACTGCCTGGGAAGGGAATTTGAGACAGATGGTGCAACAACAGACTTTTGTTGCAAATGTTGTGCAGTTTGGAAGCAAGTCGAATAAATTCCAACAACAAAAAAAATTCGAAGGAAAAATAATACACATGAATGTCCCTCACCAGAATGATCAAAACTTTTGGGCCTCGAGGTCACAGCAGCCCTCCTGGATATGCTTGCTGGCTCGCAAACCTCCCTAGATGAAAATTTTGGGCATAAGCTTCACTCACTCAGAGAGAGAGATTCTTGAAGAAGAACTGCAAACTCTTCTTCAACAAGAAGAAGAAAGAGTTATAACAGTTCGCTTATGAGCTCAAGAACAACAATTTGCATTCTTCAAGTCCTTCCTTCAATGGAGAACATCTCCATCTTCAGCACACATCTTCAGCATGAGCTCAAGAACTGCAAGAAAAAAATCCAACAGAACATATATTGCAAGAAGAATAAAGAGCTACATTTTGCTTTCTTCAAGCGCTTCCTTCGATGGAGACCATCACCATCTTCAGCACACACACAGCATGAGCTCAAGAACTGCAAGGAACCCAACAGAAGATATATTGCAAGAAGAAAGAGCTACATTTTGCTTTCTTCAGGTCCTACCTTCAATGGAGAAGAAAATCATCTTCAGAAAAGCATGAGCGAAAGGAGTGTACACCACACCCCCCCCAAGAAAAAACCCAACAGAACATTGTAAGGAAATGGAAATGCGAGCGCCATGGATTGATTCATCAGCATCTTACACACCCATTGCTCCAAAAATCTTCTGTACCCAACAGCTGCAAGCAGAGAGATCGCTCACGGATAGACTTGGTGCTCTGTGCAGCGTTTTAGGGTTAGGGTTAGGGTTTTGGCTTGCAGGAAGCGAAGGGAAGCTCCTCCTCAAACCTCGATGGAGTGATTGGTGATGGAATAGAATCCTTGGGTCCATGTTTACAAGATCCTAGATCACTTCGCGCATCGTAATAATTCGACTTCTTTCTTCTCCGGAAACTGATGATCTTTCTGTGCGCAACAAACAGGAGAGTGAGTGGATTAGGGGTTTGGATTCTAAGAAGTTTAGCTGGGCTGGTGGAGGTGGTAGTACAAGATGCCAAAGAGGAAGACAGGAGCCAGGAAGAAAGCAGAGAGTCTGCGGGTACGACAGAAGGAGATTTCACAGAAGAAGTTTGTGGTGGATCTTGGCAAACATGCTTGCAACCAGCTGATGACATGCGACTTCTGTAGCCGGACGCAGAAGAACCGTGCCTTCTGCTACTTCTGTGCAAGCTGCCCCAAGACTCCCATGTGTGCTCAATGTGGCAAAACCAAATGCATGGCTGCCAGTCCTGATTGCGTTGTTCGCCATCCTGGTCGCAATGTCACTGGTAGGTACCACACCCACCCGCCCATCATGCCCCCTCTCACTCTCTATCTTTTATCTTTTTTTTTCTCTCAATTCCTATTCTCTACTTGGGTAGCCCCCAATTGTCCAAAGCTCTTGTTCTCCCCTCTTGTGCCATCTGTCTTTCCATCTTCATCTTCTCACCTCGCACATCCTGCTGCGCCTTCATTAGTCCTCATTTTGATCAGATCAATGATCACAACAACACTGCTCTTGTTCCTCTCTCATCTGCTATCTCTCTGATCGGATTGATGATGACAAGAACACAAAAAAACCCTAATTTGACTTAGTAGTACTGACCCATGCCTTGATCGATCCTTCTGTGATCAATCTTTTGTGTATTTTTCCAGGTATGGGAATGGTGGGTGCAGTGTGTGATTTCTGTGAAGCATTTATATGTCACTCAAGAAGGTGCTTGACTACACATGCCTGCACATGCCCATTGATGGATGCCACTTGTATTGAGTGCGAGCGGATTGTGTGGGAACATGGAGGCCGTCTCTTTCGTTGCTTTTCATGTGACATGTGGCTTTGTGAAGATGACCAATTTGAGCATCAAGCATCATGCCAGCAATTGGACAGTGAAACCTTCCACTGTTTATCGTGTAATCGAACTGGTCTCTACACTTGCCTCCGGTGCAAGATCTGCTTCTGTGATGAACATGTCAAGGGCGTTACCAATATCACCAAAAGAGGCGAGGTATGGATCTCCCATTTCTTAATCTTTCTCTAACCCAGATCATTCTGATCTCCTGAAGGCAAAGCATGAGAAAATTTTGGTTTAATGAAAAGATAGGTGTTGTTCAGAACTTCTGATCAGTCAAAGGTTTCATTTCTGATCAAGAGGCCATCTGGAGCAGCTGCTCAATCAAGTGCAGAATGTTATAGGAAATTTTGCATGATGATGTTTCCGAGCAGATTGATAGTTTCTGTTCATCAAGTCAAGAGTTGGGCAATCAATCACAGCTTCATTTTTCATCACTGTGGCAACCTCTAGCAGTTTCTTGACTGTCTTTTTAGTTTTTAGCAAATCAGAAGCTAATGGGACTAATGCCAATCATGGCTTCCAGGCTTTGGTGTGTAAGAAATGTCAGTATCCATTGAAGGAGACGAAAGACATCAGTGTTTCAGTTCGTCAGCACAAGTTTGGTCGCCAGGTACATCAATTTGTCCCTCAACTGCTGCTCCTATCATGCATGTGGTTTGCCGACTCAGCCATGGTTGACTACATTGCATGTTTCTGATATGTCGTTACTTCATTCTAATGCTCCATGTCTTCCAATATTTTGTGAGCTTTCTGGTGCATTTCACTGAGTGTGTCAATTCCTTCAATCTCACAATTGGTTCTGAAAGCCGAACGAATTCCATTTGGATGGGTTGTAAAGTAGTGACCCTGAGTCAGGTGTTAGTAGAGTTGTCATCATTGGCCACATTTATGTTTTTGACAGGAGTTTAGCTTTGCATAGATGCTCCTGACGTTACGTGAACTTGATGACGAAAGGAAATGCACTCATTGGGTAGTGTAAGGTTCTTTGGCACTCATTTGGTAGTGTGAGATTCTTTGGCACTCATTGGGTGGAGTGAGATTCTTTGGCATGGAATCAGGGAGCAGGTGGCCATGAAGAGTATGGAGGTGGAGGAGGTTCTGGGGATGGTGATTATGAGGGTAGTGGAGAGGGGTACTCTGGATTTGGCAGTTATGGTGGTGGCCATCATGGAGAAGCCTCTGACGAGGATGAGGAAGAAGAAGAAGATGATGAAGATGATGATGATGATGAAGAAGAAGAAGAAGAAGAGGAAGATGAAGACGAGTACAGTGGCTCACAGTCAGTGGGGATGGCAGCTCTGAATATCAAAGAGTACAAGAATGAAGCTGCTGATAATACCAGCCAGAAAGGAAAGTCGTCAAAGTAAGAATGTTGAGTAACGCCTCAGCTGGTTGTCATATGTGGTGAGCATGACATAAAATCATCTCAATTTGCTTGCTTCTGAAACGATTGCAAAAATTCAAAAGACGGAGGCTGGAGATATTAGTATGGAATACAAAAAGGGCCATACATACATACCGGAAGTAAATTCTGCTTAAAATATGTCATCAAGCTGTTTGTCAAAAGTTGCAAGATTTCTTCTTATGTACTTTCATGGGTACGGAAATACTAAAAGGGCCATACATACATACATACATACATACGGGACATAGTAATTCTGCTTTCACTTTCAATCCGCTCATTGGGTTGTTGAAATTTTGCAAGAATTCTTCTTCTTATGTATGTACTACTTACATGGACCATACAGAATACCCACCACAAAGGGTATTAGCCTGCCGGAAGTAATTCTAGTTTGAAGCTTGGGATTAGGTTTAATTGGGCTTACGGTTGATGATCCCTTAGAATGTATTTTATGATTTTATCCACATGGATATATTCTTTATTTAAAAAAACTTTTTTTTCTCAAAATCAACATGCCTTAATGAAATGCATATTCGAGGGTATGTAACTTTTAAAATTGATACCCTTTGGATATATGCAAGAAAATAGTCATACCAATCATTGCCAAAAATGTTTTGGCATTTGGGTAAAAAAAAGTTAGGAGAAATATGTTTTTAATAGTTTTGAAAAATTGGGGTTTGTTCGTGATATTTTTGGAAAGCCCTCAACAAGTAAGATTTAATGGTGATTCCATAATTTTTAAACCTTAAGATTGAGAAAATATCAAATTATGAGTAATTTTTGGTACAAGAAATTAATTTAAATTTTAAAAAATGATTCTTTCACAACTTGGGCTCTATATCACTCGAAACATGTTCACACTTGGACTTGTTACATAATCATGTTCACACTTGGACTTGTTACATAATCATGTTCACACTTGGACTTATTACATAATCATGTTCACACTTGAGCCATTGGCACAAGGTCACACTACTAGTATTGAACTTAGGTTTAAATCCTTTTTTTAGCACTTTGGTTTTTTGGTTGAAATCTTTTTGTTTTTTGGGCATTTTGGTCAAGATTGAAATATTTTGTTACCATTTTGACCTTTAAGTTTGGAACATTTTCCAACACTTTGGTCCAAGGTTGAAGTCCCACCCATTCCATACATGGGGGTAAGGTGAAATGGTCAAAAGTTGAAGTGGGGGCTACTAGCACTTGGAGATTGTCAATCCTATGTATGTACATTGAAATGAAGGTCTTGTTGACTAGGAGTTTTAGTGTGTCTTTTGTGTGTTTCCTTCATTGCTGAGTCAGATTCAGCATATATAGCATTTGGGGAAATTTCATGAGTGTCTTCGATCGAAAGGCACCTAAGAGCATCTCCAATGGTGCTGAGTATGTGATCCTCAGAAAATATTTTTCACATCCAAGTTTAGTTATGTACTCTTTTTGCAACCCCACCCATAAAACTGAAACTGGGACAGCAAATACGTGGGGGAGTACTAATAGCAATCCACATGGACCAATCATTATGATGGGCCAATCAGAAACACTGAGTAGCAGTTAGATCATATTCATTGCACTCTTTTCTGCAGGTGCACATCGCTGCTGCGCCTTTTACCAGCCACGGCAACAACGTGGGCAATTGTGCTGAGCCAAAACTATTTTCCTGAGCCAAACCAGCACCATTGGATTTTCTTCATCCAATTTTACTGTGTAGGATCACATACCCAGATCTTGCACCTAGATGCACTTGTAAGTAGACCTAAGAAGTGTAAGTAGGTGCAAGATCCCTCCCACCCTTAAAGAGTGGACTTAAAACCCTAAACCCCAAAAACCCTAACCCCTGGATTCTTCACAAAGTACACATACCTATTGTTAGGTTCGTGTGCTCTACGATGGGTAATGGCCATGAATGAAGGATGTTTTCAAAATGTGAGGATGGATTTGACTCCGACCTTATCCTAAGTCTTGTATTTTGGGAAACACCCTTGTCTAAGGCTTTACCCTACATGCAATGCAAAGCACTACTCCAAGGTGGGTTTTTTCCTCTCTATTTGAAAGCACCTCCTTTTAGTAGAGAAGATTGATTCCCTTCATAAAGTTTGAAGGAAACCCTTTTGTTGGATTGCATGCAAACCTTTCACCATTTTGAAGGGTTATTATGCCCATGGAGCCTAGATTCTCTACTATCGTGGCCCACCTGCCCGCCCGCCAAGTAGCAATGCTGACTTGGATAGTTGAGGTCCATGCATTCCTAAGCTCATGGCTTGGTGCCATTTTAAACTTGAGTTAGGATTTTTTTGAGCCTCGTGGAAGGAGAGAAACCAAGAGAACCCAAATGAATCAAAAAGCCTCCTTCCCTTCACAAAACAAACAAGGGTACGATAAGTAACTTCCTTTTGTTGCAAATGGCAAAAATTTTAGGGTGGATCCATATGACTTAATAAGAATAGGAAGGAAAAAAAAATTAGTATAGGGAGAGAGAGAAAGAGAGTGCCACACCATGTGGCACATTCTAGCAAGAGTTTTGACATGTGTGTTTTTTCTTTGGAAACTTTGCATAGTGGGGTTTTTTTGCAAGTGGGTTTTTGACAATAAGCAACAAAACTACCACTTCAATTATTTATTTATTTATTTATTTATTCCATATATGGATAATTGATGGAATTTGATGAGTTTCTTTTATTTGTGGGTTGGTTAAATTTTTGAAAAAAATATTATTATTATTATTATTATTTTGGGTCACTTATTGAAACATGCCATTTGTATGAGAGATACCTAAGCAATTCTATGCTCAAGTAAAAAAGAAACCATGAAAGCTCAATTGTGTAGCCATCAACCCTAATGTCTGTGGAGAGTTTTTATTTTCGGCATTTACTAACCCCAAAAAAAAATAATTCACATCCTTGCCTAATTTTTGATTATCATGGGTATCAATTCTGATACCCGACTTGATACCCAGGTGTGAACCTGCACCTACTACATTGGTATGTTCTTAAATGAGGGAGGCCTCAAATTCACCCTAAGTAAAATTGTTTCCCAATTTTTTTGTTGTCATCACAATGTGAAAAATTTTCAAAAAAATTTTAAAAAAACATTTGTAGTAATAAATTGCATCCCTTTTCTTTTTTCCTATTTATTTTCCCTAATTTCATGAACTATTTTATCCACTAAACCAACTACCCAATGTTTTTTTAAATTAAAATTTATTTTTTCAAATTTGTGAGCTAGGTGGGTCGGCCATCAACCACAAGAGGACTTAGCCAAATTTGGCTACAAGTTAGAGAGGAAAGTTTTAAAAAATTTAGGATTCCTTCTACATATTTGGCACCATATTGGAACATATTGTCTAAATATGGCTACCTTTAGAACTTTTTCCCTCATAATGTGGTGACTTCGTTCACTTTTTTCCTCCCAAAAAAAACTCAATTGAATCATTCATGCATCCTACTACTTTTGTTGCCAAGATGAGATACATATTTTGTGGAATAATTAATTAATTAATTAATTAATTTTGAAATTTTCATTTCAACAAGTAGAACATTCTTGAAGAGCCAAAAAAAAATTCCTTCACACAATTTAGTTATCTAAAATATTTTGGGCAAAAATTTCAGCATTTAAATAATAATAATAATAATAATTAGTGTCCAAAGTTAGATGTCAAGGTAGTAGGTATTAACCAGTGTTGGCCTGATTATCAGAGTTTTGACTTGGTTATCAACCCGGTTATTAATAACTTACTAGTTGGTTCTTTCATTTATTTATTAATAACTAGTTAAATTGATAATTGCCTGATATTGAAATTTCAAAACCTAATAATCTACTTGGATGACCCAGTTATCATCCAAGTAAGTTATTAATCTTCAAATATTAATACAATTTTTTTT
>Ga0116229_10007524_pt1 | contig 17188 bp, 13 predicted proteins | sample S1TSphgellanicum_3_FD_87313 | JGI IMG/M metagenome (GOLD analysis project Ga0116229, IMG submission 87313) | Host-associated microbial communities from peat moss isolated from Minnesota, USA - S1T2_Fc - Sphagnum magellanicum MG | ecosystem: Host-associated > Plants > Peat moss > Unclassified... | reverse complement strand
CTCTCTCTCTCTAGTAGGGGAAGCTGGTAGCCAGAATAATAAAGCCTTTCAGAAATTGACAAAACAACATACAAGCTGTATATATATGATGACTCTGATGATAGTGGTTACTAACTCAAGCCCCAATTTATTTATTTGTGTATCACAAAGCTAATATAAAAAGTACAACAAAAGGTGTCTTTGTATTTAAGCGATTTCATTGGTTCGGATTTTGAATGAAATTCATTGATCATAGTGAACAAGGACTAGTGGGAAAAAAGTGAATTCATTAATTTAGTCTGAACAGGGATTAATGAATTGCACTCACATTTTGTAATATAGAAACTAGTATCGATTTGTATTTAAGTACCTTGTTACTTGATGATACATGTGGGTGCAGCAGAATCTACTCAAACCTTTTAAGGTTCAAACACCCAATTCCAAGCATCCACTTTCAAGTTCGATTTGTAGAAACATCAATTGCGATTGTGGAGCAGGTTTATAGTTTATAGGCATTGTCGTTATGGACACCCCACCATCAACTATTTACCCCTTGAAAATTATTTAAATACTTCAATCCCCATGTTGATTTTCTCTTTGGCTCTTTGAGAAAAAAAACAGCCATTTCCAAGCATGGTGTGTATAAAGTCAGTGGTGGTTGAAGATTTATAGGCATTTTCATGAACCGCACCTATCAATTGACTAATACCTGAAGAAAATTGTTTTAAAACTTGAACCCCACCATGTTGAATTTCTCTTTCCTTTGTTAAAGAAGAAGCTTGCAAACCATTTTCAAGCATGGTGTGTATAAGATGAATGGTTTTTGACAGTTAATAGGCATTTGTCCCTAAGCATACCCATCAATTAACCACCATCACCCCTATTACAAAAGGTGGGTGCAATTCATTGGTCCTCATTCATTAGACCAATGAATTTATTGTTTTCTCACTAGGTCCTATTCATTAGACCAGAGAATTCATTTCTTTCCTCACTAAGTTCTGTTCAGTAGGATCAATGAATTCATTCAAAATTTAGTGAAATCACTTGACATATAAAAACACCTTTTGTTGCAATGCACTCACCAAAAATTCTTTTAACACTTCAACCCTTTCCCTTATTTAAAAATGTTGCATCCATTTCTCAAGCATGGTGGTTAAGGTTAATAGACATTGTTGTGAAACACACCCAATACTGGCTAGTAAATACTTGAAGAAAAAAAATCTTTAAGCTTCAAATCCCACATTTTGATATGACCCTTTCTTTTTTTCTCAAAAACTAGAACGTTAAAGTGTTTAGTGATAACAAGCCTTTTATTTCAACCCCCAACATATTGCCTGTTTCTCTTTCTTACAAGTGAAATTTTAGAAAGAGATGAGAAAGAAGAAATATTGCTGGAGGTTGATCATGAAGACCACCAGACTCATGATAGTTCGTTCACCTTTGTATTAATTATGGATACAAAATTGTGTTTGTTAACGTAGTGATTAAGTGTAGCTATGTTATTTTACCGCCTGTTTCATTATTTAACTTTATGCGCGTGTCTTGGAATTCTTCATGCGCATAGCCAGCTCTGAAAATTTGCATGTGATATGATCATACAAAATGACAGAGCAACCACCCGAGTTGACTAATACAGTGATGAAAATACAGTGACAACCTTCGTATCCAACGCAGCAGCAGGAGCTTGGCTCTTACAAACATTACTTACAAACAAGGAGAGTTTCGCTGAAAGTCTGACTATAGAGAGAGAGAGAGAGAGACAGAGAGAGTTGTGGATAACATTCATTCATTCGACTAGACTAATGGGTATTGCTCTGATACCCTAAGAAACAAGCCGCATACCTACCATGTGCATCATCACTCTGTGCTCCATTTGGCCGACAAACTTTGGATTGCATACTTGTCAACTAGCATAAGAAGAACAAGAGGAAATTTTTTTTAAAAAATTGCTCAAATGAAAATTGGATTGAAGAATAATAAGGCATGAAACTGGCATTTTATTTTTGGCAAAAAAATTTGTCAAAAAAAATCCAATGTTGTCTATGATGGATATTTGTGAGGAAATTGTGTGAAATTCACCAGATTTGGAGAACCCCCCCCCCTCTTTTTTTTTCTAGTCCCGCTGAAATTGTCATATTTTGCCAATAGGCCCCAGCAGCAGGTCACAAAAAAATAGCAGGATTAATATTTCCATGCTTTCTTTGCTGACCTATAGCCAATTTTGGCTAATTCCTCTTGGAGATGATTTTCAGTGCGGCTACGTCACAAAATCCAGAAAATTCAAGGAAAAAAAAAACTGTCCTCAAAAAAAATGGAGTTAAGCTTTAGAAAAAAAAATTTAATTTTTTTCAATTTTTTTTATAGTAATCAGTCATTGAACATAATTTAGTAAGACTTTGTGCACGGGTTATGTCAGCATTGCAAAGTGGCTGCCTCTGTCCTCTCTGTCTCTCTTAGAGGCTAGACATCATAACAAACTTTTCCCAAAAGAAAAGAGAGAACTGGCCCCATGCAGACCTATTTAAAAACCCTGTCTGTATACAGTATATATACAGTATATTATTACTTGGTATATTAATATACAGAGGGGCATGTTGAATAGGCTTGTGTGTAGGTGTGCAGAAAAAATATGTTACAGCCAATGAAATTGCTGGATTTGGGGATCAATTTTTTTTTTTCCTTAGTTGTCTTTAGTCAACTAATAATAGTTTAAACATGTAACAGCGCTTCGTAGGTTTTTTTGAGAATTTTGGGGGACCAATGGAAATGCTATAAAGGGTCATTATTTTCAATTTTCAGTAAAATAGGGTTGTGTGTAGACCTAAAGATTTTATTTTATTTTATTTATTTATTTTTGCAAGCCAATGGGATTGCTGGATTTGGTGGTCTGAATTTGTTTTCTTAGTTATCTTGAGTGAATTAATGGTCGGTGTGTAATAGCTATTTATTTACAGACAGGGTTCTAGCACATTACTTTTGCAGTTTGTTGGCCTTGCCTACCAAAGGCAAGGATATTGTGTTTAGATTCATTATAGAGTATAGTAGCTTAATGGATTTTGGCCCCTAGGTCATAAGTCGATTTTTATATAGGATTTTAAAAAGATGATATTTTGGCTTGTGTTTGAAACTTGAGGTTAGTTATAGAGTTACAATATCTTGAAGGATTTTGGTTTTTGTTAGAGGATTTTTTGAAGACTATGTTTTTGCATGCTGAAATTATTTGAGTTTCCATCATTCTTCTTTTGCCTTAAGATCCTTTTTAATGTAAATGGCAAGGCCATAGTGTGAAACACCCATTGTCTCTTTTGGATTTTTAATTTACATAAACAATTCATTCCCATGAAAGTAGAATACTCTTATCAAATTTTATGGGTTTTAACTCTCCATTATATTTTTGCATGGTGAAATTATTTGAGTTTCCATAATTCTTCTTTTGCCTTAAGATCCTTTTTAATGTAAATGGCAAGGCCATAGTGTGACACACCCCTTGTCTCTTTTGGATTTCTAATTTACATAAACAATTCATTCCCATGAAAGAAGTAGAATACTCTTATCAATTTTAACGAGTTTTAACTCTACATACGATTGAAGCATGGACTAGATTCTTGAGTCTTTTTTTTTTTTTTGAGAAAGAAATCGCATTATTGTGTGGCTATATTATGGTCAATGTTGGTTTGGCTATGCCTCCTCGTCTAGGTCCTTAATTATTTTCCTAAAGCACTAGGAAAAACTTTCTAATGTATTTTGAGGGCACCTTATATCCATGAATGAATAGCCTTCATACAAAAGACAACAGATGCTTACTTACGGCAACTCGTAAGAGTGTGAGGGAATTGATGAGTGCTACGTATGGGTGTAAGATCTCTTTGCACTCTTTAAGGAGTTGGTTGGTTCTTGACTTTTATCAAGAACCTCCGATTCCCCAGGTTCTGAAAAATAAATTAATACCAAACAGAATGCCATCATCAAGTATGTCGACTGAATGTGACAAGCCTATTCGGTCAGCCCTCAGAGCTATATAACTTCCTTCCTTGTGAAGGAATGTGCCTCACTTTCTCATCCCTCTCACAAGATGGGAAACATGGATGAACCTAATTTCATCCATAAATTCTCAAACCCTTGGGTACCCACAATTTCTTTCCTTTCAATTCAGTTAGTTGTGACTCCATAACCCCATGTATACTTTGGTGGTTTTCAAGTGTACAAAAATTTGTCTAAGTGAACACAAAGGGGGTGAGTTGCACCTAAACCCTAACTTCTCACCCCTAGGTACCTAGTAGGTACCCACAATTTTATTTTCTGCCAATCAGTCAATTGGCTTTTACCCATTTCCTCCACTTGGAAGGTTTGGTGGTTTCACTTACAAAAAGATAATTAATGAATTACTTAAAAATATTTCATGTCAATTATTATTATTATTTTTGGCACAAACGAAAAGAATTCATTGTGAAGAGAAACAAGAACAACAAACCCCCAAAGCTGGAGGAATGCCACCATGTGCTCGAAACCTTAATTGATGAAGCCTCTTTGGGGCTCATCATAACACCACCTAACAAAGTTACCTATTCTAACACAAATAACTTGATGCCTACTCCAACTCTTATCAAACTTCTCAAGAAGTTTTTTTTTCACCCTAGGGGTTTTTCTAATTAACCTCATACATCTATTCCAAGCCACCCCACCGTAATCAAGTACGGCATCCCAAATAACTTTGTGATTTTTAACAACATTTCATCTTTTGTTGTTGAAAACCAAATCATTCCGTTCAATCCATAAAGTCCAAAGTGTGATACCTCTTAACAAGGACCATATGTTCTCCACACACTACACTTACTTTGGACTTTTGGGTTCAAAAACACATTGTTTCCAATTTGGGGGGGGGGGGAACCACATGTGATGGCTTGTTATCATAGACAAGTTCACACACAATGCCTTGTGTGTATTCCCAAGCCCATTGTGCATGGCAAGACTTCAAAAATTTGTGTAACATGGATTCTTCTTCATTATCGGACAATGGGCAAGTTTGATTGATCAAGTTGTCCTTCTTAGTTCTTCAAGTGTTAATTGCAATTGCCTTATTCCACAAAGCTCACATGAAGCCCACCTCTTTCCTACTCCACGTCTTGCACCAAATGTTTATCCATCTTAGCTTGAAAGAAAAAGGAAGTACCATTACTCACCTCTTTTCCATCACATTAATTTTTTGTTTAGAATATCTTAATATTTTCCTCCTGAGTGCAATTGTGAAAAAGATCAAAGGTTCCTTACCTTTCTATGAATAGGCACTAAGGTCAAGTTCTAATGTGTCTATCTTGTTGGAGCATATTAGGTAATGCACCTTTTTAGGGCCTCTCACTAATTTTGATATTCTTACCACTGATGCTTTACCCTCCAAATAATGGTTGTTCACTCCTTTTGACACTCCATCATTAATGAGACTCAAGGTCCTTGACTAAGAGCCCACAATATATAACTTGATGTCTTGTGAGATGTAGAACATTGTTGTTGATTCAAGTCTAAAAGTAAATGAAGCATGACAAACCATAAATAAGAATGTCTTGTTCTTTTCTAGCAAACCAATCCAATCTCCTTCTTTGCAATGGTTGTTTCCCTCTCTCAATAAACCCTTTGACACCTTTTTCTAACTTGGTAATGATTCTCTCATATCTCAACTCCTCTTTTGGGGATAACACAATTTTTTTGCCCATTTTTTTATTGGATGCAAATCTTTTTACAAAAAGATTGAAAATGAAACATTGAAACCCATCCCAACCCATGCAACTCGACTGCTTTGCTATTCAAAAAAACCAACATCCCAAGGGTGGATGATCCTATTCCACCAAAAGCTCAATGCTAAGATTTCACTAAGGCTTTTTAGATTATTGAATCTCAAATTTTTCACCATCTTGGACCAAGTTCTACCCACCCTATTCCATAAAATAAATCCAATGGCCTTCTTATGGTCAACTTGCAAACACCATTCCAAGTTAGGGCTCCATCCCCCTTGCTCCCCATGTGGTTGATATTGTCTTAATTGAAACCTAAGGAGTTCCTACAAATTAGAACTTTCATGCTTTAAAGCATGCCCACTTAGACAAAAGTGCTTTAGTTACTTTTATTGGATCGACCAAACTTAAACCCCATCTTTCTTTTTCCCACAACATTGATCCCATGCAACTTGACACCTACAATTATGATTTCATGTCAATTTTCATTCTTTTAAAAAAATTCCAAATTTTCATTTGTCATTATTTTAAAATAGAAAAATGTTCATTAAAATAAGCAAGTACCTACCTACATAGGCTACCTGCCCCCCATATACCACCCTAAAATCCCCATTTGAGTGAGCTACCTAGTACCTATTTGTAGAAGTAATTTTAAAAAATAGTTCAATTAATTTTTATTAAAAAAAAGAAAAATGTTACTTACAATAGTTAGGTGCCTCACATAGGCTATCGTTATCTACTTACCTACCTGCCTACCTCCACATACCAGCTTAAAACCTGCCATTGAACAGGCTAACTTAGTACCTAGTAGCAAGAGCAAAAAAAGGAATTCTATTTATCCACTAATTTAATTAAATTAAATAAAAATATTTCTAAATTTCTATTTATTTTATGTCAGGACAACTATTTCTAAATTTTCATTTCTTTTACTTTAGGAAAATAATTTCTAAATTTCAGTTTACTGTTGTTATTTTTAAAAATGAAACTGTTATTTATAATAAGTAGGTACCTCCCTATCTACCTATCGAAAACTAACTGACTAACTAACTAACTAACTACCTACTTACCTGCCTGACTAGCTAAATATCTCACTAACAATTTACCTACTTACCTACCTGCCTACCTACCTAGGTCTATACCTACCAGCCTAAAACCCTCCATTGAGTAGGCTACCTAGTATCTTGTGGCACGAGGAAGCTGGCAGAAACACAGAGGACACATACAAACACTCTTTCTCTCTCTTGCTGCCGGCTGACACGCCCTCTGACGCAGTGCAATGCGCAAACCGCAGCATCGCTCGCTGGGTGGAAGAAGATGAATGCGGAATCATGGCTGCTGAAGAAGTTTTAAAAGCTCTGGAGAGTCTGGTGTTGTTGTTTTTTTCTTCCTCCTCATTTTTCCCCCTTTTTCTGTACACGCGGATCGCGTTCACTGCATGTTGTTGTTGATGTTGTTGGTTCGAAGAGGAATAATGCAGATGCTTCTGCTGCTGCACAGAGAAGACCTCTCTGTCCCTTTCAATTTTGTTTTTGTTTGCACAGAAAGAGAGAACAGAGACAGAGAGACACGCACACAGACAGACAGAGAAAGAGAAAGGCGGTCAGAGAGACAGACAGTAGGCAACATGCGCAAATCATTAGTTGGTTCTCAAAGCCAGACAGACAGAGACAGATAGACATTTCACACACACACACAAAAAAAGCGATCAATCATTTGACTGATTTCAATGCATTCTTGCTTTTGCTTGCTTGTTTGTGGCAGGAAAGAAAGCGATACAAGAAGGAAAGTACTGAATAGATTAGGGAGATTACGAAGTCATTAGGTTTTTCGGATCTGTATTTTGTGCGTGTTTGTGAAGAGATTTTAGTTTAGTTTTGGTTTTGATTATCTGTGTGCAACAGCATCGCAAACCCGAGGGAGTTTGGTTGAGAAACGAGGTTTCTGGATGTGTTTAGATTTGTAGTTGTTGTCGTTTGGATTTTCTGGATCTCTCTCTCTCTCTCTCAGAGTCTCTGAAAACCGGATCTGGTAGGACTTCCTTTGCGCGTGGAGGAAGATCCAAGTGTGTGTCATCTTCTCGTGAAGAAGATCATCAGCAGAAGAGAGCGATTATGAGAAGTTTGTGTTAGTGAATGGTAGCGGAGGATCCGGTGTTGTCCGCAATGGAGATGGATGCCGGAGATAAGAAGGAGGTGGCGACATTAGGAGATGTGATTCAGAATGGAGATCATAGCGATGATAAGAATGAGGTTAGCGAAGAAGGATTTGACGCGGATGCAACTGCGGGGAAGTGCAAGAGGGAACAGATCGTTGTTGAGCCTGAGGAAGGGGAAATTGCGGTGTTTGAAGAACGTGTAGAGTCAGGCGTCGGCAGCTTGGTTGAGAAGAAATACGCAGACGGGAAAAGAAGCAGAAGGCTGGTAGTACAATCGGAACAAGATGGAGAATCCTTGTCAAACAATGGCGCTCTTGTATGCCCGATCCTAGAAGAAAACGGCAAGTTATGTCGTACAGAGAGGAAGGAAAATGGGAGCAGCTGGGAACAAACAGAAAAATATGAAGAAGATGAGCAGGAGGAGGAGGATGAAGACGGTATGGTTGAGGAACAAGTCAGCGATCCTCTTATTGAGAAGAGCGCTGGTCATAGGTCCTCCTCACACACGTCCAGCCATGAAGAAGAAGAGGATGTGAAGGAGGATGCAGAAGCACAGAAGCAGCATAGTACAGATGACGGGACCACAGATCTGGAGAAACTGGTACTTGGGGATAAAGAGGGAAGAAGTAGCAACGACAGTGATGAAGAGGAGATCTCAATGGAGGCCCCTCGAACTGCACATGAGCTCAAGGTCTCCATTTTCTCCAAAAAAATTCATGTAACATGTATTGTCCTGTATCTTTCATTTCCAAACAAGGTCTGGCATTTTATATCTAGCTCTTTATTTGTGGATTGAATGGCAGTTGCATGATCACCATCACAATGAAAGTGTACTGTCATAGCTCCTTGTGTCCACAATCTGAAGCATGATTTGTGTAGATCCGAGGTTGACAAGCCTTCTGTCTGGTTTGGCTTTTACATGTTTGATGTGTCAGTGACAATGCTTGAAATGGGTGTTGTGAGTAGATGCCTCTTGAATTTTTGGGCAGATTCTTATCTACACCCACCCACTGTCAGGGACTGATGTAGTCTGGGAGTCATGGCACCTAGTCATTGCCATTTGTGATGAAGGTGATGGTTTGATCCTTGAGGAGTGACATGCACTCATTTTTTGTTGTGTTTCATCCCCCCCCCCCCCAAAGAAATGACATGATGGTTACCTTCAAAGTGTTACTGTGGAGTTTTTCTCTGCAATCTCACAGCTATGAATAGATGGTCTACATTGGGACTGTTCACATATTGCCCATTTGCTCACAACTATTCTGTGGCTCTTTGGACAATCAGGAGATGTCTTCATGATGCAACAGATTGGCTGCAAGTGCAGCTGACTTTGTTTTAAGTTGATCCCTGGGAGGATCCTGTTTGGGAACATGGTACTGTGTTGTAGATGATGGTATTGTCAGTGATGGATCTTCAAGAAGTATAGTCTACTGAACCTCATATTCATCTTTACACTATTGGATGTGCAGGAGTTGCCACCAGTTCCAAAAATTGATGCAGTTCTTGAGCCTCATCAAACACCCCAGTCTGTTGGCACTATCTCCTCTGTAAGCTGATATTTCCATATGATTGTACAGCTGCATTTTATGTGAGGTTCTGCACAATTGTGGTCATTTAGTGATGCATTTGAAAGTCAATTACAATGTTGTCTACTGCAGCTTGATTCAAGAAATTTAAATTTGGTGATTCTTGTGTCTGAGCTAAGGGTAGGGGTTGCCTGGAGCTGATCTGCTCATTTCTGACCTTCCTATAGTTGTTTCCCTCCTGTATTTTGTAAGTTTTCTTCTCACACCAGTTTTCCCTCATCTTGCAGGTTGTTAACAAACAAGTGACTGTGGAAGCAACCGACCACAAACTGGTACTGAATGAAGGTTCTATTCTGTGGCTAACTGAGCAGCGTATACCTTTAGGCATAGTTGATGAGGTGTTTGGTCCAGTCAAAAAACCATACTATGTTGTGCACTATAACGAAGTTGTTGATATACCAGAAGGTGCCACTGAAGGCAAGGATGTAGCATTTGTGCCTGAATTGGCCAAGTTTGTTCAGGACAATCCTGAACTTTGGAAGAAGGGTTATGATGCTTCAGGTCAGCATGATGAAGAAGTTTCTGAAACAGATGAGTTCTCTGATGATGAAAAAGAGGAAGAAATGAGGAGAGTTGTGAAACAGGGGCACCTGGTGCAGGGTGTGGGGAACTCTGGAAGGAGAGGGGGGCAAGGTGGACGAGTAGGGGGTGTTGGAGACAGATCCAGAGGAAGGAGGGGAAGGGGTCGAGGAGGGCGTGGCAGAGGAAGAGACTTCAGATCTGAATCACCAGAGATGGTAACAAACCACTAAAACTTCAAGTCAAATTTTGCAGACAGAAAATGACTTGCTTTTCCTGTTAGAGTTAGTTTAATTACCTTGCATTTCTGGTATAGTTTGCTCTTTCTCCTGAAGCAGTCCACATGTTTTGGATGAGGCACCACTGTGGTTACTAGGAAAGTCTGTTGTGAAATAGCTGAATCTTCCTACTGACACAGGTACCACATGTGGTTCATTTGCACATGCAGTCAGATGGGACAGAAACTGCAGTGCAGCAGATTGCAAATATGGGAATTCAGAGGCAAAAATTTCAGGCATCACCAATCCACCATGCAGACAGGGGCCCTAGATATGACCAGCAACCCAGGCAGCCATTCCAGCCATCACCTGAAAGACAAGACTCATGGAACAGAAATACTCATCCTGAGTCGAGACCTTTAGTGGTGCACTACAGTGATCGCCAACCTGTGCCATGTCAGTCCCCCCAATCTCCTCACCACAACTTTGTCCCTGGTATGAGGCCCTTGCAGGGACCTCCATCACCACAGTGGGGACCTCCTGTCCATCATGTTCAAGGTCCTCAAGTATACCAAAGCTACCCAGCACCATATTTGGCTTCTACTGTCAGACTGCCTTCAGGTCCTGATACCACACCACGTTTACAATCGGGCAGAGGTTGGTGTTCTTACCATTATCATTAGTCATGCATTCTGTAGAGTTTACAGGACACACAGTTACTATTTTCCACAAGGAAGTGTTTTACTTGCTTCCTAGTGTCCTGGCATCAACAACACAGGCAAATGAGTTCTTCTGAACTTTGTAATACAATTGTGCAGGTGGTTTTCAATATCCTGGACATATGTTCCAGACAGGAGTTGGATTGGGACCACAGACTCCTTATCCTCATACACCACAGATGAACATGTACAGACCAATTCCGTCCCAGCCTACAGGAACTGGTGTATTCATTCCTCCAACACCATACACACGGATCTCACAATCATCTAGTCAGCAAGGTCACTCAGATCATCTTCGAGGTAGAGGTACTGCAGTCAATGTGCAAGTTACAGGGATACCTTGTTACCATACTCCGGCTCCAGTTTATTTGCAGCAAGGGGTTGTCCCTCATCTGGGAGGAAGTGCTCCTGGCCCAAGTAGTAGTTATGCTTATTGGAGTAACAATTCCAGCAGATAGTGAAAAATCTTTAAAATGACAGTTTTGTTCTCTTGTTCCCTTATGCATTAATGGTGGTGATGAGCTCCATCATACATCATCACACTTCATGCTCTCAATTTGCAACCTTGGTTTTCTCCATGGCTCTGGGGTCACAAGGGTTTTCAATATGGCATGTTAGTGTACAATTGTGATTAGACCATTCAAGTGCACAGGTACAGAAAACTTACACCTTGAATCGCTGCATACTAAAGGAGCTCAGGTCTTTGGCCTTTGTCCTCCTAACTTGGATTTTTTCTCTCCATGAGGATTCACGATTAAATCAGACACAATGTTTTACATGTGGCAGATGTGGTGCTTATGTGGATTTGTAGAGCTTCACTAATGTGATTGGAATTGGTCACTCAATCAAATCAGACACAATGCTATGCACATGGTGGATGTGACACTTATGTGGATTTGTAGAGTTTGACTAATGTGGCTGAAGTCAGTCATTCCCAAAGTATGGCATCTCGTTCAAGGTCTCCACAATCCTTCATATGTTCTTCCTAAAAATCTCATGAGTTTGGTTCCTCTAGCTTTCAAATCCTGTTTCAGAATGCCTGGTGTTCAGTGTCCTTCGATGGTTCTCCAAGCTTCAGGTATTCTATTGTGAGAACCTGTTTCAGCTTGGATTTGCTACTGCACGAAACTGATTTTACTGCTGCTTTTCACCACTAAATCAAAAAAGGATCCATATGTTTGTGACAGAGACACTGTTTATCATTTGCTTTTCTGCAGTGTTCTTTTCTGTGCATTAGTTAAGAGATTTGCTCTTCTATGTGCTTAGGTATAGGATAAATTGCTGCCTCCTTTTCTTCTCCAGAATCAGATTTTTGTTGCTTTCGATTGTGCAGAAATTCCGCAGCGTTTCAACTAGAAGGTATGAAACGAACTCACAGGCAAAGTTCTCTGTCTCATTTTCTTTGTGACAAACAGTTTTCGCTGTTTTTCTCTGTCTAGAATTGCAAAGAATGGAATTCTTTCCAGTTAAAGGATGTGTGAATTTTGTGGTTGCATCTTGTGCTTTTGTGTTCTTGTTTCATACTGAGCAGACTGTAGAGCTTGATAAACCAAACAAGAAGAATGATGACACCCGCAAACAGGAGGCTTCACATAAGTTGTGGTTAACCAGTTGCAGCTTTGCCATGAGTTTTTTGGTGAATGAATCAGATGATCAGTTTTCTAGAACACTGGCAAAAATCATTAAATTGCAAGCTGGACATATGAGCCTCTGCAACTGCTTTTGATGGGCCACTGGACAAAATTTTAAAAATTTGTGGGCCACCAGGGGTGCTACAGAACTGTCAATCCTTGCATTGGTGAATGAATCAGATGATCATTTTTCTAGTACATCGTGGCAAAAATTAGCAACTTGCATGCTCGACATGAGAGCCTTTGGGTCTGCTATTGATGTGCCACTAGACAACAAACAATTTTTTGTGGGCAATCAGGAGTGCTAGAGAATTGGCGATTCTTTGCAGTGGTGAATGAGTCAAATGTTCATTTTTCTAGGACATTATGGCAAAAATTAGCTACTTGCAAGCTGGATATGAGAGCCTCTGGGTCTGCTTTTGATGTGCCACTAGACAACATAAACAATGTTTTGTGGGCAACCAGGAGTGCTACAGAATTGGTGATTCTTTGCATTGGTGAATGAATCAGATGATCATTTTTTTAGAACAGTATGCCAAAAATCAGCAACTTGCAAGCTGGACATACAAGCCACTGGGTTTGCTATTGATGTGCCACTGGACAACATAAACCATTTTTTGTTTGCAAGTGACAAAGAGTGCAGACTGGCAGATATGTGAAGAGAGAAACTTGTCAAAAGAAGAATGGCAATTTTGATATAAGTTAACATAAATATTCCAGATAGGATACATCACAACTGAGACATTTTCCAACTACAGCTTGGTTTCCAAAAATCAATCCCCAAAAACCAACAACCTCATTTCATTCTTCATTTTCCTCAGGAGGAAGAAGGATTTCATTGGGAGGGAGTTCAGTAGTAGGAGTGTTAAACTTGAACTGAACTTCCAAATGATCTGCATTTGCAGCCAACTTTGCAGCCAGGGAGAGTTGCAAAGCACCGAGTTGGAATCCAGCATACCAAAGGAACTTCACAGAATCAGCCAACAACCAAATGAGGAAACCAACATAGAAGATGCAACCCACCAGAGATGGAATAAGGATTGAGATCTGGTCAGATAAGACAGTTTTCTGGACAGCAAAACCAGCTGAGACATAAGCTGCTACACAACAGGTGAGAGAAATTACAAACATCACATTGATATAAACAAGCTTTGTGAGCTTGCCAGCAACAAAACTTGCAAGTTTGTGGGTAATTGCCTGTTCCAAATAAACTGATTCAGGTGGTGGTATCTGCATGGGTATTGAATCCATGGATGTTGAAGCCTGTTCCATCTGCTCCAAGAATTCAGTAGCCCGCCTGTTGCCAGAATTCTGCCATCTTTTGCGAATATCTTCTGGGTGGTAGTATCTTTCATCATGAAGGTCAGCCAGGGGTGCAAAATTTCCACTCAGGCATAACAATAGATCTGTCACTGAGAAGAAGAATGAGAAGCTGTTGAAGAATACAAATAATTTGAGACTAAAATTGGAAGAGACTCTCATCAACCCATTATTATCAAAGGAACCTGGAGGTTGCAAGAACCCAGCATACGTGATTGTGACAAGCAAGACGAGGACAAGGGCATATGCATTGATCGATTTCACAAACGCCTGATGCATATTCGTCAATGTATTTTGTCGTTTCCTCTCTACTTGCTCCTGAAGCCGCAACTGAAAACTTGCTTCATGGTTACGTGAAGCACTCCTTGAGCTCGGGAAGTTTCTTCCTAGCCTTGCTGGGCCATCGTTTTCCCATCTTGAGGCAGAATCGTGACCATTTGCTGCTGATTCTTCAAACCTTATTTCAGGTTTATGACCCACAAAGGTTGTTGCTTCGCCCATCGAGAAGAAGCACGTTTAGGATAGAGCTCTAATTCAGATATTTCTGACATGTGATTTTGAATTCAGTTTTGTCAACAGCATGGAGCTTGCCTTAGAGGCGCTCAAGTCGAACAGTGTCAATTACGTTCTGGAAGATGGATCTGCAAAGCACACAGCAGATCACAATTTACTTTTTAGCTCATGTACATTTGTTTCAAGGGCGTCATACATGTCTTGTTAGGCCCACGCCATTGGCCTACTGAGAAAATCTCCTTCCCTCCCACAACTCGACTTACACCTTTGCAAAGTCGCTCTTAATAACTCCACATTCCAATCTAGCATGTCAGAAGTAAATCTTTGGTCAGTATAGTACCTTTTGCAATGTGAAAACGTTGTCGGTGAGGGTGGAGAAGAGATTGCTTCACAATTTGCTTGTGAAAATGGAAGTGGTCATCTATCCTGTCGTGTCAAGACCTTTGATTTCTCCCCGATCATTTCGCAACCTTCTTTATTGACGACATGAAGCTGAGCACCATCCTCAGTGTTTGTGCTAAGTAATCGACAGCACTCGAACAAACTCTCTCGTGATGAAGTGCGGATTCAGTGCATAAAACTTAAAACCCTAAGTACCTACCGCGTTCTCTAGACACATGGCAAACCTAAAAGTGTTTACAGCGCGTCGGAGAGCGACCCTATGCACGAAGAGCATCACCACCGGTGCTCAGTATGTGAACTTGTCAAAAAAATTCTCACATCCAAGTTTAGTTATTTACTTTTTTTCAACCCCACCTATAACACTGAAACGAGGACTACAAATAGGTGGGAACTTCTAATAGCAAACCACCTGGACCAATCATTATGATTGGCCACTCAAAAACAGGGATCAGCAATCGGATTATATTTATTACACTCTTCTCTAGCAGGTGCAGAGCTTTGCAGCGCTATTTACCAGCCTCAGCAAACTGAGCAAAAATGCAGAAGAAAAACCATTTTCCTGAGCCGCATGAGGATATGTTGAGTTTTCTTAGATCCAATTTTAATATTCAAGGTCACATGCTCAGCACCGGTGGGAATGTTCTTAGTGGGTTCCAACATGTTTGGGTGATCAGTATTAAATGCGCTGGCCACAATAGCCATGGCAGCTGCTATCCCTGCACCAATAGCCAGGACAACCTTCCTTCCATAACACCCATGGGATCTTTTTTTACTTGACTTTTTTTCCCAGCCTCGACGACCCATCCATTGTGGTGAAAACCACTGCCTTAGTTTCACTTTTTGTTTGGATGCACTTCTCCAATTTGAGCTCCACTTTGAGCTTCCTTTTCATCCTCAACTTGACCATTGTGGGTTGACAATTGTGATAAGTGCAATGGAACAAAGATTTGTTAGCGGAGGTAGGCTTGAAAGGCCAAAATGCAAACTCATCAATTAAAGCATCATGTGGCATGCATTCAGAATATCATTGGATTTTTGTTGATTTAGATAGTTTAAAAGTAAACTGATTACTTACTGAACAAATGACCCACTCAGGGTTTTATAGTTGTCTAGGAGCTTGTTCACCCAAGGTTGATCGAAGAGGGAGCCATAAGTCTAGCAAAGAGGGAGCACATCTACTGTTATAATTTGGAATTGCAAACTTCTATTGGGGTGGGGCTTTTCAAAGTTTCAGATTCTTTTTGCAGATACTTTGAGATACACAATAAATTGAAGCATCTCAATGTAACTTCCTGGGCTATGTCCATGCATTGCACATCCAATTTATTTGACTGAACAAATGGCTTGAACCCAAGAATTGAAAGGAGAAAAAGTTGAAGACCAAATTTATAAATCTTTGATGTATACTGAAAAACTTCAAAATTACATTGAAAGGAAAGCATGCAGGCCTGCATAGCTTAATACCCTTTCATTTAAGGGTGGGTATTAGGCACTAGGCTTTACCTTCACTCCAGGTCCCAAATGGGACCCACTAGTTTGGGATAAGTTTTTGTGTAAAAAGAAACTACCTTGACAATAATAGACTAAATATTGTTGGAAACTGTTTACCCACATGCATCAAACAATTTTGCTTCCAAGGTTAAATAAAAGTTAATTCCAGTGATGAGTAATCCCATATGGTATATGGGGGATGGTTTTTAGAATCCTTTGTATGGTTGTCCATGCACCATTCCAAAGACACCTTAAAAAATAACTACCTCATGTTCAAGCCTAACTATTTCATTTTTTTTAATAACTATTTTTAAAAATTAACTTTCTTAATAACTATCTCCCACCTTTTTATTTTACTACTTGTATTTTGTAACTACCTCTCTTTTTTCCTATCCACCAACATGGATATAAATAAATAAATTAACATGTGTCTTTTCATGTCCATGAAATGTGTATTAATTTAACTTAAATTTAACATTGATATAAATGATGATGAATTATTAAAAACCATATGAATAAACAAAAATAAAATAAAATAGTTGATTATCAGTGGTTGTGCACAGCAGCGCAAAGCCTAAATCAACAAGTACTTAGTAGGAATCCAGGAAAATGTATTTAATTAAAGCAGAAAACATTACTTCTAATTTTGAAAATCTCTTTTCTCAGCAAGATGACTCTCAAACAAACTCACTCATTAAAGAAGGTCACAGGGATCATTTATTTACTTGGGCCTTGTATGAACAAAATCTTCATTTATGGAACTCAATTCAATGAACTCCCAAATTGGGTGGGCATGGCGAAGGAAAAAAAAAAAAAAAAAGGGATTAACTAATATTAGAGTGGGGGGGGGCTATTTATCTTTATACCCTCCCATGGTTTGAAATGCCTTTCCTAAAAACCATATAAAAAATAATTGTAGAAAATAAGTT
>Ga0116229_10007523_pt1 | contig 17189 bp, 8 predicted proteins | sample S1TSphgellanicum_3_FD_87313 | JGI IMG/M metagenome (GOLD analysis project Ga0116229, IMG submission 87313) | Host-associated microbial communities from peat moss isolated from Minnesota, USA - S1T2_Fc - Sphagnum magellanicum MG | ecosystem: Host-associated > Plants > Peat moss > Unclassified... | reverse complement strand
CCCAACCCAACTCTTTCAGTTGTTGAGAAAGGGACAGGATGAGTGTACCTAAGTCCAAAAACCCCAAAATAAAAAAATAAAATAAAAATTTACAACACTAATATATATTATTCTCTGCCGCATCGCATCTGTATTCCACTCTTTCTCCGCCCCGTCAGAGTAAACAGACCATGACGAGACAAATGGATGACCGAATGAATGGACGGATGAATGACGGGACAGATGGATGAAATGATGCTTCACAACGTCCTTTACTATATGTAATTCTGCTCTGTCCATATGTAGTCTGTGCCCACCTCAACAGACCTTGACTGGAAAGTGTTAAGCATGGGGACAAATATCTTTGGTGTAGATTTTGGAGGGCACCTTCTTTCTGTGGATATTCCTCTCAGAAAAGATGACGGATCTTAACAGTGAGAAGGATCTTATGATATTATGCATACTCACACCTATTCCTTAAGAGTGAGAAGATCATACACCTACACCTTACTAGTGAAAAGGATCTTATGATCATAGGCTTACTCACACCTATTCCTTAAGAGTGGAAGGATCTTAAGATCTTATGCTCACTCACACGTAATATTTGGTATGAGTGACAAAGATCTTATGCATTAAGTAGGCATAAGATCTCTCCCATTCTTCAGGAGCAACTGTAAGTCAAGCAAAACCCCCCTGTCCTATGCCACATGATTTACTATGGGTATTCACAAAATGCAAGGCTGTACTTGGCTAGACTATCACCCTAGAGTCTAGACCCCTTAGTTTGGTAATACCCACCCCATATTAGCGTTTTATCTTACGCTATTTTTTTAATCTCATACTCAAAAGCCATTTCTCACTCTTGTAAAGAACTCAGTGTATTGGGAGGGTACCTTATATCCCATGTATGCCAACTCCTTAAGAGTGGGAGGGGAATTACACCTACTTTATAGTTGTAAGATACCTTGCACTCTTGAGGAGTAGGTGTAAGAGCTGTCCCCACAACTACACCTTGTGATGTATGTGGCAGGTAGGGCCTGAAGATAGGTATATTATCAGAATGAGGCATCTGCCCAAGGTGGAGCCAAACTCGAATCCTAGTTACACCCCCATTTGAGGGCATTAACATGCATAAAGAACTGGCAAAGAATGTTATGAAGTGTAAGAACCTTGCTAAATACTTAAGACGCTTGCCTCACACCAGAGATATTGTTACCTTTTTTAAGGTCCCCTGATCCAACTATGCTAAGAATTTTTTGCTAGTTTTTTACATATGTTTAGGTTTATGATGACTTTTGCCTTGTGCTTTAGGACTATAGGTAAAGCCCACGGGCAAGGACATTCCCAAAATGCAGGGCTGGACTCAGCTATGGCCTCATCTTTGGCCCCTTATTATGAGAATGACCCCACCCTAGGGCTTTATCCCACATGGCAACAACTGTGGGGCTGGACTCAAGCTATTGCCTCATCTTCGGCCCCATATTAGGAAAACGCCCCCGATCATAGGGCTTTATCAACAACTGTGGTTCCTGCAACTGTGGGGTCCAGTACTGAGGAGATCAGGGTGGATAGGACTAGGGTTCTGAACTTGGAGCTGTGATTTGTGCCAGGTGAGGAGATGATCAAGTGCGGCGAGATCCAAATCCACAGCTTGAATGGTATATAGAGCTTCTAGCCCAATTCGTGGTTCCAAGGGGAGCAGAATTATTGTGTATAATTGGCCGAGAGTCATTACTATGGACTCGGAAGAGACCTTCATGCAACTACCGGGTCATCTAGACGTGTGTAAGAATTGACCGAGGCTGAGGACACAGGCCTGCAGTCAGACAAAACTCAAAAGAGTTTTATAGTGATTATCATGAGGAACTTCTAGTTCTTCGTCACGACAAAAGTCATCTTTTGAGCGCATAACACGGGTTACGAAAAAGGGAGGGGGTCATAGCTGGCTGACCCACCTCTTCTGATCATTGGGTTTCAATTATTCAACGATTTGTTGAAGTCGCCACTAATCAAATTCGACGACTTCCGCCGAATTCATGTCAAACCCAGTTGCAGAAAATAACATTCAGACTATTTGGAGTTACCAAGTTTTACTGCTCAACAGGTTTTGCAGGTAGCGATTGAATATATTTAAGCTTCTTGATCTATTGCTCTATCTATCCACCTCCGTCTCTGAGGCGAGCGAAATCGAAAGCCCGGACTGATCACTCGAGGGTGCTGCTGCACGCCCCTGTTGAAAAGTCAGCAGCTTGCAGCACATGATCAGCCAGTGAGGGCGGGCATCTTTCCATAGAAAGGCTGCACCTTCAACTTTGGAAGTTCGACCTCCAGCTGTTGACTTCCAGATTTGCATTTCAGTTTTGCAACACCGGGGCAAGCTGCACCCGTAGCTGCACCTTCATCTGCTGAAATCTAATGATAGTGGAAGGGAACCCTAGCTGCACCTTCAACTTCGGAATTCCATGCCAATGGAAAGCAACTGCAGGACCTTCCAAAGTTGAAAGTGCCCTGAGTGCGGGCTGAGTACAGCAGCTTCACGTCGCTGCGTAATCAATACTATCCCGGTCCGACACTTATCCCAGCTGGACGTACATACATCATCCGATATAATTGAGCACACGCTCAACGGTCTTTAAATATTTGCAGCACTGTTGTATATTGAATCGACTCCTGTCATGATTTAGCAACTCGACCTGCCTGGTCTGTTTGCGTCTAGCTAGCTGCTGGCTCCGCAACAGCCTCGCTGCCAAAAGTCACAAGGTCTGACCTGAAAACCCTAAATTATGATCAAACGTGTGTTAATTCCAACACCGAAGGCGACCTTCAGGTGACACTTTTGAAAGTCAGCTCCTGGAGTGGCATCAATATATAATTGACACATACATATATAATCAAGAGATCCCAAGTAATATAAACATGACTACAGATCGCAATTGAGCATGAAGAGATGTATCGATCGGTTCGACTACTGCAGACCGGTTCAAACCCACCATTGACCAGCTAGTAATTCTCAATTAGCACCTGGGCTTCAGTTTTGACGGCTACATATGTGGTTCCAATGGCTTCTTCAACACGGCTCGACTTCCGAGCATTTCAAAGCTAAATCTTCCAGTCCAACTAGGGTCGGTTGTACTCCGCGACTTGCTCAAATAAAAATTTACCTATCAGGTGCTTGCAAATAAGCGAGAGCTTCTAGTATATTTTTAACGCTAGGATTGAATCCAGCTGCACATTTGAGTAGCGAGCCAATTCACATGAAGCTTCTTCACCACATAACCCAGTTGAAACCACCAATATTTAGCAAGTTTTGAATATTTGACCAAAGATATAACGTGGCCTACAATAAAATAGTTCTAGAACCTTGGGTGATCTTCAAGAGGAGAGAGTCTGAGAGAAGCTCCAAACTGACTAGGCACTTTCCAAGGTGCTAATTCATTACCAATAATGTGAATTGGGCTCCAGTACCATCAGACTTCCCTCATCTAGTCTATGGCTTGTGCAATGGTCCACGACGTCTGTCTCTGTCTTTCAGAAGACGATACCAGAAGACGATCTGATACGTGTCCAATTGGCATTCACAAGCACATCTGCCACTAGCCAAAGTTGGTATGGCGACCAAGAGCCCTTCCCTACTTCAAATTTAGGGTAGACCACCCCATTACTGAATGCAGACCAAAAGCTCTTAGGGTCTCTTTTCATTTGGTAGGTTGCTATGATCACAGATTCTGCCCTAAGTGGACCAGCGGCTTTCATTCGATTTGTTGCACAGGTTCTAACCCCGTTGGACCAGCGGTTTTAGTTACATGCATTCCATCTAGCTGTGCTCACAATCACCTTAAAGCTCTACATATAGGTCAAGTATTGACCGCCTCCATAGATGTATGACCTGTTAGTCACATATGAATCATGAGAGCATGACATGTTCATGTAAATTCCAGACAAAAGTTCCCTACATATGAAATGTTCTTAATATTCTTCACATGAATTACTTATTATTATGCAGCCCAATTGCAGCTCTTCAATGGAAAGTGGTTAATCCATGTAGCACAAAATACGGCTCCATTTCAGAGGCTTTTTGCTAGGATGTTGTGACAGTTTTTGTGTATACCATAGCTTGCTTTCACTCAAGAATTCAAAAAGTGCGAAATTTTATTTCTACTTTTGATACTATATGTAATTTTGATTTTGATTAAAAGTGTGTGCAACATCCATATTTTTGTGTGCAAAATTTCACACTGACACAACTTTTTTAAAGGATTTTTTAGTCTTCAGATTATTTTTTATTCCAAACAATTCACCAAATTTCAAGGGTCAATTGAAATTGTAAAAGTCAAGTGACATATGTACATATTCAAATCTATAATCTAAAAATGAGTCCCTATTGATAAATTTTAACACATATAATAAATAACATATAATAATTACAATGTACATCATTTTTTAAAAATGGCCTTTATGATTACAAAAATGGCCCACCCTACCATGCATTTGCCCAATTAAATGATTTTGATCAGATGACTCATATAATGTGCACTAGCTAAAACTTGATCCTTTGAGAAGGGTTAAGTGTAAGGTTGAACGGACCTAAAAGTGATGGATTAAAAAGTGGAGATATTCATTTTCTTCTTCTTTTCCAGCATTGGGATGAAGGCGTAACTGGGCAAAAACAATCTATTAGTTCCAAAGAAATTTTTCCATTTATGTTTAAACCACCCTAGAGATCACTATTTTATAAATGTTTACAAAAATCTACCATAATTTTTTTCCAACACTATATATGGATTAAGTCATAAAAACTCATTATTTCAATGGTTAAAAAAACTCTATAAATAACCCTAAACCTTAACATACACCTATACATTATACTTTGGATGACATACAACCTTTAAATGGTGTGAAAATGGGTTTAGATTTTAGTGGTAACATATGAATGGTTGTTCACCTTATATTGTTCAATTGTATTGGTTAATAGGTGGGAGTGTGGAACATCTCACATTTTATTTAAGATGTGATAAATAGGTTGAATCCTGTTAAACATGCTCTTGATGTGTTATGAAACTTAACAAGTTGTTATACATTGCAATAATTTCCTCCTTAATGCTATCTCTATGGTTTTTTGTGTACATGAAAGGTGTATGTGGTTTTTTTTTTTTGTTTCATTGATTTGTGATGTAGCCAATTTATTGATAATCATCAATAAAAAAATTTAGCCAAATTTGGCTATAGACCAAATATGAAAATAAATCATTTTTTAAATCATTTCATATTTTGGCTACATGCTTGGACTTGTTGTAGACTTCTTACGATTTGAAATTATTTTTTCAAAATCTAATGAATTCAGTCTATGGTTTTCATAAAAATCCTTTGTATGTGTCAAAATCATATTTGCTAGGTTGAAAAATGCAAAACTTTGGCCCTAAAATTATTGATTCAGTATGTGGTAAACACAATTTATCATTCATGGGACAATGTAATAATAAGACCATCAACATAAATAATAGGTTCATTTCATGTGAACTAAATATAATGATTAATCTTACACTTAACTATGTCATGCATTTTATTGCTTTGACATTGCTGTGAAGGCACGTATATGTTTATTGTATCCCTGGGGCAATGTTTGTTTTGTTGTCATTTCACCATTCTCCAACTAACCCATCTCCCACAAACATTTGTTACTTGACCATCCTATAAATGGATGGAAATTCTCAAAGATCCATGCTCAGTTGTAAAACCACAATGACCCCTAGTGTGGCCATGACTCCATGAATGACACATACAAGTGCCCTGATTAAGTTTTGAAAAACATGCCATCATTGGTTGATTTTGGCATGTAAATCATTCTCTCTCAAGCTTGATGAAAAAAAATACTTGGCAAAATTGATTGTTAATTCATCATTAATCTTAAAAGCTAAAAGATGGCCTACAGAATTACCATTGTTCTAGAATTTGTAGCAAGTGCTGATTCCACGCCCCCAATCAAGTTGTTTTTAATGGCCATATCATACAATGGTAGGTAAACTTGGTCCACATATCCCCCACCACTTCAACCCTAATCAATTTGGTGCTCCATTTCTTCCGTTGTTTCACTGACTATTTATTTCTTCTTAAACTACATATAATCCTTTTACAAAAAGGTCTATTTTTCTTTATTCCACTCTTAAGGTTTTCATATCAATAATCATCCACATTTAAGGTTCTTGCATTTTACATTTCTTTTGAGTCAAAACACAATAATTGGAGTCAACAAATTACTTTATAAAAGGAATGTGAATCTTTTTTTAATCCTTTTTCATTTTTTCCTACGAAATAATTTTTGAATGAAATCTTTTAACACATATTTAATTAATTTAGGACTTTACAAAAGCTCAAAATTTCAAACAAAATATTTACAATGTTAAAGTTTTTGAATCTTTCAATTATAAATGACCTGGTGTTGACTAGGACCACAAGGAAAAACTCTTAAAAAATAAAATTTACATGCAATGTCTAAAACTTAAACTTTGAAGACACCATGACAAGTTTTTTAAAAGAAAGCAAAAAAGAAATTATCTACATATGAAGAGTTTTACAACACGTTAAATGGGGATTGTATACCTACAAAGTTCTACAACTAATTAAACTAATTTCATTTACCCATAAAGTTCAACATACTTGCCAATTTTTTAACAAAGTTCATTTTTTTACATGATGAACCTCAACCTCCATTTTAAAATTGTTTTTCGCTGTTCTAAATTTCAATTCTGGTTCTAATTGATTTCACAATCTAATTCTTATGTTGGTTCCACCAAAGGGTGTTGGTTTAGGTCCAAGTCACAAGAACAAAAACCTAGGCCCCCATAGTTTTAACATTGCAAACCCACAAAACTTGTTTAACATTGGTCAAAACTAATACATTGTGTGGGTATCTATTTTTATTCGAACATGTGGTCATAAATCTTTTTTTTTTTAATTTTGATAACCCTTTTAGGTAAGGTTTTGAAATTTTTTTAAATTATTCTAAAATCTTTGAATAACATTCCTTACACTTTCCCCAAACATGACAAGTATCAATTATAGAGATGAAGGTGTTTTGAAAGTGTTGTTTGGCTTAACGGTTATAATTATAAAAGTGTTGATTTTATTCAGTTAAGTCTTTGAACTAGTTTCGTTGTTCATCATCTGAATTTTCTCACAAATTGCACCAAGATAACAACAAATTGAAATACATGTTTTGAAACAAATGACATTTGTTTTGTCACATTTTGTGGTAGTTTCAAAGAGATGAGGAAGGCAATGTTAGCATTTTAGGCATGGCAACAAAAGAATATCTAAAAGAAATCTTGAAAACTCTAAATGAAAAAACTTAGAGTAGAAAACTATGGTGGGTGAAAAAATACCAAAACCTTATGATACCCAATTTATCTACCTAAACCCCAAGGTAGTCCTAGGTTAAATCATTGTAATGAATTTTTCAAGTAAATGGTTCGAAGGTTTGATCTAAATTCTAAATTTGAATCTTGATACTTATAGATTCAAGCACTAAGTTTAAACTATGATTTAAATATTGTCACAACATTGGTCAACACAAATGTTGTCCAACATTTTTTTTAAAGAAAAACTTGCAATACTTAAATTTTGTTTTATTTTTTTAATTATGAAACCTTTGGATAAAGGTCTTGAACTAGTTTTGAAATGTTGAAACTTGAAATATTGACACTTCTACATAAGGTTATGGTTGGGTAAAAAAAAGTAATGAGAACCAATCTAAGACAAGGACTAAATTTTTAGTATCGCTTAATATTGGAATATTATGCAAAATATGCTTTCAATAATGATTTACAAATCAACTTTTAAATTATTTGAACTCTTATGACCCAAAATTATGTTACATTATACGATAATGTGAAGGTGTGTATAAAACATTTCTCAAAAAATGTCATTTTTCAAATCATTTCAAGACCTTTTTTAAGTCTTTCAAGGAATGAAAAAGATCGATTACATTGTCTAAAATGTGTTTGTTGTTACTCCAAGCTCACTAATTCATTTCAAATTTTACAAGCTCATTCAAAAATTTCAACATTAACTTAAGTACCCTTTTTTTACAATATAGAAATGTCAATATGAAACAGTGATTATGTTTTAAAGTGGATCATTTAATCTTGTTTTTACCCAATTGTTTTACATAAACATGCCAATACCCAAGTATATCATTTTCTTTTACAAGTAGGTGCCTAGGATTTGATTTGGATCTTAAAGTTACTAAGTAAACTAACAAAATAAAAAGTAATAATGGTTATATTAGAAAATATGAAACAACATATGAAGTCTTTGATGTGTATTTTGCAAGGAAAAGGAAAGAAAAAAAGAAAAAAGGAAAAATTTAAGCAAGGATATGTAAAATTTCATGAAGGTACAAAATGAAAATATCAACTCAAATGGGGTTGAAAGAAGGAAAAAAATTCAATGGTGTGAAAGAATAATTCCAATGAGGAAAAAACTAGACATTTAAATTCAAAAACCTATGTATGTGAAAATACCATGAACTTGGTTTTTACAAACAGGTAGGGTTAGTGGTGGGTCTAGTCCTTTATTAAAAAGAAAAAATCCAATCCTCCAAACTTGAACCTTGAAACCTAGTGAGTTTCAATTTCAACTTTAATTCCAAATTTTCTTTTAAGTTTTAGGTTCCAATAAGTGAAAATATGATTTGGTGGTACCACAAGGAACATCACATTTCATATTACTAGACCCATCAAAGTTTAAGAAAATATAGGAAACACTTAAAAAAGGGCTTTCATTATTTTTTTTGGTAAATACATTAACTAGGTTATAAATATTTTGAAATTTTAATGAAATTTTTTAAAAAATCATGTTCCCAATCACTTCCTAACCAAAAAAATTTAAGAAAGTAGTGCTAGTTATTTTTCTTGAATTGTTTGGTTAGGAACATTTTTTATACATATTTTGGGGGGTTGTTTTTAATGTACATAATTTTCAATGGTACTTCAGGTGGTATTCTATATTTAATTTTTATTGGGTAATTAATTGAATAAGAATAATTTAGTTGTGAATTTTCAAAGTTCATGTTTGTGACTCCTAAAAGGGCCACAAAAATTAAGAATACAAATTTGTAGTGATTCTCAACTATTTTTATTCCAATAAAAACTTAAAACCATATACTTTGGCATACAATAAACAAACATGAGAAAAAAATCATCTACACTATTTAAAGGAAAAGGTTTGATTAAATTTAATTCCTAAACCATTTTTTTGTGGTTCTTAATGTTACCACCCAATCATACTTTCACCCATTTAACTTGCAATACCCTCAAAATAACCCACCAATTCTACCATTCCTAACCAAAGACACTTTCAATGTAAAAATTAATTCCTTGGTTTGCATTTATCCCTTAAAACAATTATGTGACAAATTTTTGTTCAATTTTGACCAATGTCAATGAAGGTGCGATAGTACTTGTGTTTGCAAGGTAGTGTAGCTATAAGGCCCCTTGATAGCTAAATTTTACTATTTTTACTAGTTTCAACAAGTTCTTATGACTCAGATGAAGCTTCTCATTTCATGTATTACTAGTGTAACATGTGTTGTTTGCCCAAGTGTGAGCTAGTTACTCAACTAATTTTTCCTTCCAATTTATTTATTTTTGTAATTTAATTGAATCTCCAATAAAAAAAACTACTCAAAATTCAATATCTCTTACACCTTAGGTTTAAAAATTTCAATTTGGGTGCAAACACAATAAAGATGCCACTAAAGGGTGTGGACATTGTTTAAAACTACAATTTAAATTTTTTATTTTAATCACAAAGGGAGCACAATAATTTAAATTGTCCTTTTTTGAAGAATACACTCCATTAATTGCAAAGTTTGAGTGATCAAAATTCAATTCAAATTGACGATGTTTCAAAAGTTTTTTGCATGTTTAAAGCAATCAAACTCTACTTGTAGATATAAATTTTTTTAGAGTATGCTCCATTCATTGCAAAGTTTCAATGATCAAAGTTTAATTCAAATTGATGATGTTTCAAAAGTCCTTTACATGTTAAAAAAAAATTCAACCTCTACTTTTGAATAATCTTTTATTTTCAAATATCTTTTTCCTATATTAAATGTGCACCTTTCCTTCTCAAAATTGAAGAGGATCAAGATATAATCAAAAAATATTTATATGTAACACACAATTGTAAATTGGGTATGGCAAAAACAAATTTTGAAACAATAGACCAACACATGAATGCCACACATCAAATTTTGACCTTGATGTCCTTGGCACATTGTATCATTTCACCCAATCACCTTCATTATATCCTGCTCAATAAAGGTTTTTCAACAATACCAACAACATGCCCAAATTCCATTATAATTTTTTTTATTTAAATTAATTTTTAATGAAAATTTTGCTGGATATTCAACAACTTTTTCATCATATGTCAAAACATTATGAAACCAACTCAGTGCAACCCTTATTGATACAAGGATTTCCAATGATAGTAAAAGCAACAAGAAGAACCATGGGAGATTTCAATGTGACAAACAAAACAAACAAACTACCTTCCTTCATATATGGATGGTTGTACACTCCCCACACTTCATGGCCAACTAGCCATTTTTTTTATGAATGAAATTTTGCCAAAAAAAGAAATTAAAAATTAAAAATTCGACGTTTTTAGAAATGATTTTGGAGGTTTTCAATTGCCAAAAATGATAAAGTAGAAAGTAGAATCACCACCAAATTTCTATATTTGGTTTTCAATGTGTGGACTAAAATATGAAAAAATGATTAAGGATTTGTACTTAATATATGGTTTATACAACTAGATTTAGCAAAATCTTCATAGGGATGATTGTGACTTTGACTGTAAACAAAAATTCCAAAAGAAAACATTGGATACATTAACACTCTTCAAGGAGCTTACAACCATAATGCCCTTGCTTGGGAGCCTTACCCTATACACAATGGTTTTAATGTGAGCTTTTTGCTTTTTTTTTAATCCCCTTACAAGGCACAATGGAAGGGTCTTATGGGTTTACCAAACCCAACTTGAGAAAGTACAAAGACCATTTTACAAAATTCAAATGACCATTATGTAAATCCATGAAAACCATCATGGAATGTGTTGGATACAAGTCATTATGCATATTGATTTGGGCTTATCAGGCATGGCTTACATATGGCACATGATAACATTTTAAAGCATTCAAAAAAATCTCTTAACGTATTTGCAAAGCATGTTATATTATGAATATCCCTCCTAGAGAAGAAGAGGGATCTTTTATTGACTCTTCAAGAGTGGGAGAAAAATTATGCCTTCATATGTTTAAGGCATAGTCACACTTGGTGTTTAGGGCTTGCAAATAACATCATCCTAACACCAATCAAAGTGTCACAATTCACAATACCACAATTTCTAGAATTACAAGTAATCAACTTCTTAAACATTATTTCAACATGTCCACACATTATACTAATTAGTAACTACAATTGGGTTATGATTTTGAAATTTGCAATCTAGTTCACACTTAAAAAATAATTTTTCCTCTCTCTTCTTTTTCAAGAGGGAAAGAAACATAAGTATGAACAACTATGCCTACTAAACATTGAGTTAATTTGTCGCTTTTTGAAATTTTAGTAACATCCATCTTTGACTTTTAAATCTCACTTTTTTCAAAGATTTAATGTTAGATAACAATGGTTACTAACATAATATTGATGCCATGTCATATGCCCTCTAAGATTTAATGTTAAATAATATTTTAGGTGTGGACTGGTGGCTGATTTTGACATCCTTAGCACTACCTTAACACTAGAGTTAACACCAAGCATGGCCATTCTTCTAAAAGTGTAAGATCCCTTGCAATCTTGAGATGGTGTAAGAACTAAGAACACTCAACCTCCTAGACTGCATGATCTATGCGTGATAATTATAATCAGTTCATGATATTGTTTACCTCATGCTTTATGATGGGTAAAGGGCAATTCCCAAAATGCAGGGCCTTGGGGATTTAGGTACCCCACACTTAATATGAGATTCCAGAGGATCTAAGCCCTTCACCAATGACCTAGGTGAATGATTCATGTGCATAACCCAGTTGTGTGGTCATGAACAATACAGATAAGGGATGCAGATTTAATCTACATAGTTCTACTTTTCTCTGGTAATAAAATTGGAATCCTTATATGAGGTTTCCATGGGAGGTGACCCACAAATTTCAAGTTCTTGGGATAAGGTGCCAAGTTAATTGGGGTGAAAAGTGAGTCTCGTGAGGGATGATGAAACTGTACAATCACAGTTTACAAGCTCAAAACCAAACAGGAGATGTAGGCTACACCAGTGTTGGGCACTTTCAAGTGAGTCTAGTGAAGGATGATGAAACTGTACAAGCACAGTTTACAAGCTCAAAACCAAACAGGAGATGTAGCCTACACCAGTGTGGGCACTTTCAAGTGAGTCTAGTGAAGGATGATGAAACTGTACAATCACAGTTTACAAGCTCAAGACCAAACCAGAAATGTAGCCTTTATCAGCGTTGGGCAGTTTTTTACTTTCATGAAGAACATCCAGTTCTGGTTCTAAAAAATAAATTAGAACTGTCGTGGTTCCAATTCCACACATAAATGGAACCAGGAATCCAGTTCCAGTTGCAATTCTTCAAAAGATAAATTCTGGTTCCCATTCTGAAAATCGAATCCAATTCCAGTCTGGTTCTCTTTTTTTTCAAATCTGGTTCTGATTTTGGTTCTGAAAATCAGACCTGATTCCAGCTGGGTTCTTACTAACCAAAACCAGAACTGACAGTTCTCACCGACCAAAGCAGCAGGTACCCACCCAACACTGGTGTAGACCTGTGGGCCACCAGCCTATATGACATGACAGTTTGAAAGATTTGCTTTAGATGGGTTTCAAACCTCAACTATGAAAGTTTAGGGACACCAAAATGTGTTGAGAGGTGAAGGCATCATGTTGAGAACAACATTGTCAATGCATTTTCAAGTGACAAAAAATACACTTGTACTACCATTGGATCAAGCACCTGTATGCAGTGAAAGATGTTTCACTGCAAACTACAATTTCAACAACCAAATTGTTGAAATTCTTCAAAAGGTTCTGGCAAATGCAGAACAAGTCTTAAGGACTGAATTCCACAGTCCCTCCTCTTACACTAAATTGGAGAGTGCAGGGCAATTTCAAGATCCCTTGCACCCCCACCTCTACCAATGTGTGCAGATAGACATCCTTGTTCTTTTACATACATCCATTTTTTCTTGTAGGATCAATAATAGGTCAAATTATATACAGCCGGACTGAGAGATGTTGAATACTGGATGATAAATAAGCCTCCCAACAATTTATGCTGGCAGAGACAAACATCAAGACTGAGACTGTTGCTGCCCTTTCAAGAAATCCTTGCAAAGTTTCTGCCACACATTTTGATCTGCACGTGCAGCACTTAGTGATGCCTTTGCCTCTTTGATATCATCCTCCTGTTGAGAGAAATTTGATTAGAAGGCATCCTCAAACAGAACATGAGAGAGCAAGTGGACAAGACAGACATGCACACAGGTACATCATGAGACTTCTCTACAAACCTCATAATTCCCTTGCATATTAGCACCACAATTACTTGACTTATGTTCATGAGATTGTCATTCATATTTTTCCAAGGTACTACCAACCATGTATAGAAAGAGAGTGATTGATATACGAAGTGTTGCGTGTTTACCTTCATCATTTCACTTAGACGATTATTCAAGAGATCCAGGACGACATCATCAAAAAACTCAGGATGACCTTGGATGGCCAATGCATGTTCCCCCACTGAATACATTTCAATGCCTGTTCGCTCTGATGATGCCAGTAACTCTGCTCCGGGGGGCATCTCCAAAACCTGTAATAATGTTCCCCATAAGCGACTATTAGATTCATGTTTCTACAGGGACAGAGAGAGAAGGATAGAGCACATGGGAGTGTTTTGACAAGTACCCAACACAAACAATATCAATGTGTTTGCAGAGAGGAACTAAAAAACCATGAAGGTAAACAAAGAAATGTTGCCTCACTTCCAAATTAACCAGAAGAAACATGACAAGAATGAATGTGGTCATAACCTCATGATGTCCCCCACAAAGAATCAGACCATCACATTGATCATAGAGGGCAATGACTAGCTGCTGTTACTCCACACTAACTTCATAAGCTCCCAACAGTGGAAGTACATAATAATGTGCTCAAATTTAGTGAAAACAATTATGCAAAAAATTGCTTCCAGAGTCTATCTAATTTCCAGAGCAATGGGAAGACTTGGTCATGACATTGGCTAGCAATTCAAGAGGTCTACCAATCAAAAGACTAAACAATCGCATCAAGCTTGGTGAAGTGACAAGCTTGCACTTATACAACAAAGTATCTAAGAAAAGACACTAGAGAGACCTAATACATTAAGGGTTGTGATCAGGGCCTCCTGCATGCACCCAGAACACATCCTTAAAATACACCACTGATTGCAGGGAGAAACTCCAGAAAAACATTATAAAATAACCAAACAGATGTTGTGTCAGTTTCAGTCAAACAAAGACAAAAATGACAATTAAAAGTGCTATCAAATGCAAACCCAAACACAAACAATGTACCAAGAATGATTTTACAAAAGCTATGGCCAGCCAAAGAATTCTATCTAGATATCAATGTTACACATTTACATGCTTCCCTTGACACCCAGTGCCATATGAAAACACAATTATCAAACCTACAAGTGGTTTGTGCAATATCACCAGGAATGATATAACACTTTTGAAACCTTTTGTTAAACCACTAAAGTGAAAACATTTCCCCGTCTTTCAAAGGTTACAAGGGTCTTAACATACCTGGTCTTGGTGAACTTCCAGGATTTTAATTTTGGGTGGTAATCCAACACCATAGGATTTAGCAAGAAGAGCAGGAGTGGGAGTGATATCCCGGAGCCCCACTTCCCAACCAGCAGGTGCTCTACCAGTCTTCCCTCCCAATGCACGACTCAAAACCTAAAATACAAGGGCACCAACTCCACACTCAAATGATTATAATAAGATCTCATGGACTGCTCTCTTGTGGTAGCAGCAAATTCAGATCAAGAGGAAGGGGCAACAACTTTGCATCATATCATTTGAGCAATCTTGTTGATTTCCAATACAGTTACTTCAATGTTTGCAGTTCTCATCCAGGGCTATCCAGATGAAGAGAGCTCCTGGAGCTGATAGTTTCTTAAGCAAACCACCATTTGACTTCACAATAGAGTTCAATTGTTCCACTCTCTCTCTCTTCACTCATTCTTGAAGCAACAAAGAAATTGTATCTTTGACAAGAAGGCTAGTCTCCAATGAAAGATATATCTGAAGCACAATGACGATTCAGTTCACATTTTTTTCTCATTCTCTGAAGCAACGAGCAGATTGTGCACCGCACTGCCATGCAGGAATGTTCCTCTTACAAAAGCATGTGTATGGTTGTTGACAAAAGGATTTTGGCGGCTGGCATATGTACCTGATGACCAAAGCAGACACCAAGCAATTTCCGACGCCTCTCATGAAGCTTTTGAAGCAAGGAGCACAGTTTCTGGATCCACTCTTCATGGCCGTGTGCATCGTGGCGACTTCCTGTGATCACAAAGCCTTCATACTTGTCAAGCTCTTCCTCGCTGGGAAATTGGCCCTCCACAACAAGGATCTCGTCCCAAATTTCGTCTGGTTCCCGCAGCATCTTCACAAACATGGGACCGTAGCCCCCGTAGGTCTTCGTTGTATAGTCTGCTGCATGCCCCGCCGTCAGAACTGCAAACCGGCGCGGTGGTTCCAAGAAGTTTGCGGCCTCCTCTTCCCCTGAAGAAGCTATTGGCCCGGCATCCGACACCGCAGAGCTCCTCTCGCCCTCATCCGCTGCCATCTTCCCATAACCTATAACCTTCACTGTTTGCAAAGGCCCTTTCACACAATTTCGGCCGAAATTACTATTATCCCCCGCAAATGCTTCCCCATGGCTCAATCGCTCAAGACACGCAGATGAGGTAAGAGGCAACGCCAAAGTTCCAGAGAAACTACTGCTGTTCGTCAGTAAGCGGAAGCCATTACCGAACCGGAATCCCGCGTCCCCGCTTATCACAATCACACCTAGAAAAATTTCCAAAAACACTTTGAAAGCAGGAATCGAACTCAAAGAATCGGTAGACTTCCCGTTTGGCAATGATACACCATCATCACCATCGTGAGAAGGTGCTGCTGCAACATCTGCTGCCACGGTACTTGTGGGAGAATAGAGATGATTTCTGACACAAAAAAGCCTACTCCAAAATTCTCTCTCGTCCCTCAACTTTTCTGCATGAGATTGGCGCAAGCGCATCACAAGTGGCAGTCGTGCGAACTCCCCGAGACGCAGCAACAGGATGTTGTTGGATACGGAGAAGCGCGAGCAAAGCGAACCACACGCGGCCATGTACCTAATGAGTAGTATCTATCGCGCCTCCTTGGTTCACAAGGAGCTTGCGAGTCACGAAAGACAAGAGACGAAGCCCGCTTTTGTGGGCCTGAGTGACCCAGCACCCACCAGTGCACCATCCAAAAAATCCCGTTCTGGGATTTCATGGATGGGATGAAACTGTCCCCTAGGGGTCAGTTTACTTGGTCAGTAGTTTTTTTTTTCCTGGGCCCTTTTTTTTCTCATGCTGTTTTTTTTTCCTCGCTCTCACTGTTTTTTCTCCCAGGCTTCCCTTTTTTCTTTTTCCTTTTTTCTTTTTTCTTTTTTGTGTCCCACCGTCCTTGAACCCAATTTTTTTCTGGGAACTCCTACCTACTCCTCCAACCTACCTCCCTTCCACCACCCAACCCATCTACCTCCCCCTAGCTACCCCACCACCCATTTTCACTCTGCTCCATGGCCAGAGCTTCAGAACCACCTTGACTAGTTGGGTTTACGGTTTGCTCCTTCGAAGCTTGAAGGGAGGAACTTGTGGACCTTGTGGAGCTTGAAGCACAAAGAGGGAGCAGCTCCAACAATGGGAGCTTGCATATCATCAAGAGGAGCGGAGCTTTCAAGGTAAGTGTTTTTTTTTCCTTTTTTTTTTTTTTTTTCAAAACCAAGATAAAAATTTCCACAACAGTTTTTTTCCCTTTTCCTTTTTTTTTTTTATTTTTCTAATCTCTAAAACCCCAAAAATCACTTTTTTTTTCTTCTTTTTGTTT
>Ga0116229_10007522_pt1 | contig 17189 bp, 12 predicted proteins | sample S1TSphgellanicum_3_FD_87313 | JGI IMG/M metagenome (GOLD analysis project Ga0116229, IMG submission 87313) | Host-associated microbial communities from peat moss isolated from Minnesota, USA - S1T2_Fc - Sphagnum magellanicum MG | ecosystem: Host-associated > Plants > Peat moss > Unclassified... | reverse complement strand
GTGTATAATTTTAAATGTGACTAAAAAGAAAAAATGCAAAAAAAAAAAAAAACAAAACAAAACACTGGAACTTCTGGCACATTGTTTTGGCGGGGAGGGTGGTGGGCAGCAGAGAGAAAACGGGCAGGCAGCATGGGCCCCGCAACCGCCGCCTTGCGTCCTTGCAGGAAGCTCGCAAAGCGGCAGGGCGGCGAAGAAAGGAAAGGAAGGAAGGAAGAAGCTTTTCTCTCTCTCTCTCTCTCTCTCTCTCTCTCTCTCCTGTTGTCGCGCGAGATCTATCTTCTTCTGTTCTCTTTGTTTTGTTTTGTTGACCAAGTCTGAGAGTGTTGTTGCGTCTTTCTTTCGTCGTATTTTAGGCTCCCCATCTCCTCGTCATTTCCCTTCTCCGTGTCTCCATTCTCAATTCCTCTCCAGTTTTGTGTTGTGGGTGTGTGTGTACTGGGATCCTTGTTTCCAAGAGTCTCTCAGTAGCAGCAACACTTGCAGAAACAGTACTGGGTGGATTCCTTTCTCTTCCGAGTTCTCTCTCTCTATCTCTCTCTCTGTGGGTCCCATCGCCATGTCGCAGCAATAGCAGCAGCAGCAGCTTCGCAGAAGGAAAGGAATCTCATACAACGGTGATCCCAAGGGAAGGAGAACATGAAAAAGAAGAGAAGAGAAGAGGCAAATCCCAAGAAAAAGAGAAGAGAAAGCGAAACAAGAAGAAGAGAAGATTAGGGCGGAGAGAACGCGTTGTTGTTGTTGTTCTCTTTCTTGCTCAAATTTGATGCGGAAGCTGCTGCTGCTGTTGCGTTGTGGTCGGTAGTTACCTCCCTCCCTCCCTCTCGATGCAACTGGGTGCACCAGGTTTGAAACCCACATGTTCCTTCCCTTTTCATGCTGTTGGATGGCTGCAAAATTAGGTGCAGACGCCGCTGCTATGTGATGTATTGTTCCGGAGAGAGCCTTGGAGCGCCGGACTTCTTCTTCTTCTCCTCACAGCTTCTGCGTTCCAGACAAACCAGAGAGAGCGTCATCGGAGAGAAAGGAGAAAGAGACACAAGGAAGGAAGCAAGGAGCCCAAGAAGGGTATGGGAAGAGAAAGAGACTCAACAATAAGAAGCTTACTACTTTGTCCATAACCTACCTGTATGAAAGGAATTGGCTGATGCACTACTGATTGAAGACACAGAGAGAGAGAGATGGCATAACACGCCACCTATGATTGCTTCTGGCTTGTGCCTTTCTCAAAAGCTCTTCTCTTAGTTTTGGAAACAAACATAAGGGCTGAAGTGTAGATAGTTCAGGACCTTTACATGCCAGAGTTTCTCTCAAGAAGATACATAGGAGGAGGTGGGTGTGTGTTCCATGACAGCAAGTTTCTGGGAAAAAAAAGGGGGTGATTAGGGATTAAGAGATAAAGAGGCAGCAGCAGAAGAAGAAAGAGATGGGGTGTGTGGGATCGAAGGTGGAGAGTGAGGAAGGTGTGGCGCAATGTAAGGCACGGGGTCAATTCATGAAGCGAGCAGTTCTGTCACGCCATGCTTTTGCAACTGCACATGCCTTGTACATGCAGACACTCAAAGCCACAGGTTCAGCTCTCCGTCAATTTGCAGAAGGACAAGAGAAACCATCAGCATGGGGTCCAGCAATTACGCCACTAATCCAGCAACCACTAACTCCACCCACTCCAAAGAGCCCGCCCTCTCAAGCTTTAGTGCAACCTCCACCACCACCTATGCCACCTTCACCGATTTCCCCTGCCCTCCCTCCCTCTCCACCCCATTCACCACCAAGAACTGAACCCCCACTTCCAAGAGCTGCAAGCCTACCAGCACCACCGGTAGTGGCAAGACGATCTTCCCCTCAACATAAACCTAAGCTGTCACCCACTCCTTTCTCACCTTTTTCCCCAGAGCTGCCACCTTTGATACCTCCAGTGATGCCAAGAGATGGTGACTGGCTCGGACAAGCTCTGCCACCTCCTCCACCACCGAGCAGTGGCAGACGGGGTTCTTCCAAAAATACTTGGGAGGAATTATTTCTTGATCCCTTTAGGCCAGCACAACCCTCCTTCCGAGTAAATTACATGGAGCAGCAGCCTTCAAAGCCACTGTCACACATTATGCAGGGTGCTGAGTCCCACCTCCGGCACATGCATGAAGCAGAAGGAATGCCAGAACTTGAAGATGATGAGGATGATGAAATTGACGATGATATTGATGGGCCTCGTCCAGTGGTAAGACTGATTCTCCCATGTTTCATGACAGCATTACTTGTCAGGATCTTCCGAGATGCATCCTGAAGATTAGTGCTCACTGAAAGTTGTGTTTGTTGATGATGATCAACTATGTGGCCTAGTTTGGATGGACACAAGATGCAGAGTGCATGGTTTTCAGGTTGGGATGCTCAATTTCCTCCTGTTGAATAAGAGTGGTCCTTTTCTGTTGTTTTTCTTCAGGATTCTGATGATGCAAAGGATGCAGAGGCAACTAACAGACCTCTCCAGGAAGCATTGCCAGCTACTGAAATAGCAGTAGCTGAAAAGAGTGCCGAGGGCAATGGAAAACATGATCATCATAATATGGCTGTCACTGTTGGATTTCCTCCTGGGGGAGGGCGGGATCTTCTGGATGTACTTAGGGAAGTTGATGACTATTTCTTAAGAGCTGTGGAGAGTGGTGAACCAGTGTCCAAATTTCTTGAAGCCCGAAATGTTCAGCAGCCTTCTACCTTCTCTGACAGTCTCAGAGGTGAGATCCTCACCAGAAAAAGTCCATGACAGCACTTCGGTTTTCTCTTATTCAACGCACTTGAATTTCAGTTTTGGTGCTGTTAATTTTTTTGGTATTCCTTTGAACTACCTATTTGCTGTTGGTTGGTGTGCCCATCATTCAGTCAGTAAGCAAACTGAGACTGGTAGAGATGCCAGTGTTTTTCAATGCAGCTGGAGTTCAGATATTGAGGGGAATGAATCCTTCCTGAACTTGTAAGATCTCTGAAGTTTTTTGGCAAATGGGTTATGACAGGCGTGGGTGAGTCAGCCAGAATGTTTTTTAATCCCAAGACCTTTACATCACCACCAGGTCTTCCCAGAAGTGCGAGTATTTTAGATGACAGTGGCAGCATAGGTGGAAGCACAAGAAGTATGAGCAATTTGAGCAGTATGACTTGGAATGATGACAGTGGTGGTGTCGGCCATACTTTGACACTTGACCGCTTATATGCTTGGGAAAAAAAGCTTTATAACGAAGTCAAGGTATTTTTTTGCCTTTTGGGCGTTCTCAGAGTTTGTGGCTTGAGTCTTCATTATCCTGTTGGACTAGTTTCTTGGTTAGATCATAGACATCTGTTTTTTATGTCTCAGATATTGAGAAGAATCCACAATACATTTGTTGATGTGATTTCTCAATTCTTATGAGCGATATTCTTGAATTTCTGGATCTCTGCACTTAAAAAATGTCACATGTGTGACCAAAATAGAGGGACATGTTCTATGCTAGGGGCTGTACATGATCTGGAATGCTCTCTAACCCTAAGTTTCTCCTGCTTCACCACATGTAATCTTCTACATGGTGGGGGTAGTATACATTGTATTCTTCCAGTTGGGAAGTTGGTTTTCTGTTGATGTATTTGAATGTAGTCCTTGGATTATAATGCCAACTATACATCGTAGAGTGAAGGATTAGGGTTTAGAGTCATGGCTTGTGCTCGAAAACTTCCCTTTACTGATGAGACTTTCATGAAACTATGTAATCCTTTTTCTGAGCAGGAGGAAGAGGTCCTGAGGGTTGAGCTGGAGAAGAAGTATGCTCTCTTTGCACGTCAAGAGAAGAAGGGTGAGGAGCCCACAATTATGGAGAGGACCAGGGCCAATATTAAAAACTTGCAAACTCGCAAGCATGTTGCCAGCCAAGCTGTTGATGCAGCTGTTGTAAATATCCAAAGACTACGTGATGAAGAACTATATCCACAACTCTTGGAATTGCTACTTGCGTGAGTTTCTCTTTTCTCTCTGGACCTGTCTGAGTGAGGCGGAAGCTATGTAGGTACTGCAAGCACAATATCTAGGGAGTTTGCATCTGACAACAAGGAAAGATGAACATGTAATCCAAGAGTTTACCTGAATTCAAATGTTTACATTGACCTTGTTCTGGCTTTCCTAGTCATGAGCATTAAGATTTCTCAATTCTCATGAGAGTTATTAATTAATTGGGTGATCTTGGTTATTGATTTGATGGGCAGGTTGATCGGGATGTGGAAGGATATGCGGGAGTGTCATCAAGCACAGAGAAGAGCATTGGAGGCCATGAATTCAATTCACAAGGGAGCACCTGCAGAACCAACAACGACCTTTCATCATCAGTCCACTGTTAACCTTGAAAATGTCCTTTTCAAGTATGTATAGCCCTTTTCTAACATGTCTTTTTGGTTCTTGTTCCCGTTGTGTTGGAATCCTGAAATTTATCTGGTTGTGATGGTTTTGGGAACTCATCATCGGTTGTTTCAATGTGTCAGGTGGGGCAATGTATTTCTCAAGGTCGTGATTAGTCTCAGAGATTACTTGAAGAATCTAAATGAGTGGTTACGGCGTAGTGTAAGCTCGCATGTCGGCTTTGATGATGGTGAACCCAGCAGTGCACGCTCGATGAATGGACTCAACTCACCTACTCCCCTCCTTTCTCCGCACCGTAAGGCTACTCCTATTAATGCATTATGTCACCAATGGCAGAGTTCACTTGAGGAACTTCCTGATAAAACTACCCATGAAGCTATTATGAAGTTTGCGGCTGTAGTTCGAGATATGGCTCGCTTACAGGAGCAGGAATTTAGACATAGCCGCAAGGCAGAGCGGTATTGGAAGGAAGTACAGAAAAGAGAATCAGCACTTGCAAATGCAATCAACCAGGACCACAGCATGATCCCTTACTCAACTGTTGACCCACAGGCCCCTGAATTTGCAGAGAGTGCCGAGGTGATAGAATGCAGGATGAAGCTCAGTCGGGCCAAGGCAAAGTTCGAGGAAGAGAAGGAACTTGAGCGGAAATCTATTCAAGACACCCGTTTCATGACCCTTAATTCAATGCAAACTGGCCTCTCTCATGTTTTCCTTTCCCTGGTAACATTCAGTGGTAAAACTGTGGAGTCGTTTGAAAAACTTCAGTCCTTCGCCGAAAATAGCAAACTCTCTAGAATCTCCAATTAGTGATCCTCGAATTGCTCATAGTAGGACATGAAGTTGTCCTCCTATTAGAAAATGCTTTAGAAGCACACAAGTTGTCCCAATGTGGACGAAAGTAGGAACACAGTAACTCTTATACTCTGGCTAATTAGAAACATAGCTTGTAGTGCAATTGCCCTTTTTGCCATGGGCTGCTATATTGCTCTGCATGTGCTATAAAAATACAGTTAGATGATACTTACAAAAATAGCTTTGTGCTTATGTATACAGAAGGAAACTAGACAATGGGCATGGGTCCCTTAAGAAGAGCATTTGGGAGCTGTCATGTAATGTGATGGGGTGATGGGGTGACTTTCTGTTTTGCCAAATGGGTGTGATCTGATGCAACAAGGTGGAATAAGTGATGTCACGGACTTGTAGGGTGTGTCTCTACTCCTGCCTTTCATGGGGTTGTAAAACTATCATCTAAGTATTATTGGCCAACATAGCGTTCCCAGTCTTTTATGGGTCTCCATTGGATTTGGGTGTCTGCTGCTTTGTTTCCTTGCTGTTGGCTTTGAATTTGTTTTCGGTAAGTTGTGTTTCAACCCATTTTATTTAGCTGTGTTTAATCTGTGACCCAGGACATGAGCAGATCCCCAGTACCTACAGTCTCAATTTTGGAAACTCTGGAGTTGTTTTGCATTCAGGCAATACCTTGGCAATTGGATTATGTAGAGCAATTTTCTTTGAAAGCAGGAGGTTTGGATCAGTGTTCAAGTTCAATGGTTATCTGATCTTTTTAATAACCTCCAGTTCCAGTTTCTTTGACGAAAATTGGTTCTGGTCTTTTGGAAAATTCAGAATCAAAGAACATGTGATTGCAGCGTTTTTTCTAAATTCAGAATCAAAGAACCTCCAGTTGCAGGTTTTTTTGAATAAAATCGGTATCATAGAACCTCACCTCTGGTTCCAGTTTCTTCAAAAAGCCCCAAAGAACCAGTAATTTTCACAAAATAAACAGCAAAAAACTGATAGTTCTGTGGAAGGTTGTTTAACAGGTTCTTAGATTCTGTAAGAACTGCAGATTACAGATCAAAATTGGTTCTCAGATGTCTTGAGAACAACAGCTATATTATCAGCACATGGCTATATATCTTTGAGTAGCACCCTTAGAATCATTGAATATCCGTGTCCATTTTTGATAACCACCCAACACTGGTTAGGATGCAACCTACAAAATTATCTGAATCACATAGCATTAGCAAACACAGAAGGCACCTTGGGGACTGGAGTCTCATTTATGATTGCTTTTTTGAACATCTGTTCCTTTGAGCAATGTATGATGAAGGTTTTGCTGCTTACTCCTCACATACATGAGTGTGAAGATTAGGAGCTTCAAACAAGAGGACTGGGAAATGGTAGCTAATATTGTTTCAGCAAACAAACAAGTCAATGAAAACTGGCATGCCATGCAAACAAGCAAGTCAATGAAAACTGGTGTGCCATGCAAACAATTGTTTTAAACTGAAAGAAACATACAAATTTTTATGAAGGGAACTCTCAAATCTCTGTAGATTTTGGAAGCATGTACGGATGAAATTGCAGAGGAATCTCCACAACAATGCCTTGAAGCTAACATGAAAGTAAATGTGGTTGTAAGTTGTAACCTTAGGCATTAGGAGAGTTGCTCACAAAGTGTCAGACCACTGCCTTCATCATGAATAGCAGTGATGAGCTGGCAAGACTACCCACCGACTTCATCAGCTCCCATTGTTGGTGGGTGTAGAGAGAAGTATACAACAATCTCCCCAAGATTTTGAGCAGACCATTATTCAGAATCTGTCCTGAGTTTATGTCACATTTCCACAAGCAACCAGATGACTTATGTCAAGATGTTGGCTAGCATGCAAGAGACTGTGCTACTAAAAGATTGATGAAGTTGCAGAGAAATCTCCACAACAACAATTAAAGGTAACACGACAATGAGTGCAGTCATAACCTCATGAGAGTCGCTCACAAAGTGACAGACCATCACCACCTTCATCACGAACGGCAGTGACAAGCTGCCATGACTACCCACTGAGTTCATCAGCTCCCAACAGTGGGTGTAGATAAGCATATAATAATCTTCCCAAAAACTTGGACAAACCATTATACACAATCTGCATCCTGAGTTTCTGTTGCCTTTCCAGAAGCAATGGGAAGACTCAGACGTGATGTTGGCTAGCACTCAAGAGACCGTGCTACTAAAAGAAATCAATGGTAGTACCCTCATTCATGCTGCAACAAGCTTGCAAGGGTAAGCTTCAAATCTAGCTTGTCCCTAAACAAGAAAGCAACTACCCCAAGGCTAAGAGAGGCATACAAAGGGGTTAATGGTTGGGGTGTTCTGCACCCTGGGGAATCAATTGACTATCTCATGATAGTCACAAAATATGTGAAGAACACTCCTCAGTGGACGTCCTGTTATCTCATAATTATATGACAGAGATGAACCCTTTTACAGAAATTCAAGTAAGAAAAAAACATAAGATGACTTCATGGAAAAAAAACTCCACTTTTGGAAAGCTCCAAAAGCTTGGGTCAATTTGATATGACATGGAACCTCATTCTTGCTAAACACAATGTGAAATTTCCTTCAAAAATTGTGAATGGTTGCAAACCTAAAGCCTTTTAGCTCTGGTGCACATAGATTGACTCATCCTACAACTCAACAGGGATAGAAAAAACTAAGGGACAACAAGAGGGACAGAGAGACAATGTGCAGGGGCAGAAGTAGTAAAGTGGCCCCAAAGATGATGCAAGGGGTGCTCTTAAAGGAAGAAAGCTGCGCTCGGCTAAAACATTGAGAGATAAGAATCAACTTAAGAAGATACAAGAGTGGGAAGTAAAGATTTCAACAAGGATTCCACTTTTGCAAAAGAAATTGCTCCCTCATGACGGCTTCCAGGTACCTCCTTTCCATCTATGAACAAAATTAGGGTTGGCAGACCATAGACTTTGTACATTTCCACCAGTTTAGGATTTTCATCTGTTTCTATCTTCACCACCTTCACCTGTCCAGAATATTTCTGCAAAGAAAAAACAAAAGTGCCCCCACCCCCCAGCATTACACTTGGTCAGTCCTGAGTTTGAAGATCAGATGCTCAAGTTCTGCAAGCACAATTGGATTGAAACAATGAAAAAGGAGAAATGAGATAAGAAACACATCATTTAGTTGTATGCTGGAAATCAGTCTCAGTGTAGAAGAGCAAATCCTTTGAAAGCTTCTGACATTAAGGTTCAAGTGAATCTTGGTTGATGGTGCCTTCACACATGGATCCTCTGTGATGAGATAGTAAACAACCAAGATGATGCAGTACCCAAAGCACTACCGTTGCTACTACATGTATCAGAGAATCAGGAAGCAGAATGAGACAAAAGGGAAGTTGGTTTACAACACAATAAAAAAAAGGTTTAAGTGTTCATGGAGCAAAAGATAGTTTCATGAGAGATGTTTCAAAGGTTTGCAAATCCACAAGAAGGACAAAGGACAAAGCAAATCCTTGTCCTCTGAAAGAAGAGGAAGATAGATGCAAGGATCATCATCATGTAGATTCTTCAAAATTATCAAGAGTGAGCACTCAATTGTACTCGGGTGAGGCTTCAAGGGTAGATAAAAAGAAACTAATGCTGGGTGTGCATGGAGTCAAAAGATGGTTTCATGGGTCAGAGATGTTTCAACGAGTTTGCAAAATCCAGAAGGTCAAATGAAAAAACCATTCCATTGTGTCCTCTGAAAGAAGAGGAAGATGCAAGGTTTATCATCTTCTTCATTCATAATCTTGGAGTGCAAACACTCATCTGTACTTGGTCTGTCTTCAAGGGGCAAAAGAAACAACTGATGCTCCCCCACTCTCACATACTAAACAAGGGGCTCGCTGCATAATGGCTCTGCCCTTCAAACGGCACCCATAAGGATGATAAATGTTCAACATACTAAATTAGAAACATATGGTGTTAGCATGGTGAAGCCCAAGTGACTCCTTCAGTTTTGCCAGAATAAATTTCATAGTGTGCTCCACATGACCCTAGAATATAGGGATACCAAACTTTGGCCCGAATTATGGGTGCATCACAATGTCTGTTCACGGAAGAAGGGCAGAGAGAATGAAAACAGGAGGAAAAACACATGGGATAGGGTAAAGACAAGAGAAGAAAGAACCTGCTCAATCTTGTCCATGGACGGTGCAACGAGCTTGCAAGGTCCGCACCAAGAGGCCCAAAAATCCACCAGAACAGGGACTTTGGATTTCATCACTACTTCCTCAAATTCTTCCACACTAGTAACACTCAGCGCCTTGCATCTCGTTCCATAAACCCTAACACTCTTCTTCATTCCTGAAGAGAGCCTACTACTATTACTACTACTACTACTACTACTACTACTCCTACCATTGCTGCAGCACTTGTTCCTTTGCACTAATAATTGTTGCCTCTTCTGTTGCTGCTTATGGGTGTTCCTGTTTCTCAAGCCCCAAACCATTTGAGGCCTGTTTTGAATAACATTGTGCCCATTCTTGTGGCCTGTAAAGCTTGACAATCTCGCTGCTACTGCTATGGTGGTGGAGCTGCTGCTGCTACTGCTACTGAAATGCACGCTTTGGATCAACATCATCATTCCCAAATCCCAACAACGTGTTCTCTCTCTCTCTCTCTCTCTCTCTCTCTTCGACACTATGGTCTTCTTCTCCTTTTGTTCCCTATCTCTTTGTGTCCTTTGGAAGGTGGGTGAAGGCAAAGGGCGAGGCGGGAGGAGGAGTCTTCTCACTAGAGAGAACAGAAAACAAGGGGTGTGTGTTACAATGTGACCTCGCCATTTACATTAAAAAATAAGTATATATTAAGGCAAAAGAAGAAAAGAATTATGGAAACTCAAATATTTCACCATGCCAAAAAAAAATCTTCAAAAAAAAAAATCCTCTAAAAGAAACCAAAAAAATCCTTCAAGATATTATATTATAACTCTCTATAACTAACTAATAATCTCAAGTTTCAACACAAGCCCAAAATATCATCTTTCAAAAATCCTCCTATAAAAATAAATAGACCTATTATTATTATTATTATTTATTATTATTACCTAGGGGCCAAAATCCCCCTTAAGCTACTACTATAGGTACTCTATAATGAATCTTTAAACAACAATAATATAATATCCCTTGCCTACCAACAAGCCCCCCACTTTCTTTCTTTTTCAATGAATTTTTGTGATGTAGCTAAATAATGTGGTGACCATCCGAAAGAAGATTTAGCCAAAAAAATCTGGCTATATGGACTAGATATGAAAATGCGAAATTTTAATTATCCTTGAATCTTTTTTGGCTACTTATTGATAATTGGAACCAAATACACAAATCTCACGCTTAATACTATAATTTTCTGGCTTATGGCAAATTGAAACCAATAACATGACCTCATTTTTGAAAGTTTCATCTTTAATTTCGCTTTTCTGGCTTTAATACAAAAATCTGACCTTTTTTCCTATATTTTTCTGGCTTATGGCAATTGAAACCCCCCTAAAAGTGACTTCATTTTTTTTTTAAAATCATCATTAATTTCGCTTTTTATGGCAAAACTTTTTTAAAAGGTTGCCTTTTTAGGGATTTTTTTTTTTGGGTCCCAATTTTGTATGATATATATAAAAAAATTGGCGAAAATTTATCTACCTCACTCCCTTTGTCCATTCTTCTATCTTATCCTCTCAAACAACAACAACATCCATTGCTTTCACACCTTATTATTATTTGTTACAAAATAAATAAATAACACCCGGCAAGGGAACAAGAGAACAAAGAGAAGAAAAAAGAAAGGACCAAAGTCCAAACAAAAGACAACACCCCAAAGAAAGCGCAGAATCATGCACAAACAATGGGGAGCCCTAAGAGGAGAAATCACTAAACCTAACCTAGGAGTTGGTTGAGTTACCTTAGTTAGGATCCTCTCTCATTATGAGATTAGTTATTTTTTTTTCCCCCCCCCCTCCCCCAACAATTATTTTTCATTTTCTTTATCCAAAAAATTGGGAAACTTTTGGAAATTTCTTGTTTTTTAAAATTGCATGCCTTATTTGATTAATTTTTTCAATTTTTTGGAAAATAGAAAATCACCAATTTTTTTTTATATCACATAAATTGAGGAAAAAAAAAAACCCCTATATGAGACCCCAAGTCTTCAACATCTGATATAGTGTAGTTTTAGGAATATATTTTCATTGCAGCAAAGGTGGTGATTGTTCATTGGAATCGTCCTATATTCTTGGCTAGCTACCATAACTTATTATTAAAATATAGTGATTTGGAAAGAAAACTTCTTAATATTTGGCAAATTTTTGGGCCATTTTTTTCCATGAAGCATGAGGCAACCATGATGATCAACCCATGCATTGATAGATCATGAGGTGTACGAGGAAGAAGGTTCTTACACCTACTTCTTAAGAATGGAAGGAAAACTATTATGCATACTCTTAAAAATTGAAAAAAAACTATCACATATGTATATAATAGGCACAATTTTCCTTAATGTAAGATCCCTCCTTGTTTTTGAGAAATATTCATTAGTGTAAGGTGCCTTGCAAATACATTAAGAAATTTATTTGGGTGTTTTATAAAACTTCTTCCTCTTTTGTACACAATACATAACTAAAAAAGAATTATTTGCAAATTATCCATCCATTCCCAAGGAAATAAGCTTGGGAAAAAAAAAACACAAATCTATGAAGATGCAATGATGAAGCTTGATTAGTTGCATACACAATAAGACTTGGTTTTCAAATTTTTTTGGGTAATTTCCAAACAAAACAAAAATTGATGAGAAAATAACAACAAATTATAAGTTTTGCAACTAATCGTAAATCATTTCCAAAAAATAATAATACTAGGAATTTTGGGTAGTTTCAAAGTAATAGCACATGATCTTCATGATTTATTTTTGAGTTTCAAAACAAAAAAAAATACCATTTCTATGAGGAAATAATGGTAGAATGTCATGACATATGTAAGTTGAAAGTGAATTGATGGTAAAAATAACCCAAAAAATCTAATTTTCATGTTTGTAAATTTCAACATAAATAAAACTTCTACATGAAAAAATAATTGCAAATCATTAATGTCTACAACTAAAGGTGGATAAACTAAAAAAATAACAAAACCTAATATTCATATATTTGTTTGTAAATTTCAACAAAAAAAACACTTTTATGAAGATGTAATGGCATATTATAAGGCTTAAATTTTTCAATTAAAGGTTGATTAATTACCCAAAAAAATACCAATTGATTTTCATATACATGTTTGAACTTTGTAAATTCCAATACAATAGAACAATGGCAAATCATTAAACTTTACAACTAAAGTTTGATGAATTACAAAATTAAGATTACCTAATTTTCAAATACATTTTTGTAAGTTTCAACATTTATGTAAATTTATTGAACTTTTTTCTAATGAAACATTACAATCTCAACATTATCATAATTATAGTAGTATTGAACAATAGCATGTCATAGAGTGTTGTGGCCCTACTTTAGGCTTATGACTAAAGTTAATGCAAAACAAGGGAAATGAGTGGGAAATAGTTCAAAACAAGGTAGGCACCCAAAACACATTCCCTTTGTGAAAGGAAAATGTTTGGGAATGCAAGACCAGACTCCCCAAGATTCTTGAAAGCATTCTCACTTTTGGAAATTTGGAATCCCAGGGTGTTTCACAACTTTGGAACAAGGTTTGGGAGATCAAACCTTGTTCAAGTTGGCCTTTTTTTAACATTGAAAAGGTCTTGAAGAATAGAATTTCTAGTAGGATCACATAGCAAGAAAAAATTATTTTAAACAAGAATTATAGCCATTTAAAAGGTTAGGAGTCCAATATAAAATTGATTCCTAACGATTTGTTCCACATTTTAAAAGGTCAAATTAACTTCAATTGAAAATTTTGATATGTTGTTGAAAAGTTATTTTCAAGAGCTATAACTTTTTCATCAATAGCTCTTGATTTAAAGTTCACATGAAGAAGTTATCAAATCACAAAATAACATGACTCATAACTTGGTAGTTTTGAAATTCACACTTGAAAACCTTAAAAAAATTGCCATTATTTATTTAGCTCTTGTCATTATTTACAAATATATATCATAGAGAAGAGAGTAATGAGTGCTTCCAAATACAGGTCATGTGTCTCATGAGTTTATGTTAAAGCTTGTGATTTGTTCATGCACCAACTTGACTTCAATTTGCATTAACAATGTTTTTTATTAATTTGTGCAAATTGAGTTCACCTTGAACTTAATATAACAATCTCATCTTAGTCCTATCTTGGAGGTCCCATATGTTTATTTCATCACAAGGAGTTAGGGAATGTGCCTTGGGTTTACATTTTGTTAACAACCCTATGGGTGCATCATAGAGCTTGTTTATGTTTCTCACCTATCTTGCACTACCTATTAGTGAAACCTTTCATTTTAATATCACAAATATTCATGGGGTATATGAACACTTGGAGGTTTTGTATATTTTTGTGTTATTATATGATGACCCATATTTGTTGGAATAATAGAAATCAAGGAATCTTGAAACTCTCTAAAAATGTATTCAAGTTATGTTGTCACAAATTCTCAAATTTAGTGAATCATGGACATATGAAAGATCAACTTAATGTTTCCAGAAAAAACAAATATAAACCATACAAAGGTTCAATATAGATTTGGATGAAATTGAATATAATTAAGAGTTTACTTGATAATAAAGTTATTAGGACTTCAAATCTAATAACATAATGGCTCAAATTAAATAGCATGAAAATATGGAAACGAACCAAGTAACACACAAAAAGATGAATACAAATCAATAGTTTGAATTAGAACCATGTGATAAGGGGAAAAGCTCTAGATTAATTGAAGATTATTTAATGTTAATTCAAGAATCTCACAATTACAAGTAATGATTCTATTTGTTAACAAATAACTCGTGATGGAAGTAAAAAGAACATGTTATCCTTAAAATTACAAATATCTTATCTTTAAACCTGAAATTCTTAGTTCAATTTTAGCACAAACACATACATGTGATTTTCAAAGGTTTCATATGAATTTATTCCTTATACTATTTTTCCTTTTCAAGAAGTCATGGGAGAATTAAAATGGTGCTACATACAAATGTGTATCCTTCCAATTATGACCATTTCCAAACTTTTTTCCTTTTGAGAAAATCAAAATACCTATTGAGAGAAGTGAAAAAATAAATATTGAAAAAAACCATTGTATTTGCATAAAAATAAAACATGAAGAGGATGTTGGTTGCAGAAAGTATTGTTATTTTGGAGAGATATTTTTCTTACTGTTATGAACTAGGACCCTTCACATCAGAATGTCAGAATGCTTGCATTCCCAAATTGCTAACTCCACAAGTTTTTAGCATTAGAATTATCACAACTCCATGGATGAGTTTTTTTTTAAAAATCATTTGTGATTTTTCAATGGATGAATATGGAAAAAAATCATGAATGAAAAATTAAACTTTGATAGAATGAAGTTCATTCATGTAATTAAAGGTTTTAGAAAGACCCCTTGGCTAAGGACATTTGTGATTGTTGAATGGCCTCTACTAATGATCCTTATGACTTTTTACATACTTTATATATTCCAATAATGTGAATGCAATAATGGTCACATTTGGATCATTGTTATCCCCATGGTTAATCACTTTTCCAAGGCATCATGCATTTTTCAAAAAAGGTACAAAACTTTTTTTTTTGGTAAATATTTTGCAACAAGTTAATAAAAATATTTCAAAAAAAATTATTTAGCAAAAAAAATCCATTGAATAATCACAAAAAATGAAACTCCAAATGTGATTTTTTAAGGACTATTTCCCATTAAATATATATCTATTTATCCAATATCCTAATGTATATAGCTTGTCATGAATGATCAACTCAAAAAATATTTAGCATAAATTGGCAATGCATTTGGGAAAAAAAAACCCCATATGGTATAACATCATACACAAGAACCTACATCAAGGTCCAATACCATAAACATTACCAAAATCTAGCAAAATTTTTGGCCCAAAACATATTTTTCTCTTTATATTTTGGAAATTTCTTTTGAAAAAAATAAAGAATTTGTGACAAAGAATTCTTTTAAATTTTTAATTCAAAATAAAAATGAAAACAATGATGCCATATTCATCATTTGACTATGTCAATGGAATGAGATTAAACATTATATCAATGGTCATTTTTTGACAAATGCTTGCCATGAATCATAAAAATTATCTAAAATTTCCATCACCCATTATGAAGTTTTGCTTGCATTTGAACCATTAAATAATCATTATCATAAAAGGATAAATAGTCATGTTTATAATATGACAGATGATTATTACAAAATATTTCATAAGAAAACTATTAATTATTTAAATGTTGAAGGTCTTTTTCATACTTGAACATACATGAACTTTAAGGGGGAAATCAATAAAACGTTTCTCTTGGTAACCCACTTAGATCAATATGCATGTTGAAGGGAATTTCCATTTGATTTTTTGAATCTTGTCACTTTAATTTTTTAAAATTTTAGGTCATGTATAAACCTTGTTCTAACAAAACCATCATAAAAATAACAATTTATACAATCAAGATAATATTGGCAAGGATAATGATGAATCTTGGAGAATGAAAAAAATAACTTTACCTCAAGTAATAAAATATGCATGAGCTTGTTAGAAGCATTATTGTGATGATGAATCTAGAGTGCTAATAAATTTTAACAAAAATGAAGATGATGAACAATTACTTAAGACCCAAACTTCATGATTACAACAACATTTCAACTATGAAAGTATATCAACCTTGATTAGTATAAACTAATCTATTAATTAAAATACAAATACCACTCAAGCCACTTAGTTTAAAGGGTTGTGAAAATCAATGGAAAAAGTCTTATGATGCCAATGTTAATGTCATCATTGTGAAGTTTGTAAGATTGCATTGATGATCATGAATGTTGATAATGAAACTAATGAATATGAATATGATAATGATTTTTAAGGAGGTAGATGATGTAAACAATGAAAACTACAAGGGAAATGATGAGGAGGACCATGAGGACAATGATAATGATGATGAGGCCAAGTTGGTGGTGTTAACACATAGGAATGAAAAAATTATAATTATGATGATGGTAATTTTATCACGCTGATTAGCTTTAATGAAAATGAAAATGATGAAGAATTACATGGAAGCCAAACCCCATGGTTATAGCAACATCTCAAATAAGAAAATATTTGAAAATTTGATTGGTGCAAATTAATCTATGAATTACAATACAAGTGCCACTCAAGCCCCAACTTAGTTATAAAGTTCAGTTGAAAAAGCTTTATGCTACCAATGTCATTAAAAAAAAATTTATAAATATAGTAAGAACTACAACAATAGAATGTCTATTGAAGAGGTGGCGGTGAACATGCCTAATGGGTGTCACATGAATTTGGTAACCATTTTTAAATTTTAAGAACACATTTGGAGCCAGTGAGAACTTAGATTTAGATTTCATCCAATCAAATGTTCACTAAAAGTTTTGTTTCAAAGAATGTTTGAATATTTTCAAATTGCTTCTTCATTGTTGTTACTTTCTTGAACTTTATTTTTATTGTGGTTTGTTTTTACAATCCATCTTTCAAAGTTGTTATTACTTGGGACAACATTTTGGATGTCATAATATTAGCTATGTTATTGATGAAAAAAAATTGATGCAAATTGCAAGATAATCATATTATAAAATTGTAAATAAATAAACCTTAAATACAAGTTTTCTATTGAGATTTTTATTCCAAACAATATAAAAGGATAACAATAGAAAAGAATATGAATTTTGCATTTCACTTTGGGAGGAATGAATGTGTGTGTATGGGGGGGGGGGGGGGGTTGTTTAAATTATTTTTGGTTTTTGAAGGAAAAAAAATCAAAACAAAAAAAAAGAAGAGGGAAATTTGAATATAAATTTTAGATTTGAT
>Ga0116229_10007521_pt1 | contig 17191 bp, 20 predicted proteins | sample S1TSphgellanicum_3_FD_87313 | JGI IMG/M metagenome (GOLD analysis project Ga0116229, IMG submission 87313) | Host-associated microbial communities from peat moss isolated from Minnesota, USA - S1T2_Fc - Sphagnum magellanicum MG | ecosystem: Host-associated > Plants > Peat moss > Unclassified... | reverse complement strand
GGAGAATCAGATCCCCGACGACGTGTACGCGCAACCGCAGCACTTCTGGGAAGTAATGCTGCACAAGCTCACGTGCAGCCGCATCGATCTGCTCGGACTGCACGAGGAATCGCGCGCGTGGCTGCGCGAGCGCGGCTACACGGCCGATCTCGGCGGCTACTGATGCGCGTTCGCGTCGTGCCGTTCGCGCGCATTCGCGAGATCGTCGGCAGCCCGCGACTCGAACGCGAAGCTCCCGACGGCGCGACCGCCGGCGACGTGTGGAACGGTTTGGCCCTTGAGTTTCCGGCCTTGGACGAACTGGCGGCCTCGACGCGCCTGGTCCGCAACGGCGCCTTCGTCGACTCGGCCGCGGCGCTCGGCGACGGTGACGAACTGGGGCTCTTGCCGCCGTACGGCGGCGGTTGACGGCATGTTCTGCGATATCGTGGACGAGCCGTTGGAACTCGAGCCGCTGATCCGCGCGGTCCGGACCGGCGCGATGGGCGGTCTCGTCACCTTCGTCGGGTACGTCCGCGACCGCAGCGACGACGATCGGCCGGTCGATGGGTTGTCCTACGAAGCCCACCGCGAACTGGCGCTCGAGGCGCTGCGCGCGGTCGGCGCCGAGGCCGAGACGCGGTTCGGGCCGGCGCGCGTCGCGATCGTCCACCGGATCGGCGAGCTGGGCCTGGGCGAAGCCGCGGTGGCGATCGCGGTGGCGGCGGCGCACCGGGCCGCGGCCTTCGACGCGTGTGAGTACGCTATCGACGAGCTCAAGCGCCGCGTCCCGATCTGGAAAAAGGAACGCTACGTCGATGGCGAGTCCCGCTGGCGCGAAAACGCGGGGTGAATCTCGGTCTGCTGGGCTTGCGCACGGGGCGCGGTGCGCACGTGGCGGCGCTCGAATACGAGCCGCGACGTCCGCGTGGCATCTGCATCGCCGCCGGGCACGGCTATTCGAGCTCGAAGCACAACCTCGACTCGCTCTGCGCCTTCCTGGCCAGCCACGGGTACCGGGTGATCAGCATCGACTTTCCCGGCCATAAACTCGGCGCGAGCGGCGGCCGGCTGGATTCGGTTCACGACTTGACCGATGCGCTGGCCGCGGCGGTCGCGTTCGCTCGCGAGACTTACGGCGAGCCCGTGTATACGCTCGGCCACAGCATGGGCGCCACGACCGCCCTGCGCGTCTGCGCCGCGGACCCGGCCGTGGCCGGGGCCGTCTCGATCGCGACCGGTTACGGGCGCCCTCGCGCGCTGCGCGGCCTGGTCGCGCGCGGCGTTTCCGACCTGCGCTCGGCCTACGTCGACGGACTCACCTTGCCCGAGCTCGTCACCGAACAGGAAGGCCACGTGGACGACGCGTTGGCGCGCCTGGCCGGTCGCCCCGTGCTCTACGTGGCTGCCGACCGCGACGGCATGGTCTCACGCGCCAGCGCCGAGGAACTCTTCGCGCGGGCGCCCGAGCCCAAGGCGTTCGTGACGATCTCGAGCGACCACACGCTGGCCGGCGAGAACGCGCGAGCAGCGGTTCTGGCCTGGCTGAACGAACGTCATCCCCGATGAGCACCTTGGCGGGCCGGCGCGACCTGCGGCGCTACAGCCGGCACCTCCTGATTCCGGAGGTCGGTCTCGCCGGGCAGGAGCGCCTGCAGCGCGCCCGGGTCCTGGTCGTGGGTGCGGGCGGCCTGGGCGCGCCGGTCCTGCAATATCTGGCGGCGGCCGGCGTCGGGCGCATCGGGGTCGTCGACGACGACACGGTCGACCTGACCAACCTCCAGCGTCAGGTCATCTACGCCGACGCCGACGTCGGCCGGCCCAAGGTGACCGTGGCCGCGGAGCGCCTGCGCGCGCTCAACCCGCAGGTTGCCGTCGATCCATATCCGCTGCGCTTCGCGGCCGGTAACGCCCGCGAACTCGTGCGCCTCTACGACGTCGTCGTCGACGCGACCGATACGTTCGGCGCGCGCTACCTGATCAACGATGCCTGCCGGCTCGAAGGCAAGCCCGACGTCTACGGCTCGATCTTCCGTTTCGACGGTCAAGTCAGCGTGTTCGCGCCCGGCGGCCCGTGCTATCGCTGCGTCTTTCCGGAGCCGCCGCCCGAAGGATCCGTACCCACCTGCGCGGAGGGCGGAGTGCTCGGCGTCCTAGCCGGCATGGTCGGGACCTGGCAGGCGAGCGAAGCGCTCAAATTGCTGCTCGGGATCGGCTCGGCGCTGACAGGACGCTTGCTCCTGCTCGACGCCCTCGCGGCGCGGGTTCGCGAGATCGCGCTCGAGGTCGATCCGGCCTGTCCGCTGCACGGGGACCGACCCTCGATCTTTGACGTGGCGCCCGAGCCGGAAACGCCGCCGGCCGCTCCGGCACCGGCGGGCGTGCTGCCCCTGGCGGCCACCGACCTCGACGCTTTTCTGACCGCGCATCCGGCGGCGCTGGTCCTCGACGTGCGCGAGCCCCATGAAGCGGCGCTCGGCGGCGCCCCACAATCGGTCCACGTCCCGGCGGGCGTGCTCGAGGCGCGGATGCACGAATTGGACTCGGCCCTCGAGTACGTCGTTGCCTGCCGCATCGGCGCGAAGTCGCGCTGGGCGGCCGGCCGCCTGCACGACGCCGGCTTCCGGCGGCTGCGGCACCTCGATGGCGGGCTGCTCGCCTACGCGGCCGCCCAGCCGGAGTTCGAGGCCTTCTGACGCCGCGCGAGCGGCGCGCGGTCATCGAACGCGCGGCGCTCGCGGCGGGTGCCGGCGCGGTCGCCGTCGCGCCCGCCGCTCCGGATGCCCGCGCGGCCGCCCGCATGCGCGCGGCCTTCGCCCGCGGCGATTTCGCCGCGTGGGGCTACGACGGGTCGTACGCGGACCGGGCCGCCGCGCCGGCCACGCTGCTGGCCGGCGCGGTCAGCGTCATCTGCATCGCCGTTCCCTACGCGACGCCGGCGCCCACCGGGCGCGGCCCGCTCACCGGACGGGTGTCCAACTACGCCTGGTCGGCCGACTATCACCCGCGTCTTCGCGGTCTCCTCGCCACGGTAGCCGCGGCGATCGACGGCCTCGCCGGCGGCCCGGCCACCCGAATCGTGTGCGACACCGCACCCTTGGCCGAGCGCGCCTTCGCCGAACGGTCGGGGTTGGGCTGGATCGGCAAGCACACGAACCTGATCGCGCCGGGACTCGGGTCGTTCGTTTTCCTAGGCGAGATCGTCACCACGCTCGACGTCGAGCCCGACGCGCCGGTGAAGAAGACGTGCGGCAGCTGCGCGCGCTGCGTCGACGTCTGCCCGACCCGGGCGCTGCGCGGCGACTACACGATCGATGCGACGCGCTGCATCTCGGATCTGACCCAGCGGACCGACGGAATCCCGCGCGCGCTGCGACCGCTGGTCGGCGACTGGATCTGGGGTTGCGACTTATGCCAGGACGTCTGCCCGCCGACCCGGCGCGCGCGGGTCGCCGCGGCGCCCGCGTTCGCGGCGCCGGATGCCGACGCCGCGTTCCCGCCGTTACTACAGCTGCTAACCTTGCGGGGCGGTGAGTTCAAGCGGCGCTTCGCGCGCAGCGCCATGGGCTGGCGCGGCGCGGCCGTGCTGCGGCGCAACGCCGCGGTCGCGCTCGGCAACGCAGGCGACCGCGCGGCGATTCCGGCCTTGATACGAGCGCTCGGCACGGATCCGCACCCGATGGTGCGCGGGCATGCCGCGTGGGCGCTCGGTCGTATCGGCGCGCCGGCGGCCTTGGCGGCGCTCGAGCGCGCGGCGCAGGTGGAAAAGAACCTCCTCGTGAGCGAAGAGATATGCGCCGCGTTGGCCGAATGGGAAACAATCGGTGGGCGCGCGGCGTTGTAGATCAGGAGGCTGGCCATGAAACGTCTATTTATCTTCGCGCTGCTCGCGGCCGGCCTCGGGTCGACACCGCTCGGTGCGGCCACGGATATGCCCGCGCCGCTCGATGCGGGGACCAACGCCCTGTACAAACGAATGGTCGCGCTCAACGCGTCGCTGCGTACCTATACCGCCGCCGTCAAGCTAGACGTGGCCTTGCGCAGCTTTCCGTACATCAGCCCGTCGCTCGAAGGCAATGTGTATTACAAGCGGCCCGACAAAGAGGCCGTCGTGTTCGATACCGTGCCCGCGCTCGCGTCCCAGTTCAAGAAAGTCTACCCCAACGTCGATCCGCCGGCCCGCTGGACCAACCTCTACGATGTTGCCGTGCTGGCCGACGACGGAACGCTGACGACATTTCGTTTAGTCCCTAAGAAAAATGGCCGAGTCGAACATCTCGACGTGAAGGTCGACGATGCGACCGCGACCGTGCGGAACTATACCTGGACCTACAAGGACGGCGGCTACGTGATGTTCGATCAGTCGTTCACCTCGATCGACGGCAACTACCTGGTCGACAAGCAGAGCGGGCACGTCGAACTGCCGTCGTACAAGGCGGACGTCACCTCGAACTTCTCCAACTACAAACTCAACGTTGCGGTCGAAGACTCGGTCTTCGAGGAGAAATAGCCGAGCCGTCCGCCGAAGCAGGTAGGATGGTCCTCGAAACGATCGATCTGGTCGGCCGCGTTGACGCGGGCCCGCCCCTCGCGGACGCTTTCCGTCGTCCGATCACCTATCTGCGAATTTCGGTGACCGACCGCTGCAATTTGCGCTGCGTCTACTGCATGCCCGAGGCGGGGCTGCCCTGGATCGAAAAGCGCGAGATCCTCAGCTACGAGGAGATCGAGCGGATCGTCGCCGCCGCGGCCTCGGTCGGCGTTCGCAGCATCCGGCTGACGGGCGGGGAGCCGCTGGTCCGGCGCGACCTGCCGCGGCTCGTGGCCAAGCTCGCCGCGATCCCCGGAATCGAGGACATCGCGCTCTCGACCAACGGCTTGCTGCTCCCCGACCTGATCGATCCGCTCGTCGCGGCCGGGCTCGACCGGGTCAACATTTCGCTCGACACACTACGGCCCGACCGCTTCGAAAGAATCGCGCGGCGACCCGGGCTAGACCGCGTGCTCGCGGGCATCGATGCCGCGCTCGCGGCCGGCCTCGGGCCGGTGAAGGTCAACTGCGTGGTGATGCGCGGCTACAACGACGACGAACTGCTGGACTTCGCTGCGCTCACGCGCGAGCGCGCCGTCTACGTGCGCTTCATCGAGGTGATGCCGGTCGTCGAGAACGCCGCCGAGCAGGGCAACACGTACGTGTCCTCCGGTGAGATTCTGGACCGGGTCGGGGCGCTCGCCGAGTTGCGTCCCTCGGACGGTCCGGGCGGAAACGGCCCGGCGCGTTACTTCAGCTTTCCGGACGCTCCCGGCGCGGTCGGCGTAATCAGCCCGCTCTCGCACGATTACTGCGAGCGCTGCAACCGCGTGCGGCTGACCGCGGACGGCCGTTTGCGCCTGTGCCTCTTCGGCGATCACGAGATCGACGTGCGCGGCCCGGTGCGGGCGGGCGCCGGCCGCGAAGAGATCGCGGGCATCTTCCGCGGCGGCATGTTGATCAAGCCCGAGCGCCATCACCTCGAGCTGGGAAAACCGGGGAGCCGCATGCGGGCGTTTTCGGAAATCGGCGGCTAAGCGTGTCACGGGACGCGTCCGGCGCGCGTTCCCTCGGCGTGGAGAACGCCAACGTCTACGTGCTTGGCCTCGACCGCGATCTCGATGCGGAGATGCGGGTCGAACGTTTGGTGCTCGAGCACCAGACCAAACTCGCGCGCTACGTCCGGCGCTTCGTCGCCGATTCGGAACTCGCGCTCGACATCGTGCAGGACGTGTTCTTCGCGGCCTACCGATTGCTGCGGACGGAGCCCGCGCGCCCGCTGACCGCGGGTTGGCTCTACAAAACGGCCACGAATCGCGCGATCACGCACCTGCGCCGCGCCAAGCGCCGGGGCGAAACCCAGCCGCTCGATAACGTGGGCACGGCGTTCCGCACGGACGAGACCTCGGCCACGTCGCTCGACCTGCAGCACGCCCTGAGCGCGCTCGGTTCCGAACAACTCGCATGCGTGCTGTTGACCAGCTACGCGGGGTACTCCTCGGCCGAAGCCGCGTTGATTCTGGGCACCTCGGCCGACGCCGTGCGCCAGCGCGTCTGTCGCGCGATGCGCGCCATGCGCAAGACCCTCGGCGAGCCCGCGTGCTGACGGGCCACGATCGCTTCGAAGCTCTCGCCGGCGCCATCGCGCTGGGTGAAGCGACCCCGGCCGAGCGGGAGGTCTTCGACGCCCACGCCGTGAGTTGCGCGCCCTGCCGCGCCGACGCGGCGGCGGCCGGATCGCTCGCGCGCGTTTTCGAGGACGAACGCGCCGCGGAGCTTTGGCGCCCCTCGATCGGTGCGGCCGTCGAGCGGCGGATCCGCGAAACGCGTCGCTCGCGGCTGCGCCTGTCCATCGCAGCGCTGGGCTGGTGCTTCGCCCTCTCGCTCGCGGTCGACGTTGCCTTCGCCGGCGGCTTCGCCGGCCGGTTCGCGCATGCGTTCGAAGCTCGCGAAGATCCCGCCGGCGTCGCGGTCGTCGCGCCGCCCCGTAAGGTGCCGATACTTTCCGGACTTCAAGCCGGGTCGCCGCACAACACCGTCGCCGCACGCAGGCGGGCCGCCGGCCACGCGCACCCCGCATTTCGCGTTGCCGCGCAACCGCATCCGCCGGCGCCTGATTCGGCGGCCGGCGCGCCCGCCGGCGCGGCGGACGTTCCCGACGTGCTGGCGGGCCTCGATCTTTACGGCAAAGCGCATCATACGGCGCGCAGCGTTGCTTTAGAGGCTAAACAACCGCCGATGCCCTAGCGGGCGCACGCTAACGGCCGCGTTCATCGTCGAAGGCCGGGTCTTCACGCGGGCGACTGCGCAGGAGCACGATCGCGCCGACGAACACGATGACGACGCCGGTCAGGATCGCGAGTTCTTGAACGTTCGACGGGAGGTTGGCGCCATGCTGGCCGGGCTCGCCCACCGTGATGACCAAGATGCGCCGGATGACCGCGATCAGCCCGACGATCAAGAACGGTTCGGCTTGCAGCACGGACCCGCGCAGCGAGAGGATCACCGTGTACGCGAGCTCGACGATCATCAGCACGAGCAGCACGGCGTCCAGAAATTGCGACGCGTACGCGATCGGCGACTCCGGACCGCCGACGAACATGAAGAAGAGCACGCTCACGCTGGTCTTGAGCAACGCCAGGGCGGCCAAGAACAGCAACAGGCCGATGGCGAAGAAGACGATGCGTTCGGCCCACACGAGCGCCATCGTGGCGCGCCGTACGAACGGCGTCGGCGAAGGGAGCGTCGGCGGCGTGGCCCGTTTCATCAGTGCGGCAAAACGTTTGTACGAGAGCCCGCCAGGCCCTTTGGTCTCCGCGTCCAGGGGACGCTCATTCCCGATGGCAGAAGCACGCGGGCGAAAGCCCAAAAGGAGATTTCGGTGTTCAAACGATCTTTGTCGGCGTTGGCCGCGTGTGCCGTCGCCGCCGCCCTGGTCACGGGTTGCTCGAAGAGCGGTTCGGACGATCAGAGCGCGAGCGCCAGCGCGGCGCCTTCGGGTCCGGTGACCGACAGCGGGTCGACGGGCATGAAGCCGGCGCCGGAGGGCGCGGTCGCGATGGGCGATGCGACGCACGGTGCGTCGATCTTCAGCCAGAACTGCGCTAGCTGCCACGGTGCCAACGGTTCGGGCGGCGGCATCGGGCCCAAGCTCGTCGGCGAGAAATCGCGTAAGAACTACTCGGCCACCGTCGTGTGGATCAAGAACCCGCAGCCGCCGATGCCCAAGCTCTATCCATCGCCGCTGGCGGAAAAGGACGTCGACGACGTCGCCGCTTACGTTCAGAGCCTCTGAGCTTTCGCCAAGACGCTTTTCCTCTTCGGTCATGACCTGCGCGTCGACGACCACGCGGGCTTGGCCGAAGCGGCACGTTTCGGAGACGTCGTTCCCGCGCTGGTTCTCGAACCCGCCGCGGTCAAGCGTCTGTCGCGTAACCCGCGTCGCGCGGCCTATTTTTGTGGCGCGGTTTCCAACCTAGCCCGCGAGCTGGAAGCCCGCGGCGCGCGTTTGGTCTGCCGGCGTGGAGCGGCCGCCGCAGCCGTGTTGCGGTTGGCGCGCGAGCACGGCGCGCGGGCCGTCACCTGGTCGGCTATGTACGACGGTGCCGGGCTCGAGCGGCAGCGTTCGTTGCAAGCGGCCCTCGAAGAGGCCGGACTGCGCGCGACGATCGTGCACGACGCGCCGGCGGTCCCGCCCGACGATACGGCCGCGGCGCGCCGGGATGACGGCGGCCTCGGCTATCGCGCCTTCGCGCCGTTCTTCGCGGCCTGGGAGCCGCAGCGGCGCGCGACCGTTCCGACGATCGCGCACTTCGCCGAGCCAGGGCCCGGAGCGCCGGACCCACTGCCCCAGCCGGCAGACTTCGGCGTCGCCGCCGCCGCCGGTGGGGCGCCGGCGCCCGGCGAGATACTCGCGTCGCTCGGGGCCTACCTGGCGGCGCCCGTCCTGCACTACCTGACGGCGCGCAATGTCCCGTCGGGCGACCCGACGTCGCGGCTCTCCGCGGCCCTCGCGCTCGGCATCGTCTCGGCGCGCACGGTTCTGGCCCGCCTCGACGAACGCTCGCGCGACCCGTTCCTCTTGGCCGAGGAGCGCCTCTCGCTGCGCGCGTTCGTGCGGGCGCTCGCGCAGCGCGATTTCTTTCTCCAACTGGCCTGGTTCTTCGAGGATGTACCGGACGCCGCGCTGCAGCCGCGCATGCGCGGCTTCCGGTTCGCGACGTCCCATCCGGCGCTCGAAGCGTGGCGCGAAGGCCGCACGGGTTTCCCGCTCGTCGACGCCGGGATCCGTCAGTTGCGCGAGACCGGTTGGATGCATCCGCGCGTGCGCTTAGTCGCGGCCTCGTTTCTCTGCTTCGACCTGGGCGTCGACTGGCGCATCGGCCGCGACGCCTGGGAGCGCGAGTTGATCGAGGACGATCTCGCGCTCGCGACCGGCAACTGGCAATGGTCGGCCGGCGTCGGCGCCGACCTCGCGCAATTCCCGAGAATCTACAATCCGGCGAAACAAGCCCGCTCGTTCGACCCGCTCGGCACCTACGTGCGGCGCTGGGTACCCGAACTCACGAACGTCCCGGCCGCTAAATTGTGGGATCCGCCGGCCGCCGCGAGCCGCCAACTGTCTCTGCAGCTTTTCGACGACGCTCGTTATCCCGCGCCCGTCGTCGACCACGAGCGCGCGGCCCGCGCCTTTTTGGAACGCTACTCGGCGTTCCTCACGCGTCCCGAGCGAACGTGAGCTCAGGTTCGCTCACCATGAGAGGCGAGGGTGCGGTCTTAGATAAGGGCGCGAACCAGCTCGTAAAGGCCGAAGAGCGCAAAAGTGATTCCCAGTGCGACCGAGAAGACGCCCATTGCGACGTTCGTGGCGGCAATCGTACCGATGCTGTCCTCGGTCTGCCCCTCAAACGTCAGGAACCGGTAGAGCCAGGCCGGCACCTGATCCCGCCTGATGAACATGCCCTTGCGGAACTTCAACGGGTCGTCCCGGCGAGGATCGGCGTACGTTAGCAAATACTGCCCGAAGACGATGCAGAGCCCTCCGATGGCCAGGCATTGGGCGGCTCTCATCACGACGTCGGCGTGCATGCGATGACGTTATCGGGCGGCCGCGTCAGCCGAGCTTGCCCGCGCAGGCAACTTAGACCGAGACGGTTTGGCGCTCGCGTTCGTCGAGCCAGTCGCTCACGAGCGGGACGCGCACGTCGTCGCCGTGCCAGACCTTGAATCCGTAGACGATGGTCGCGACGAGCCAAACCGGCGCTAAGAAGGGAAGCAGCACGAAGGCCGACCAGCCGATGAACCAGATGTGCGAGATGACCGCGAGCGCGCTACCAAGCCCGAAGAGGCCGAAGTTGACGGCGAGGGCCTGGATCGCCTGACGGCGGACGGCGGGCGAGCGCTTGGGATCGAGCAGGGCGAGCGCGGCCAGCGGCCAGAGCGGGTAGCCCAGAGCCAGTAACCCGCGCGTCTCTTGCGAGACGGTCGCCAGCGGACCGGCGGGCCGTGCGGCCGGCGCGTAATACGGCGCCGAAGGCGGCGGGGGCGGCGGGGCTTGACTGTAGCCCGGGTTCGGCGGCGGGTGGGAGGGCCCCACGCCGCCGGTCAGGCCTGACCGTACGGCCGTGGCCGCCTCGATCCGCCGGGCCAGCCGGCAACCGGGGCACAGGCCCTGCTCGTCGCGGCACGTCGCGCAGATCGTCTGGCTGCAATCCTGACAGACGGCAACGGATGGTACGGCTTTGTGAAAGTAACAGTCCATGGCGAGCGCTCCGGCGAACGGTGTGTTTCGTTGTTCGTGGAATCTACCACGAGCTCCGCGGAAAGGTTTCGACTTCTGAAGACCGGCCTCGACGCGGCCCGTCGCCGAGCGGTGATCGACCGTTTGCTCGGCGAGGCCCGCCCGTACTATCCCCGCCTTGCCCTGGCCCTGGTGCTCGGGATCATCGCGGGCGTCGGCCCGCTGGCCCTGACCCAGGCGTTCCCGCTCGTAATCGGCGGCGTGATCGAGAACCCTCGCCATCCGGTCGGCTTGCTCGCGTGGGTGATTGCCGGCGTGTTCGTGGTCAACCTGATCTCGAGTCTCGCCACCTACGGCCAGAGTTACCTCACGGCCTGGAGCGGGCAGCGCCTGATCGCGACCTTACGGGTCCGGCTCTTCGAGCGCACGATGCGCATGCCGCTGAACGAGTTCGACAAGTGGCGGCCCGGCGAGTTCATCGCGCGCTTCAACAACGATCTGAACTTGATGACCGACGCGCTCAGCGTCGCCTTGCCGCAATTCTTCGTTTCGATCGTCACCCTGATCGGCTCGGTCGCGACGATGCTCTACGTCGATTGGCTCCTCTCGCTCTTCCTGTTCGTCTTCGCGCCGATCGTCAACTTCGTCGTGGCATTCTTCACGCGCATGATATCGACCAGCACGAAGCGCGCGCAAGAACGGATCGCCGACCTCTCGGCCAACCTGACCGAAGTGCTGCAAGGGGAGCGCATCGTCAAGGCATTCGGGCGCGAGGCCTATGAAGTCGAACGCTTCGAGCACAGCAACGACGACTATTTCGGTGCATACATGAAGGTGTTGCAGCTGGGCCAGACCCAAACGCCGATCGTCTCGATGATCGTCACGATCGCGCTGCTCGCGATCATGGCGTTCTCCGTGCGCGAAGCGATCGTGGGCCGGATGACCAGCGGCCAAGTCTTCCAATTCTGGACGCTCGTCGTGCTCGCGATCAACCCGCTCAACCGCCTCGCGGCCTTCATCGGCGACATCTCAAAGGGCCTCGTCGGCGCATCGCGGGTCTTCGAGATCCTCGACATCCCCGTCGAGGTCGACGACGCGCCGGAGGGGCTGGCGCCGGCGCGAGTCGAGGGCGCGCTGCGCTTCGAGGGCGTGAACTTCGCGTATTCCGCCGAGGCGTCGCCCGTGCTGCTCGACCTCAACGCATCGGCCGATGCCGGAGAGATCGTGGCCCTGGTCGGGCCGTCCGGTGCGGGCAAGACGACGATCGTCAACCTCGTGCCCCGCTTCTACGAGCCCCAGTCGGGCCGCATCACCCTCGACGGCGTCGACTTGCGCGAGTACCGGCTCGATGCTTTGCGCGGAGCGATTGCGATCGTGCCCCAGGAGCCGTTGCTCTTCAGCGGGACGGTGGCCGACAACATCCGCTACGGCCGGCTCGACGCGACGCCGGCCGAGGTCGAAGCCGCGGCTCGCGAGGCCAACGCTGAGGAATTCGTGCTCGACCTGCCGCTCGGATACGAGACCCGCGTGGGCGAGCGCGGCCTGCGCCTCTCGGGCGGGCAGCGCCAGCGCATCTCGATCGCGCGCGCGGTCCTGCGCGATCCGCGCATCCTGATCCTCGACGAGGCGACCAGCGCCTTGGACAGCCATTCGGAACGCCTGATCGAGGCTGCCCTCGACCGCCTGTTGCCGGGCCGCACGACCCTGATCATCGCCCACCGGCTCTCGACGATCCGGCGCGCGAACAAGATCTTGTATATCGAAGCCGGCCGGGTCCTCGAGGTCGGCACCCACGAGCACCTGCTCGCGCTGGGCGGTGCGTACGCCGCCCTCCACGCCGCCCAATTCGCCTGAACTACAGACGCCCTAGCGTGGTGCTACGTAGTCGTAACCTTAGTAGTTCGAGCGCATACCCGCGCCATGCCTGGGAAATTGGGTCTAAAGACCCTCGGGACGGGTGGGGCCGTGCCGGCTGGACCGCGAAGTCTGGCGGGATATTGGAAGTCCATCTAGCAGGGGAGTCGCCATGCTGGTCCTGACCCGCAAGCCGAATCAGGCGATCGTCATCGGCGACGACGTCCGCATCGTCGTCGTCTCGGTCGACCGAGATCAGGTCCGCATTGGGGTCGAGGCGCCCCGATCGGTCACCGTTCACCGTGCCGAGGTGTACGAGGAGATCCATCGGGCTTCGACAGGCCCAGCCTGACACCGTCCGGCTGAGCCCGTCACCCTGAGCCTGTCACCCTGAGCCCGGCGAAGGGCGAAGGGCGAAGGGTGAGCGGCGTTGTTCCATGCCGGCCGCCGTGGTATAATCGAGCGGTTGTCATTCAACACGACCCCACTTCACCCGGCAGGGACGCCGGGTGCGATGGTCTCGCAGCCGCCGGCGGCATGGATTCGCCCGACGCGGGAGATCAGAAAGGCCATACCACCGATGGCATCGGTTATTTCCATGAAGGCGCTCCTCGAAGCCGGCGTTCATTTCGGGCATCAGACCCGGCGCTGGAACCCGAAGATGAAACCGTTCATCTTTCAGGAGCGCAACGGCATCTACATCATCGATCTCTCGAAGACGGTGCTGATGCTGCGCGAGGTCTACGCGGCCGTCAAGCAGATGGCGCGGGACAACAAAGTGATCCTGTTCGTGGGCACCAAGAAGCAGGCGCAGGACGTCGTCAAGGAAGAGGCCGAGCGGGCCGGCACCTACTTCGTCAACGAACGCTGGCTCGGCGGCACGCTCACGAATTTCTCTACGATCCAGAAGCGCATCGCTCGCCTGCGCGAACTCGAGGGCATGAAGGCTCAGGGCAGCTTCGACTTGCTGCCCAAGAAAGAGGTCTCGCGCCTGACCGATGAGCTCGACAAGCTCGAACGGTTCCTGGGCGGCATCAAGGACATGCACCGCTTGCCCGATGCGGTCTTCATCGTCGATCCGAAGAAGGAACGCATCGCCGTCCTCGAGGCGCGCAAGCTGAAGATTCCGATCATCGCGGTGATCGATACGAACTGCGACCCCGACGAAATCGACTATCCGATCCCGGGCAATGACGACGCGATCCGCGCCGTAAAGCTGATGGTCTCGAAGATCGCCGATGCCATCATCGAGGGCCGCACGGAAGTCGAAAGCGGCGCCTTCGAAGATGAAGCCTACGAGGACGCGTATGCGGCGGCGCCGGAAGCGATGCCGACCGAATTGCCCGACGTCGTCCCCGAAGAGCAGGCCGCCGAAGCTCAGGCGTCCGTCTAGCTCGCAGCGGCCCCGATTTCCGAGTAGCGCATTTCAGAAAGGCACACTCTCCCGTGAGTTCCGCAACGGACTACAAACCCTCCACCGACGACATCAAGCGCCTGCGTGACGAGACCGGGGCCGGCATGATGGATTGCCGCAAGGCCCTGCTCGACGCGACGGGCGACTACGAGTCCGCGCGCAAGAACCTGATCGATCAAGGCTTGAGCAAAGCCGCCAAGAAGGCGGACCGCGCCGCCAAAGAAGGCCTGGTCGGCTCTTACATTCATCCCGGCGGCAAAATCGGCGTGCTCGTGGAGATCAACTGCGAGACGGACTTCGTCGCGCGCAACGAGCGCTTCGCCGAACTGGTGCGCGATATCGCGATGCACGTGGCCGCGATGCCGGTCAAGTACATCTCGCGCGACCAAGTGCCCGAGGAAGAGCTGGCGCCGCTGCGCGCCGAGTTCGCGAAAGCGGCCGAAGGTAAGCCCGCCAACGTGATCGACCGGATCGTCGAGGGGAAGCTCAACAAGTGGTTCGAAGAGAACGTGCTGCTCGACCAGCCGTTCATCAAGGACGACGATAAGAGCGTCGCGCAGCTCGTCGGCGAAGCCGTGGGTAAGCTCGGCGAAAACATCCAAGTGCGGCGCTACGCGAAGTTCGCGCTTGGCGAACACTAACGGCGGACCGGCCTACGATCGGATCCTGCTGAAGCTCTCGGGCGAAGCGTTCGGCGGGAGCGAGAGTTCGGTCGACGCGATCACGACCGCCTGGATGGCGGAACAAATCGCCGACGTTGCCCGCGCGGGCGTCTCGATCGCGGTCGTCGTCGGCGGGGGCAACATTTGGCGGGGCAAGGCCCATGAGGCCGGCGGCATGGACCGCGCGACCGCCGACTACATGGGCATGCTCGCGACGGTCATCAACGCGCTGGCCTTGCAGGATGCGCTCGAGCGCATCGGGATCGCCTCGCGCGTGCAGACCGCGATTCAGATGCAGCAGATCGCCGAGCCCTACATCCGGCGGCGCGCGATGCGCCATCTCGAGAAGGGCCGCGTCGTGATCTTCGGGGCGGGGACGGGCAATCCGTACTTCACGACCGACACGACGGCGGCGCTGCGCGCCGTCGAAATCGGCGCGCAGGCGATCCTCAAAGCCACCAAGGTCGACGGCATCTACAATGCCGATCCGAAAAAGGATCGCACCGCCACCCGCTTCGAGCGGCTCGACTACTTGGAAGTCTTGCAGCTCGGCTTGGAAGTCATGGACAACACGGCGCTGACGCTGTGCATGGACAACGACCTGCCGATCATCGTCTTCAACATGAACGTGGCGGGTAACATCCGGCGCGTCGTGTTCGGCGAGACGATCGGCACGATCGTGAGCCCGCGCGTGCGCGCCGAAGCCGGTTTGGAGAACGTAGCGCCATGAGCGACATCGACGAGGTTTTCAAGAGTACGGAAAGCCACATGCACAAGGCGATCGAAGCGACCCGCAACGATTTCGCCTCGGTGCGGACGGGTCGCGCTTCGCCGGCGCTGCTCGACCGGTTGCACGTGGAAGCCTATGGCGCGCACGTCCCGCTCAAGCAGGTCGCCAGCGTCTCCTCGCCCGACGCGCGCACGTTGCAGATCGCGGCGTTCGACCGTAACACGGTCGGCGCGATTCGCAAAGCGATCGAGACGAGCGACCTCGGCCTGACGCCGAACATCGACGGCTCCAACATCCGCCTGGGCATTCCGCCGCTAACCGAAGACCGGCGCAAAGATCTCGTCAAGATGATCCGCAAGAAGGCCGAGGACGGAAAGGTCGCGATTCGCAACATCCGCCACAAGAGCACCGACCAAATCAAAGCCTTGCACAAGGACGGCAAGATCACCGAGGACGAGGTCAAGCGCGCGGGCGAGCGGATCCAAAAGCTGACCGACAAATCGATCAAGGACGTCGACGGTCTGGTGGCCGGTAAAGAAAAAGAGATCATGGAAGTCTGACCGGATCGACGCTCGCGTAGAGCACCGGGATCAAGATCAGGGTCAGCGCGGTGGCGCTGACGATTCCACCGATCACCGCGATCGCGAGCGGGCGCTCGAGTTCGGAGCCCGCGCCGAGCCCAAGCGCCAGCGGCGCGAGCGCACCCACGGTCGCCACCGTCGTCATCAGGATCGGCCGCAACCGCTCGACGCCGGACGCCGCGAGCGCGTCCCACGCCGGCGCGCCTTCCATGCGGCGCCGCTTCGTGCCCTCGATCAGCAAAATTCCGTTGCGCACGACGATGCCGATCAACAGCAGTAAACCCATGAACGACGCGACGTTGAGCGAGGTTCCCGTCAGCAGGAGCGCCAGCACGACGCCCAGCGGCGTGACGGCGAGCGCCGCGAGCACGACCAGCGGGAGCCGGAACGAACCGAAGGCCAAGAGCAGCACGCCGAAGACCAGCACGGTCGCGCTCGCGAGCACGAGCGCGAATTCCGCGAAGGCATGGCGCTGCGCGTCGATCGCGCCGCCGAGCTCGACCGAATATCCCGGCGGCAGATGAGCCAGCACGTAGCCGGTGCTGCGGCGAATGTTGGCGATGACCGACGAGAGGCTGGCGCCCTCGAGTCCGGCGGTGACCCGCACGAGACGCACGCCGTTCTCTTCCTGGATCTCCGTCGCGTAACGCGGTACCGAGAAGCGCGCGAACGGCGCCCGACCGAGACCGCCGGCGATGCGCACGACGACCGGCAACGGGCCGCCCGGCGCGGCCACGTCGCCCGCGGGGAGTCCGCCGATGCGGGCCCGCAGAGCGCTCGAAAAGTCGCGCGCGCCCGGTGCGTCGGGCGCAAGCGGATATGCATCGAGCTCGCGCGCCTGATACGTTATCCCGTCGAAGGTGTCGACCACGCCGTCGATGTCGTCGACGTGGTCGGCTAAACGGTCGGCGAGTTTTTCGAGCACGGCTTGATCGGGACCGCGCACCGTCAACTGAATCGGTTCGGGAGCGCCCGAGAGATCGTTGATCTGGTCCTCCAGAAGCTGGTGGATCTCGAGGTAGAGATCGGGATTCTGCGCGAGCGCTGCTTTGCGCAAGCGCGCGGCGATCGTGTCGAAGGGCGCGGCCCCCGGTCGCGTCTGGACGCGGATCGTGCCCGCGTCGGGCGGGGTCGCGAGGTAGCCGTTCGTATCGACTCCCGAGAGCCGTGCTTCGTGAGCGACGTCGCGATCGGCCAGCACCGCGCGCTCGACGCGCGTCAACACCGCGTCGGCGGCGTCGAGCGACATGCCCGGCGGCAAGGCGTACTTGATTTCGAACTGTCCCTCATCGACTTCCGGCAAGAAATCCGACGGCAGCCGCAACGCTAACACGACGGTCACGGCGACGATCGCGAGCGCGCCGGCATAGACGAAAGGGGCGCGTGCGAGCGTCGCGCGCAGCAACCGCACGTACGACGCTTCGAGGGCGAACGCGGGCGGCGTGCGCGCGCGCGCTCGCAACGCGTCCGCCAGCAGCGGCGCAACGAAGAGCGACAGCGCGATCGAGACGATCAAGGCCACGGCCAGCGTGATCGAGAGCGCGCGAAAGAAGAAGCCCGGTACGCCCGAAAGCAGCCCGAGCGGCACGAACACGACGACGTTGGCGGCAGTGGCGACCACGAGTGGGCGCGAGATGCGCCGGACCGCGTTCGCGATCGCCGTTCGCCGCGGCAGGTCCGGTTGCGCGGCGAGCTCGCGC
>Ga0116229_10007520_pt1 | contig 17193 bp, 18 predicted proteins | sample S1TSphgellanicum_3_FD_87313 | JGI IMG/M metagenome (GOLD analysis project Ga0116229, IMG submission 87313) | Host-associated microbial communities from peat moss isolated from Minnesota, USA - S1T2_Fc - Sphagnum magellanicum MG | ecosystem: Host-associated > Plants > Peat moss > Unclassified... | reverse complement strand
CATATGATGGCTTTGTAGCTCATCATTACGCATACATGGTGAGAGTTATACAGGAGGTTGAACCCACTTGTTTTGAACAAGCGGTTGGAAACCCTAAATGGGACAATGCCATGGATGAAGAGATGGCGGCTTTGGATGCTAATGCTACTTAGGCATTGGTAATTTTACCAGAGGACAAGAAAACAATTGGGTGCAAATGGGTATACAAAGTCAAACATAATGCAAATGGATTTATGAATAGATATAAAGCAAGATTAGTTGCCAAAGGTTATGCCCAAACTTATGGCATAGACTATGAGGAGACCTATAATCTAGTTGCCAAAATGACAATTGTAAGACCAATCATTGCTATGGTAGTAGCAAAAGGATGGTCTTTACATCAAATGGATGTAAAAAATGTTTTTCTTCATGGAGATTTACATGAATAAGTGTACATGGAGCAACCACTAGGTTATGTGGACTAAACACATCCTAATTTGGTTTGTAAGTTGAAGAAAGTTTTGTACAGCTTGAAGCAAGCACCTAAAGCTTGGTTAGACAAAATAGGTTAGTATCTTGTCACAAGTGGATTTTAAACATCCGATGCAGATTTTTCATTATATGTGAAAAAGACAGATCATGGGATTGTAATCATAATCATCTATATTGATGACTTGATTATCATAGGAGATAGTGATGTAGACATTTTTGATTTGAAGAAGCTTTTGAAGCAAAAATTTGAGATGAAAGATTTGGGAGAGTCGCGTTACTTCCTCAACATTGAGGTAATCTAGTCCCCTAAAAGGATATGGTTACTACAAAGGCAATATGCCTTGAACAAATTGACTGAATATGGGATGACGAGTTACGAACCCATTTCAATTCCATTGCAGCAAAATGTGAAGTTAAGTGCAGATGAAGGAGACCTTGTGGAGGATACCATTATGTACAGATGCATAATGGGGAGTTTGATTTACATGACCATCACAAGGCTAAATTTGAGTTATGCAATTGGAGTGGTGAGTGAATTCATGCAAACACCACGAAAGCCACATTTAGATGCAGTGAGATGCATATCAAGGTACATAAAACATACATTATAGTGTGGAATTTTTTATGAAGCCAAGAGCCAGGTACAAGTACATGGATACACGGATGCTGATTGGGTTGGCAATGTTTCAAATAGAAGATTGACCAGTGGTTTCATGTTTTTTTGGGAAGTGGTGCTATTAATTGGAACAGTAAGAAACAACCAACAATTGCACTATCAAGCACGGAAGCAGAATATAGAAGTGCAGTAATTGCTGCATGTGAAATAGTTTGGTTACAAAAACTATTATCAGATTTGGGATAGTCAGTGAATGCTCATGTTATCATTTATTATGATAACATCAATAACATACTACTTGCTAATAACCTGGTCTATCATCCTAGGACAAAACACATTGAGGTGCACTACCACTTTATTAGAGAAAAAGTTATAGCAAAAGAAATTGACCTTATTCATGTTAGTACCGAAGATCAAGTTGTTAACATTTTCACAAAGGCTTTAGGTACAGACAAGCTAAAGAAGTTTACAAAAATGTTTGGTGTACTAGAAGTGAATTTGAGTTTGAGGGGGAATGTTGAGAATTCAAGTTCAACTAGTTAGGTTTCATTAGTTATTAGAGTAGGAAGGTAACTAGGTTACTTTCACAAGGTTGAATTACTTTGTTTACTTATATTAGTTTGGTTATTTGTGGTTTGGTCTTTTAGTTAAATACCTTAGTGTTGATGGTTTGGTTATCTTTTCTTCATTACACAAGTTTGTATTTCATGTGACAAGAACCTCGAGGAGTTCTTGATGTTATGTTTCGTGTTATGAGCATCATGTTATAGTTTCCTTTCAATAAAGATTTATGTTTGCACTTGAGTAGATCTCTTATTTGTTAACAAGTTTCATCCAAGTAAGTGTCAGTTCTTTCATACTCATGTCGAATACCTGGGTCACATGATTTATCCAAATGGATTGGGGGTTCAAAAGGCCAAGGTTGAAACCATTTCAGAAGTTCTCCAACCAACAAATGTTAGTTGGTTATGAGCTTTTCTAGGCTTGTGTAACAATTATCAAAGGTTTGTGAAAGGCTTTAATAACATAGCCAAACCTTTAACCCGATTGATGTAGATTGACCAGGAGTTCATTTGGGATGAACTACAAAAACAAATCTTTCAAAAGTTGAAAGCAAAACTTTCATTAGCCCCCATTTTGAGGTGACCCATCCAAGGATGACTGTTCCAATTACACACTGATTGGAATACTTTAGGGTGAAGAGCTATGCTTATCCAACTTGATGATGATGTCGAGAGTTTGTGGTGGCATATGCAAGTCGATCCAACAATAAAACATAGGCCAAGTACAGTTCATATGAAGGGGAATACCTTGCAGTTGTTTGGGTTGTTTCATCATTTCAATGTTATTTTTATGATAATACATTCACTTTGATTACCAATCACTAACCTTTGAAATTCCTTATGAAATTAGATCGATTCACAGGAAAGTTAACCATGTGGGCATTTATTTTACATGATTTTGATATAATCCAAAAGCTCGGTAGGGTTATTCAAGATGTCGATGGGTTGAATCGAAACCCAAGTTCCAACAAGGAGGATACCATTGGGGTTCATTGGCATGGTGATGTGGATTTGGAGGTGGTATTAGGATGGTATGCTTTTGCATACCTTTATACCTTATTGGGGTGTTTTGGGGATGTACTTCAGACTAGTATGGATGATGGGGATCCCCATGATGTGGACATGGAGTCAAAGGGTAATGGTGCTTTGGATATTTATGATAATGCACCTGTCATTGCATATTTGTGAGCAAGTGAAGTTTCAATTGGATTAACACTCAAAGAAAATGACTATGTTGTGCATAGGCCAAACAATTCAAATGGGAAGGTAATTCCTTCCTACAGATGTTGGTAGATGGACAAGTGAAGGTTGTGCTTCGCACAAAACAACTTAAAGACTTGTGAAACATGCTCATGAAGAGTTGGGCCATTTTGGGGGTCCGACATACATACAATGTGTTCTAGACATAGTATTAATGGTGAAGGATGCAATCACAAGTTCAACAATTTGTTTCTAGGTGTATGGTGTGTGACTAAGTTCAAGCATCTTTCAATGCACCTACACCTCATTTATAGCCCTTACCAATTATGGGGTTTGGGTATTGATGGAGTTTGGATTTTCTCGACCCGTTGAGTTTGACACCTCGACATAACCGATATGTTTTGGTTATGATTGAGCATTTCTCCAAGTGGTTGGAATTGGTTCCATTGCCGGACCGTAGTAGTGAGGAGCAACATATGCATTTTTGGACAAGGTACTTAGTAAGTTTGGGGCTTTAGCTAAAGTTCTCATTGACTAAGGTATAAAATTATGTGGGGAATTCCAAGAGTTGTGTGAAAAAACATTGATTGATAATGGCTTGACTTTATGAGACCATTTTGAAGTAGATAGGTTAACTGAACAAATGCTGCAGACGGTGAAGCAAGGTTTGTGAAAGTATGGTCTTCACAAGGGCTATATTCAAGATTGGGACTTACAACTAACATGGCTAACTATGGGGTATAGGTTCAGTTGACAAGCTTTTCTTTCATCTTTTTCACCATACTTCTTATTGTTTGGTTGTGAGCCCAAGTTACTAGCCTCGATTCGAGGAAATGTAATGGTAGTAATCAACATGGATGATCTTAATGTGTGGATTCAAGCATGTGAACAATAAGTCACCTTGTTCTGACGTGTTATGCCCATGGCCATGGAATATCTAGAAATTGCCCAACACCAAGATACATTGTGTTATGCCACTATATGTGGAGGTGGTTATTAACCTTAGATTTGAAGGTTTGAACAAGGAGATTATGTTTAATTACAACAGACAACATTGACTACTTTGGATGTGACTATAGGACGTGTTATTCTATGTGTGTGAAAGGTTGTACCTTCTAGAATGTTGTTGTTGGAAGGCCAAGATGGTCAAACATGGAAGGACCATGTGCATAATTATGCACCATGTCATTTTCCCAATGTGGATGGCCAAATGGACCCATCCTTAGTTATGGTTTTAATTAGTTTATGATGTATGTTGAATGGGCAAGCTTTTGGAGCTGCCACCATGTTGATTTGTGACAAGTGTTTTCAAGGTTGGCATATGGGATGTTTCATGCCACTAATGGAAAAAATGTCAGTTGGCAAATGGTTTTGCTTTCGGTGCACCCAATAAACCTAGGTTCTTAAGGTCACCAAATATAAGTAATCTAAGGTTTTCTTCCATGGTAATTCACATTTGGTTGGGGATTTGAAAGATTACAGTTAGGTGATTAACAATGGGGCTCACATTTACACCCAGCCTAATGGTCCTTTTGCCTTAGAACCAAAGTGTTCATCCATGGTGGATCTATAACAAATAGTTTTATGATGTTATCTGGCTTAGGGGGACCTCAGCGCCAAATAGGGGGGCAGATTGGATGTGGTGTGCCATTTAGGTATTTTTATGTTATTTTTTGTGAGTATGGTGATAGTGATGGTTATAGGTGCCAACATAGGAGTGCACGACAACTGTTGGGTGCATTAGTTTTGTTGCTCAGTTAGGTCTTAGTTAATTAAGGATAAATTGGATTAGTTAAACTAATTAGTTAATTTCAAATTGGTTCATGTGTGAATAGGGTTTGGGATATTTTTCATGGGATATAATTCCAATTGTGTGACCTCAAATCACTTTTGGCAATTAAGATTCCAAAACATAATTTTTGATTTGCAATTTTCTTTGTTATGCAAATGTTTTGGTTTTCTATGTTTTGGGCTTAAATTCTTGTTTTGTTGCAAGTGAGTTAGTCTTTTGGTTTGGACGTGGTGTGCCATTTAGGGTATTTTTATGTTATGTGTTGTGAGTGTGACGACAATGATGGTTACAGGCGGCAACGACATAAGAATGCATGACAAGGTCAACCCACATGTTTGTAACATATGTCCAAATCAACTATTGAATTCCTTTTTCAAAGTCAGGGAGGTGTAGGATTTTCTAATACTACACATAGTCCTTGGCTCCTTTGATAATGATTTCACCCCCTAAGTAAGCCTTAAATACCATGAGTAAACTAGGTAACCCTTAAGTAGGCCCATAAATACCCTAGTTAATCTAAACAACCCCTAGGTAGCCTATATGTAACCTACTTATTCTAGGTAGCACCTAGGTACATTCATGGTAACTTAGTTAGTATAAACAACCTTTAAATACACCCATAGGTAACCTAATTAATCTAGATATAATGTTAAGAGTTGTTGAATATAAAAAAAGGATGTTGACAACACAAAAAGTGGGGCCAATCAAGGTCCACTTATCCCACCTAAGAAAAAGATCAGAAAAATCTTCAAATAAACCATTAAAACCCAAGTATTTATTGATACTCATCCTTTTATATATTGTCTTTTCAATTGCTTTCAATATTTGTATAAACTATATTAAAAGAACAAACATAATTGTAATCAAATTCCTTAATAATATTAGGTATGTAATCATTTTCAACTTTAAATAAACCACCCACAAAAAAAATGTAACATCTAATTCCACTAATCCAACACTCAAAGACAACTTCACATTGGTTTCATTTAAAAAATCAATGGGTTTAAAACAATAAGAAACAAAATGTAAACATGGTTAGTTTTAGTATATATTTGACCATAAATAGGACTAATTTCATACATGATTGATTTCAAAATGATTCATTTGGTACCAAAATGATTAGTGCATGAATAAAGTTTAGTTATATTATGGAACCAATGATTAAATGATGTAAGTTGTACCTCATGGCACTATACTTGTGTTATATCACTTGTGGAACTTATTATTTGGGGTTTTTCATGTCACCAAACCTAGGGTGTTGGTCATGCTCATAACTATTATAGTCAAACCACCTTAGTAACATTGTAAAATAGATATAAATGACATAACATAATAATACACAAAAGGAATAGGTATTTTAAAAATACTATTTTGGCAAAAACTAACTCAAAACTAATCATTACTAGATGTTATTATCTATTGCAAAGGTTTTTAAAATAACCAATGAATTCATTTTATATGCTTTTGATTTAGTTGGAATTCTATAAACACATATATATTTAAACATTCAATTTGTTTATGATTAGTGTAATTTATAAGTCAACAATTATAATATATGATTTCCACACTATTTTAATTTCGTATATTTTGATATTGTTGTATATTCATGGTTAATTGATTGGGATAAATTATGTTGCTTGCAACAATGTGTACATTTTGGGTACATTAATATTGCATTTTGAATACGCTAAGTGATAGATTTGGGTCATACAAGTTGACCATTTTAGGTGTAGTATATTTGTTTAGTTATTTGTCAAGAAGACACATAGCAACATGGCAAACCTTGTAAAAGCATCTTAGATGTTCAAGTTGTTTCCAAACATATAATTAAAACATGATAATGTAGATGATGAGAGTGGTGAAAATTTAGAACTAAAATGGGCTTATTAAAAGGAGTTTGAATACACACAATGAGAGGAATCACCTACAATCATCTATTGAAAAATCTACAACCTCTTGCACCTATATTAGTTCCCATAGGTGGAATAAGCTTTGAATTGATCACATGAGAAGTTGATTTGGTGCACCAATAATTTAAACAAATGATTTTGCTATGTGGAATGAATTATAAGGAGGAGACAAAAATGAAAATGTGACTGAACCTACCTAGTCAAAATCAAGCCAACTAGGCAGGCAAGGTGCAAATGATGCATTTCGATAGTCATGTGGTAGGCCCAAGGATCATGTGACACATGAAACTATAAGTGATGAAGATCTACTAGAAGATCTACAAGGCAAAGGTTCAAAAATATGAAAAGTAATGAGAATTGGGACAATGAAAACTTAATGTGTGCAATGAATGTTGTGGGAACTAGATTGAAAATTCAAAACACATTTTAAATACATGTTGGGTTCCATTTGCATGTAATTATTCAAACTAAAAAATAGAGGCAAAACAAGAGTCTTGAACAAAGAGGAGGAGGAGGTGTTCATCCAATATGTGAAAAAAATGCAAGGAATTGAACATCCTATCACATTCACACAATTGAAGTTGAAGATTGCTAAGATTACACAAGAATGATCGATTCCCTTCAAGAACATGATTCTAGGATGGGGGTGGGTTCAATGGTTGAAGAAATGCCATTTTGATATGAGCTTGAAGGTTGTTTATGGTTTGGAAGTTGGATCTACAAAAGGATTGTGCTTAACAAATGTGTAGACTTTTTACACAAACCTAACAAAAACATGTAATGCACATGAGTCAAATTAGATTTGGAATTACAATAATTTTGGTGCACAAGTTGGGCAAGGGCATTCATTCTAGATTGAATATGTTCAAAATCTATGGATTTGATCACTCCAAACAAATGAAAATGGCTAAGTGTGTTATCCTACCTCAATGTAATAAGTGAGTCCCTTCCTAACTATTACATATTCAAAGGTAAACAATTCAACACAAGTTTCATTGCAAGATGTGAATTTGAGGCTACAATGGCTATGCAACCCAAAGCTTGGAAGGCCCTCAATTTCAATTGACAAATGGATTTTGCATTTCATTGCATCTATTCAAGCCCATGGTGGCAATCTATGTACATCCAATCACCACCTACTTATCCTAGATGACCACAACTCCTATGGGCTTGAATATATGCTTGAATAAAACAAGGGCAATGGGGTTGAATCTAAGTACCTTGCCATCACATACAAACCATGCATTACAACCTTTGGATGTTGCATGCTGTAAATACTTCAAAACTGCATTTAAACTTGTAGAAATGTATGGACATTGATTAACAAAAGGAAAGGTGTGGGTAATTAGGAGGATTTGGCATCATTAGTTTTCAAAAAAACACTAAATCAATCCAACATTTGCAAGGATTTCAAGACCAATGGAATCTAGCCCCTTAATGTAGATGCGATGGTAGGAAAGATATGGTGCAACAAGCAGTTTGTGGAGCTAAACTAAATGTTTATTGAAGGCTTCAAATTTAAGGCTTGCACAGCCAAGGGCACATTCTACTTCCTAGTGAGCCACTAGGATAAGGCTGGTCCTTAACCAAGCATTAGGGACAAATTAGCTGACAGAATGCAACCTAGCGATGCTTCTCCGTGTGTAAAGGCCTCTAGAGTTGCCCTCTTTCTTTCCAAGCGCAGAAACAACACCGAGCAATGTAGAATATGCACTTGACAAGAAAGTGAAACATTTTGCACTATAACTTACCTTTTAATGGGCAGAAAAGGCAAGTAAAATCACTTAAGTTCTTCTGATTCATGGCAGGTGATGAGACAGACTCCTTGACCCATGAATAAAGTGCTAATCCAAATTTAGAAGGTAATAATCACGACGATAATTTTTACATCATTATTTGGGGTAAATAACCCAGTACAAAGTATGTGTTAGTAATGTATTTTGACTGGTCTTTTGTTGTAGCTTTCTGTCTTGGAAATATTTCCTCATGGATCTTGACAATTTGCTAATGGTCTAGAGGTCAGAAAACACCCTAATCTCAACTCCCCCTGATAAATTAGGGTTTCCACAGGATTATGAAGACCTGCTCCAATTTTTTTAGTGCAGTTGGAGGGCATGTTACCCCGCATATTTTTTCCTTCATTTTTTGGGTCACAATGCAAAAAACAAAGTGCCCACTCTGGCAGGTGTTCCATTTTTTGAAACACACCCCAACCCCTCTTCTCTTTTGGGTCCTGTGCTACTGAGCTCATTAGGTATCACAGAAAAAAATGGAGCAGATCTTTATACTCAATAAAGCCATTAGCCATGGCCATTATATGAATCAAGCTCATGTTCGGCTCCACCTCTCATGGGGCCTTGCTATGGTGAAACATGCAGTCTTAGGGTTTACTCTACACAAAGATTCCTAATCCCCACCAGATTGACCGAACGAGCACCAACACCCACTAGCACAACCATGGAGGATAATGACATGTTGACAAGAGAAACACTTTGTCATTGTATGCCTATCCCATAGCTAACCACCAGTAGTCAGCTACGTATCAACAATTACATTCTATAGTCACATGTCTACAATCCAGCTAACTGGAAATGGTATGTGTTGTTTGCCCAGTTTGTGTAGGGTAACGCCCAGGGCTGCAGGCATTACCAGAATAAGGGCCTGTGTGAGGTGGAGCTGAGGTGGGCCCAATTCCAGTAATGCCCACCGCCAAGGGCATACAAGGTGTAAAAATCATGTGCCTTTAAAAAAAAAGTGGCAGGCTTTACAAAAATGTAATGCCCATGGAGATGGGTAATCATGCCATGTAAGGCACTCTTCAAGTACAATAAAAAAAAACCAGCACAAGCTCTCTGCTGTGATGGAAAGCTTTCTGCAACACAATCTACCACCAGCTAAGTCTAGAATTATATGTGTCAATTTCACTTTGGCACAATGATTCCCACACTCCCCACAACTGTGCAAGTTCAGACCCAAACAGACACTTTGCAACAAGAATATCTAGGCACTGCGTTACATGATCTGATGCAACCCAGTAAGAGGAAATGACCTGAACATGGGCCATCATCATCTTTGAAAATTCAAAACCCCTAAAACCCATTTTTGCAGGCAGCCTTGAGAAGAACCTTATCAGTAATCCCCTTAATCTCAAGCTTGTCTTGCCAACCTTGCATCCAATTTTCCAGCACTGAAATTGGCTCCGAGCCTGGGCAATGTATTTGTTCAAATAAAGCTTGAGAAGCTTCAAGAGTTCTTCCACTCACAGTAGTGGAAACTCCAGAACTTCGTGCACATGGTGGTTCAAATCACTTCACCAGTTTGTGGCCAGCACTAAGAAAATGCCTGGTGATAATTGATCACTGGTAGTGAGATAGAGCAATGCATCCAATGCACTCCACTGGACCTCACTCATGATTGTTTCCCAACTATTGAGTTTTCTGTCACGGCAAGGCTTAGTCATGATGTGGGCTAGCTCAACAAAACCTAAAAGAGAAGGAGAAGAAGACCAAGGAAACCATGAAGAACGAGGAACCCAAAAAAGAGAAAGAAAGAAAAACCCCCAAACTAGAACATGGAGAGCAAACAAACTGTAACTAATTTGTTCACAAGCACTGGGAGTACTGATATGCAAAAAAGGATGAGAGACACATTCACAAAAAGCTCTTCGCACTCTGCATTGCCTCTGTCTGCTCAAAACCCAACAGCAGGAGAGCACCCAGGCAGCTCCTGCAGATTCTGCTATTGATTGCAGCAACCCAATGGATACCCCATAGCAGAATCTGCAGGAGTTCAATAAATGAAATGTGTCCATACGTCCAATTTACGAAACTGGATCAAACACACAGAGTTTGTTAGAACCATGTTCATTACTCTAATGCTTCCCAAGTAGAAGAACAAAATCTAAATTGAAGTGTCAAACAAGTAGGTGTAGCTGCTGCTACACATTGGCACTTACTGCACTTCAAAACTAGTTGCAGAACTGGAATCAAGCTGATTTAGCTGGTAATTAAAAAGAGGAATCAAGGAGGTGTAGCTGGTTTGGGTTGGCACTTCGTCCACTTCAACTTGTTGGTGCAGATCTAGAATCAACCTGGCTTAGGTAATTTTGTAGAGGGGATAAAGGAGGTGGTTTAGTTGAGACAAGTACTAATTTGCACTTGGAATCCGCTTTAAAATGTAGGTGCAGATCTAGAATCAAGCTGATTTAGGTGATTAAGGAATAGGATTAAGGAATACTTAAGGAGCACTTAATTAGTACCAGTGGATTTCTCAGTGTCCAGAGCAGGTAGCTCGGAGTTACAGAAATCAGCAGGAGCCGCACACACAGGTGAGTCAAGATTGCCAGAAAGATCGGGGTCACAGAAATCAGAACGAGAGAGAGAGAGAGAGAGAGAGAGAGAGAGAGAGAGAGAGAGAGAGAGAGAGAGAGAGAGAGAGAGATGTGTCAAGAGATCCGGAGCATTGTTGCTCAGACACTGTAACATGATTTCTGCAATGGCAGCCAACGGCGCCCTCAGATGTCCAGACATAATATATTGTTCCTCATCATTGCAAATCTCCACGGATCCTTCGTTAATTTTCTTCCTTGACAGAAGCAAAGAAAGAAAACCCCCCAAAAAAGAAAAGAGAGAGAGAGAGAGAGTCCAGGCGACAGTCGTCAGTAGAGGTCAAAACCGCGAAGCAAGAAAACGAACTAACCTCAGGTGTGAAGGTGCCAAATATCATCGCAGTTGAGCTGAGGCTCCTGGCCAAGCTGTGCACTAGTCTCCTTCAGCCACCATGGTCACTCCAAACATAAGAAATCAGACGAGAATAGTGTACAGCTTTGCCATGAGCTCCAGAGACCTTGCGGGACTCTCTCCTGAGTAGGACCATCGCAAGGATCATGTAGTGACTCTTGGAGATGCCACTATCCACCCACAAAATACGCTCACGTTGCGTAAGTTGCGGAAGTCTGAAGACATCCAAACGGGGAGAGACAGAGAGACAACCAAACACCTCATTGTCAAAATTCGAGATCTGTAGTGCAGAATTTTAGAAAGGAATCGACTGAGGTTGCTAGCCCTAATGCTGAGAAACCCTAACCCTAAGCCTTATGACCGCCCCTGTCAATGGCGCGTACAACCTTCCAAGTTTCTGTCGATTTACTGCGCAATAGCCCAGTCGGCTTTGAAAACAGGTCAATTGTAGCAGTGCTAAAAACTGTGCGACAAATGCAAATGTGCCTCAAATGGTCGGTACCACCAGAGAACGCCTCACCGTCCGATATTAAATGTGTCACTTTTTTTACATCTTCTTATAAATTTTATTTTGCAGCCATAAAGAACTGCCTAGATTTTTGCTTCGTATTTTCAGCTCCCTTACCTGCCTGAAGAAACCTGTTTTCAGCAAGCGGGATCTTCTACTGTGAAGGTACTAGCCAGGCTGTACTGGGATCTTCTGACCAGCGGAAGGTACCAGCCAGCCTGTCACTATTTCTAAAAGGTCAAAAAATCCCAGCTCTGCTTTACGTCGGAATTGGACCGGAGTACAGGCCCTTCCGTGATTTTCGACCTGTTCCCTCGGCCTACGGGCCTCGGGCGCAGATCTCAAATCACGGAAGGGCTCATGCCCTTCTCCTATACAAAGTGGCTAGAGGACAGAGAATAGATATATATTATTTAGAATCCTGACTAGTTCTGGCTACCAAAAGGAACTCATTGTCTAGATATGGCGACAGATGACATTTTTCCCTCAAAATATGGTAACTTTTTTCATTTTTTCCTAAAAGGAACCTTTCTACACTTTGCACTGGTTTCTTTTCTATCGCCACAATGTGAAAATTCACTCCAAAAAATCAATGCTCTTTTAAAAACGTTTGTGATGTGGCTACAGTGGCAAGCATTATGTGATGCAGCTAGGACAATTTAACAAAATTTGGCTATAAATGAGGTACCACATTAAGAAAATTTAAACATCCTTCTAAATTTTTTGCTACCTACTTGAACAAACTATATATAAATCAAGTGATTTTAAGATTTTTGGAGATTTACTAAATTGTCTGATTTTTCAACAGCTCCAGTAAAGACCCGCATGATGCGGAGCTGAGCGGGGGTCTCAATTCTGATAAATTCCATGGCTGAGGGTTGTACTGAGCATAGAGACCTCCATTAATTTTTTAAAAAAACATTTTCCACATGATACCTGAAAAATATCATAGGAAAAAATAAAATAAAATTAGGGGACATTTCAAAAATTAATATGTCTGGAACAAAAGAAAAAATACACGTTGTCAGTTGCTCTCCAATTACACTAAAAGTATCAGGGTAAGCCTTTAGGTGTAAGGTATCGAAATTGATCCCAGTTCAGCAGGTAGACAATATGAAGAAAAGAGAGGGCCAGTATGAAAGGTTTTTGGAGGAGCTGGAGAAGGATCTTTAAAGAGATGCAGTCTATCGGGAGAAATCAGAGGTTGGTTCTACGACTGGTGGAGAAGAACCACCATCAGTGCCACTTGAAGAGTTACTTGCAGACCTCAGACTGGAAGAGTCTAGCAGGGTCTGAATTTGATAAGGACATGGATTACTCTTAGAGCTCTTCCTTCTCTAAAACATGCTCCCTTTATGTGAGAGCAGCAGAAGCAGTTAATGCCTCCCCCCCCCAATTGTTGAAGGCCTGACTGGAGAAATTGAGATCACCTCTGTGAACTAGGTGATTGGGTAGCATGTCGAACATGGTATGCATGGTATGCACTTGACAGACATTGAGACTACTGGCAGTTGGAAACAGTGTTCCTCAAGTAGAGTGGACAGAGAAAGGTTCTTTCTTCCTATGGTCCTCTCTTTTGCCTCGACTTTCTCTGCCATTGAAGCCTTAAAATTTTCTTCAGGATACTGGATAGGATGAGATCCAACACTTTGCTTTGCCTGATTTATTTATTGGAGCCCAGCCATTCAGGTACCTCCCATTGAAGCAAGTTCAATGCCCCATTATGCACTGTGGATATACTTGCTGATTTATCTGTTGAAGGGCTGAACCCTGTTGCCCACTTACATGACCTGTGACTTTCTTCGGAAGTTTTCCAAACCACATCAAGTACTTCCTTCTCTTACAGTCTGATGAGTTATGAGTGTGGTTTTGAATACAGTGGCATGCCCTTGTGTAACTGTGGATGCTTATTTGGGTTGTTGATGGTAGATACAACAAAAAAGCAAAGTGATGGCACGTCAAAGGTGTAACCTTGCTACACAAATAAGTTATGCAAAGTCTCAACTGGTTGGAGTATCATGCAGGCCTTTGTGACATCTAGTTGTAGAATCGGTGATTCAAGTAAATCTAGTTGTGATCTGCAGACAGAGTGAGACACACCTCTGATTACTATAGTGCCATGTCTTCATGGCTGTCTTCAAAATGTGCCTGGTTGGCAGTTTCCATCAAGAATGTTCAAAAAGGGAAACCATGAAACTCAACAGCTTGGCATGTAATTTCCATTAAACAGACCACCAACTTAAGCAAGGATTTGGTTTGTTAAATAATGCCCAGTACTTAATCCTTTTTTGATGACTTGTTGATGAGAGATTTGTGTATATGGGGGATCACACCACCTCCAGCAATTGTACCCTTGATCAATGTGTCAAGCTCTTCATCTCCACGAATTGCTAGCTGCAGATGCCGTGGTGTGATACGCTTCACCTTTAGATCTTTGCTGGCATTCCCAGCCAGCTCTAATACCTCAGCTGTCAGGTATTCCAGTATGGCTGCTGAGTAAACTGCCGCAGTTGCTCCCACTCTCCCATTAGCTGCCACACGGACTTTCAGCAATCGGTGGATGCGACCCACTGGAAACTGCACCAAGATACCACACAAAGATTAGGTGAACCATCCTAAAACCACACAAACTGATGGTCTGCAAGGCCTCATGCCAATAAATCAGAGTTCAAACATGTCCTGCTTGTTTAAGATGTAAAAACTCAGTGAGCTTGGCAATCCAGCTTCTGGCTGCAAAAAAACTGCCTGATTTGGCCCTAGTTGCAAAATGATAACAAAAATATCATTCATAAGAATAGAGAAATCTCCATTCTCAAATTGGCTAAATTGATGAAGAAAAAACAGCAAGGTTAACACTTCCTCAAACTGATAACAAAAAGCATGTGTTGCTCCTCACAATTGGCTAAGGTCTTTAGAATGTTCAATCTACATGAACCACACTCCATGGGAAATGATGAGATTCATTTTGTGCACATTTCTGGGCACCATCCTAAGATATGTCAGCCATAAGTCCCTGAAAATGTACTGACCTTCACCCTCATCAGGGAAGTTTGTGAGGCTCTAAACCTTAGAAGCCTCAGGCTATTTCCCCAGTCTCACATTCTAACAGTGTCGCATAAGTACTGTTCAACTCTGCAGTTTATCCGACAGTTCTCAAGACACACATTGAGCACTCTTCTGGCACCCAATATGAACAACCGTTCCAGATTTGCACTTCACACCACTAGTTACAGAAAACTGGGGTCCAACCACATTTAATCTGAGACTAATGCTTTTAGCTTCTATTGTAGAAAAGATGATTATCAGAAGTCTCTCAGTAGAGTGCCCCATCACAAACTCAACTAATTGCTCTTTATTCACATTAATGATGTTCAAACGAGGGGGAAAGCAGAGAACATACCTGCAGACCAGCACGGGAGGACCTCGAAATGGGTTTCTTCTTATTACTCTTGTCGTCAACTTCTGTCGACTTGCCCATCAGCAGCCCCTTGGCGCCCTTCCCCGCCTGGTTCCCTACCACCACCATCTTGTCACCTTACAGTCTTGCAGAAGAATCAGGACCCTGCTGCACACAGAGAGACGCACTACACACACGTCAGTACTGCAGAAAAAGAAAAACCAGAAAACGCTCGTTATCAGCAAGAAGTTAGAACATCTTTCAAACTCCTCGTCAAATTTGACTACAAACCTTTCAACCTCAAACAGTCGTACATGGTTCAAAGTATTTCCCGTATTGCACCGCTAAAGTCTACGGACTAATGGGGGAAGCAACATCAATGATGTTATGCAAGGCTAAACGTGTCAAGTTCAATTGGAGCGTAATAGAGTGGCTGTAACAACATGATAAGCACTAAAAGTACTTGCACAAACACACAGCTGGAGGCGACAGAGAGACGCTGATTCCAGACCCGTTTGGACTTATTGAATTTGTGGAAACTGGGGAGCACATAAGAGCATTGCTCGCAAACTTGCAGTCCGCCTAAGACAATTCATGTACGCAAAAAGACAAGGGAGATAGTCGATGACATTGGACCCAAAAAATAAGCACAATCAAGAGAGATAAAAACACAATCCAAACACACAACGCGTTCTCAGTTCGAAACAACAACAATGTGTCTCAATCTTGGACCAGTTTAGTCCGAATGCAGTCTTAAAGGACGAAAATGAACGATGAAAAAGACATACCCCGACGGCTTGAAGGAAGCAGCCACCGTGCACACATACAATCAATAATTAGACTAGATTACAAAACCAGAAACAACAAGCGAGAACGGCAATCCCGAGTAGGTATACTGCAGCTTAAGACTTTCGTACGACAGAGAAAATGCGCGGGAAAAACGTCCGCTCGCTCGAGAAGCCGGGTGGCTCGCTTCCAATCCAAAAAAAAGAAAACCCCGAAGCTAGACAAGAATTAGCAAATAGATATAATGAGTACTACTCAACAAAACAAACAACCACTTGCATAGCGGAGAAAACATACACACGGATTGAAGATCAACAACGGAAAGCCTAGCAATTAGGGAGATCCTGGGGGAAGAATAGAAACAAACCACAAAGCAAAAAAGAACAGAGAAGAGCAGGCAAGGAGGAATTGGACGCGGAGAGCAAAATGTTGATTGATGCATTGTGGGAAACGGGCAATATCTGATAAATGGCACATTTGTCGTCTAATACGTGCCACTCGACACAGCTCTGATTGTGGAGATCATTCAACAATCTTCAGATTGAGAGTTAGCGAGAGACCATAGCCTTCTCTTCTCACAAGGCTTTCAGTTGGAAACGTCGAGCATATGCATGCCTCAAAATCGACATCTGATCTTCAGCTGAGGTGGTGTCAAGGAGACCAGTGACACCAGAATTCGTTTGAAAGCTTTAATTGGCAAACTGATTTCATGAAATTGATTCTGCATTTGAACTTGTAAGCAAAATCATGAGATTTCCAAGGCAATAGTACCCAAAAATTGGAGAATTGAATTACCAATCTCCTTCTTACTAATTAGGTACTATTCCTACCATCAAATTGCCATTATTTATTGTAATACAAAGTTTGCACCTTGTGTACTTATTCTTGACAGTCAAAATTCTGAAATAATAGAAATAGGGCTGTCCAACCCCTTTTGTTTATATATATATATATATTGGCAGAAAATGTCCATTGCTTGTGGTGGGTATGGTACTAACTAGTACATATATTTGTTCATTTATGTTATGTTGTTGTGGACCTCTCCTTGTACTCTATGTTTGAAATCATTTCTGCATCTTTTTGGGAGATCCTCAACCTGTTAGTATGATGTTGGAGCCTATACTTTTCTTTTGTAATTTCTTTTTCCGTTCAGTCTTGCCATTTTCCACCCCCACCACCACTTTGCCTCACCCCCATTTGATTGTACTAAT